>JGI24710J26742_10001375_pt1 | contig 22358 bp, 23 predicted proteins | sample BioPla2DNA2_FD_26742 | JGI IMG/M metagenome (IMG submission 26742) | reverse complement strand
AAAAGTAAGCGTAGGCGCAATGACATGAGTATCCTTTTCTACCCCTGCAAGAATCATCGCAAGATGAATTGCAGCCGTTCCCGATTGACAAGCAACTGCCATTTCTGTCTTTAAGTATTTAGAGATGTCCTCTTCAAATTTAGTAATATATGCTCCGCCCGTCGATACCCACCCTGCTTCAACAGCATCTAGGACATATTTTTTTTCATTTCCATTAAAGTTAGGAATTGATAACGGTATATTTTTCAATTTTTACCTCTTTATTATTTTCTCTCCAAAAAAGAGAGATCGCGAACAAAAAGCTTGTATAAGGTTTTTCCTAAACCTATGATTTTGCAAATGTAAAACCCTACTCTCAATCTATCCAAAGCAGAAAAAAGATACTATCTTGCGCTTATTCTACTCAGATATATACGTCAAATAATGATAAATCTTTCACCTTTTCTAAATATTGTAAATATCCGCCTTATAGTAGGACATATTGCTCCTAGTCCACTCTATTGTCTCTTTAAGCCCTGTTGTTAAATCATATGTCGGCTTCCATTCAGTTAATGACATTATTTTCTTATTACAACCTAAAAGTCGATTCACTTCAGATTTTTCGGGCCTTAACCGCTCTTCCTCACAAAATATATTACAATTAGGGTTAATCTGCTCTATCAACTCCCTTGCTAAATCTCCAATTGATATCTCGATGCCTGTAGCAATGTTTATTTCTTCCCCAATCGTTCTTTCAGACTTTGCAATCTCACAAAAGCCCGTAACAGTATCTTTAACATAGTTAAAATCACGAGTTGGCGTAAGAGATCCCAGCTTAATTTCTTTTTTCCCTGAAAGCAATTGAGTAATTATTGTTGGGATAACAGCTCTTGCTGATTGACGCGGTCCATATGTATTAAACGGCCGAACAATTGTAATTGGTAAATCAAAGCTCCTATAAAAACTTTCCGCCAATCTATCAGCTCCAATTTTTGTCGCTGAATATGGAGATTGTCCTTGATAAGGGTGCTCTTCATCAATAGGGACATATTTTGCGGTGCCATACACTTCGGAAGTCGAAGTTACAAGCACTCTTTCGGTTTGAAAATCACGTGCGGCTTGCAATATATTCAATGTTCCTTTGATATTAGTATCTACATAAGCATCGGGCGAATGATAACTAAAGGGGATCGCTATTAAAGCCGCAAGATGGAATACAGCATCCATGCCATTCATTGACTCTCGCACCCCATTCGGGTCTCGTATATCTCCCTGAAAAATCTCAATACTAGAAAGCTTATGATTTGGTAATGTATCTAACCATCCCCAATTATTAAAAGAATTATAATATACAAAAGCTTTTACACTATATCCTCTTTCTAATAACTCTTCTACAAGATGACTTCCGATAAAACCGTCAGCTCCCGTTACTAATACTTTTTTCATTGTGTATAATTCCCTCCACTAAACATTATTTTTAATACATCATTGCAATACATATTTCTATATTTCCAATTTCGAACTTTCGTCAAACAAGTTTAGGTTTTCAATCAAATAATAAATACCGCTGAAATAATTTCCACCAATTCGTTAAAAGTGTTCAAACGACCAAAAGACACTTGAAAAGTAGCTAATATTATTTTTACAAGTGAAGCAACTGAATCTTCATTAGCCTATTAAGTAACACTTGACCTCGTATTATTCTTGAAAACTCAAAAAAACGCCGTTAATAACTATCATCGTTCTTTCAAAGATCACTAAGCCTACCGGTCACTTTTGTAATCATAATGTATCTTAACTCAGTAAGCTGTTCAAATACACCTTGGATCGACACATCATCGATAATCGTATTCACTCCGTTAATATAGGCTTGGAACAGTACTGTAGAATACCTTGATACTACATTTGAAGAACTCATAATTGAATGCATAATATCGATTTTGCTTGTGTCTTCTATTTCAAAATCTTTGAAAATTTGCTTTACCATCTTATTATTGGAATATAAAGGATGTGGTCTTATTACCACGGTTTTGCCAGCTTCTTTTAGCCTTAATAATTCTAAATGAATCTTTCTCAGTTGCTCCTCGTCTTCTTTTTGTAAGTAATATTTGTAATCAATGATACTTCCATATACTTTGTTATCCGCCAAGAAAAAACTTGGAAGATCTACTATAACCTTTCCAATAGATGCTCTCAAATCAGTAAACAATTCCCCATAATGCTCATCCCAGATAACAAATTTATCAAACAGAAAAAACGAGTCTCTAATATTGAAAAGCTTGTCGCCATGCATTATATTAATATGCTTTTTTCCTCGCATATTGCAGTAAAGCGTCAACACTGACGATGTGTAAGAATATTCACAGCTACTGATAATGTCTTTACAGGGATGCAATTGAATCGCTCTACTATAAAATGATAACTTAATAAAATTTTTAAGAATCCAAAAAGGAGATAATGGATGCCTCGCTATCATCTTGTAGACAATTCCTTTTGCTACCTCATCAATGACCCGACTGTGTACGTTTTTATAATTAATAACCTCTTCATATCTATTAAGCAAAGAAGGAGTCATATAATCATTATCAAGACCATTTGAGAAAAAAACTGCAGTGTTAGATTCTCGGTCTTCTATTTTTACCGTTTTTGTCAAGAGCATAAGAATCGGCAACGAAACACTGGCCATTATGTTTAAAAATGAAGAAAGCAATCCACCTAACTGTTTCATTTGACATTTATATTGATAAAATGATCTATCGAAGGGATCTTGAGGTTCCGGGAAGCTCCAAAGATATTCTTCCATCATTTGTACATCATATCTAAAAATGTCGGATCGTTTATTTATTAGCTGAAAAACAGATTTTTTAACAAACTTAAGTATCCTGATCATACTCTAATTCCATTCCATCTATGTATAATAATATAGTTCTATAAGGGAGCCTTTTTGCTCTTTACATATAAAAACCTGTCAACATGAAACATTTGCCATATTATCAAACGATATCGTACACGCTCTCTTTTCACACAATCAATTATTGATGTTCATTATAACATAGCAAATATACGCAAATGATTGTGTGATATTTCATGCGCAAATATGATCTACTCTTTATAACCTTCACCTCGAGTAGCTAATGCTCTAAATATATGCAATTCAATATTTGAATTGGAAATATCATCGGCAGTTCAAGGACTTAATAAGAACAAAACCTCAACCGTTTGTTTGGCTATTTTACCCAAACTTTCAGGACAACACCTAATGATCCTGATATACTCAATAAGACCAAACAATGCTATTTAGAAAGGCGAAAATTGATGAACGCCCTCTTGATCACCATCCTTCTTGCCATCACCCCTGTCAGTGAAGTCCGCGGAGCCATTCCCTACGCCCTCTCCCAAGGAATATCCATGCCTTGGGCTTTGCTTATTCCCTTTCTGTCAAACGCATCGATCGTTCCCATCCTCTACATGATCGTCCACCCTCTTTTTTCCTTCTTCCGCAAGAATTTTGGTAAAATCGGAGAATTTGTCGATCGCTTTGAGAGACGAGCTTCCGGTAAATTTGAGCAATATCAGAAATTTGCCCTTTTTGGACTGTTCCTCTTCGTGGCCATTCCTCTTCCCGGAACAGGAGTTTACACAGGAATCGTCGCAGGAGTGGTTGCGCAAATCCCGCCCCGAAAGGGAATTATAAGCATCATCTTCGGCACGGCCACAGCCTCCGTCATCACCTATCTGGTCAGCGCCGGTGCGATCCGGGCCTTTGATTTCCTTCTATAGACCTCTTCTATGATGTAAAAGACGAGAGGTATTATGCCTCTCGCCTCTTATTATCTACTGCATTGTGTCTAGTCAATCCACACCAGTTCTCGAAGGATAATCCCTAAAATATCCATATAGACTTCTTCTCGTTCTTCCTCATTGAGGATTTCATGATTCATTCCGGGATAGATGTCTACATAGACTTTGCTTTTGCTGTGTCTGCGATAGATCTTTGCGAGTTCTCTGACGCCGGTTGCAAACCCGCCTACCGGATCATTCTCTCCGCTTAGGAAATATATCGGGACATTTTCTTTGATATTTTTCATCGCTTCCGTGTCATGTGACTCAGCGACGACATGAAAGAGCGCATTGTACGCCCCCAAAGTAAATCTCTGCTCCGTCATATAGGGATCTTCCAGTACTTCAGCCAGCTTTCCCCGGTCGCTCGTCAGCCACTCCAGAGGCGATTCTGTAATTCCCTTTTTCATGAGTACATTTTTATAAGAATTAAATGTCATCTCATCGAGAATGTCGCTTGGCGATTCGCTTCCTTGAAGCTTAAGCAAGACCTTTAGCAAACCTTTGCCTGCCATCAATACCGGCTTCGGATTCAAGCCGGCGCCAATAAAGAAAAATGCATCATACATCTGCGTCTTAGTCGCCACTGCCCGATTGACATAGCTTCCCATACTATGGCCCAAAAGAAAGAGTTTTCCCTGATGGCGCTCCTTGATGTACTCACCCAAGGCGATCACATCTTCTGTCAGTTTCGGAGCATCTTCCAAGGGGATGATGACGTGTTCTTCTCCTTCTTTCTGAGAACGACCATGCCCTCTATTATCCACTATATATACTGTAATGCCGTGGTCTGCCATCCACTGCGCAAACTCCGCATAACGCCTTGCGTGCTCCGCCGCCCCATGCGTAATCTGCAGTACCGCCTTTTCTTGCGGGCTTTTAAACACATAGCCTTGAAGCTGCGTATCTCCCCTATCGAGGATGAACGTTTCCATGATTTCAACTCCTCTTTCTTCACCGATCGAAGCGGGCCTTGATTTTCTGTACGACCTCAAGAACTCTCTCTTCTGCGATTTTCTTGTCTTCATCCGAAGGAATGCCTCTGAACTCATAGCCTTCCACCAGATCCCAGTTCATCTTCTTTCTTTCTATGATTTCTTCAAAATGCTTCTTTCCACCGCCACTCCATCCGGAGCTGCCGGTATAAAAACCAACCCTACCCTGTACCTTCTTTGTGCCCATCTCTTCGATCGCATACGACATCGGCGGGAAAAGATTAAACTCATAGGTGGAGGCAACCGCTATGATCCCGGTGGCACTCCAGGCGTATTGGAGAATCGTCCCGAGATCGGTGGTGTTGACCGGTATCGATGTATAGGAAATTCCCTCTCTTTCGAGAATCTCCTCGATATGCTTTGCCATTATATCGCTCATGCCGTACATACTTCCCCGGACGATGAGAACTTCTTCTTTAGCCGTTCCTTTTGCATAGCTGACATATCTGTCATAGTCATCCATAATGCGGTTGACATCTTTTTTCCACACCATTCCATGGCCCGGAGCAATAATCGCAGGATTTTTCCCCCTTGCCTTTTGAACGCTTCTTCCCACCTGCGTCGAAAATGTCGCCAATATATCCGCGTAGTATCTCTGTTGCTGGGTCTCAAGGAAAACAAGGTCTTTCTCCTCGCACCCTTCATCCGTCAAATGAGTCAGGGATCCAAAAGCTCCGAAGTTATCACAGCTAAAGAGCGTCTTTGTCGTCTCTTCAAAGGTCATGATCGTATCAGGCCAGTGAACACCCGGTGCACTGATAAAGGTTAGTTTGTGGCCGTCGCCAATTTCCAGTACATCTCCCTCTCCGACGACAGTAATCCGGTCGGTTTTTCCGAAATAATGCTCTAAGAGCTTATAAGCGGGTTTACTGCAATAAAACTCCACATCGGAATAGATCTCTAAAAAAGCAGTAATCCACTCCGTATGATCAGGCTCCATGTGATTGAGCACGACATGCTTGATATTTTCAAGCTCTATGCCTGCTTCTTCCAAAAAAGCATGCAACCCTTCTTCTGTCTGATCCCATCCGCAGATACCGTCAATTAAAACAACTTCTTCTTTTCCTACTACATAGCTGTTGATGGACACGCCGTGTGGCAGATCCCACATTCCTTCAAACAAAAACCCCTCAGCGTTGACGCTGACCATCTGAATCCCTTCAGCGATAGGGAGTATTCTCATTGTCATCTCCTTTCAACGACCACAGTTATCAGTGTTAAGTATAACACAACCCTTTCCAACCAATGCCCTTTGTCAGCATCTAAGTGCTGATTCATGCGAAAATAATCTCGATTTTTATTGTCATTGCCGCATACTTTCATACCGCTTTGAAATTTCCAAATATCAAAGCCGATGAATCATATTTACTCTTTCTCTCAAAAGCCTGCAAGTACGGTATAATTATCATACTATCTACTGATATGATGAGGAATATTATGGAAATACTGATACATGAAAAAATCGTCTCTCTATTTCAAAAAAGAGATCCCGATACACATAAAGGGAACTATGGGAGAGTCCTTCTCATCGGAGGAGACGCCCGCTACGGAGGCGCCATCATCCTCGCATCCGGAGCCGCTCTTCACGCAGGCGCCGGGCTCATCAGCGCCGCTACAGATCCTTGTAACCACTGCGCTCTTCACAGCCGCTATCCGGAAGTCATGGTTGCCGACTGGCATCACGTGCGCACGATGGATCCTCTCATCAAGCAGGCGGATGTATTGGTCATCGGACCCGGCCTCGGAGATCAGATCGAGCTGTTGGAATCCGTTTTTTCAAAGATATTTCCTCATCAAAAACTTGTTCTCGATGCAGATGCATTAAACCTTATCGCCAAACATTCTCTTTCGATTCCTCGCTCCCACGCATTCCTCACACCACACCCGGGCGAATGGAAACGACTCAGCGGCCTAGGCAGTGATGACGTTGAAAATCTTGCTTGGGCGCAGGAAAAAGGAGTAAATATCCTTTTAAAAGGTCATCGAAGCCGACTCTATACCTCTGAAGGCATCTTCGTGAACCCGACCGGAAACCCTTGTATGGCAACAGGCGGCTCCGGCGATGTATTAAGCGGCATCTTGGGTGCCCTATTAGCCTATTTCCCCTCCCCTCTTAACGCCTTCAAGGCGGCTGTCTATCTCCACGGCTACGTGGCGGATGAGCTTGCAAAAGCGCAATGCCCCGTTCTTCCCTCTCGCCTGATAGAAGCGCTTCCTCTTTTTATCCACCAATTTCAAAACAAATCCGGCCTTTGAAAAAGATCTTAGATTTTAAGAATATGCATATTTTCTTTCAAAATATGAGTTTGTTCTCAATTTTGTATCTTTCTTGCCTATTATATATCTGTGATATGTCGAAGTGTGTTATAATTTGGTGGATAGTTGGTGTCGGCAACTCATTTACCTAACAGGAATTATATATTTTTCATAATATTCCACAGGTCAATGAAATACCCGATAGAAGAAGCTATGAGATCATGGAGATACATATGTAATTAGTTAACTGAAAGGGGGGTATATCTTTTGCCTCTGACATCTGTGAAGTTTTTTTGATCCGCAGATGTTTTTGTTTTAATCGATTTAAGAATAGATACAAGGAGGAGTACCTTGAATGTGAAATTCGTCCTTCAGCGCATCGGCTATACGCTGTTCATGTTCATCTTCGTCATCACATTTAACTTTATTCTCTTCCGGCTGATGCCGGGAGATCCACTCTCCATCGTCGCCAAACAGTCCAAAGCCACGCCCGAAGGACGGGCGGCACTGGAGAGACTCTACGGACTCGATAAGCCGGTGACTGAACAATATTTTGACTATGTAAAATCCATGGCCACATTTGACTTCGGCACCAGTTTTAATTATAAAGAGCCGGTAGCGGGCATCATCTGGGATAAAGCAAAGAACTCCCTGATTCTTGCCGCATTTTCCGTTCCTTTGGGCATCGTGCTTGGGCTTACAGGAGGGTCCATGGCTGCGGCCAACCACGGAAAACTCAAGGATGCTTTTCTGACATCGACTTCCATGATCATATATGCCGTGCCTACCTTCTGGCTGGCGATGATTTTCCTGCTATATTTCGGTGTAAAATGGAGACTTGTGCCGATTAACGGCATGGTCACCGCAGGAGTGGATTTCAAGACTTGGGGAGCATACCTGAAAGATCTTGCGTGGCATCTTGTGACCCCCGCCGTCTCCTACGCACTCGCTATTTTCGGCGGATACTTTCTGATTATGAGAAGCTCCATGATCGACGTCTTCACGGAAGACTTCGTTCTTACAGCGCGTGCAAAAGGCCTTACCCGAAAGCAGGTCATCCGCCGTCACGTCGTTCCCAACGCTCTCCTTCCTGTCACCACTATGGTCGTCACCAGTCTCGCTTTGATGTTTACCGGCGCTTTCAGCATTGAAGTCCTCTTCAGCTGGCCGGGCATGGGGCGCCTGATGGTCGACTCTGTTACACGACAAGATTATCCGGTGATGCAGGCGACCAATTACCTGATCGCCGTCGTTATCATTCTCACCAATCTTGTCGTCGATCTTTTATACAGCTACCTGGATCCCCGGGTCAGGATACAGTAGGAGGGCAGAGTGGAATCAATGAATATTGATAAAGCGGCTCTCGAAGCAAGAGAAAAAGAGCTGAAAAAAATGCATCGTCGGGAAACACTGCATCTCTTCTTATCCAACAAGAGAGCACTATTTGGCACCGCACTTCTGCTTCTGTTCATCCTCCTTGCGATCTTCGGCCCCATGATCTACGAATACGAGCACGACGGCTACTTCCTCGGACCGCGGCTTGGCGCCCCTGTCCCTTCCTTCCTCCTCGGATTTGACGAAATGGGCAGAGACGTCTTCGGCGCGCTGATCTACGGGGCCAGAGCCTCTCTTATGATCGGCTTCTTCGTCACCTTGCTGATCGCAGTGGTAGGAACCACTTTCGGCATTGTGGCGGGCTACTATGGCGGCATCTTTGACATTATACTCATGAGAATCACGGAAGCGTTCATGATGATCCCGACGCTTCCTCTGATGCTCACCCTCGCCGCCATCATCGGTCAGAAATTCTCCAATATCATCCTCATCCTGGGATTGACCGGATGGACCGGTACGGCGCGCCTGGTGCGAAGCCAGACCTTCAGCATCAAAGAGAGAAACTATGTAGAAAGAGCTAGGGCACTCGGGGCAAGTGATGCGTATATCATGAGAAAGCATATCTTCCCCAATGTCTTCCCTCTTATCTTTTCAAATATCATCCTGCTGGTACAAAATGCAATTATTTCAGAATCGACCCTGGCCTTTCTGGGCATCGGAGATCCGAGCATTCCCACTTGGGGACAGCTTCTGCGCTCCGCCAGAGAACAAGGTGCCATCACCGTCGGCTCCTGGTGGCTCTTCATTCCCGCAGGTCTGTGCATCGTTCTCTTGGCCTCCTCTTTTGTCTTTATCGGCTACGGATTCGATGAAATCCTCAATCCCCGACTGAGAAAGAGGTAGACGATGAATCATCTTCTGGAAGTAAAAGATTTAAAAACATATTTCAGAATAAAAGCCGGTGAAGTAAAAGCCGTCGACGGCGTCAGCTTCACCATCTCCAAAGGAGAATCTCTCGGACTCGTGGGAGAATCCGGCTGTGGAAAGACGACGACAGCTCTCTCCGTCATCAAGTTGCTTCCCGACAACGGCTATATTGCCGACGGACAGATCATTTTTGACGGCAAAGATATCACTCACGCAAAAGACGAAGATCTCTACGATTTTCGCTGGACGGAGATGAGTATGATCTTTCAGGGCGCGATGAATGCCCTCAATCCCGTGCAAAAGGTCAGCGATCAAATAATGGAGGCACTTTTTCTCCACTATCCCCATATCACTAAAGAGGAAGCCCTAGCCAAAGTTGAACAGCTGTTTGAGCTGGTGGAAATCGACCCGAAGCTCATGCACGGCTATCCTCATGAGTTCAGCGGAGGCATGCGTCAGAGAGCCATCATCGCCATGGCACTTTCGTGCGATCCGAAACTCGTTATAGGGGATGAACCCACTACGGCGCTCGATGTCATGGTACAAGCGCAGATCATCAACCTCATTAACGACCTGCGCACCAAGCTCCAGATGAGCCTTCTCATGATCACTCACGACCTCTCCATCATCACTGAAGTCTGCGACCGCATCGCCGTGATGTATGCCGGAAAGATAGTGGAACTCGGAAGCACTCAGGAAGTCGTCACGCATTTCCTTCATCCGTATACCGAAAAACTCATCGGGGCGTTCCCCAATATCTACAAAGAGAGAAAAATGGTCGACTCTATTCCGGGGGATCCGCCCGATCTCTTCGACCCTCCACCCGGATGCCGCTTTGCTCCACGCTGTACAGAATGCATACAGGGACTCTGCGATGAAGTAGAACCTGAGCTCCTTGAGGTGCGGCCGGCACACTACGTCGCCTGTCACAGAAGGAAGGCAGACCATGAATAGCACACCTGTCGTCAGCTTGCAGGATCTAGAAGTGATCTTTAAGAGCAAGCAAGGATTTATCGATCAATATATTCTTCGAAAAAAGAAACTCGTCCACGCCGTCGACGGACTGAGTTTGGACATTTACCCCGGAGAGATTGTCTCTCTTGTAGGAGAATCAGGCTCCGGAAAGACGACAACCAACCGGGCGAGCCATCCTGCAGCTCACCCCCGTCACATCGGGCGAAGTGCTCTTTAAAGGATCCCCGATTCAGCCGAAAAATCGCCGGTATATGAAAGACTTCAGGCGCCAGGCACAGATGATCTTCCAAGATCCCTATCAGTCGCTGAACCCCCGATTCAATGTCTTTGAGATCGTGACGGAACCCCTTCTCTTTGAGGAGAAAAGCTACAGTCTGGCGGAAAAAGAGGTTCTCGCCCTTCAGGCACTGGAATTTGCAGGGCTGCGGCCGGCCATCGACTATCTCTACCGCTTTCCGCATGAACTCTCCGGAGGGCAGCGCCAGCGCGTTTCCATCGCAACCTGCTTCATCATGTCACCCGACTTAATCATCGCCGATGAGCCCGTGTCGATGCTCGACGCATCGGTGCGTGCCGATATTCTCAAACTCTTCGTCAATATGAAGGAAGAGCGGGGCACTGCTTTTCTCTTCATCACTCACGATCTTTCCCTTGCCTGGCTGATCTCTGATCGCGTCGCCATCATGTACCTTGGAAAAGTAATGGAAATCGGGCCTGCCGACATCATCTCCGGACAATGTCAGCATCCCTATTCCCAAGCGCTTACCTCGGTTCTGGCGATGGTCGGAGAAGAGCGAAGGCAAGAAAAGATCCTCCTTGAAGGCGAAACGCCCTCTCCGATCAATTTACCTTCGGGCTGTCGTTTCCACCCCAGGTGTCCCGTTGCGGCCGAGCGCTGCAGAAAGGAAGAACCTGAGTACTGCGAGGTCAATCCGGGGCATTTCGTGTCCTGCCATTATCCCGGATCACTACAAAAACACAAAGGAGACAAGTAAATGAAAAAAAGAATCAGTCTGCTGCTCATTCTACTGCTCATCATCAGCGCTCTCTGGTCATGCGGCGCTCCTCCCGGAGCAACCGATGCAGAGGGAGAAAAAGTGGATACTCCCGCTTCTGAGACACCTGCAGAAGACACGGAAGGCCAAGCTGCTACAGATGAAGCAGATGTCTTTCGCTACGGCTTTACCGGCTGGTGGCCCGACGGAAAGAACCCCCTGACAACCAGCTATGCAATCAGCACCACCGCCTATCACACCAATGTCTATGACGGTCTGATGATGCAGAATCAGGATATGGAATTCGTAGGGCGTCTGGCCGAAAGCTGGGACGTATCGGAAGACGGCCTCGAGTGGACATTCCACTTGAGAAAAGGCGTTAAGTTCCACGACGGAGAAGACTTTAACGCTGACGACGTCGTCTACACCCTCAACTCCATCATGGACTTCCATCTCTCACGCCATCTCTCCGCCATGGGCGGTGTCGTATCGGTTGAAAAAATCGACGACTATACCGTCAAAATCACAACAGAAGAGCCCAAGGCAAATATGATCGACGTCGGAATCATCGAAATCGTGCCGGAGCACATCTTTGCGCCGAACACCCCGGATGAAGCGTCTGCTCAAGCCTTTATCAACGAAACACCCATCGGAACGGGTCCGCTGATCTATGTGACGGATAGAAAAGACGAGTACATCCGCTTCAAGACCAATAAGGATTACTGGCTCGCCACTCCTGAGTACGATGAGTTCATCTTCGTATACTTCACCAACAACGACACGAAACTCCAGGCCCTTGAAAAAGGCGAAATCGACTTCTGCGCCATCAACGGCACACAGTTAGAGTACGCCAAGGGCATCCCCGATGTCGTCATCAACGAATACAACTCTATCTCCTTCACAGAACTCGGATTCAACATGTGGAACAGTGAAGAGAGCAAGGGCAATCCCATCGTACGCGACAACAAATATCTGCGCCAGGCGATTGACTACGCCATCGACTACGATCAGATGGTAGAGTACGCTCTTGGCGGTCTGGGCGTCGTCCACAAGGGACTGATCCCCAGAGAAACTCCCTGGAGATGGGATCCCCCGGCAGACAAACTGCGCGAATACAACCCCGAAAAAGCCATGGCGCTTCTTGACGAGCACGGCTTTGTCGACGTCGACGGCGACGGACTTCGCGAAGATCCCGACGGAAATAAGATGAAGCTGCGCTGCGCCGTCATCGAGGGCTCCTACAAAGATCAGTCTCTGGTCGTGCAGAAGAACCTCAAAGAAATCGGCCTCGATGTCGAATTCAACCTGATGGACAGTGCCCGCCAGAGCGACATCATCGATACGGACAACGGCGTCGATACCGACCTGTATTTCTGGGGCTGGTCAGGTGACTACACCGATCCCAACTTCATCCTCTATGTCATGACCACCGATGCCGTCACCAGCGGATCAAGCGACTGCTTCTGGTCCAATGAAGAGTACGATGCCCTCTATCAAAAACAGTCGGTCACCATCGACTACGATGAGCGCATGGAAATCGTTCACCAGATGCAGGAACTGATCTACGAAGAAGCCCCCTACCTGATCCTCTACAACTCCAAAGCCATCCATGTCTATAACGGAGCTACATGGGAAGGACTGGAGACATTCCCGGGAACAAGCGGCGGCTATCTCAACCTCTGGACAAAGATCGGTCTGAGGAAAATCAAATAACAGGCAAAGAAAAGCCCTTCTAAACAAGGAGGGCTTTCTTACGAGGTGTCATGAAATACTACAATCAGAGAAATTATCCCCATATCCTCTACCCGAGTGAAGAATATCCCGAAGAGAGCATCAGCCTTGCAGGATGCGGTCCTGTCAGCTGCTCCATGCTTGTTGAAAATCTGACAGAACATGCTTTTTCACCAATTGAAGCCGCTGAGTACGCTCTCGAAGTCGGCTCTCGCGACGACAGCGGCACAAACATGACAATTCTAGGGCCAAAAGTGGCTGAAAAATTCGGATTCCACTATCACACGGGAAATGACGAAAAAGAATTGCTGGATTTTCTCGGGCAGGAAAAAGGATTTGTCATCGCCAACTCAGGTGGAGATGAGGAAGGCTACACAGGCGTATTTTCACACGGTGGACACTATATTCTCCTTACGGCGGCTAAGGGAAGAGTCATCGAGGTTCTCGACCCCTCACTCTATCCCGATAAATTCAACACGCCGGAACGAAGAGGAAAAGTCTTCTGGGTAGGAGAGCGCGTCTATTGTGATGTACAGTTCATCATGGAGGACTGCAGAAATCGGGATCCCGGCTTTTACTACTTTAGGCCGGTTGAGAAATAAGCGCTATATCAAAAAAGGGGACCGCAGGTAAAAGCGGTCTCCTTTTTATAATGCACAATGAATATCTAACCTTCAATCGCCGTGCCGCTTCTTCCCTCCATGGCCTCTCCCGCCTTCAAGAGCGAAGCGATGATCGCCTTTCTCCCTTTCCTGCTTTTAGCAAAAGCGACCGATGCTTTCATCTTCGGCAGCATGCTCCCTGCGGCAAAATGTCCCTCTTCAATGTATCTTTCTGCTTCCTCTACACGAAGTTTCTTTAGTTTTTGCTCATTTGACATGCGGAAGTAAATGGAGGCATGCTCTACCTCTGTGAGGATCAACAGCACATCTGCATCCAGGTCTTCTGCCAGCCTCTCAGCGGCAAAATCCTTATCGATGACGGCATCGACACCGGCAAGAGACCCGTCACTTTGCTCGACAACCGGAATTCCTCCTCCGCCACTTACGACCATCACCGATTTTCCCCAGAGCGCTTTTATTGGTTCAATTTCCACAATCTTTATAGGCATCGGAGAAGCGACGACTCGCCGCCATCCTCTCCCGGAATCCTCTTTTACTGTATAACCTTTTTCATCAGCCAGCGCCAGTGCCTCCTTTTCGGAATAAAAAGGGCCGATGGGCTTCGTAGGATGCTCAAACGCAGGGTCGCTCGGATCCACCACCATCTGCGTCACGAGGCTCACCACGGGAAGATCGATCCCTCGCTTGGCAATTGCCGGCTTTAGAGCCTGCTGAATATGATAGCCGATATATCCTTGGCTCATCGCACCACATACGTCAAACGGCATGGAAGGCGTCACATCCGACGCCGCTTCGGAAGCAAGATGGATCCTTCCCACTTGAGGGCCGTTTCCATGAACGATGGCAACCTCATATCCGGCAGCGATGATGTCTGCGATATACTCCACCGTCTGTTTAACAACTTCCAGCTGAGAAGCAGCCGTAGCGGGAAGTCCCTTTTCTTCCAGCGCATTGCCTCCAAGCGCTATGATGACTTTTGTTCTTTTCATATCCTCTCCGATCTCCGTTGATAGACCTTTTTTCTGCCGCTCCTATCATAAACCCGCAAAAAGACAGATGTAAATGTCTATTTGAAGATTTTTACGAAAAGCCCCTCCGGGATGCATATCTTTTCTTTTCGAAATCGCGTGTATGCATTTCTTCTGTTCTATGGGAATATCTGAAAACCCGGCTCCGTATCCTTCTCAAAGACCCTCAGGATCTAATGTGCGATACACCAGACAAACTCTTTATGCTTTCATACATAAAGACCCGGAACGTTTCGGATGTCAAAACATCCTCTGTCTTCGTTAAATATATAATTATTTCAACTTTTCTCTCCTTCTTCATAGTGAGCTTCCATGCTATAATTGGGTAAACATGAAGAAGACAAAAAACTGCCGAATGGCAATTTGGACAAACAATCCACGGGTGTTGCAAGAAAAGCCGATTGAGAACATCCTATTTTTTGACGAATCGATGGCTTCTTTATTTGTGCGCATTCGAGATGCTGTTCATATGGGATGGATTTTGCGCACGCATCCTTTGAGCGGAAGTGTGCGACCCTCCGAGACACCGTTTAAGTCCGTCCTCATGGAAAAAGGCGATACCTTGGATTTCGATTCACTCGCCTTGATTGAGTCGGCGATCGCCACAGAAAAGAAGACCCGTGAAACCCGGCACTACTTGCTCGATGAGATTGCCAGAGAAGATGCGATGTTGATCGATCTCTCGCTGATCCAAAATGCCATCCGATAAAGCTGCAAGAGGAGAATAAATGGAAAAATTATACGATGTCATTATTATAGGCGGGGGACCCGCCGGCCTTACCGCCGCTCTCTATGCAGGACGAGCAAAAATGAAAACTCTCCTATTTGAAGGAGAGGCCTTCGGCGGGCAAATCGCACTGACGACAGAGGTTGAGAACTATCCCGGCGGCGCGCTCAATATTACCGGACCCGGACTGGTCGCTCGAATGGCGGAACAGGCAGAGCATTTTGGAGTGGAACTCAAAAAGGAAAACGTCACCGATGTTGATTTTTCCTCCAAAGATAAAAAAGTGACCACTTCTAAAGGCGAATACTTTGCCAAGAGCGTCATCGTCGCCACGGGAGCCAATCCCAGAAAACTCGGCGTTCCCGGAGAAGACGTTTTAACGGGAAAAGGCGTCAGCTATTGCGCCACCTGTGACGGCGCGTTTTTCGAAGAACTGCCCATCTACGTCATCGGCGGAGGGGACACGGCTGTTGAAGAAGCTGTATTCCTTGCAAAATTCGGGCGTAAAGTCTACATCGTCCACCGCAGAGACGAGTTACGCGCTGCACGATCCATCCAGGACAAAGCGCTCAACACTCCCAATATCGAAGTCATCTGGGACTCCGTCGTAGAAGAGATTAGCGGAGACGGACTCGTAGAGAGGCTCGTTCTCAAAAATGTAAAAACGGGAGAACGGACGGAAATCCTTGCCGACGAAGACGACGGCACCTTCGGCGTCTTTGTCCTTGTCGGCTACATTCCTGCCAATGAACTCCTGAAAGACAAAATCGCACTCGACGAGCAGGGATACGTCCCTGCCGGAGAAGATATGAAGACGAATGTCCCCGGAGTCTTCGTCGCAGGTGATCTGCGCGCCAAGAAGCTCCGACAAGTCGTCACTGCCACCAGCGACGGAGCTCTGGCCGCCATTGCGGCTGAAGCCTATGTCGAACACGAATACTAAGGAGGAAACATGCTGGAACTCAATCGCGAAAACTTTGAAACCGAAGTACTCAAAAAAGAAGGCTACGTTCTCGTCGATTACTGGAGCCCCAGTTGTGAGCCCTGCAAAGCCATGATGCCCGCCATCGAGGAACTGGCAGGAAAATACGGTGACAAAGTTCACTTCACTTCGCTTGATATCACGAAAGCACGGCGCGTGGCCATCGGGCAGAGAGTATTGGGTCTGCCGACGATCATCCTCTACAAAGACGGCGAAAAATGCGAAGAGCTCGGAGCCGATGTCGTCAGCGCCGCCGCCGTCGAAGAGATGATTCGCCGCCATACAGGAGCATAATATGCGTCTGGAACTCGGCGTCATACACATTTGCGATGTACAGTTCGGCTCGACGACTTCCGTAAAAGACGGAGTGCTCTATGTCGATGCCGACGCTCTTGCCGCTCATCTCAAAGAACATGAAGAGCGCCTCGTCGACGTCAAGGTGCATCTTGCCAGACCCGGTGAAAGTGTGCGCATCACGCCTGTAAAAGACGTCATTGAGCCCCGCGTAAAGGTCGATACGGAAGCTCAGATCTTCCCCGGCACTGTTTCCAAAGTTCTTCCTGTAGGAAGCGGACGCACTCACGTCTTGCGCGGAGCTGCCGTCGTTACCACAGGAAAAATTGTCGGATTTCAAGAAGGCATCGTCGATATGTGCGGCCCCGGTGCCGACTATACGCCATTTTCTCAGCTCAACAATGTCGTCTTGGAGTTCACATTGCAGGACGGCCTGGCAGCTCACGACAAGGAAGAAGCGCTCCGCTTCAGCGGCCTGCGCGCCGCTAAATTCCTCGCCGAGCCGGCAAAAGAGATGGAGCCGGACGAGATAACAGCCTTTGAAACCCTTTCTCTTATAGAAGGCGTCAAGGCCTATCCCGATCTTCCGCGCGTCGCCTATCTGCAGATGCTGCAGAGCCAAGGCCTTCTTCATGACACGTATGTCTACGGAGTCGATGCAAAGCAGATCTTGCCGACTCTGATTCACCCCACCGAGATCATGGACGGAGCCATCATATCCGGGAACTGCGTCTCGGCTTGTGACAAGAACACGACATATCATCACCAGAACAACCCCGTCGTAGAGGACTTGTTTGCCAAGCACGGCAAAGAACTCAACTTCGTCGGTGTCATCATCACCAACGAAAATGTCTTCCTGGACGACAAAATCCGCTCCTCCGATTGGAGCGCAAAACTGGCACAATACCTCAGCCTCGACGGCATCATCATCAGCCAGGAGGGATTCGGAAACCCCGACACCGACTTGATCCTCAACTGTAAAAAAATTGAGGCTTTAGGAATTCCCACCGTCATCATCACAGATGAGTATGCCGGAACCGACGGGGCGTCGCAGTCTCTGGCCGATGCCGATCCGGCAGCAAATGCCGTTGTCACCGGCGGAAACGCCAATGAAATGGTTGTCCTGCCCAAACTCGACCGCGTCATCGGTGACGTCGACGTCGTCCATGTCATCGCCGGCGGAAGCGACAAAGCGATCAAGGAAGACGGATCCCTTGAAGTAGAACTTCAGGCGATCACCGGGGCTACAAATGAACTGGGCTTCAACAAGCTCAGTGCCAAAGGATATTAAATCATTACTTTAAGACGAAACCGGAAAGGAAGGGAAAAATGAGCCTGTATGATGGCAAAAAGGTCATTCTGATCGGCGACAGGGACGGAATTCCCGCACCCGCCATGGAAGAGTGCCTGAAAAACACAACGGCTGAAGTGGTGTTTGCCACGACCGAATGCTTTGTCTGAACGGCCGCAGGAGCCATGGATCTGGAAAACCAGCGTAGAGTAAAAGAGATCACTGAAGAGTACGGAGCCGACAACGTGATTGTCGTCATCGGAGGAGGCGAAGCGGAAGCTGCAGGCCTTGCCGCCGAAACCGTCACCGCAGGAGATCCTACGTATGCAGGTCCTCTGGCAGGAGTCTCGTTGGGACTCAGAGTATACCATGCAGTAGAGCCACAATTTAAAGACGAAGTGGATAGTGATACTTACGATGAACAAATCGGCATGATGGAAATGGTTCTGGATGTCGATGCCATTCAGGAGGAGATGAGCTCCATCCGAGAGCAATTCTCTGACTACGACGACTAAGAAAGGAGCTTGTGTGAGCAAGATCCGCGTTCTCCACTATATCAACCAGTTCTTTGGCGGCATCGGTGGAGAGGAAAAAGCAGATATTGCGCCTTCTCTTCGCGAAGGCAAAGTCGGACCGGGTATGGCAATCCAGGGCGCATTCCGCAATGAGGCGGAGATTGTCGCCACGATCATCTGCGGAGACTCCTACTTTAACGAAAATCTCGAAAAAGCACAGGAGGAAATTCTACAGATGGTACGTGAGATCTCTCCGGATCTCTTTATCGCCGGCCCCGCCTTTAATGCAGGACGCTACGGTGTCGCCTGTGCGACGATCGCAGCGGCTGTAAAAGAGGAGTTGGGCATTCCCGCCATCACCGCCATGTATGAAGAAAATCCCGGCGTGGATCTCTTCAGAAAACAGCTTGAGATCGTGCCTACCACGAATTCAGCTGCCGGCATGCGAAATGCGGTGAAAGGTCTGGTGCCCCTGGCGCTCAAGCTCGCCCGAGGCGAAGAGCTGCTCGGCCCCGAGGAAGAAGGATACTTCCCCAAAGGAATCCGAGTCAACTACTTTGCCGAGAAGCGGGGAAGCGAGCGCGCCGTCGACATGCTGTTAAAGAAGATAAAAGGCGAAGAATTCAAGACGGAATTTCCCATGCCCGTCTTTGACCGGGTGGATCCCGCCGCTCCACTGACAGACCTCAAGAGCGCCACGATCGCCTTGGTCACATCCGGGGGAATCGTCCCCAAGGGCAATCCCGACCGCATTGAGGCATCCAACGCCTCAAAATACGGAGCTTACTCCTTGGAAGGATTTGTCGATCTGACGGAGGATACCCACGAGACGGCTCATGGTGGATACGATCCCGTCTATGCCAACCGGGACGCCGACCGCGTACTTCCTGTCGATGTCCTTCGCAAAATGGAGGCCAACGGGGAAATCGGAAAACTCCATGAGATGTTCTACACGACGGTCGGAAACGGAACAGCCGTAGCCAGCGCCAAAGCCTATGCAGCCGATATCGGACAAAAGCTTCTGGCAGCCGGTGTCGATGCGGTGATTCTAACCTCGACATGAGGCACCTGTACTCGTTGCGGTGCAACGATGGTCAAGGAGATCGAGCGAACGGGACTTCCGGTGGTGCACATGTGCACCGTCGTACCCATCAGTTTGACAGTCGGAGCCAATCGCATTGTTCCGACCGTTGCGATCCCCTATCCTCTGGGCAATCCCGCCTTGGAGGAGAAAGAAGAAAAGATACTCAGAGAGAGACTGGTCAGGCGGGCGCTCAATGCGCTTACCGAACCGGTTGACTCCCAGACTGTTTTTGAGAAGTAGGATAAAGGGTGATAGAGATATCACCCTTTCCCATGAAGCATAAGGAGGAAGGATGTTCCCAAGTTTACGAGCCGCATCGTATGTACTGGTACACGCTCCCGATATGGTCATCCATAACGGTTCCACACAAGTTGTGGAGCGCACGGTCAATCCGGAAAGCGAGTACCTCAAAGCACTTCCCAATCATCTGAGGACGTTTGAGGAAGTCGTCGCCTATGCCCCCAATCAGGTCTATATCGGCAATATGAAGCCTGAAGAACTTCGCGAAATCAAAGAACCCTGGTTTGATAAGCCGGTTGCGTCCGCTTCCGCCGACGGACCCATGGGTCGTATCTTTGAGGAACGGCTGCTCATAGGCCTTATCAAAGCCTGTGATGCCTTTGACCTTGTGCTGCTTGAAGAGAGCTTTACAGAAGAAGTTCAGCCCGACATCGAAGCTCTCAATCTGCCTGAAAAATACAAGAAGCTCAAATCCGGCGTAGAGATCGAGCGCATTCAATCAGAAATTGAAGATCGCCATGCCGAACCCCTTGTGACCGGAGGGAAAGTCGTCGGCTGCGTCAAGCGCGCTCATGACATCGACCCCAATCTCGATAGCCATGTCATCTTGGAAAACCTCGTTGTCAAGGCGACAGGCGTTCTCTCAGGCTTGGAGCTTTTGAAAAAATACGACATCGACCCACTGAGCATTCCCTATGTCATCGAATGTTCCGAAGAAGCTGCAGGAGATATGAACCAGCGCGGAGGAGGCAACTTTGCCAAGTCCATCGCCGAAATCATCGGAGCGGACAATGCCACAGGAAGTGATACCAGAGGCTTTTGCGCCGCCCCCATGCACGCCATCGTCAAAGCCTGCGCCCTCGTCAAAGCGGGCGTCTACGAAAATGTGCTCGTCCTCGCAGGAGGCGCCACCGCCAAGCTCGGCATGAATGGAAAAGACCACCTCAAAAAAGATCTTCCCATTCTTGAAGATGTATTGGGAGGTTTTGCCCTTCTCATCACGGAAAACGACGGCGTCCATCCGATTTTCAGGACCGATCTCATCGGCCGCCACACGGTGGGCACCGGTTCATCTCCACAAGCCGTCATGACGAGCCTGATCACAGGTCCGCTCGACAAAGCCGGCTTAAAGATCACCGACATCGATGTCTACTCTGTCGAAATGCAAAACCCCGATGTCACCAAGCCGGCAGGTGCCGGAGACGTCGCAAACGCCAACTACAAAATGATCGCCGCTCTTGCCGTCATGCGTAAAGAAATCGAGCGCGCACAGATCAACGATTTCGTCCGGACACACGGTCTTCCGGGCTGGGCTCCGACACAGGGGCACATCCCCTCCGGAGTTCCTTATGTCGGCCATGCTCTTCAGTCTTTCCTAAATGGCGATATTGAAAAAGCGATGATCGTCGGGAAGGGAAGTCTCTTCCTGGCTCGCATGACCAATCTCTTTGACGGCGTCTCTATCATTATGGAGAAAAACCCGGGCGTCGCCGAGGAAGCCGGCGTCAGTAAAGATGACATCCGAAAGATGCTCTCTGAAGCACTGAGGGACTTTGCCGCTTCTCTGGGGGAATAATGAGCATCAAGCGTCAGATTCAAGAAGTATTTGAAGAACTCGCTCTTTCACTGGAGACGGGAGTCGGAAAACGCGTCCCTATCGGCATCACTCTTGCCGGAAGCGAACTCGGTCTTGATGTCATACTGAAGGCAGCCGAAGAGTTTGCTGTGGATAATCCCGGTGCCGAAGTCGTAGCTATCGGCCCTCCGGTAGACACCTTTCTAACCTTGGAGACGGCAGAAGATGAGCAGGCGCAGGCCCGGAAGATGGAAGAACTCCTCGACGAGGGGAGAATCAAAGCGTGTGTGAGCATGCACTACAATTTCCCTTTGGGAACGGCGACGGTCGGAAAAGTCGTCACCCCGGCAAAGGGAAAAGAAGTATTTCTCGCAACGACGACAGGAACACCCGGCACGCAGCGCATCCCTTCGATGGTGCTTGGGACCCTCGCCGGCATCATCGCCGCAAAGGCAAGCGGCATTGAAAAGCCCACGGTCGGCATCTTAAATCTCGACGGCGCCAGGGCAGTGGAAAGAAGTCTGAGAGAGCTTGCAGACGGAGGCTATGAGATCCACTTTGCGGAGTCCTCTCGCGCAGACGGAGGAGCCGTGATGCGTGGAAATGACCTCCTGCAGGGTTCAGCCGACATTCTCGTCACCGACAGCCTCACCGGAAATCTTCTTCAAAAAACCCTTTCCGCCTTTAACAGCGGAGGAGGATACGAGACGACCGGAGAAGGCTACGGCCCGGGAATCGGACCCGATCAGGAACGACTCGTCTTCATCCTCTCGCGCGTATCGGGAGCCCCGGTTATAAAAGGCGCGTTGAAATACGCTCTTCGCATGTTGCAAGGAAACTGGAAAGAAGTGGCAAAGCGTGAGTATGAAGCCGCAGAAAAAGCCGGGCTTCAATCCATCCTCGCTAAAAACGAACCCAAAAAAGCGGAACAAGACCAAGAAATGGTGCCTCCGCCGGAAGAGGTC
>JGI24710J26742_10001373_pt1 | contig 22372 bp, 19 predicted proteins | sample BioPla2DNA2_FD_26742 | JGI IMG/M metagenome (IMG submission 26742) | reverse complement strand
ATGATGAAATTTTTCTTGTTTGGTTTGTAGGTAAGCTCGATTTTCTTGGTGAGCCGGCACCTGTAAAGGCAAGCGTTCAACAATCTCAATGCCAGCAGCTATAAGTTGTTCCAGCTTATCAGGATTATTTGTCAAAAGCTTGACTTGCTTGATTTTCAAAAATGATAAAATATCTGCAGCAATCTGATAATCACGCTCATCAGGTGCAAAACCCAACTCAACATTGGCATCATAAGTATCAAAACCATTTTCTTGCAGCTGATAAGCTTTGAGTTTGTTCTTTAGTCCGATGCCACGTCCTTCTTGGCGAAGATACAAAATTGCTCCGCGACCAATTTCATTGATTTTCTTCATGGCAGCGTGTAGCTGTTCCCCACAATCACAACGATATGATCCAAAAATATCCCCTGTCAAACATTCTGAATGCAGACGAAGCAAAAGCGGTTCATCAGATGTCAACTCACCTTTTGACAACAAGATGTGCTCACGATGAAACTCATCTTCAAATAAACGAAAGTCAAAATCACCATAACTCGATGGCAATTTCACCTTGGGACTATCTTGAAAACTGACGTAACGTGCGATATCACCAACTTCAATCATGGTCAAATCCCATTTTTGAGCAAATTCCCTGAGATCACTTTTTCGTGCCATTGTGCCGTCATCTTTTAAAATTTCACAAATATAACTTGCTTCTCGACTCCCCGCCAAGCGTGCCAATTCAAGACTTGCTTCTGTATGTCCACGACGTTTAAGAACGCCACCACTTCGTCCAACCAAAGGGAACATATGACCTGGACAATGAAAATCACTTGCTTTACTACTTTGTGATGCTAATTCTTGAATGGTTTTAGCACGGTCAAATGCTGAAATACCTGTTGAAGTCGTCTTGTGGTCTACACTAATAGTAAATGCTGTGCCATGTGCATCTGTATTTTCTTCTGACATAGGAACAAGTTCTAAACGCTCAGCGATACTTTTAGATACGGGCGCACAAATCAAACCACGCGCATATTTAGTCATGAAATTCACATTTTCAGGACTCGCTAACTCCGCAAGACCAACCAAATCTCCTTCTGCCTCACGGTCATCATCGTCGACAACTACGATTAATTTTCCTGCTTTCAAATCAGAAATTGCTTTTTCAACATCCTTAAACATCTAATCTCCTTTCATCATTCTTAGCTGTTTTTGCATGTATTTTGCTAAAATATCCGTCTCAATATTGACTTTGTCACCTGTTTTGAGCCTTGCCAGATTAGTCTCTTTTGCCGTATGTGGAATCAACGACACGCTAAATTGCCCCTTCTCAGCGGATACCACCGTCAGACTAACACCGTTGACTGCGATTGAGCCTTGCCCAACAATCTGCCCTTCAAGTTCTTTTGGAAAAGCAAAGCTAAGTACAAGTGCATTTTCATCACTTTCTTTTTTGACAAGCCTTGCCACACTATCCACGTGCCCTGTCACAAGGTGCCCTTCAAAACGAGCATGGGCTGACATAGCTAACTCAAGATTCACCAAATCACCGACGCGACTCTCTGAAAAAATCGTTCGCCTAAAGGTTTCTGGCATGACATCCACTGTAAATGCATCCCCCGCTTTAGCCACGCAAGTCAAGCAGACACCATTGATTGCCATACTATCGCCAATTTTATAATCAGCTAACAACTTTCGTGAAGCCTTGCAAGTTAATTTGATATTGTGCTGGTGTTTGACAATCCGGCTAATACGACCTTGTTCTTGAATTAATCCGGTAAACATCACACCCTCCTTCTAGCCGAAAGCCTAATATTATTTCCGATTTTCTGGCAAGCAAAATCGTCTAATTCTAAGGCTTGACTAACCAGACGAAAACTCGACATGGCTGCTTTGCCATTACCACCAATAAGCTTAGGAGTCACATAAGAAATGATTTCATCCCAAAAATCACTTTCCAGAAAGGCATCATGAACACCAGCTCCGCCCTCAACATAAACTGACTGAAGCTTCTTCTCATAAAGCACCTGCAAAATATTTTCAATCGAAAACTCTGGCAAATCAATTACTGTGACATGCTTTGGTAAATTCGAAACCTTCCGACCACTAAAAATATAAACTGGAGCCGAATTATCTTCAAAAATCTGTAAATCTAGCTGGTCAAAAACACGACCCTTTTCATCTAAAACCACACGCACTGGCGGACAAAAACTTGTCCCACTCCCCAGCAAACGTGGATTGTCAATCAAGACCGTATCAGCACCAACCAATATCGCATGAAAATCATCACGTTCATCGTGAACAAAACGATTTGTCTCGTCATCAGTCAAAGCCGTTCGTTTGCCAAGCACAGCAATCTTTCCATCCAGACTAACTGCTTGTTTCAAAACAACATAAGGACGCTTGCGCTCATAGTAAACATTGTAGTGCTTGTTGAGTGCGCGTGCCTCTTCTTCTAAAACATGAGTGACTACTTCTACTCCTTGCTCTTTTAAGAAAGCCACACCTTTTCCTGCTACTAAAGGATTGGGGTCAAGCTGGCCAACAACTACCTTTTTGATACCTGCCTCAACAATCGCTTGGGTACAGGGGGGCTGTTTTCCCCTATGATGACAAGGTTCCAAGGTCACATAAAGAGTTGAATTAAATAGTTCTTCCGGAGTTTGACAATGTAAAATCGCGTTCTTTTCAGCATGCTCATGACCATACTGCAGGTGTGCACCACGAGCAATCACATGATTATCTTTGACAATCACCGCACCAACTAAAGGATTGGTGTAAGTTTGCCTAAAGCCACGCTTAGCTTCTTCTATCGCTTGCAACATATAGTTTTTATCCATATCTTCCTCCTTTCAAATAAAAAAATCCCGACAAAAATTATCCGACTAGCTTGCACTAATCAGTCATTTTCATCGGGTACCACCTGTAGTTGTCTGAATTTTCTGATATACAAAATACAGCAAAAATAAAAGTCCCCGTAGTATTACACTACGAGGCGATTAAAGACAACTAAAAAAGTAATTCAAAAAGCGAGANTATGCTTTTTGACACTCTATCAATTCTTCTCCCATCCAGACTATACTGTCGGCTCTGGAATCTCACCAGATCAGCTTGCGCTCACGGACTTAGCTATCTCATTTCAAATAAAGTTGATTGGTAATTGCTTCTCCTCACAGACATAGCGAAACATCAGCGAGAAATAAAAGCAAGTAACAATCAACGAGACAACAACACCGTCGGTCGGGAATTTCACCCTGCCCCGAAGAAAACTATTCAATTCTTCTTAAGATTATCACGAATTGAAAAAGCTGTCAATTTTTTTATTATTTCCTACAAACTTTCAATCATTTCAACCAATTTCTTGGCATGGACTTGTGATTTTGCAATCATTTCTTGGGCTTTTTCAGCGTCGTTTCGAAGTGAATAAGAAACACCGTGTGTCACAACATGGCCTGCAAAATTCAGCTGAGTCAATTTAGCTGTCAAACGAATTGGTGCCAAAAGCTCGTCAATCGTTGTGCCTGTTTCTGCGTTATAAGCTGCTTCTCCTGCGCCAGTCGTCAATGATGCAATCAAAACTTTATTTTTCAAGGCATTACCATTTGAACCGTGTGAAAAACCATGCACAAAAACTTTTTCAATCCATTTATTCATCAAAGATGGTGTCATGTACCAGTAAAGTGGATACTGAAAAACAATAACATCAGCTCGACGTAATTTTTCCTGCTCAGCTTCCACATTAATCTGATAATCAGGATACAAATTACTCAAAATATCCAATTCAACTTCTGGATAAAGCTTTTTAATTTCTTTTAAAATCGTTTTATTTGCAAGTGAATCATTTTTCAAATCAGGATGCCCTGAAACAACAAGAACTTTTTTAGCCAATTTTGTCACTCCTTCTATTTTTAGAAAATTCTATACAATTAAAGTCAATTTGTCAACTTGAAAAAGAACCTCTCGCTAGAGAAGTCCTTTTATCTTACGCAAAAACGTCTTTCAAAATAGCAACACCTTGATCGATTTGCTCTTTTGTCAAAGTCAATGGTGGCAAGAGACGAATAACATTTGTTCCTGCAGTTAAGACAACAAGACCTTTGGCACGCGCCTTCTCAACCAAGTCAACAAGATTTTCAGTTGTTTCAATACCAATCATGTAACCAAGCCCACGAACCTCAGTTACTTTTGGATTACCAGCTAGAGCTTTCTTCAACTCTGCTTGCAAATAATTACCATTGTCAAGAGCTTGGGGCAAGAAACCGTCAGTGAGCATAATATCTAGTACGCTTGAGGCTGCTGACATGACAAGTTTATTGCCACCAAAGGTTGACCCATGACTGCCGTAAGAAAAAGCTGAACCAAGTTTTTCTTTTGCAATCATGGCACCGACTGGCACGCCATTTCCAAGACCTTTTGCCAAAGTAAAAATGTCTGGCTCAATGCCATAATGTTCAAATGAAAAGAGTTTCCCAGTACGTCCCATACCCGTCTGAACTTCATCAACAATAAGCAAAATCCCTGTATTGTGACAAAATTCGCTCAAGGCTGTTACAAAAGTTTTATCTGCTGGGCGAACTCCCGACTCCCCTTGAACCAATTCTAACATGACCGCTGCAGTATCCTCAGTCACCAAGGCTTTGACACTATCCAAATCATTATATGTCGCATAGCTAAAATGAGGGACAACATCACCAAAACCAGCTTTAATTTTGTCCTGACCAGTCGCAGACATTGACCCAAAGGTACGACCGTGAAAAGAATTCACAAAAGTGATAATTTCTTGCTTACCAGTCGCCTTACGAGCAATCTTAATCGCAGCTTCATTAGCTTCCGCACCGCTATTTGCAAAGAAAGCAAGATAATCTTTATCCCCGATTAATTTACCTGCTACTTCTTCTTGCAAGGAATTGTGGTACAAATTTGGCATGTGCCAAATCTCCTCAGCCTGCTTAAGCAAAGCTGCTTTGACTTGTGGGTGAAAACCAAGATTAGTCACACCAATACCAGATGAAAAATCAAGGTATTTTTTGCCGTCCTGGTCAAAAAGATAATTACCTTCCGCTTTAACAAATTCGATAGCTGCGCGTTTATAATTTTGAAATAGTTTTGTCATTCGTCGCTCCTTTACGTTAGCAGATGATTGAAGTTCCTGTTACAAGATTGTCGCCAATCAATACTTCACCCACACCTGCTAAAACAGTGTTCACTGCTGATTCGATTTTAGGAATCATGCCACCAGTGATAATTCCTTGGTCAATTTTCTCTTGAAATTCTGTCGATGTTAAGTTATCAAGCACAGCTCCATTTTCCAAAACGCCTTTAACATCAGTCATTAGGACTAACTTTTCAGCCTCTAAAGCGACAGCGACCGCTGTTGCCAAATAATCTGCGTTGATGTTTAAAAGCTCACCATCTTTAGAATAGCCAAGCGATGCAAGAACTGGCAACATGTTGTTATCAAGCATTTGCTCTAAAACTGGTGTTTGAATTTGCGTCACATCACCAACGTAACCGTAAGTTCCTTTATCAAGAAAATCTGCTTTGACCACCCTTTTTAAACCTGACAAAAGCTGAATACTATCGACTGACGACTGATTCAACTTTTTAGTCAGATTGTGACCGACCATGTTTAAAAGAGCGTAGCTGACTAATCGCATGTCAGATTTATTTGTCACACGAAGACCATTGATTTTTTTAACAGGAACATGATTATCTTCCATTAGTTTATTAATAGCAAAGCCACCGCCGTGCACAATCACAAGTTTTTTTCCAGATTCTTTCCAAGTTTTGACCTGATTAATAAACTGTTGTGTGAGGTTTTGACTAGCAANGCCTCCGATTTTAATCACAATTGTATCTTTCATTATCTCATCCCTTTACGTACGGTAAAGAGCATTGATTTTGACATAATCATATGACAAATCGCAGCCCCATGCTTTTCCTTGCGCTTCCCCTGCATGCAAATCAACGGTAATNGTAATCTCATCTTCATGCATGACGTCTTGCATTTCTTCTGNTTCAAAATCAACTGGANTTGATTTCAACATCACTGGAACATCTCCAAGGAAAATATCAATATTATCAACTGGTACATCGACACCTGCATANCCTACAGCTGCTAAAATNCGTCCCCAGTTAGGGTCTTCACCAAAAATCGCTGTCTTAACAAGACTTGANCCAACAACACTTTTTGCCATCATGCGCGCATCAAGTGCATTNGGAGCATTTTTGACATTGACTTCAATGAGTTTGCTTGCACCTTCACCGTCTTTTGCAATCATTTTAGCTAATTCTTGCATGACATAGTTAAGCATGCTTGAGAATTTATCAAATTCAGGTGTGTTTGGCAAAATTTCTTCGTTCAAAGTGCAACCATTTGACATGACAAGAACCATATCATTCGTTGAAGTATCACCATCAACCGTGATTTGATTGAAAGTCGTTTCAACGTTCTGACTTAACGCAAGTTGCAAGGTTTCACTTGAAATATTAGCATCACAAGTTATAAAAGCTAGCATTGTCGCCATATTTGGGTGAATCATGCCTGAGCCTTTCGCTACACCCGCCATGGTTACCTCGTCACGACCAAATTTTTCTGTCACTGCAACAGTTTTAACCATGGTATCAGTTGTCAAAATTGCTTTTGAAAAATCATCTGAATTGCCATTAACCACAAGTTTAGAAAGACCTGTTTTTAAAGTATCCATTGGCAATAAATCACCAATGACACCTGTTGAGGCAACGCCGACCAAATCAGGTTCAACACCAAGCTTTTCAGCTGTCCACTTTTGCATAGTGTAGGCATCTTCCATCCCTTGCACACCCGTACAAGAATTAGCAACACCGGAATTGACAACGATAGCTTTCATTTTTTGTGCTTTTTTGACTGACTGACGCGTCACAATCAATGGCGCTGCGATAACTTTATTTGTCGTATAAACTCCCGCTACGCTAGCTGGAACTTCTGAGACAATCCAACCAAAATCAAGTTTTCTTTTCTTAAATCCTGCATGCAAGCCATCAGCTGAAAAACCAAGCGGACTGGCAACATTTCCTTTAATTACTTTCATATCTCATACCTAAAACACTTAAATCTTTTAAGTGCTATTCCCTTTCTAAATTACAAATAATTTGGTGAAATCAATAATCCTTCTGTCTCATCCCAGCCGTTCATCAGATTGAGATTTTGGACAGCTTGACCAGCAGCACCTTTAATCAAATTATCAATAACCGAGACAATCGTTAAAACATTTGTCACCTTGTTGTATAGAAAACCGATATCTGTAAAATTTGACCCAATCACATTGTGCAACTCTGGCAAATCATCCTGCACACGAACAAACGGTGTGTCCTTGTAAGAATCTTCATAAATGGCAAAGAGATTTGCTGCTGTTAGAGGCTTTTTCAATTTCACGTAAACCGTTGACATGATGCCACGATTAACTGGCAAAAGTGATGTTGAAAATTGAATATGATGAACCTTAGCATTGAAAAGTTTCAACTCTTGTACAATTTCTGGAATATGCTGGTGACGATTCAATTTGTAAGTCACATAATTATCATGCACGTTAACAAAATGACTTGATTCAGAAAGAGCTTTACCAGCACCTGTCAAACCACTTTTAGCATCAACAATGATAGAATCTTCTTCAACAACATCAGCTTTTAGTAAAGGAATCAAAGCTAACTCTGTTGCTGTCGCGTAGCAACCTGGGTTAGAAATGAATTTCTTGTCTTTAACATCCGTAAATTCAGCCAAAGAATATGTAAATTTATTCAAAATCTTATCACTAGCTGGTGTTTTTTTATACCATTTTTCATAAAGATAGGCTGGTAAGCGATGGTCGCCTGATAAGTCAATCACAGGAAAATCAGCTTCAACAAATGGCTCTGCTAATTTGCTAGCTACACCACTTGGTGTCGCAAAGAAGACCAAGTCTGATTTTGCCATGATTTTCTCTGCATCAAACTCTTCGATAACCAAATCACAAACACCAACTAAGTAAGGGTATAGCTCTGACAATCGTCGACCGATTTCCTTAGTGGCGTGAATCGAAGCAATCGTAACTTTTTTATGATTATTCAATAATTTAACTAATTCTAGTCCACTGTATCCAGTGATACCAACAATCGACACTCTCATAATATACACCTCTTGAATAAATATGTATTCAATTTTATAGTATATTTATTCATAAGTCAAGCATTTTTTGCATAAATTATTAAAAAAGTACGAATTTTCATTCGTACTTTCATTTATATAATTGAGGTTAATCAATTTTTCGATTTTTCTTATAAGCAAAATATAGAGCAATTGAAGTCATGACAATCCAACTAAGCAACACAAATATAGTTTTATCTGTTAATTGATAATCAGATAATTCTTTGAAATATTTGGCATTTGCTCCAATAAAAGAGTATTCCATAACTGTATTAGCTGATTTAACAAATTCAGAAGAGACGGGTAAAATACTTGCAACAAGCACTAAAGTTAAACTGCAAACAGTCGTTTGGGTTTGATTCTTAGCCAAAAATGCAAATAAAAGATTTAACAAAATAAAGACAAGACTCGTCAAACTGACAACAACTAAAAATTTCCCCCACTCCATATCTTCAATTTGCATCATAATTGGAATTAAAATACTTGCAACTAAAGAAAAGATAATTGGAAAAATAATAACCGTCGTGATATATTCTCCTTGTTTAACTCCCGATAAAATCAAACTTTTTAAATTTTTCTTTTCCTTTTCTTCTGAAATCATGGTAGAAACAAAGGAACCTGCCGTAAAACTATAAACCAGATTAAGTCCCATTCCAACAAGGAATTTATTAATTTCAGAATTACCAAAAGCAGCAAATATGCCCATGTAAATAACTGGCGAAATAATCGATAAGAGAAATAATTTATTACTCCATATAAACTGCCAACGCAACCAAAGTAAGCTCATAAACCTATTATTCCCCATGCCATTTTTCTCCTGTCAATTTAATAAAAATACTTTCTAAGTCAGGTTCTGCTGTGTGCATACTGACAACATTGGAATTTAGGTAGCTAGTTACCTCATCTCTTGGAACAACTTTTTCTTCACCGTTTTTATAAAGAAGATGAACATTGTCATCAACACGATATTTACTGATAATCTCTTCTGGACTACCATATTCCAAAATCTTCCCCTTATTCAATAGCGAAATCTTATCACATAATTTAGTTGCTTCTTGCATGTTATGAGTCGTCAAGAAAATTGAAATGCCTTTAGCCTTTAATTCCAACAATAACTGGTGTACTTTTTGAGATAAGGTTGGATCCATACCAGATGTTGGCTCATCTAAAAAGACAATCTCAGGTTCATGCAAGATTGCACGGATAAGTAAAAGACGTTGACGCATACCTGTTGAGATTTTTTTAGCTTTTTTATTGCGGTCTTCGTATAAATCAAGACGTTTTAATAACTCATCAACTTTAGCCATTGGGACACCATGGAAACGGGCAAAAAATTCTAAATTTTTGTAGACAGTCATGTTTTCATAAAATCCAACCGTATCACTCATGATTCCAATTTTCAAATAATCATCAGGCGTAATTTGATCTGGATTTTTGCCAAGAATCTCAACTACACCGCTATCTTCTTTTAGTTGATTTGTCAAGATGTTAATCGTCGTTGTTTTTCCTGCCCCAGAAGGACCCAGAAAACCAAAAATCTCCCCCTCAGCTACACTAAATGATACATCATCCAATGCCACCGTACTCTTAAATTTTTTTGATAAATTTTGGACATCTATCCTAAACATAAAGGTCTCCCAACTTTTTAAATATTATTTCCATTCTAGCACAAATTTAGAATAATAAACGCAAATGTCGTAAACGGTCGTTTTTTCGTCGTAAACAGTAACTTTAGTGTTTAAAATTTAAAAAATCTCCAAAATAAAAAACTTGGGTTGCACTTACCCAAGCTTTTTATTTTTTAAAACACCCCTAACTTTCCTATTCTCTCGACCGCCTCAATCAAACGCTCTGGTTCGACCAAGAGTCCAATTCTGACGTAGCTGTCACCTTGTTCCCCAAATCCTTTTCCCGGTGCGACTGCGACGTGAGCTTCATTTAAGAGTAAATCAGCGAAGCTTTCACTGTTATAACCTTCTGGCACCGGCATCCAAGCATAAAACGAACCTTTTGACTCAAAGGCGTGCCAGCCGATTTTAGCAGCAGCTTTGACAAAAGCGTGGCGTCGCTCGTCATATTTGTGATTTAGCTCTGCGATTGCCGCTTTAGCGCGCTCATCTAAAAGAGCTACTGCGCCAGCGTCTTGGATAGCTGGAAAAATGCTGACAAAGAGGTGATCTTGTAATAAGTTAAGCGCCTCAATCAACTCCGCATTTCCAGCCGCAAAAGCCAAACGCCAACCTGCCATGTTAAAAGTTTTAGAAAATGTATAGAGTTCAATACCAACTTCTTTTGCACCTGGCGTTGATAGAAAACTTGGATTTTTAAAACCATCCGCTCCCAAGGCACCATAGGCAAAGTCACTGACCACACCAACATCGAATTTTTTCGCCCAAGCAACCAATTCTTCATAAAATGCTGCCGTTGCCACAGCTCCGGTAGGATTGTTAGGGTAATTGATATAGATAAATTTTGCGCGCTTCGCCACATCTTCAGGAATCGCTGACAAATCAGGCAAAAACTCATTTTCCGCCTTCAAAGGAAAAGTTTCAAACTCAATTTTTCCAAGAGAAACGCTTGATAAATAATCTGGATAACCAGGGTCAGGCAGCAAAAGTAAATCACCAGGATTCATGGTGGCTACTGGAAATTCTACCAGACCAATCTTTGCACCACCAAGGACACAAATCTCTTTCTCACTATCAAGGTCTACTTGATAATTGTCCTTATAAAATTGACTTGTTGCCTCTTTAAAATTAGCATTTCCACGAAATTGCGAGTATTTATGCGAAGCAGGATTTTTAGCAGATTCAATCAAGGCATCAACGATGTAATCGTAGGTCGGCTGATCAGGATTTCCCTGCCCAAGATTTATCACATCATAACCTTGTGCCACTTTAGCATTGACCTTAGCAACAAGACTTGCAAAAAATTGTTTTGGTAATGTTTGTAAAATATCTGATTGTGAAAACATCCTAACCCCCCCTTAATGATACAACTCTGGTTTTCGGTCAGCAAAAACAGGAATATGCCCACGAACTTTTTCAACTTCTGATAAGTCAATATCTACCGAAAAAACACCTTCTTGATTATCTGGCGCTTGCAAAATAACATTTCCTAGCGGGTCAATAACCAAAGAATGCCCAGAAAAATCGTCCAACGCTCCTTGACCAACACGATTGACAGCAACTACAAAAGCTTGATTTTCAACTGCACGCGCACGCAGCAAAATCTCCCACTGTGGCACACGTTTTTTTGGCCACTCAGCTACGACAAATAAAAGCTTAGCGCCAGTCGCCATCAAGGTTCTCACCCATTCTGGAAATCGGATATCATAGCAAATGACACTAGCTGCCTTGACACCATCAAGCTCAAAAGTACTTTCACGATGCCCAGCCTGCAAAAAACGATTTTCTCCCATCAAGCCAAAAAGATGAACTTTATCATAATCAGCAATCACCTGACCAGCTCGGTTAAAAACATAAGTAGTATTAAAAAATTGATTTTTCTTTGCTGTCGCGACCGAACCAGCTACCAGATTAACCTGGTTTTCTTTGGCAAACTTTCCTAACAAATCTTTCGTTTGCTGACCATCCTTATCAGAAAGCTCAGCCATTTGCTCCAAAGCATAGCCAGTGTTCCACATCTCAGGCAATACAATTACATCAGGTTTATCAAGCATCGCTTTTTCTAACAAAGCAAGAACTTTCCTTGCATTTTTATCTGGCTCCGCTTCGCGAATTGACATCTGAATAAGCGAAATTTTCATCATTTTCTCCATCCTATCTCTAAACTGTGAAAATTTTCTGAAATCTTATTTTCTATTATAGCAGCCTGAACTTTCCCCGTAAAATAGTTATTTTAAATAAAGTCAATAGTTAAAAACTATAACAAAAAGCTCACCGTTTGGTGAGCTTTGCATGCTTTATACTAAAAATTGTTTTTCGGCTTGAACTAAAAGTGACGTTTTATCGCCATATGATGATAAAACATTTTGAAAAGCAGACCTACTTGCTACCACATCCTGTCCATTTTTCAAATAAAGGCAGGATAAGTACTCTAAACGTTTTTGACTAATTTTATCCAATTTCTTCAAATTAACTTTAGCAAATAAGTCGCTAGACATCCTCTTATACAATACTACTTCTAAAGTAATCAATAGACTATAGTAGTAATTTTTATTAAAACTATCAGTTGGTATCATCCTAGTTAATTTTTGATAACTATTTCTAACTTTTCGTATTTCTCCTTCAATAACACAGGCATAAATCAAATATAGCAAACAAGTATTTATCATATAGCTAGGAACTACTTGACATTCTATAGTATCACAAATTCGTGAAACATCCTCAAAAGTCATTTCATTATAATCTTGTAACAATTGATTGGACATCTTTTGCCATAAAAGAAATAATTCATCTTTCACTAACAATTTATATATTTTAAAACCATCACTGCATAAGCTAAAAAAATTCACTGGAATTACTGTTGCTACAAACAACAATAAACTAGAATAACCAAATATTGTGAAAAAATCAATTTTAAAAAGCAAGGCAAATGAACCAAATAAGCTGATTAAAGGACCTCCAACCAGCAAGCTTAGCACTGCCTTGCCTGGATAATTTGCTATCTTATAACGATAAATACCACCATAATACATCCAATCATTATTAAACTGAATATGAAAACCATTTTCAAAATTAAACTTGATAAAACCAACAATAAGGTACAATGGCTTTATACCGTTAACATAACCAGCTAAAAAATGACCAAACTCGTGAGCGCCAACCGCCAGCATAATACCGAGAAAACCTAGTACAAACGTCTCTCGTGCTGCTGGAAATATTATCAGCAACAAAAATAAACCTAAAATTGTTCCACAAGACGGTGAAAATAGTTTTTTCATTCCTAAATCTCCATTTCCCAAACTCCTGAAAATATACTAATATTCTACCACAAGATTATAAAACTATAACAAAAAGCCCACCTTTTGGTGAGCTTTCATTTTATTTTCTTTCTTGCAAGGTTTTAATCAGGCTACTGAGTAGGCTTGCTTCTGCAAAGAGAATGACAATAAGTACCCAATTTACTCTTCCTTGAATGCTATTTAAAATAAGCACGCAAGTTAGAATGACTATAGTTGCACTGATTAGGGCAATTGCAAGTTTTAGAAAGATATTTTTTGATGTCATCTTATAGATTTTCTGCTACTGCTGCAAGAAGNTCAGCGATTTTAGCNGCATCTGAACCACCGGCCATAGCCATGTCTGGTTTACCACCACCACGACCTGATACGATTGGTGCCAAAGCTTTAATCAAGTTACCAGCATGAACATCTTTAGATTTGCTTGCAACAAGGACGTTTACTTTTTCNCCAATAGCTGCTGCCAATACAAGAACATCAGAGTAATCTTTTTGTTTCCAGTTATCAGCAAATGTACGAAGAGCTCCAGCGTCAGAAACAGTTACTTGGCTAGCAATAAAGCGAAGNCCATTTGCTTCTTTAACATCTTTGAANACGTCACCAGCTTGAGCTGCTGCTGCTTTTTCTTTCAANTCAGCATTTTCTTTTTGCAATTTATGCAATTGTTCTTGCAAGCTTACAACTTTCTTAGTAACTTCTTTAAGTTGAGGTACTTTAAGAGTTTCAGCGATTGCTTTAAGGTCTTCTTCTTCTTGACGGTATGCTTCAAAGGCTTCTTTACCAGTTACAGCAAGGATACGACGAGTTCCTGAACCGATACCTTCTTCTTTAACAATCTTGAAGATTCCGATTTCAGCTGTATTTGAAACGTGTGTACCACCACAAAGTTCGATTGAGTAGTCACCGATTGTTACAACACGTACGTTTTTACCATATTTTTCACCGAACAATGCCATAGCACCCATTGATTTAGCTGTATCAATATCAGTTTCAACAGTAACAACTGGGATAGCATTCCAGATTTGTTGGTTAACTTCTTCTTCGATTTGACGCAATTCATCAGCAGTTACAGCTTCAAAGTGAGTGAAGTCAAAGCGCAAGAATCCTTCTTCATTAAGAGAACCAGCTTGAGTAGCGTGTTCACCGATAACATTGTGAAGTGCAGCGTGAAGCAAGTGAGTAGCTGTGTGGTTTTTAATAACACTGTGACGACGTTTGCTATCAATTTCAAGTGTATATGTTGTACCAACAGACAAGCTTGCAAGAACTTCAACTGTGTGAAGTGCTTGACCGTTTGGTGCTTTTTGAACATCAGTCACACGAGCAACGATGTCACCTTTATCGTTTTTGATAACACCGTGGTCAGCCACTTGTCCACCCATTTCAGCGTAGAATGGTGTTTTAGCAAAGACAAGCAATGCTTGACCTTCTGAAACAGCTTCAGTACGTTCATTATCAGCAATGATTACTGACAATGTAGAGTCAAGAACTTCTTCTTCGTAGCTAAAGACTGATTCTTCAGTGATGTTTGACAATGTTTCATTTTGCATACCCATTGAACCACCTTTAACAACGCTTGCGCGAGCGCGTTCTTGTTGTTCTTTCATGGCAGCTTCAAAGCCAGCGTGGTCAATCTTGAATCCTTTATCTTCAGCCAATTCTTCAGTCAATTCAACTGGGAATCCGTATGTATCGTACAATTTGAAGATATCTTTACCTTCAACAGTGTCTTTACCTGCAGCTTTCAAATCAGCCAACAATTGGTCAAGCATGTTTGAACCAGCATCGATTGTACGTGCAAAAGTTTCTTCTTCACGACGAACGATTTTTTCGATAAATTCACGTTTTTCAAGTACTTCTGGGTAGTATGATTCCATGATTTTACCAACAGTTGGAACCAATTTGTACAAGAATGTTTCATTGATACCAAGACGACGACCATGCATAACAGCACGGCGAAGCAAACGACGAAGAACGTATCCGCGACCTTCGTTACCTGGAAGAGCACCATCACCGATTGCAAATGAAAGTGAACGGATGTGGTCAGCGATGACTTTAAAGCTCATGTTGTCGCCATCTGGATCGTAAGTTTTACCAGATAATTTTTCGATTTCACGAATGATTGGCATGAAGAGGTCAGTTTCAAAGTTTGTTTTAGCCCCTTGCATAACAGCAACCAAACGTTCCAAACCAGCACCAGTATCAATGTTTTTGTGTGGAAGTTCTTTGTATTCTGAACGTGGAACAGCTGGGTCAGCGTTAAATTGTGACAATACGATGTTCCAGATTTCGATATAACGATCGTTTTCGATATCTTCAGCAAGAAGTTTGATACCAACGTGATCTGGGTCGAATTCTTCACCACGGTCAAAGAAGATTTCAGTATCTGGTCCTGAAGGTCCAGCACCAATTTCCCAGAAGTTATCTTCGATTGGAATCAAGTGACTTGGTTCAACACCAAGTGAAATCCAACGGTTGTAAGTATCTTTATCATCTGGGTAGTAAGTCATGTAAAGTTTGTCTTTAGGGAAATCAAACCATTCTGGGCTTGTCAAAAGTTCAAATCCCCAAGTGATAGCTTCATCACGGAAGTAATCACCAACTGAGAAGTTACCCAACATTTCAAACATTGTGTGGTGACGTGCAGTCTTACCAACGTTTTCAATATCGTTTGTACGAATAGCTTTTTGAGCATTTGTGATACGTGGGTTTTCAGGAATTACTGAACCATCGAAATATTTTTTAAGTGTGGCAACACCTGAGTTAATCCAAAGAAGAGTTGGGTCGTTTACAGGAACCAAGTTTGCTGAAGGCTCAACAGAGTGACCTTTTGATTTCCAAAAGTCTAACCACATTTGGCGGACTTGCGCACTAGTTAATTGTTTCATTACATCTTTCCTTTTCTTGTTACTAAGCGATAATCGCTTGCCATAGATTGACATCATTTTTACTACTGCAATTTAACAAAAAACGACAAGTTCATCTCATAGAGGGTGACGTTAGCCACGGTACCACCTCTTTTCAATGAACCTGTCATTCTTCATTTATCTGTTAAATTGTTTTTCTTAAATCAACGTTTGTAAACCACGTTACAAACTTACAATCAGAAATCATGAGTAGCACATTTTTAACTTCATCCATGGCTCGCAGCAACCGCCACTTTTCTGAATCTGAATTTTTAAAAACGATTCTCAATCTTTTTAATTGTACTGTATTTTAAGCTTCTGGTCAAGTAGCTTATTCAGCTGAATCTGTAGATGATTCAGTTGTTGATGATTCTTCTGTTGAACTTGATGAGCTTGCTTCAGAAGAAGTTGATGAAGCTTTTGATGATGAAGCTGAAGAACTTGATGATGAGCTTGTTGCATATTGTGAAAGAATGCTTGCAAAGCTTTTATCTTTAATCTTCACGTTAGCTTTATCAAGAGCTTTAGCAATAACTTGATTTTGGAAGTTTGTGTCGTTTTGATATTTAGCCATGATAGCTTTCTTCAAACGTTTTTTGTATGTCTTCCAATCAAAGTTTTTATCTGTTTTCTTAGTTGTCTTAACGATGTAGTAAGTGTATGAATATGTTGAAGAATTCATTACTTTGATAACATCTGAAACTGAACCTTCATCTTGTTTGAATGCAGCATTCATAACATCTGTTGGAAGTTTTGTATCTGCTGAGTCAAATGTGTATTCAGTTTTCTTAGTTGTTGTGTTTTCTTTAGCGATTTTATCAAAATCAGCGCCATCTGCAGTTGCTTGGTCGTGAACTGAGTTAGCTTTGTCTTCGTCGCTCAAAGCAATAACTGTAGCTGTTGTGTCAGGGTTGTAATCTTTGTAAGCTTCTTTATAGTTTTTAGTTGTCAATTTATCTTTGGCAGCTTCTTTAACAGCATATTCCACTAACATTGATGTGCGAATTTGTTGTTTGTAAGTATCTGTTGTCAAACCAGCAGCTTGAAGTGCACTTGAGAATGATGAACCGTATGATGAAGCAGTTTTGTTGTAAGCTTCAGTCACTTCTTTGTCTGAAACTTTGCTTCCATATTGGTCTTCAAATACACGTGCCAAAATCAAATTCAACATTGTTTGTTGTGAAGATGTTGAACTTTTTGCAGCACTGTAAAAGTCTGATACAGTGATTGTGTTACCTTTCATTGTAACTAGAGCTTTTGTTTCAGAGTTGCTGTTTGTAGCAAGGTAAGTAACGCCTGCACCGATAAGAGCTGATGCTACGGCAATAGAAACACCTTTAAAAGCCTTGCTTTGGATCATTTTTGTAAATCCTGATTTTTCTTTGTTGGCCATTGATATTAACTCCTTAATTTGTCTTTAACCCCATTAGTATATCACATTAACTTAAATATTGCTTAATTTTACAGTTCTACGTCTTCTGCATTTTTTCGAAGCATTAGCAAACCATCACTAAGTGGCAACAAGGTTGCTGTCAAGTTTGGATTGTCTAGTGTTGAATCAAAAAGATGTTGAAGACCACGGTAAATTGTTCGTTGACCGCGGCGCACTTCTTCGATAGGTTTGACAATGTCTCCACCTTGGAAAACATCATCAAAGACAACGACACCACCAACTTTTAAGCGTTTTAATACTTCTGGCAAGAAAACGATATATTTTGATTTTGCTGAATCCATGAAAACAAAATCGTACTCATCTTCAAGTGTTGACAATGTGTCAACCGCATCACCTTCAACCAAAGTAATCTGATTACGTATATCGTATTTTGCAAAATTTTCTTTCGCAAAAGCAATCATTTCTGGATTACGGTCTAGAGTAGTAATTTTAGCTTCTGGTGCATTTTCTGCCATCAATAATGCTGAAAATCCAATCGCTGTACCGATTTCCAAAATATTCTTAGGTTGCATTGTTTGCATTAAAAATCGGAAATAAGCCACAACTTCGTGCTGAATAATTGGAATATTTTCTTGATGCGCAAAAGTTTCTAATTCAGCTAAAAAGCCATCGTTTTGTTTTTGACGTGTTCGCATGTAACGCAAAATACCCTCTTTAACAACGGGGCGTCGCATATTGTGATTTGCTGTTTTTGAATATGATTTAACCATAACTCTTATTATATAGCAAAATAAAGTCGATGTGAATACTTAGCTTTTCTTTTACGCCTTAAAAAGTGTGATAAGTTCTGATAAGTTAGCTATCTTCTGATTATTTTTTGAATCTGGCTGACCAAGATTGATTGACTTGACACCTGCATTTTCAGCTGCTTCCACATCAATACGACGGTCGCCGACATAATAAGTACTTGCTTTGTCTAAACCATATTTTTCAACAAGATATTCAATCGCTTCTGGCTGTGGTTTGCGAGCAAAGCCATTTGCTGAAGTCACTACTTCTGTGAAATATTTTCGAACACCTAGTCTCTCTAAAACATTATTTGCCGTTATCCCCTTATGCGTGTAAACAAAATGCTGGATTCCTTTTTGCCACGTTGCTTCAAGCACATTAGCCAAGTTAGGCATAGGCTTAATCATATGGTCACGCGCTTCTTGTTCTTTTTTAAAGAAACTTGATAACTCTTCAAAATTCAACTGCTCCTGTGCTGCCACTTGATACAAGAGAGCTTTTACAGATTCTTTGATAATAAAATCCATCACCCATTCTTCATCAAAAGTTAGGCCATAATGCGCATAAGTAACCTTCAGAGCCTCGCCGATTGCCTCATAAGAATCAACCAAAGTCCCATCAAAGTCCCAAATAAATGTTGTCAAACTATTTCTCCAATCTAATCCAATAACGAGCCAAACGATGCCCATTTTCTAAATCAATCACTTTTTCTAAAATGCCACCAGCTTTTTCAATGGTTTTGCGACTGGCAGTATTGTCCTCTCGTGCTGTGATGAGTACCGGACTGATGCCACGTTTAGCATATTCTTCAAGGGCAAAGTTAAGAAGTTTTGTCATAATACCTTGCCGTCTAAATTTTGGTGAGGTTTGATAGCCGATATGTCCACCAACAGTCGATAGATTTCCTTTTTCAAGTTGCCAACGACAAGCAATTCGCGCAGCAATGCTACCATCTACAAACGCATAATAAGTGGTCACTGTCGAATAATCTGGATGAGCTGCTTTTCTTTCTTGAGCTCTGCTATTTTCCACAAACGCCTTAAAATCAGTAACTTCGCGTGTTGTCTCAGGAGAGACAAAAGGATTATCATCATTTCTAAAAGACGCTAGAAAAGAACGATAAGTTTCTTCATCACAAAAGTCAATTGGTCGAATTTCCATAACAGCACCTCCAAATTTTTTCCATTATAACATAAAAGAGACTGGAATCATCCAATCTCAAAAATTATTTTAAAGGTGTGCCCCTTTTTCAACCAAAGTTTCTAATTCATTTAGACGTTCTTCAAAAATCTTGAATGCAGCATCCAAATAGTCACTGCTTGTCATGTCCACACCAGCTTTTTTAATCACATTTAGCGGATAATCAGAATTACCAGCCTTGAGATAATCAAGGTAACGGTTAATGTCATCTGATGTACCGTGAACTACTTTGTCAGCTAGATAACTCGCTGCCGCAAAACCTGTCGCATATTGATAAACATAGTAATTATAGTAGAAATGCGGAATGCGTGCCCATTCGTATTGAATTTCTGGATTATCTTCTTTGCTGAGTCCGTAATATTTTTCATTTAAGTCAGCATAAATGCTATTGAGGTATTCACTCGTCAAGACTTCACCATTTTGGTCAGCTTTATGGATAATATCTTCAAATTCAGCGAATTGTGCTTGACGGAAAATAGTTCCTTTGAATCCGTCCAAGTAGTGATTCAAAATTGCAAAGCGTGCTTTGTCATCATCAACTTCTTTTAAAAGTGTTTCTGTTAAGATATTTTCATTCGTCGTTGAAGCAATTTCAGCCAAGAAAATGCTGTAATCACCGTAAACGTATGGTTGAGTTTCACGCGTAAAAGTAGAATGAAGGCTGTGCCCTGTTTCGTGTACCAAAGTGAAAAGATTATCAAGTGTATCTTGCCAGTTCAAAAGCATAAAGGCATTTGTATCATAAGCCCCACCAGAATAAGCTCCTGAACGTTTTCCTTTGTTGACATGAACGTCAATCCAGCGTTCTGTGAAAGCTCGATGAACACGTTCTGAATAATCTTTACCAAAGACAGACAAAACCTCTTCTGCTTTTTTCAGAGCTTCCTCGTAAGTGAAACTCATATCCATTTCAGACAAAGGTGTATGAATATCATACATTTTCAAATCATCAAGTTTAAGAACTTTCTTACGAAGTTCCACATAACGATGAAGCAATGGCAAGTGTGCATTCACGCGTTCAATCAAAGTATCGTAGACAGATTCAGGAATGAAGTTTGCTGAAAGTGCTGCTTCACGCGCTGATTTGAAATGGTGAACACGAGCATCAAAGTTATGAACTTTTACATTTGTTTGAAGTGTTTTGGCATAAGTATGTTGATATTGTTCATACGTAGCATACATAGCCTCGTAAGCCGCTTTTCGAACATCGCGATTTTTTGATTCCAAAAGACTGATGAAGTTACCATGTGTTAGTTGAACTTCATTGCCCTCATCATCCAAAACAACAGGAAAGACAATGTCAGCATTATCTAAAATTTCAAAAGTCTCTCCAGCTGCACCAAAGATTTCGTGAGCACCTGCTAGCAGCTCTTCTTCTTTTTGTGACAAAACGTGTTCTTGACGTTTGAAAAGTTTTTCAAAGAAATGAGCATAAGCTGAAAGCTCTGGTGTTTCAGCCACGAATTTGGCGAAATCGTCTTGAGATAATTGCATCAATTCTGGTTCATAAAATGCAAAAACTTCGCTGTATTTGGCGTAAAGTGTTGTTGCTTTTGCTTCGAATTCTTGGTATTTAGCAACCGTTGTATCTTGGTCATTTTTCATTGACGCATAGACATAAACTTTTTCCAAGCGGCGTGACAATTCAAGATAACTTTCAGTGATATCGAGCAAAGTCTTACTTGATTCAATCAAGTGCCCTTTAAATTTTTTAGCATCTTCTAAATCTGAATCAAGCTCAGCTAGTGCTTCTTCCCAAGCATCATCTGTTGCAAAGACAGTACTCAAATCCCATTTATACTTTTCATCAATATGACTACGATTATCTGACATCATTTTCTCCTTTTCTGGGCATTATTAACCATTCTACCATAATATGCTGGTGGGTAAAGCGTTTGAATTCGTTTTTGACCTTGATTTTGATAATAATCCTCAAAAGTCTTGTAAAATGCTGTCAAATCTTGCTTAATCTGACAAAATCCTTCCTTAAATTCGGGTGGTTTCACTTGCGGATAAAATTCCGACAAAGATTGAGTAAGGAGATTTTTTCCGTTTAAATATGCCTCTTCTTGACGTTTTAACCAACGAGAATTTCGAGCGATGAGCTGCTTTTGAATGTAAGACGTTATCTTTGAATCTTGAGTGACTTGATATGCAGACAAAGTTTGTCTTTGGTAAGGAAGTCGTAAAAATGCCATGACATCAGCCGAAAAAGCACACGACTTTGTCAAATAATGAACCTGCCCATGCAAATCCTCATAAATAAGATAATTAAGCCGTATCTCCGATTTCTTTAAATCTAATTCCCACATGTGAAAGCCCATATTCTGCGAAAAATAAAGGAACTGGCGATGTAACGGCGTTAAATGATGACGAAGCCATAATTTCTCACCTAAAAGCCAGAGGACAGAATAGCCTGCATTTTGATATGAAATCGTCCGTTGTCTGAGTCGTTTTTCTGATAAACGTGAGCACTGCACCTCAAGAGCTAGCTTATCATTCACAAATAAATCCGCCACCTGCCCTAGTTCAGGCAAAATCTTTTCAATAACAACTTCATCTGTTCGCGAAATGCTGCGATACAGCTCCGCTTTTAACCCTAGGTGCTCGCCGCTTTCATTTTCACTGTAAAAATCACAATTTTCTAAAGAGACATGGGCAAAATGAGCCCGCATGACCGTACCATTTTTGAGACGAACTGGTGAGTGACAAGCTGGACAGCAAAAATCTTGCTGTTTTGGGACTTCATCTAACGAAAACACTAATTTTCCATTTTCATCAAGCGCAGACAGCATAGTAAACCTCCTATTTTATTATTCGAAAAAAATCCTGAAAAACTTTGGATTAGTCCAAATAATTTTTCAAGATTTCTTTTTCATTTATAGTTAGTTCACGATAGTTTCCTGTTGGTAAATCGCCAAGTTCAAATTCACCAAAGGTCATTCGTTTGAGGTAGGTCACCTTGACGCCATAAGCTAAAAACATTTTCTTAACCTGATGAAATTTTCCTTCTGCAATCG
>JGI24710J26742_10001371_pt1 | contig 22401 bp, 11 predicted proteins | sample BioPla2DNA2_FD_26742 | JGI IMG/M metagenome (IMG submission 26742) | reverse complement strand
AAGAGCAAATAAACAACATTTTAGGCTATTACGATACAAAGAAAGCAAATGCTAGTGCTAGTGTGCAAACTGGGGGGACAGGGATACAGCAACCAAATGCAGGTGGCGGTAATGATGACCAAAATAAAGATGTTCCAATAGGCTCTCCTAAATATGTGCCACAAGACTTTTTTGCTACTGCTGGTTCTGATCAAGCAACAGCTAAAGCAATGTTAGAAAACTACAAAAAAGGTGACGAATATGACCAAACAACATATGAGGCATTGGAGACCTATTACAAAGAGAATTTCAGGGAGCCTGCTAACTATGAATCTTCAGCACTAAAAGCTTTAGAGGCGGAAAGAGTAAAGATAGCAGAAAACCCAACATTTGAAGAAATAGACAGGCTGCTTTATACAGTAGATTCATATCAAGACCTTACTGCACAAGAAAAGGCAGATTTTAAAGCTAGCGTACAAGCAATGAGAAAAGAGCTTGCTCAAAAGACATATGACACTACATCACAAAAAATTGCAGAAGTAGAGCTAGGAAAAGTGAATAAAAGTACAGCCGAATTGAGAGATATTAAAAATTCATTAAACTCTAAAAATATGGCTGGTTTATCAGCCAGCGAAAAGAAGAGTTTAACTGAAAGAGTAGATAGGATTATTAAAAATCGTGTTAGCAAAAATATTACAACTACTAGAGAGGCCGAACAAAAAACAACCAAGCTTTATCTTGACAGTTTATCAAAAATACAAAAGTTGCGATATAACCAAGAAGAGGTTAATCACTTAGCTGCAGTGCCCAATATCTTTAAGCTGAATGATAGCAAAACATATAGTACAGCTTATGCTTTTAATGGTAAACGTTTTGGCTCTATGTCTGTTGCTTTGGGACAATATGTAACAATCACTAATAATTATGGAGAAAAAATAAATGTGGAACTAAAGTCAATGGTAACAAGAGGTGTTGAAAAAGATTTAAATTCTGGTGCTATGAAAATTGGAGAGATAAAGAAACATGCAAATGGAAACTATTACATAAAATATAAGTCGGGAAAAGATTCTTTAATGCGTTTAGATAATAGTACGACAGAAATAGCGAGAATAGACAATATTTTAAACAAGACAAATTAAATAAGGACATTTTTATGAACACACAAACCCTACCAGCAAGCTATAAATACCTACCAGAAGAATATAAAAAGAAACATTATCCTGAAGCTTGGTTGCAAGAGAAATTGCCATCGAGCTTTAAGTATTTGCCAGCAGAGGCACAACAAAATTACATAAACAATTTAATGGGTATCACTAACGAACAACAACTCGTTGAGCAAGTTGACAACCGTCCAAAGAACACAGGTGGCTTTTTTGAGGGTCTAGGCTATACTCTAGGCTCATTTGGTCTAGGAGCATTGAGAACACTTGAAGGTGTTTATGACTTTGTAGGCAGTGCTCTATTTAGTATGGTAGGTCAAAATGAGGCGGCTAAAAAGCACTTTATGGAAAACCGCTGGAGTTATGACTTAGGTCAAAGACTAAACACTTGGTATAACCCAAGCAAAGGAATGCAGTTTGTTGGCGATGTTGCAGGTGGAATTGGGAACTCAGCTGTTGGAATGGCAGTAGGAGCCTTAACTGGCGGTGTAGGACTTGGTTTAACTGTAGGAATGGGTGCAGCTGGTGGAGCATTAGAAGACGCATATCATAAGACAGGAGAACTAGGCTTTAAAGAATTTGGTTATGCAACATCAGTTGGAGTTGCTGAAGGTGCAATGGAAAGTGTCTTTGGTGCTGGTGGCAAAGTGTTAAAGAGTTTAGGTGTAAAGAGCTTTACTAAACAAGGTGCTAAACAAATAGTAAGACAAGGTGTTTTAAGGGGAATATGGGACGGTGCAAAGGGCGAATTTTTTGAAGAAGCTGCACAAGAGGTTTTAGATCCTATCTTCCAAAAGGTATGGGGAATTGATAAAGACGCTAAAGTTGAATGGGGAGTTAAAGAACTATTCAAAGAAGGCAAACTAGAGGCTGGCAGTGTGTTATACAGTGGGCTTGTAGGTGCTGTATCTGGCGGCATTATCGGTGGTGTTGGTGGGACTGCAAATAGAGTTAGAAACACCAAAGCTGGTAGAACTATCATTGAGGCAAACAAGCAAAATAGTGTTATAGGAATGAATGCAGAGTTTGCTAAAGTAGCAGAAACACAAGTAGATAAAAGTGGCATCTGGGGCGAGATTATAGAGCTTAGAGACGCATATAACAAAAAGGTAGCTAAAGGTGAAAATGCAAGTGCTCAAATGTTAGGACAAATGCAAAGGTCAGCTTTTGCTGCAAGTTTTGAGCCCGGTATACAACAAGCTAAAGCATATTTAAAAGAGAACTGGACAAACTTTGTAGAAGACGCAGCTAAAAAGGGCTATAAATTCAATGGTGAAACTATCACTGAAAATATGGTCAATAACGAGCATGTAGTAACCACACTAGCAACTCAAAGTGTAATGGGACAGTTATTTATGGAGCCCGATACTTTCATACAACAAGTGTTTAACAAGGGAGCAATTGACCTTAATAGCTTTGTTAAATTTAAGACTGAGGCAACACCAGAGCAAGTATATGCAATAAATAAGGCATTAAATGTTGATATTCTAGCTGATAACTTCAATTTTAACGACTTTCAAAAGGCATTTGATAATGCAAGCAAAAATAACCCAAATTTATCAAGTGATTTAGAAGCAACTTTCAAATACTTATATCAAGTTGAAGATGCTATATCTAAACAAATGGATAGCGACACAAAAGCACCAGTTTATGACATTTCAAACCCTAATTTAAAAGAAGGTATCAACATATTCAGAGCAAACAAAAAGAGCAATGCACTTTTAGGCGTTGTATATGACCAAAAGAGCGACACTTACAGAATAGTTGAAGGTCAAGACATCTCAAAACCTTTGTCGCTAGAAGAGCTTAATAATACGTTTAAAAAGCTTTCACAACCAATAGAAACTGCAACTGCTCAACAAACAACAACTGATATGCAAAAAACAGTTGAAAAACCTAATGAACAAGGTTATAATAAAAATGGTGAGAGAAAGTCTCGAGTTTTAAAAAATTCCCAAGAAAGACAACAAGCTATATTACAAGAACAAGAACTCATTAAACAAATGAGTGAAGAAACGATTGCGAAAAATGAAATCGTTGGCAAAAGGTGGTTAAATAAACATAAAGAGCAAATACAACGGCTTAAGAACACAGTAGAAAATGGAGAAGTTGCTAAAAATATTAACAAATATAACAAAGAAACTGCTCCGAAATATGCAAAAGATAATGGAACAAATGACTTGAGTGGTCTAGAGTTTCCATACACCATTGAAGATATTGCCAATTTGCCTGAGGTGCTAGAAGCGAGAGATTTAATGGATTCTATTCCTCAAACAATAGAAAAGATAAAAGGGGAGATAGTTGACAACAGAAATACACCAGAAAGACATGCAGTAAGAGAGAGAATAGGCGATCATTTACTTAACACGATAGGAAGCTATGAACAAGCAACTAAATCATGGACTGGCGAGGTTAAGCAAGAAAGAAAAGCTTTAATTGCAATAGGGCTTCCAGCTTCTGGCAAGTCTTCCACAATGGTAGAGCCGTGGTCAGAAAGATTTAAAGCCAGACCTGTAGATAATGATATGGCTAAACCTTTTTTCGGCGAATTTAACGAAGGTTGGGGAGCAAATGCAGTTCACGAAGAGAGTTCATATATTATAGAGCAACTAGTCCAAAATCAAGCGATAGAAAGAGGCGATAATTTAGCCTTTGCTATGGTTGGTCCTAAAGTTCCTAAAATTAGAGCTTTGATAGAAACACTGTTGAATGCTGGGTATCAAGTTGAATTGCAATTAAATGAATTAAATCACAATAAAACAGCTGGTAGGGCATATACAAGGTGGGGAGAAACTGGTAGATATATTAATTTTGAGTATATAGCAGGGTTAATTGAAAATGACGTTGCTAAACCCATTAAAACATATGAAACATTAATAAAAGAATTAGGAGGAAAATTGTATGGATATGCAAGAATTTCAAATGATGTCGTATTCAGAACAAAAGCAATTGTTCAAGAAAGAAATGGAAGATGCTGGATACAAGGAGACACGGATAGCCGCAATTCTTTCAGCACCACAAGAGGAACTTCCGAATCTCAGGAGAATATTCAAAGAAAGGGGACCAAAGGGAATGAGCATGACTTTGGTGATGTTAGCGAGCGACTCGTACTAGAACCTCAAAATTTAGGAGGAAAAAGCGATGAAGAGACCAAAGGAACTAGACCAGATAAGTACAAGAGAGTTTCAAATGATGTCTTGCGAGGACAGTCGCCAATTGTTAGAGAAAGTAGCGAGGGAAATGGGATACAGCGAAGAGGCGATAAAGAAAATAGTGGGAGTGAAATACGCGGAAGAAATGTGGAACGCTCTCAAGCGAGTGAAGAAAGTAGACAACGAAAGAATAATGACAACAGCTTGGTTGATAAACGACTAACTGAAACTGAAACTAAAACCGAGAAAAAAGCCGAGCCAAAGACTGTAGACCAAACCATTATTGCAGAGGCTGACGAGTGGTATAGTGGCTATCAATGGTTGTGTGTCTTTGAACAAGGATACAATAAATATAAAAATATATATGGTGAAAAGTTTAAAGAATACTTGAGGTCTTTCAAAAACCCACCACACGTCATAGTTGAGGCTAATAAAAAGTTCCAAAATGAATATAACCAAACCGTTTATAGTAACAATTACAGTTTTACAGAAATGATGCGTAAAGGATATTCAGAGATAGTAGCTGAAATGGAAGCAAAATATGACACTAAAATTCCTGAAACTGACAAATGGATATACTATAACCTAATGTATGATAATTTCTATGGTGATAATAAATATGGGAAGAGAATAAATTTAGATAGTACAACTAGACATAGTTTAGGTAAAGAGACGGCAATAAAACCAAATAAAACACAAGAAAAGGTTCCAACTAACCGAATTGAACGTATAGAATATTACAACAAGAAAGCCCACGAGCACATTCAAAACGCATACAAGAATGTTAAACTCTTTCCAGATATGGAGATATCAAAGCTAGCCAGACAAGCTACTCCAGTATTTAACAATTTAAATAAAGCAAGGCAAGATTCTATCAAGTTATTAGTGCATCAAGCACAGCAAAGTGGAGTTGATACAGACACAATTAAACAGCTTGTCAAACTTGCTGCAAAAACTAATTACAACATTTTTATAACCGATTCAGCCACAAGCGAATACACTAATTTTTATGGTCAAAATGTCATTTATTTAAGTAAAGGAGCTATTACAGAAAATGGTGCTATTGCTAAAGTTGCAATGCACGAGATTATTCACGCATTAAAGGGCGTAGAAGGCTATCAGGCAATGCAAGATTTTGCACTAGAGAATATGTCTGAGGAACGCAAAACAAAGCTAGAAGAGGAATACAGAGCATATTATGAGCAACAAGGTTTAGAGTTTACGGAAGATGTATTAAATGACGAGATTACAGCTACTTATATAACCGAAACATTGGCACGAGGCAGTATTGATAAGATACTTAATACTTTTGGTCGTTATGGTGAAACGGGCTTTAAAACAATGCTTGCAAAGTTTAAAGACTTTAGGACAATGAAAGAACGTTCACCACAAATAAGCTTTATTGAGAGAAAAGTCAGAAAAGCATTTGACAACTATATGCAAGGGAAAATGGCTAAAGACTCAAAATCAAAAGTTGGTGATAATGTAAGATACAAGGTTGATAAGCCATTTAGTGAACAAGTAGATGATGTAATAGCTGGTAAACATGACCGTCTTTACGACTTATATGTAAGAGAAACCCCACAATCATTTGTTGAAAAAGGATTTGAAAAAGGTCCTCTGTTAATGCGTAATTCAAAGGTAAAAGAAATCCTTTCAAAACATCAAGATATTACTGCAGAAATAATCAAAGCTATACCTCAAAGCTTAGAAAATCCATTATTTATACTTAAATCAAGAAGCAATCCAGATACAAGTGCTGTTGCCATTACTGATATAACAACAAGCAAAGGCAATGTTATAGTACCTGTTTGGATAAACCAAGAAGGGAACTATTACAGTGTAGAAATAGACAGCAATGTTGCACTCAAAACTAATTTTATAGCCTCAGTATACTCAAGAAATGTTAAAGGTTTATTGGAATATGCTTTTAAAAACAATGAGGTAATTAGATATTCTACAGACACAAAAAAAGTCAACACGTTTTTGACCACTCAAGGGCTGCAATTGCCCCCTCGTCTTCAAACGGTTAACTTCAACTCTAATATATCACAAGAAACGAAACCTGTCAACGATACGAGATGTAGTTTGCCAAGCGACCCCACAATTGCCATAGAACAAGCAGCACAAACAAATGATACTTCAGCTGGAGATATGCCAATAAATGCTGTTGATTTAGAAAGCATACCAGGTAATCAACTTGTATATGCAGTACCTCAAAATCTTGACCAATGGTCAAATCTATGGCTAAAGAAAGTGCCACCAAAAGAGTTTTTTGAGCATAAAAAGACAACATTTAAAGCTAACTTAGAGGCTGTGACAATTCAGCTTGTTAACAAATATGAGGCAATAGAGCGTGTTTTACGCAATGCAGGAATGGATAGGCAAACTGCGGCTTCTTTAACTCACCAAGCCTCAACTGCAAGAAGTGCTGCAATGACAATGCTAGGTGTTGCACAATTTGACGCACAGTATAACCGAGTAGGCGATAGCTTGTATGACATTTTCAAACCAATTCACCAAAATAACATAAATAGTGAAGCTAAAAGCTATAAAAAGAACTTAGAGAATGGGAAATATAAAAACAAAGAAAAATATGTTGACTACAACAAGAAATTTGACTTATATATGCTCCATTTGCACAATGAGGCAAGACTAGGGCAAGACAAATCAATATTTGGAGAAGATGTCACTGTTGAGGTTAGCAAGAAAACTATTGCTGATATGGAAGCAACATATCCAGAGTTTAAAGAACTTGCAAAGAAAGTAAGAAAATACTCTGATAATTTACTTACATATAGGGTGCAAACAGGACTAATTACAGCAGAGTTTGCAAATCATTTAAGGGAAATGTATCCATATTATGTGCCTACATATAGAGCTAAAGACAGTGGACCAAGCATACGCCCAGCATATGGAAATATAAGGGGAGTTGACTTAAATCAAACAGTTAAGAGAGCGAAAGGATCTGACCAAGCTATAATGCCAATTTATGATTCTTTAGCAGCTCAAACAATACAAGTTATAAACACTGGTAGAGCGAATAACATATTGACACACTTGTACTATGCTAGCTTACAAGGTGATAAAAGCATTGACATAATAGGTAAAGAAACAGTCGGTATTGAAGAAGCTCTATCTCATGAAATAAAAGTTGAAAAAGATACAACAGATAAAGTAAATAACAAGGTATCTTTCTATTTCCAAGGTGAAAAGGTGACAATGCTAGTTGATAAAAACATATTCACTGGTATTGAAAGCATGCTTGGAACTAACAAAGATAGTGGCAATAAGTTATATCAAACTGCAGTAAAACTAAACAGCACATTTAAAAATTTAGTAACTAGCTGGAACCCATTTTTTAGCATATGGAGAAACCCAATTAAAGACTTCGGAAACTTTGTTATAAACACAAAATACGGTGTTGCTAACTCAATGAGAAACTATAAAAGAGCTTGGCAAGAGATTAAAAACGGTGGCTACTATTGGCAAGAAGCACAAGCTGCAGGTATTGTTGGTTCTGGTATATACAACTATCAAACAAAGACATTAAAACGTGGTGAAACAGTGCAAGATAGGACAATAGGCAAACTAGCTGCAGTTAGTGAAATGATAGAAATGACACCAAGATTAGCTGAATATATAAGTGCTAGAGAGGCAGGACATTCAGTTGAAGTAGCATTATATCAAGCAGCAGATGTTACTACAAACTTTGGTCGTAGTGGAACGCTAGTAGCTAAATTAAATGCAACGGTAATGCCATTTTTAAACCCAGCAGTGCAAGGAGCAAACAAGATATGGAGAGCATTAGTCTATGGCGATGCTGGAAAGGGCAAAACAGCTAAAGGTAGGAGATTAAATCTTTTAGTTAGACTTGCAGTATTTGCAGTTGCTACAACAGCCTTTAATGGTTTTATGAATGACGACGACGAGGACTACAAGAACCTATCAGACTATACAAAACAAGCTAATTTTGTAATACCAATGGGCGACGGTAAATTCCTTAAGATACCAAAAGACAGGCTACAAGCTGTTGTTTCTAGCGTGTATTTGAGAGCAAAAGCAAGTGCTGAAGGTGACGAGCATGCTTGGAAAGGAATGGGCGGTTTTGTAGTTGGTCAAGTTACTCCAATAGATAATTTTTCAAGACCATTATGGGAGCCAATAAAAGACGTTAAAACAAATACAACTTGGTATGGTGGCGAGATAGAGAGTCAAAGGTGGGAGAACGTAAGACCTAGCCAAAGATATGACACAAGAACAAGCGAAATATCAAAGAGTTTAGGAAAAACATTCAACTATTCACCATTGAAAATTGATTATCTGTTAGACCAATATCTAGGTGTTGTAGGCGACTTAGTGCTCCCTGCATCAGCAGTAGCTGGAGAAAGAAGTATGTTTGAAAGACAAATGCTTGCTAACAGTACCATAAGCAACAAATGGGCTGGAAAGTTAAGCGATATGTCTAAAGAATACACGTATAGAAAGAATGAGGGCGATGTCAAGGCTGAGCTTGCACTCAAGTATATAAACAAGATTAAGCAAGATATTAGCGATTTATATAACAAGCAAAATGAGATACATGCTGACAAGAGCTTAAGTAAAGACGAAAAGGTAACTCAAAGCGACATCATACAAGTTGCTATAAACGCATTGAGGCAACGTGCATTTGCGGGAGCAGAATGAAAAGTGAATTTTACGCAAAGAAAACAGGAAGCAACAGCACAAAAAGTGGCACAGAACAAAAAGTGAGAAACTTGAAAAAACGCTCTTGATTTCGCGGAAAGAATGGTCTTGAATTCGCGGGGGAAACAAGAAAATCGCAATAGAAACATCTCATTATGCATTAAATTGGACACTAAATAAATAATATTTGCAGATTGTTGGAGGGGATTTGTTAATATTTGCAGTTTTTTTTAGAGTATCTTTATAACTATAAAAAGGAAAGGTCTTGATTTTGTGGGAACAGTTAAGGGCAAAAACGCCACTGTAAGAGACAAAAATACCACTGTAAGAGGCAAAAACGCCACTGTAAAAACGACTGACGCCACTGTAAAAGTATCTGCAACTCAAAAAGCGGTTTTGGAATTGCTTAGTGGCAATGGCAAATTAACAGCAGAAGAAATGGCAAATGATATTGGCAGAGATATAACCATAATTAAGAGGCAAATAAGAGTATTAAAAGAAAAAGATTTATTACATCACATCGGCTTCGATAAAACAGGCTATTGGAAAGTAACGAAGAGCTTGTAATAGAGAAAGTTATTATATCTAATGTTTATATAAATTTAATAGTATTGTTTTTAATACACTTTATAAAGAGAATTAAAATAAATTGGATTACCTAAAAATCAAAGAAACTATTGCAATTTTCGTGGTTACATGATAAAATCGGTAATATGAAAGAGATTGAAGAATTAAAAAAGAAATTAATTTTTACTACTACTGAAATTAAAAGTTGCTTTGAGGATGAACGCAAGGCTTTGTATTGGATTAACTCTTCAATAGATAGAGGGGTTATTTCTAAAATACGGAGAGGGCTATATGCTCTTATAAATCCTGCTACGGGGTTGGTTTATGTAGATAAGTTTATGATAAGCAGTGCCATAAATGATAGTTCATATGTGGCTTATCATGGCGCTCTAGAGTTTCATGGCTTAGCTAACCAAATTTATAATCATATTTATGTTGCATCAGAGCAGTTTTTTAGCAGTTTCGAATATGGCGGCATTAGCTATGAGAGAGTCAATAATTCAATAATAAATGGTGTTATAACTGTGAAGTCTTCTAGTGATATAAAAGTTACCAACCTAGAGCGAACTATTGTCGATTGTATAGATGACACAAAGCGAGCAGGCGGTGAAGAAGAATTATTAACGGCACTATCATATGTCAAAAAACTTGATTATAATAAGATAATTGAATACTTGAAAAATTATAGCAAGATTAATTTATGGCAAAAAACTGCATATTTATTGGAGCAGTTTAATGATATATTAAATATACCTAAGGATTTTTATGAAGAATGCGAAAGTAATATTACTAATAGAGCTATATATTTCTTAAATGATGGTAATTATGGCGAGGCATTCTACAATAAAAAATGGAAAATCGTGGCACCAGTAAAAATAATTATATGAGGAAAGAATGAGAGTACTTTACACGAAAGAATATGTTGAAAGAATAGCAGAGCGAGAAGGATTTATAAAAGATAATACTGAGAAGGTATTGCGCCTTATTGATGCTTTGGAGTATTTGAATACGCAGCCAGAGATAAAAGGAAAATTGGCACTAAAGGGCGGTACTGCTATAAATCTTACAGTGGTAGATTTTCCGAGGTTGTCTGTTGATATAGATTTAGATTTTGCAGAAAACCTAGATAAAGAGTCAGTATTACAATTTCGCACTAATTTTAAGGATATTTTTTCTGAATTCATAGACTCTGGAGGATATAGGTTAATAGAAAAATCGCGCACGCATTATGCATTGGATTCTTTTATGTTGAGCTACAACGGCACAAGTGGAAATCGTGATAATATTAAAGTAGAAATAAACTATCTTAATAGAGCTCATATACTGCCTCTTGAGTATAGAAATATAAATAATAGAATTACCGATGAGCCTTTAAGCGTATTAACACTAAACCCCACAGAAATATACGCAAGTAAGACAGTCGCATTGTTGTCTAGGTTTGCACCAAGAGATATTTATGATATTTGTATAATGATTGAAAAAGATACTATCAAAGACATAGATTTATTTCGGAAATGTTTTGTTTTTTATAATGTTTGCGGAGGAAAACAAGATGCTGACAATATTGATTTTTCACAACTAGGCAATTTTACTTATGATATTATAAGGCGACAATTGAAGCCCGTGCTTGCAAAAACTGATAAATTCGAGATAAAGCACGCTACTGAAAGGGCAGAAAAATATTTAAGAGAAGTGTTATCACTTACTAATCAAGAGAAAGAGTTTGTTCGCTTATTTCGCGAGAAAACATATAAACCAACATTATTGTTTGATGATGAAAAAATAGTTAAACGAATAGAGACACACCCAATGATACTATGGCGGTTAAGATAATAGTTAATAATCAACATAGCAACAAACGTTTAACTAGTTTATGAATAAGAAATGTATATCAAGAGAAAACAAAAAAGAAGATGAATAGGTTCGGCTGAAGTACAAAAAGAAGAGGCAGACAAGCTCAGAGATATATGATTACAGCTCAGAATCAGTTAACAGCATTGCTCTACAAAACAATATAAATAATATCAATTCTGAAAAACAAAAGGAGAAAATATGAACAAACAGCAACTAGCATCAAAAATATGGCAATCTGCCAATAAAATGCGCTCTAAAATTGAGGCAAATGAATACAAGGATTATATTTTAGGATTTATATTTTACAAGTTTTTATCGGATAAAGAAGTTGAATATCTTAAAAAAACGGATTGGACTGATGAAGATATAAAAGAATATTTGAATGAAGAAAATATAGAGGAAGTGCAAAGTATTCAAAAGAATCTTGGTTATTTCATATCTTATGAAAACCTTTTCTCCACATGGCTAAAAAAAGGTAGCGATTTCGGCGTGGACAATGTCAGGGACGCTTTGTCCGCATTTAGTAGACTAATAAATAATTCTCATAAAAAAGTTTTTGACAGAATTTTTAATACCCTGCAAACCGGATTATCCAAATTAGGTGAAAGTTCTGGTGCACAAACAAAAGCCATTAGTGAATTATTGAAGCTGATTAAAGATATACCAATGAATGGTAAACAAGACTATGATGTGCTTGGCTTTATATATGAATATTTAATAAGCAACTTTGCAGCTAATGCGGGGAAAAAGGCTGGGGAATTCTACACTCCTCATGAAGTATCATTGTTGATGTCAGAGATAGTTGCTCACCATCTGAAAGAAAAGGATAAAATAGAAATATATGACCCTACGAGTGGTTCAGGCTCTTTGCTTATAAACATTGGGCAAGCGGTCTCAAAACATATGAAAGACAAAAATCGAATAAAATACTATGCGCAAGAGCTAAAAGAGAATACATATAACTTAACACGAATGAATCTAATAATGCGCGGTATTTTGCCAGACAACATTGTTACAAGAAACGGCGACACTTTAGAAGAGGATTGGCCTTACTTTGACGAGAGCGACCCCAACAGAACATATAACCCATTATATGTTGATGCAGTGGTATCCAATCCCCCATATTCTCAAGCTTGGGACCCCAAAGATAAAGAAAATGACCCCCGATATGCGAGATTTGGGCTTGCGCCTAAAAGCAAGGCAGACTACGCCTTTTTGCTCCATGACTTGTATCATATAAAGCCCGATGGAATAATGACTATTGTACTGCCACATGGCGTGCTATTTAGGGGTGGTGAAGAAGAAAAGATACGTACCAGCTTAATAGAAAACAATCATATTGATACTATTATTGGTTTGCCTTCAAATATATTTTTTGGCACAGGTATCCCCACTATTGTTATGGTACTCAAACAAAAAAGAGTAGACACTGATATTTTAATAATAGATGCCTCAAAAGGCTTTGCAAAAGAAGGCAAAAATAACAAGTTGCGAGGTTGTGATATTAAAAAAATTGTAGATACTTGGGTTGCAAGAAAAAATATAGACAAATTTTCTAAAGTTGTAAGCCGTGACGAAATTAGGGGGAATGAGTACAACTTAAATATTCCCAGATATGTAGACTCTTCAGAAAAGGCAGAAAGCTGGGACATATATGCATCCATGTTTGGCGGAATTCCCAATGTTGAGCTTGATGAATTAGCTCACTATTGGACAGAATTCCCCACGCTAAAATCAGCATTGTTTGATTCCAATAATGACTCATATGCAACTCTGGCTGTTGATAATGTTGTAGAAACAATTGCACATAATACAGAAGTAAAAACTTTCATAGATAGATATAATGCGTCTTTTGAAAACTTTGCTGATTTCCTGGAGATTGAATTAATTGAAAATATGCAGTCTGTGGTTGTATCACGAGAAAAAGAGAAAATAGCAGAAGACATATTTAATAGGTTGTCTTTTACTAGTCTTATTGATAAATATCAAGCTTATCAGCTGTTTGACGACAAGTGGAAAGATATAGCTATTGATATAGAGATAATGCAAAGCGAAGGTTTTCAAGCTGTCAAAAAAGTTGATGCAAACATGGTGCTAAAAAACAATGTTGAGGTGCAAGATGGATATGTAGGACGCATAATACCTTTTGGGCTTATTCAAAAGACAATGCTTGTTGCAGAAACAGCAAGTTTGCAAGAATTAGAAAACAACCTTAATAGTGTAAGCAGTGAGTTCATAGAGATATTAGAATCTTTTAGTGAAGAAGAAAAAGAAGAAAATAAGGATATATTCAACGAAAACCAAGACAGTTTTGTTAATGCAGAATTAACAAAATACGCAAGGCAACTCCAAAAAGATAAAAGTATGTTCAATGAAGATTCTCCCGAGTATAGAATTGTAACAGCGTCAAACTTGATAATAAAAGAAAGAGAGCTAAAAAGGGAAATAAAAAAGCAATCACAGGAATTGTTAACCAAAAGTAAAGTAGCAATAGAAAATCTTACTGACACCGAAGCAATATCATTGTTAAAAGAAAAATGGATAATTTCTTTATTAAGAGAGCTAAAGCAAATGCCAATAGTATTGATAGAAGAATTGGCGAGTAAAATAAAAAGATTAGCAGATAAATATCAAACAACTTTACTAGATATAGAATTAGAAATAAACAAATCTGAAAATGAGCTTTTAAGCCTAATTGATGAGCTTGAGGGTGATGAGTTTGATATGAAAGGGCTGACACAATTGCAAAAAATATTGGGTGGTGATAGAAATGACTAAAAATAATCTAAAACCAGCCTTAAGATTCAAAGGATTTACTGAAGCTTGGGAACAGCGTAAGCTTGGTGATATAGCAGATATCGTGGGGGGTGCAACTCCAAACACAGCTATAAACAGTTATTGGGACGGAGATATTGACTGGTATGCTCCCGCAGAAATTTCAGATCAAATTTATGTCAATGCTAGCCAAAAAAAGATAACAAAAGAGGGGTTTGAGAGTTGCTCAGCAAAAATGTTACCAATAGGTTCAGTGTTGTTCACATCTAGGGCAGGGATAGGAAAAACTGCGATTTTAGCGAAGGAAGGTTGTACAAATCAAGGTTTTCAGTCCATAGTTCCCTATAAAAACAAATTAAAGTCTTATTTTATTTTTACTCGAACACAAGAATTAAAAAAATTCGGTGAAACTAAAGGTGCAGGCTCTACCTTTATTGAAATTTCAGGAAAGCAAATGGCAGATATGAGTTTAATGATGCCAGAAACTATGGAAGAACAAGAAGCAATCAGTGCATTTTTCAGCAAGCTAGACAACCTTATTACTCTTCATCAGCGTAAGTATGATAGTTTGGTTAACATCAAGAAGAGTTTATTGCAAAAGATGTTCCCACAAAAAAATCAAAACACTCCTGAAATACGCTTTAAGGGATTTACAGAAGCTTGGGAACAGCGTAAGTTAAAGGATTTAGGTACGACTTTTACTGGATTGTCTGGGAAATCAAAAGAAGATTTCGGACACGGTAATGGTAGATTTGTAACCTATATGAATGTATTTACAAATCCTGTATCTAAAATATCCGGGACAGAACCCATAGAAATTGATCCTAAACAAGCTGAAGTTAGATATGGAGATGTGTTTTTTACTACTTCATCTGAAACACCAGAAGAAGTTGGAATGTCGTCGATTTGGCTTGAAAATGTCCCTAATACCTATCTAAACAGCTTTTGTTTTGGCTTTAGAATGAAGAATCCTCTTGATTTTCATTTCTTCGCTTATGCCTTACGTTCGCCTTGTTTTAGAAAACAGATGATTCTATTGGCTCAAGGAATTTCAAGATATAACATATCAAAAAATAAAGTGATGGATATAACGGTGCGTATCCCACAAGAGCAAGAACAGTTGTTTGTTGGAAAGCTATTAACAGAGATTGACAACCTTATCACCCTTCATCAGCGTAAGTTGGAAAAACTAAAAAATGTTAAAAAAGCATGTCTAAAAAAGATGTTTGTATAAAAAAGGAGTAAAAAATGATTTTTAAGAATGAAAATGATTTTGAAAACGCGTTAATCACTCTTTTATTTGATAAAGGTTGGGAGAAAAATGTATTAAAGTATAAGACAGAGGAAGAACTTATACAAAACTGGGCGGATATTCTTTTTGAAAATAATAGGGGGATAGAAAGACTCAATGATTTTCCTTTGACAAAAACAGAAATGGGACAAATTTTGGACCAAATAGCTGTGCTTAGAACACCACTAAAGCTAAACGGATTTATAAATGGTAAAACAATAACAATAAAACGAGATAACCTTGATGATACCTTACATTATGGCAAGGAAATTAGCTTAAAGATATATGACAGACATGAGATAGCTGCCGGACAAAGTAGATATCAAATAGCACAACAGCCACAGCTTAAAACAACTCATCCACTTGCAAGTGACCGCAGAGGTGACTTGATGCTCTTAATTAATGGTATGCCTTTGTTTCATATAGAGCTAAAAAGAAGTGGTGTGCCAGTGAGCCAAGCATATAATCAAATCGAAAAATATGCTCGACAAGGGGTATATACGGGAATATTTTCATTAATTCAAATTTTTGTGGCAATGGAACCAGAAGAAACAGTATATTTTGCAAATCCTGGTCCTGATGGAAAGTTTAATAAAGATTATTATTTTAATTGGGCAGATGTTAACAATGTGCCAATCAACAATTGGATGAATATCGGGGCTACTCTTTTATCTATCCCTATGGCGCATGAGCTTATTGGGTTTTATACTATAGCTGATGATACAGATGGGATATTAAAGGTAATGAGAAGTTATCAATATTATGCAGCAAGTAAAATAGCTGATGTTGTCTCTCAATATAAATGGGCTACCAATAAACAAAAGGGTGGATACATATGGCATACCACAGGCTCAGGGAAAACTATGACAAGTTTTAAGGCAGCTCAGTTGATTTCAAATACAAACGATGCAGACAAAGTTGTTTTTTTGGTGGACAGGATAGAACTTGCCACTCAATCGCTTATCCATTACAAAGGTTTCGCTGATGACACAGAGTCTATCCAAGCTACAGAAAATACAGATATACTTATGAGTAAGTTAGAAAGTGAGCACTATACGGATAAACTTATAGTTACGTCTATACAGAAGATGAGCAATATAAAGGAAGACAGCAAATATAGCCAACAAGAATTGGACAGAATAATAAACAAGCGAATAGTTTTTATTGTAGATGAGGCTCATCGTAGCACTTTTGGCGATATGATGTATGACATAAAAAACACATTTACAAAAGCTTTGTTTTTTGGATTTACTGGAACGCCTATTATTGAAAAAAATCAAAAAAACATGAGTGGTACAGATGATGTTTTTGGCGAAGAATTGCATAGATATAGTATTACTGATGGTATAACTGACAAAAATGTCTTGGGATTTGACCCATACCAAGTATTAACATATAGGGACAAGGATTTAAGGAAAGCTGTTGCATTAGAAAGAGCAAAAGCGCAAACAGAACTAGAAGCACTTACTAACAGTAATAAAAAAACTATATATCTGCATTATATGCATACAGCTTCAATGGCTGGTTATGTAGATAATAATGGCGATTATGTAAAAGGCATAGAAGACTATATTCCATCTAGTCAATATGCAACACCAGAGCATCAAGAAAAAGTTGTAGAAAACATACTAGAAAATTGGATGGCATTAAGCCAGAATGGTCAATTTCATGCAATTTTTGCGACAAGCAGTATAAATGAAGCGATAACTTACTACAGGTTAATTAAATCTAAAAACACAACGATTAAAGTAACAGCTTTATTTGACCCTAGTATTGACAATAATGGGGAGGGAGCATATAAAGAAGACGGACTTATTGAAATAATTGAAGATTACAATAAGATGTTTGAGCAAAAGTTTACTGTATCTAGTTACGCACAAATGAAAAAAGATATTTCATTAAGGTTATCACACAAAGCGCCATATTTAGGTATTAGCAATACGCCAGAAAAACAAATAGATATCCTTATAGTAGTTGACCAAATGCTTACGGGGTTTGATTCTAAATGGGTCAATACCCTGTATCTTGATAAGCTTTTGCGTATGGAAAGAATAATACAAGCCTTTTCAAGAACAAATCGCCTTTTTGGACCGGAAAAACCCTTTGGAACAATATTATATTACCGCAAACCTCACACTATGAAAAGAAATATAGAAGAAGCCTTTGAAGAGTATTCGGGCAATAGAAAGTTTGGCATGTTTGTTGATAAATTAGAACAAAACTTAAAAAATATGAACAGATATTTTCAAGAGATAAAATACTTGTTTGAATCTAATGGGGTAAACAATTTTGAGCAATTACCAAAAGAAAAAGAAGCAAGGGCCAAGTTTGCAAAGTTATTTAATATTTTTAATATTTATTTAGAGGCAGCAAGGATACAAGGTTTTCATTGGAGTACATTAAAATATAAAATAAAAAATGATGGAAAAACTAGTAAAATTATTGAACTTGAGCTTGATGAAAATGTTTACTTGGCACTATTACAGCGTTACAAAGAACTAACTAGTATAAGAGGAGGCTCCACTTCTGATGATTTACCTTATGATATAGAGACATATATTACTGAAATTAGCACTGAGACTATAGATGCAGATTATATGAATTCACGGTTTGAAAAATATTTGAAAAGCCTTGATGCAGGTGACACTCAAATAGTAGAGAAAACCTTAAATGACTTGCATAGAACTTTTGCAACACTTTCACAAGAAGACCAAAAATACGCAGGTATATTTTTGAGAGATATACAGCGTGGTGATGTTGTGGTTGAGAAAGACAAAACTCTCAAGGATTATATTAATGAGTACAAATCCAGAGCTAAAGAAGACCAAATACATAAATTTTCGCAAAAAATTGGTGTTGATGAAAATGCTTTGCGTGAGTTTATGAAAACAAGTGTATCTGACAAAAATATAAATGAATACGGAAGATTTGACAATCTTATAAAAACAGTAGATAAAAACACAGCAAAAAGGTATTTTGAAAATCGTGATAATACACCTATCCCTTTGTTCAAAGTGAATATACTCACCAATGATTTAATAAGAGACTTTATTCTCAATGGTGGATTTGACTTAGAATAAACCATAAAATAAAATCATTATTAAAAGCCACGAGACAAATATTTTGTGGTTTTTTAATATTACTTGGGAACAGCGTAAGCTGGGCGAACTCGGAAATACTTTTACGGGTCTATCAGGTAAATCCAAAAATGATTTTGGTCATGGACAAGGGCGATATATAACCTACATGAATATATTTTCTAATCCTATTACTAAAAAAACAGGAACAGAACCTATAGAAATTGATAACAAACAAAATGAAGTAAAATATGGCGATGTTTTCTTTACGACCTCCTCAGAAACACCTGATGAAGTTGGAATGTCCTCTGTTTGGCTTGAAAATTCACCAAATATTTATTTGAATAGTTTTTGTTTCGGTTATAGATTAGAAACTAAAATTAACCTAGTTTACTTTGCTTATGCACTGCGTTCACCTAAATTTAGAGAGCAAATGTTTTTACTTGCACAAGGAATTTCAAGGTATAACATATCCAAAAACAAAGCTATGGATATTGTTGTTGATTTACCTAATATAGAACAACAAACAAAAATAGGAAAGACTTTTTTAGAACTTGACAACCTTATCACCCTTCATCAGCGTAATGATTGTTATATAAACCTAGACATTGATCTCATAATCAAATCTGAATCCTGATTTTCAAGCTCTTGAATGACATGTAGGTATGTTTGTTGAGTTGTTGTCATATTTGAATGCCCCAGTCGTCTCGCGACACTTGCTATTGATACACCTGAAAAAAGCAGAATAGATGCATGAGTGTGTCTTAGTCCATGAATAGATATTTCGGGGATTTCGAGCTTTTTACAATATCTAAACAAAATATTATTAATTGTAGAATTATAAATTTTCTTATTAAAAGAAAAAAACGGGATTGATTTATCTACAGATTGAGTTAACGCAGCAAACTGACTAGTAGTTAACCAATCTATTTGTACTTTTCTAACAGATGATGTGTTTTTTGTAGGCAAAAAGCCACCGCCGTTTTTATAATCCCATGTTTTATTAATCATAATTGTTTGTTGAGCAAAATCAAAGTCGTTTGCTGTTAATGCTAAAGCTTCAGAAAAGCGTATCCCTGTTTTTGCAATAATTAGAATTAGCCAATCCCAACTTATCTCATTTTCAAGGTTTAAGGCTTTTATTAACGTTTGCAATTCAAAACTGTTTAGATATTTTGGCCTTTTTTCTCGCGGTGCCTTTCCTTTTATTATAACTTTTCGTGTAGGGTCTCTAGCTAGCAGACCTTCATCAACAGCATCAAGTATAGAGCCTTTTAATTGGTGGTGAAAATCAAGAGTGGTTTGTTTTTCGTGAGTTTTTGCATATTCATTAATTAATTTTTGATAATTGCTTCGGCTTAAATCTTTAATTTTAAGTTTTGGAACTAGCTTTTTAAGCCAAGATAAAGTCATCCGATACTTAGCAAGGGTAACATTTCTTACAGCCCCTTCTTTATAAGTTTTAACCCAGCTTTCATAATAATTTATGAATAAATAGTTTGAAGTTTTTTTCATCATTCTTTTACCTCCTTTATTTACTTACGCTGATGAAGAGTAATAAGGTTATCTAACGCAATAAATAGCTCTGCAATTTTCTCTTGTTCAACATGTTGCGGAAAATAGTATGACAATTCTTCTAAATCCTTCCCATACATATGAGTTATGGTTGTTCCTACACAAATTGGGAACATTTTTGATTTTTGAGCATTTATTTGATAACTTACAAACGGAGCATAATTTTTTTTGCTTTCTGTTCTTGCAATTACAATATCGCCCCCAAGCATTACATCATCTACCATTATTGCGTTGGATTGTGCCGTTCCATATGGTACTGTACTTGAACCTGGGAATAAAATATCACCCGCTTTGGACATTACTCCCTCATCATTTGAGCTTAAATAAACGTCATTAATCACTTCTACATATTGTGTGTATAAATGACCATAAGCTATCGCTTTCCTATCTGCACCTTCATAAAAAGAGTCCAACGGAAGGCCTTTTCCTTTTGAAAAATTGTATATTTCTCCCAACTTACGCTGTTCCCAAGTAATATTTATGATATACACTCATTTGCCATCTCATTTGCTACCTCAATTGCTTTGGCATATCCTTCCTTCTCATAAATCTCATGCATAATTTGCATATATTTTCTCTTCGTCTTGGTGTCAGAATCTAGTAGAAATTCTCGTAATGTTTCGGGTAGCTCTGATATAATTGCACATTTAGCAATAGCACCAGGCTTTGCTGATAGCAGTTTGAAATATTCACCCCAATTTACGCAAGTTGCTGTGTTTGAGTCATGCAGGCGTTCAAGTTCGCAAAGCGGTCTAAAGAATTCATCAGAAAAATATAGTTTAGTAGCTGTAATTTTCACATTAACAATTTTCTTTACAAATCTAGGAGCTAGGTAATAATGATGGCGACCTTTGAAAGAAACACAACCCATTTCGTTGCACTTTCTTTTTCTGTAAGTTGCCACATCAAAGTCCACTTCAGGTAATGGTAGAAGATTCTTTTTGTCAGACTTAAACAAATCTTTTATTAGTGTATGATATATTCCTTTTCGTCGTCTATTTAAAGCTTTCTCACAATCAATTAATAATTGCTTGTTAAATTCATCAAAGTCTTTAATCTCTGGCATAGGAGTTAATATGTTTAGGCGTATAGTTCTATGTGCAACTTCAACGTTGCCTTTTTCATTGGGAGATTTAGGATTGCAAAAATATGTACGGAAACCATAGTGGTTTTTGAATCTCAAAAAAAGCTCAGAGGCTATTCTAGTTCTTGGAACAGAATCATTAATATGAACAATAGAAGGTTCGTTATCAAAAGTTATCTCATACGGTACTCCTTCTATAAAGAGGAAGACATTTTTTATTCCTTGCAAGAAGCACTCGCCAGACTTTCCTTTAAAGACCTGGCAAAAGAAAGCATTAGAGTATGGAAAAGCGACTGTCAGTATATAGCCCTTAAACTTTTCGTCCTCAACAGTATAATAAAACTCAGCTAAGTCAACTTGAGCTTCGGCAGGGTTATGGATTAATGGCACGTATTGTTTTAGTAGCGAATAAAACTCTAACCTAATTTTTTTGAATTGCCGGACTGTTAGAGAATAGGAGCAAGGGTAGTCTGGATACTTTTCTTTTAGTAAATCATATATTCGTTTACCAGTGAGACGCTGTTTGTAGTGTCCATTTCGTTCTTTCTTTAATAATTCTTTGATATCATCTTCATAAGGCAAGATCTTTTCAGATAGGCCATTGGAGCATTTTTTAGGCTTAGGGCTGTAATCAAAGTTCTTAACATACTTGCTCACTGTATTGGTTGAGCATTTAAGTTTTATTGATATGTCTACAATTTTCATCCCTTCATCAAAATATAATGATCTGATTTTATCAATTTTCTTTATTGGTAACATAAAAACCTCCAAATGTGTTATAATCAAATTATATAACATTTGGCCTTAGTTTTTCGGGTCATTTATATAATATTTAATCGTCTCAAAATATACAAAAAAAATACAGGAAAATGAAACTCAATTTGCGTTAAATTGAAGGGCGAATTTGCGTGTTTTTGCACGCAAAAAAACAAACACCCCAACTTGCACAAAAAGCACAATATATAGGGGTGTAATATTAAAATGACACGACATCTTGTTGATTATGCAGCGAAGGGGGAGGTCCGTTCTCCTACACTTTTGCGTGTCCCAGCGGGGCGGAGTACCACGCGAGAAAGTCGCGAAATCAAGAAGGGGTATAGGGCGGGCAAAAATCGTGTAAAATCAGCCGAAAAGTCAAGAAAACAAGCGAAAGCTAAAAGAAATAGCAATGACAAACTTGAAAACAATCAAGTTTTAAGGG
>JGI24710J26742_10001362_pt1 | contig 22481 bp, 20 predicted proteins | sample BioPla2DNA2_FD_26742 | JGI IMG/M metagenome (IMG submission 26742) | reverse complement strand
AGCGCTAATCCAAGCATTACAAATCCATCATTTATTTTCCCGGGGCAAACAATTAATGTTCCAACTGATTCGGTAACTCCTACTACTCCTAGCACTCCAACAGTACCTAATGGAATAAGAACATTAGAAAGCGAAGTAATTAGTTTAGTCAATACTGAAAGAGCAAGAGCAGGGGTGCCAGCATTAACCGAAAATAACGAACTAACTCGTGTTGCTAGAATTAAATCAAATGATTTCATAGAAAATAATTATTTTAGCCATAATTCTCCTACCTATGGAACACCATTTGAAATGCTTAGATCATTTGGTATTAAATATACTGCAGCAGCTGAGAACATTGCAAAAGGGCAAGGAACCGCACAAGATGTTATGAACACATGGATGAATTCGCAAGGTCACAGAGCAAATATACTAAACTCAACATATAATCAAATTGGTGTTGGTGTTGCAAGAGAGGATAATGGAACCTTATATTGGACTCAATTATTTATTAGAAGTTGAAAATAGAAAATTATTAAAAATCAGACTCTATAAAAGTCTGATTTTTAATTAGTTATTATTATATAAATATTTTTTAATATTAATAATCTATACTGTCCACATCATAATATTTAGCGTACCAAGCCGTATACCAGTCTTCTTTATTACGAGTTAAATTGGCCGTTCCTGTTATTGCATTGTATTGATTAACCGAGTCTTTATGTCGAGTAACGAAAATATTCCTTTTGCCTTCTTTTTTTTGTACTTTTATCATATTTATCTCTTTTTCAACCTGATAATATGTTTTCCTAATATCTAAAAAGGCATAAAAGTAGTAATATCCAAATACAATAAAAACAGAAATTATACCAATGAAGATTAACTTAGAAAAATAAGGTACAATATTCTTTATTAATAAAAGTAAATTGATCACAACAATAATTAAACAAGAAATTGCAAAAAAGTATGATCGAGGACTCACAAGTGGGGAAATTATTAGTACTAAAACACTTATAACAGCTACAATAAAATAAAAAGTTGGTATCAATAATTTACGAATTTCCTTTTTATCCTTAATTAAAAACATATATATAGCACACAACATTATTATAGAAAAAATTAAAAAACTGTAATGTTCAAAAAAATATTTGAAAATTGTTATAATGTTTTGTATTGTTTTTTGAAAAGTAAGTGGCCCCGTATGTATTAGATCTAATAACATTTCCTGGCGCTATAATGCAAATAATAGACCCAACAAAACCACTTATAATATTAATTGGGACCCATAGTCTTATCCTTTTCCCCGACAAATAATAATAAATTGTAAATAAAATCATTAACAACACCATAGCCATACCAGTATTTTCATTAGTACATCCAGCTACCAATGATAATAGGAAAGCAAAGTAATAACCTTTATTACTTTGTTCTTTATAAAAACGAAATGGCAATAAAGCAACCAGTATTAATATTGTACACCACAAATAATTACAGGATCCGGACAACCATAATACTGTTTNCCCAAAGAAGGGTAAAAGTAAAAACAACAATGAATAAATTAAAATGAAAATACCTGGCGAACCCTCTTTTTTCTTTGATGCATGTAAAAAGATTAAATACCCAAGCAATATAAATGCACCCGTATTTAAAAAATTAAAAATCACTATAGGAAAAATCAAAAACCACTGAACAATTGAATGCGCAACAATCCTTCCTCCCCATATTTTATAATGCGATGCCATTGAAGTAATTATATCAAAAATGCCTTTGACCCGAGTACTGCTATCCGTTGGTAAATATGAATCAAAAATATAATGGTAACGATAATCGTCAGAAGTAAATACTGTATAATGATTTAATAGAAATATAAGTATTATAAAAAACAAGAACACAACAATGTGTAACCATACATTTGATTGTTTCTTATCATTATTTTTCTTTTGCAACAAATGATATAATTTGGTTTCTACTTCATTGAAAAACTTAATGACTTTTGCTTCTGCATCAACTTGTTCTAATGTTTTTAAATCAATACGAATACTAATAACAACCTTTTCACTGTTTGCCTTAGATGGAACAAACTTCTCCATATCAATGACCTCCTATTAAAATTATATTCTTTTGAAGATTTCAAAGATATATTCATATTTTGAATACAAAATGTATTTATTTTTTATCTTTATCTATATATAATTAAATTGTAAACGAAAAGGAGTGAGTTATTTGAAAAAGGAAAAAGATACTACTAAAAAATGGTATCAAAAAAAATTGGTCATTATTATAGGTGTTATTTTATTGATTGGAATAATAGGAAATGCTCTTGGCGGAGAAGAAAGTTCAACATCTGGCGGAAACTCTACCAACCCAGAAACAAAAGCACAAGCAATTCTTGATAAAGCAGAGGAAAGATTTAATAAAGCAGATTATTCAGGCATGATTGAAAAAACTGAACAAATCACAAAAGATTATCCAGATACAGAAGTTGCCAAAAGTATCCCAACATTTATTGAGAATTTACACAATAGTTTAACTAAGATAAGTAGTATTCAATTGGTAAAAGAGTATAACGAGAACGAAGTGAATGCTGATAACAACTATAAAGGAAAACTAATTATTATTACAGGAAAAATTGAAAGTATCGATGTCACATTAAATACACCTTATGTTAGATTAAGTGATGGGGAGCAATACAGTTTTAAAAGTGTTAGTTGCAAAATCAAAAACGAAACACAAATAAACAAAAGTGCTTCGTTGTCAAAAGGTCAAGATATAACCATGATTGGAAGAGTGACCGGTGCAACAGTTGGAAGTCCTTATTTAGATGATTGTTTTATATTAGATTAATAGTTCAAATTGAACTATTTTTTTATGAGAAGTTTATTATTTAGAACCATATACTTTCTACCCATATAAAAAAGCATAATTTTATTATTAAATCATGCTTTATTTTTTTAAAATGAATTGAAGATTGCATAATGTCAAAAACATTTTGATACAATCAGTTCTAGTCACTTTTTTTATTTGCCAACCATGTATTAAATTGTGCCTGTTCATAGTATATTTGTGTTTTTTAAAATCTTCTGTATCATTGTAAAGATTATATAAAACACACCTTAAATTAGTTTCTAACATATATCCAATGAACAAACCCTCTCCCTTTTTGGCACAAAATTGTTTCTCATATTTTTTTACCGCCAAAATACCAATGGCTTTTCTACTATATTTATCATCCCAAAAATTTTCAGACATAATTCTATCAATTATTGAAAGAGTTATCATTGCACTAGCATGATATTTTCTATTTTTAAAACTATCTATTGCTAAATCACAAAGCATTTTGTGTTTTGTGTCACTCACTATGTGTTTAAAGAGAAGACCTGTTTCTTTTTTATCAAAAAATTTTATTGCATAAGCATCCGCTTCTTTTTGAGTATTAAAGGTTGTATAAAAAAAACTAGGCGAAGCATTCAGTATCATTGCCCAACCATACTTGCCCCAATCTTTCATTGCTTTTTCTCTTTCTTCAATCTCTTGTTGAGTTAATTGAGGAAGTGTTATTTTGACTTTTTCAAATATGTCAGCAAGATTGCTGGTTAACCCTTTAATTATACCTTGCATCATAGCACTTTGCTGAGTAATATAAGCCCCCAACATTTTTGACATGCTTGCCAGTTCGGTCATTTGGGAAGTAAATGCACTACTTATATTTGGAACATTTATTTTCAGTGCCTCACTTAATGCTTTTTGCTGTTGTGTCATATTGGAAAATGCAGGACTATCAAGCAACCCTTTTGTAATTTGAGAAGTAAGGGCTGGGTTTATGTTTGTAACATTTATTTTTAAGGCTTCACTCAATGCTTTTTGTTGTTGCATCAAATTAGAGAATGCAGGGCCATTAACAAAACCCCTAGTAATTTTAGAAGTCAATTGGGCTTGTTCTATTGCTTTTTGAAAACTAGGGCTTCCAACAAAGCCTTTTGAAATTAGTTCTATATGTTTATTTGATTTTCTTATACTTTCAAGAACATCAGAATTGATTTTATATGTTTTCTTATTTATTCCATTATTATCCATGACAACCCTCCTGCTTACTAACATCTATTATAAGACAAAAAGAAAGAAAAAGCACCATTTTATAGGCACTTAATCAAATTTGAAACAAAAAAACAATTATATATAAAATTTTTCAATTCTTTATAATTAGAAATTTCATGGTATAATTATTATGGGTGGTATAAAATGGATATTTCAAAAATATTTGAAACTATAATAGGCAACCAAATATTTATTTTCGTTGCTGGTGCAATTTCAGGAGCAATAATTAGTTCCCTTGTATCTTACTTTTTTTCATATATTAGAGACCGCTATAATTCAAAAGATAATATGTATTTGCAAATATCAAATGAATTGTCAAAAAAATTATATGATTGTTCTCAATTGGCTTGCAATACACATATATATCAATTTAAGACTTCTTTGAATATTTATAGAAGTAGTATCTCTAATGCAAGAAATCTTGAAGAGATTAGTGTCAAATTTAAACTTGCAAATACCGAAAACAATTCAAGAATATATGAAGCAAAACAAAATTTGTTAAACGAGAAAACAAAACTGCTTGATACTATTTCCAATTTCCACAAATCTTTAATAGAGATAATATTATATATGGAAGCCAATTATATAGCACTAAACATGTTTTCAAAACATAAAGATGAATATTTTCTTATATCTAGTAGAATAACTCAAGTTCACGATAAACTCTTACACCTTTTATATTTTGATGAGATTATTGAATGGGAAGAAAATTTAGATGAGAGTTTACTGTCTTTAATAAATAATAAAATAGATGATATTGAAAAAGAATTATCGGAAATAGATGCGGATATATTAGCATACATAAGTGATTTTCAAGTAGGTCTACAAAATGAATTTTTTAGTAAATACTTTAGAAAAAACTTTTTTCAAAGATATACTGTCGAATATAGAAAACCTTTAGTGGGGAAAGTTATAAAACCAGAAAAACCAAACAAGAAAAAGTTAATATTATATAAGTAATTAAAATGAAAAAGTATCCGTTATTTGGATACTTTTTCTAATTTTATAATCAAAGCAAACCCTCCCAAAAATATAAAAAAGTTTGTTTTATTTTCATCTGGTGCCGTTGACGTAGATATCTACAACTTTTTTTCGGCAATAACGATTCATATGAATCAATCTATATAAATTATAACAAAAAGAAAAAGAAATGGAAATACCATTTCAAAAATTTTAATTATTTAATTCATCTTTTAAATTTTCATATACTTGTAAATTACTATGCTTTTCAATTGACTGTTTTAAATATTCATTCAATGATTTTTCTTCTAATTCAGATAATTTATCTAGATTAAATTCCTTAAATACATCTTTATCAAAATCACCAATTTTTAAAGCATCAGTATAAACTTTCAAATAAAATAATTCATCAATATTTAAATTATATTTTTTTATAACTTCTTCTGTTCCATATTTTTTTTCTTGTTCCAAAATAGAATCAGCAAAAACGTATAAATTATTTATCTCATTTTTTTCAAGTATATCTTTAATTTTATCTTCAAAATATTGTAATTCTTTCATCTTAATTCCTATCTTGTCATATGACTTGATTCGAGTATTTCATCGATCATAGCATATTTTACTCTTATTTGTTCTCTTTGATTCATTATTTCTTGCATAAATGCTTGAATTTGTTCTTGAGATAAATATTGATTACCTGTTGAGATTAACGAAGCCTCTACTTGATCTAATTGGCTTGAAATAACTTGAAAATCATCTGGATCAATCATTCCAGTTTTATTTATTTCTTTACTTGTTTGAACTAAAAAATCATATAATTTTTGAGCAACACCCATATCATTTTGTTGAGTATTTTGTTGAGAAATTCCACGTATTTGATTTAATTTTATAATTCCTTCATGATTCCATTCTGCACAGGTTCTATTTAAACCACCAAGATTATTTTGACTAGAAAAATCTTTGCATTGTGCTAAAGTTTGAGCAAATATTGTTAAATCTTGTTCTGTCTTAACATTTCTTAACATTGCATTCATATATGATGCAATTGTAACTGCTGCTTTTCCTTTACTATCTTGGCTTAGCATAAGTGGTAAAGCATTTATAACTACTTGACTATATTCTTGCATATTTCAACCTCCTAATAATAAATATTTTCTTCATTAGGATTTAATAATTCTCCTAACATATCTTTTTGTTCTATTAATGATTTTTTTATTGCTGCAATAGTTTGTTCTTTAGAACCTCCCGGATTTGCAACAAATGCTTTTTTTCCAAAGAATTCAAAATACAAATTACTATAATATTTATAGTTTTCATCTATATCATCAAAAACGTTATCAGTTTTTCTATATTTACAACCAATTGTATTGTTTATAATATCTTTAGGGATACCTTCTTTATAAAAGATACATTGATTTTTTTCTTCATTATAAAATTCACATAATTTACATTGAGTATCTATTAATTTAAATTCGTTTTCATTATTATAAATAAACTTATTATTATCCATTTTATTTTACCACCTTTACATCTGATTGCATTTTTTTATGATTATTTTTTAATAAAATATAATTCATTAATTGTTGATAAAATTCATCATTATCATCAATTTGACTCAATTCTAATGCTTTCTTTTTATCAATTGAACAAATCATTTCTAAAACCTTTAATTTTGAATTTCCATATTTTATGTTACTGCATAATTCATTTATATTTGATTTAAATTCTTCTGTATTTAAAGAATCAAATAGAAGTGTTGTTTCACATTTACCATATATTTCATTTCTCATACTCGATAAAGGTAATAAAGAATATTCTAAATTACTATCTAAATTATTTGCATCCCACGTAGCATCCGAAACATATATACCATGTAAATCATATTTATCATCATCAATATTAATTAAAGTTCTGGCATGTCCACCTAACTTTGAACCATCATTTCTATAAACATCAAATCCAAATTCAACTGATTCAATTCCAACCATATTTAACATTGTTTGTAATAAATAACTAAAACCTCTACAATCAATATAATCATTTTCTAATATATATTTTAAACTACTACTTTGGTGTTTGTTATTAATTAACTGGCTTAAATCAATTAACTCTGGTTGTTCTATAATTTTATATTTTTTATATTTTCTAACAAAATTATATATTGAAATATATTTTTCATAAGGACTCATTGACGCGTTAACTATATTTGTTAAATATTGTTTTAATTCAAGATTCATCATATTTAATTCTTCATAATTATAAGTATAATCATCTATAACAATTCTGAAATTTAAATTTTCATAATTACCAATATCCATAAGATCCAATTCACATATCTTATGCAATCTAATTAATATATTTGGCTTTATATTCAATTTGGATATTTCTAAAAAAATACTTTTTATTTTTTCTATATCTTCTGTTGTATACATTGATAAATCAATACATAATTCATTTGCATTTTCTAATTGAATTTTTTGTATAACATTTGATATTTCTTCTGACTTATTTCTATTATCTATAAATATTGTTTTAATTTCATTTTGACTCATCTTATTATCGCCACCAATTATTACATATTAATTATAACATATTTTTTTAAAATATTATGCAATAGTCATAAATTTGACATTATAATTCCATATCATCATCACGATTATTATATCTTTCATAGGAATCATTGTGAATTATTTTAATATCCTTATCATCTAATATATCTTTATAATATAATTCATCAATCATTTCATGAGTTTTTTTATCATTACTGAAAAATTTATTTTGTAAATACATTAAAAATTTTCTCCATATTTGTTTAAATGTATCTACTATTTCTTGTAGTTTATCAACTTTATCTTCAAGTTCTGATAGTTTAATTTTTTTACCTAAATTATTAACATATATATCGCTAGAATAATTAAATGCAAGATATAGATTATTTTTAATATATATTCTATGTGGTTCAATATAGGTTAAATTAGTTTTATCAATTCTTCTAATACTACCATTTATTATTGTTGGAGTAGTATTACAAAAATCACATATTACTCTTAACCTCGATTCTAAAGATTCTTCAATTTCAATTTCTTCTTTAATAATATTTACCATAGACAAATCCTTTCTATAATTTTTTTAAAACTAAAAAAATCAATCATTTCTGATTGATTCATATATAAAAGTTCGAATAGTTCGAACAGATTCGTCAATGGTGGAGCCGAGGGGAATTGAACCCCTGTCCGAAAATATAACTACATAGACATCTACAAGCTTAGTTAATTTATTAAATTCGTTAGCAATTATAGAAATTAACAACCAATCACTAACTAGTCTGGTAAAGGTTCATTATTTCACCCAAACTAGAAATAATATATCCTACTTTAATGAACCCTAAATATCCTTCGTAGGAAAAAAGATAAGTAGAGCTCGCTAGCTAACTAAGCAGCGAATGCTAATTTATTGTTTCCAGTTATTAAACTGTTGGATTTGACGCATGCCTACGACTTGCAATCTATGCTTTATAGTTCCCGTCGAAGCCAATCGGCCCCATGTGTGACAAATTATATCACACAATCTATTATATGTAAATATTAATAATTATATAGTATTTATTTAAAACTATATTTAAATTCTTTTCTTGCTTCTCTTTCAAGATCCCTTTTCTTTATTGTCTCTCTTTTATCGAATGTCTTTTTACCCTTAGCAATACCTAGTAAAATTTTAACTTTATTCTTTTTGAAGTATAGCTTAAGAGGTATTAATGTATAACCTTCAGTTGTGATCTTTCCTGCTATTTTATCTATTTCTTTTTTATGAAGTAATAATTTCCTTGTTCTTCTCTCTTCATGATTGAATTGATTTCCTTTTTCATAAGGTGCAATATGCATATTCAAAAGATATGCTTCACCTTTTTTTATAACAGCATAACTATCCTTTAAGTTAGCACTACCATTTCTGATAGATTTTATTTCCGTTCCCTTTAAAGCAATTCCCGCCTCATAGGTTTCTTCAACAAAATAATCATATGTGGCCTTCTTATTGCTTATTTCCACTTATATCACCCTATTCATCTATTGGTCCAACCACAATATCAGGATCCAAGCTGGTTAAAACTGTTTTGTATTTATCATAGTATGTTTTATATTGTGGTAGAATTTCAGGTGTTAACTGTCCAAAAGGAATTATTCTATAATTTGAATGATAACATAGTTCACACCTCGTACCATCGTATGCTGTATATATCAAATTAGCCTCTACATCACTTATTTGCATTGTAACATTATTATCCTTATCTACAGTTTTAGTTACCTTAAGTGTCGGCATTAAACCAATTAGATCATCATAATTTGGTTGATTAGAAATAAAGTTTCCTAAAGAATAGAAAACAAGAGTATTACCAATATATTCTATAGGTTGAACAGAGTGAGTATGATGCCCAATAATTATATCAACGCCTAAAGACGCTAAATACTCTGCCATCTCTCTTTGTTTTGCATTTGGTTCTAACTTATATTCTTGGCCCCAGTGCATTGAAACAATTAGTAAATCAACTTCATCACGCACCCTTTCTATATCTGCTTTTACCTTTTCTTTGTCATACATATTAAGTAAATATTGTTGATTAGATGGAAGCGCGTGATTAGTCCAAGTTCCAAGATACGCTAACATAGTATATTTGATGTTATTCTTTTCCCTTATTCTAACTTCTTTTCTTGCCTCTTCCGAAAGATATGATCCTGCTGTTAAAATATTTTCCTTACTATTCCAATAATTAAGCGAATTTATTGCACCTTTAGCTCCCTTATCCATAGTATGATTAGTTGCAAGTGAAAAAAGATTAAAGCCCAGATCGATTAAATTATCTCCAATTTCATGTGGCGTATTAAATGTAGGATATCCAGAATAACCTAGTTCTTTACCTCCGAAAGGAGTTTCCATATTACAGAAAGCTAAATCATGTTCTGCAATAGTGTCTTTAATATTTTCAAACATTGGCATAAAGTTATAAGTATCACCAACTTTAGCGTCCCTATAAACTAAAGAATGAATTAATACATCTCCAACCATAATCATATCCAAGCTATATTCCTTTGGTTTTTCCTCTTCCGGTTCCTTTTCTTCTTCCTCTATATCTGAATTGTTAGGTTTACCTTTGAAAAAATCTTTATCCTTTATAAAAAGGAAAGCACTACCAAACATTACTACCAAAAGTAATAATGCTAATAAAACCTTTTTAACGTTTAAGCTTCTTTTTTTTCTCAATACCATCACTTCCTTTATCTTTTTTGACAAAAGCAAAATCTATTTCGCTTGTCTCTCTAGATGCACCTGTTACAACAACCTCTACTTTATCGCCAATTTTATATATTCTACCAGTTTTTCGTCCCTTTATAAGTAATAGTTTTTCATCAAAATCATAATAATCCTTACCAATTTCGCTTATTTTAATTAAGCCTTCTATTAGATTTTTAAGTTGTATCCAAATACCATCTCTTGTTACACCAGAAATAACAGCTTCATATTCTTCACCAATATGATCTTCCATATAACGAGCTGCCTCATATTTTTCAACTGCACGTTCACATTTTACCGAACGATCTTCTGTAAAAGATGCATGTTCTGCCCATACTGCTAATTGGTCATATGTGTAATTTTTATCAAATCCTTTAATTTGTAATGAATTTTTAATTATACGATGCACAATTAAATCAGGCAACCTTCTAATAGGCGATGTAAAGTGTGTATAAAGTTTGCTCCCTAGTCCAAAGTGACCTAAATTGTCAGGACTATAGCGTGCTTTTTTCATAGATCTTAAAGCTATACTTGAATAAACTTCTTTTGCTTCCATTTCAGAAAAAATGGATAATACCTCTTGCATCAATTTAGATGTAAATCTTTTACTCTTACCATCTAACTTTATACCATAACCACTAAGAAAGTTTATAAGCTCTTGGATTTTCTTTTCATCAGGTATTTCATGCACACGATAAATCATTTCCTTTTCAAGCCAGTGTACATATGTTGCAACTGCTTCATTAGCAGCTATCATAAACATCTCAATGATCTTCTCTCCAGTACCTCTATCTCTTGTTGTTATTTCAATTGGGTTTCCTTCCTTATCAACTATTATCTTCATCTCGTCTGTATCAAAGTCAAGGTATCCTCTTCTCTTCATGTTTTCTCTTAATGCATCTGCTAAATCACTCATTAGATGCAAATTGTCTTCAAAAGATTCGTACCCCTCTACCTTTTCGTTATTTTCTAATATAGCATTGACATCCTTGTACGTCATCCTCTTTTTAGAATTAATTACAGCTGTATAAATATCATAGTTTCTAATATTACCATTAGGATCTATCTCCATTTCACAAGATAAAGTTAACCTATCGACTCCTTCATTTAACGAACATATGCCATTAGACAATTGGTGTGGCAACATAGGAATTACTCTGTCCACTAAATATACACTCGTACCTCTTTCATGAGCATCCTTGCCTATAGCACTATCTTCTTTTACATAATGGGAAACATCAGCAATATGAACACCTAACATATAATGACCATTTGGCAATTTCTTAATAGAGATACCATCATCAAAATCTTTAGCATCCGCGCCATCAATTGTAACAATCGTCTCTCCTCTTAAATCTCTTCTTCCTACTAGATCGGATTCTGTAACTGAAGTAGGAATATCCTCAAGTTCTTTTTCTACATCATCATTAAAATCAATCGGAATACCATACTCATAAACAATTGATGATATATCTACTCCAACATCATCTTTATGACCTATTATTTTAATGATTTCTCCTTTTTGTTTACCATTTGGTAAATCTTCTATTTTTCTAACATAAACCTTATGTCCTGGTACTGCACCCTTACTATCATTTAGATCAATTAAATAGTCCTTGTATCTGGTGTTGTCCATTTTTACAAAGCCAATTCCATTTTCAATATAAAACTCTCCAACAAGGTTTGAATGATCTCTTTCTATTACCTTAATTATTTTGCCCTCAGTAGGATTTTTTTTGCTAGTTTCTACTACAACCATATCTCTATGTTTAGCATCATTAAAATCCCTTGCATCAATTTTAACGTCAGGGAAACCTTCGCCTTCAACAAAACCAAAATTATAACTTCTGTGAATTGATAATCTTCCTATTTTGTAATGGCTATTTTCAAATAATAAATACTTACCTTTTTTACTTTGGCATATCTTCATATCATTTACCATCTTATTTAAGACAATTTGAAGTTCCTTTAATTCATCAGAACTTTTTAAATCTAACAAATCATTAATCTGGTAGACAGACAAGGCACGCGAATTATCTTTTAATATTTCCAAGATTGTATTTTCCATAAAACATCTCCTTATATTCATTATAAAATAAAAAAGGCTTTTTTATAAGCCTTTTTCGTTAAAAAGATAATACTAGACATAAAGTAAAGAAGGTAATACCTAAAATCAGCGTTAATCTACTGATAAATAGTTCTCCACCACGTTCTTTTCTATTACTAAATAAATCTGAATTTCCACCCATAATAATTTGTGAGCTACTTTCAGCTTTACCACTTTGTAATAAAATAATTGTTATCAATAAAATTGATATTATCATTAAAAATGTTTCCATTATTTCACCTCTATATCAAAATAGTAACACATTGTTAGAATATTTGTAAAGGATAAAAGAAAAGCAATAGCCTTTCCTTTATTCCATTAAACTTTCTTCTAAAACGTCTAGTGGATCAGCATCCATATATTCATTTTCAAGTTCAAATTCAACTTGTGAATATTTTGCTGTTCCAGTTCCAGCTGGAATTAATTTACCTATAATTACGTTTTCCTTTAAGCCTTGTAGTCTATCTACTTTTCCTTTTATAGCTGCATCTGTTAAAATTCTAGTTGTTTCTTGGAAAGAAGCGGCTGATAAGAATGAATCAGTTTCAAGAGACGCTTTTGTTATACCTAATAAGATAGGACGACCAGTTGCAGGCTTCTTACCTTTTAAAATAACATCTTTATTGGCTTCAGTAAATTCGTTAATATATACTAATTTACCCATAAGTAAGTCTGTATCACCTTGATCAACAACTCTTATGCGAGAAATCATTCTCCTTGCCATTACTTCGATGTGCTTATCTGAAATACCAACACCTTGTGATGAATATATCTTTTGGATTTCCTTTAAAATATACTCTTGAACAGTAATTGGATCAGTCACTGCTAGTAATTCCTTTGGATTAATGTTCCCTTCTGTAAGTTTATCTCCTGCATCAACCTTAGTTCCAACTGACACTCTAACTTTTGCACCATAATTGGTCAAATGTTCTTTAGTATCCACATCATTTGCAACAACGATTTTGAATCTGCCACCGTTGTTTTCAACACTTGTAACAGTTCCTTGAATTTCAGAAATTGTAGACTTACCTTTTGGATCCCTAGCTTCAAACAATTCTTGAACACGAGGTAAACCTTGAGTAATATCCTCACCACCAGCAACACCGCCCGTGTGGAATGTTCTCATCGTTAATTGAGTTCCTGGTTCACCAATAGATTGAGCTGCCATAATACCAATAGCTTCACCAATCTCAACTAGATTACCAGTTGCAAGATTACGTCCATAACATTTTTGACATACACCATTACGTGTTTTACATGTTAATACGCTTCTTATCTCAACTGCTTTAACTCCTGCTTTTTCAATTTTTTCAGCTATATTTTCAGTAATCATAACACCTTTTTCAACAATTACTTCTTTTGTTTCTGGATTGATTACTTTTTTATTTGTATATCTACCGAGAATTCGATCTATCATCTTCTCTATTAAATCAACTGTTCCAGCTCTTTCATCAACAAGATCCTTAGCTACAACACCTTGAATAGAACCGCAGTCTTCTTCACGTACAATAACATCTTGAACTACATCTACTAAACGTCTTGTTAGGTAACCTGAATCAGCTGTTTTTAAAGCTGTATCTGCACTACCTTTACGAGAACCGTGAGTTGAGATAAAGAATTCTGCAACCGATAGCCCTTCTTTAAATGATGATTTAATTGGTATCTCAATTTCACCACCACCTGGTTTTGCCATTAATCCACGCATACCAGCAAGCTGAGTGAACTGAGCTATACTTCCTCTTGCTTTTGAATTCATCATAACAAATATAGGGTTATCTAAATCTGTTTTAGCTACTTCATTTAGTTCTTCTTGAATTTTCTTCTTTGCTGCATTCCATGTTTCAATAACTCTTATATATCTTTCAGATTCAGTTATTAAGCCACGAGCATATTGTTTATTGATTTTTTCAACAGTCTTATCACCTTCGTTGATAATCTCAGCTTTTTGCTCACTTACCTTGATATCACTAACTGAGAAAGTAATACCTGCTTTAGTAGAATATTTAAATCCTAAATCTTTAAGTTTATCAAGCATAATTGAAGTTTCTGTTGTTTTATATCTCTTAAATACTTGTGCTATAATTGCCTCAAGTGCTTTCTTATTGAAAGGTTCAGGTATTATAATATTTTCAATTTTCTCATTGATGTTTTCTAAATTATCAACAAAATATTTGCTTGGTGTAATACCTTCAATGTTTTCTGTTGTTGCTTCACTGATATATTGGAAAGAATCCGGTAATATTTCATTGAATTTAATCTTACCAACAGTTGTAATTAAATACTTATTCTTAACTTCTTCGATAAATACTTTATATTTGAAAGAATTAACTGGGATAGCAATTCTTGTATGAAGTGATATTTCTCTTCTATCATATGCCATTAAAGCTTCATTTGTATTTTTAAATACACGTCCTTGATCCTCAAGCCCATTCTTTTCAATCGTAATATAGTAGTTACCCAAGATCATATCCTGTGTTGGTGTAACAATAGGCTTTCCATCCTTTGGATTAAGTATATTGTTTGCACCTAACATTAATATTCTAGCTTCTGCCTTAGCTTCCTCTGATAAAGGAACGTGAACAGCCATCTGATCACCATCGAAATCCGCATTAAATGCTGTAGTAACAAGTGGATGAAGTCTAATAGCACGACCACTAACTAATTTTGGTTCGAATGCTTGAATACCTAATCTATGAAGTGTTGGAGCACGGTTAAGTAATACTGGATGTTCTTTTATAACATCTTCAACAACGTCCCAAACACGTGGGTCTTGATTTTCAATCATCTTCTTAGCTGATTTAATGTTATGAATTATTTCTCTTTTAACAAGTTCATGAATTATGTGTGGTTTGAATAATTCAAGGGCCATCTCTTTTGGAAGACCACATTGATACATTTTCAAATCAGGACCAACAACGATAACTGAACGACCAGAATAGTCAACTCTTTTACCTAATAAATGTTGTCTAAAGCGTCCTTGTTTACCTTTAAGCATATTACTTAGAGATTTTAATGGACGATTATTAGCACCTGTTATACTACGACCACGGCGACCATTATCAAACAAAGCATCTACCGCTTCTTGTAACATTCTCTTCTCATTTCGAACAATGATAGAAGGAGCGTTAAGTTCGAGTAATTTTTTCAAACGATTGTTTCGGTTGATAACACGACGATATAAATCATTTAAATCACTAGTTGCAAAACGACCCCCATCAAGTTGAATCATTGGTCTTAATTCAGGAGGCAAAACAGGTAGAGCGTCTAAAATGATCCATTCTGGTTTATTACCTGAGCTTGCAAATGAGTCAATTACATCTAATCTTTTTAACAATCTTATACGTTTTTGACTTTGAGCTGTTTCCAGTTCTTCATTTAATTTATCTAGTTCTTCTTGAATATTAATTTCAGAAAGTAACTGTCTAATAGCCTCAGCACCCATACCAACTTTAAAGCTATCTCCATATTTTTCATAATATGCATTATATTCCTTGTCAGATAGGGTTTGTTTCTTTTGAAGTGGTGTTATACCTGGATCTGTTACAACGTAAGAAACGAAATATAATACTTCCTCTAAATCCCTAGGTGACATATCAAGTAATAGTCCCATACGAGAAGGAGTACCTTTAAAGAACCATATATGAGATACAGGTGTTGCAAGTTCGATGTGTCCCATACGTTCACGTCTTACCTTAGCTTTGGTAACTTCAACACCACATTTATCACAGACAATTCCCTTATATCTTACTTTTTTGTACTTTCCACAAGAACATTCATAATCCTTAGTAGGTCCGAATATTTTTTCACAAAACAATCCATCTCTTTCAGGTTTTAAAGTACGATAATTGATAGTTTCTGGCTTCTTAATTTCGCCATAAGACCATGAACGAATTTTTTCAGGAGATGCTATAGCAATTTTTAAAGCCGAAAATTTATTTGCATCCATTTATTCAGCGCCCCCTTCTTCAGTTTCTTCATCATTATTTTGATTATCAACTTCTTCAAGTTCCAATTCAGTATCTATTTCTTGTTGATAATTTGTATCTTCTATTTCTTCAATCGAAAGAGCAGATGGTGCTTTTGATTCTTCTTCCTCTAGTTGTCTTAATTCCATTTCCTCTTCTTTATCATTAATAATTGTCATATCAAGACCTAATGCTTGGAATTCTTTAATTAAAACTCTAAANGATTCTGGAATACCAGNTTGTTTAATAAGATTTCCCTTAACTAAAGCCTCGTATACCTTGACTCTTCCAACCACATCGTCTGATTTAACAGTTAAAATTTCTTGTAATATATTTGCTGCACCATATGCATATAATGCCCAAACTTCCATTTCACCAAAACGCTGTCCTCCAAATTGAGCTTTACCACCAAGTGGTTGTTGCGTTACTAATGAATATGGTCCAGTTGATCTAGCATGTATTTTGTCATCAACCATGTGCATAAGTTTAATCATATACATAATTCCAACACAAATACGACTATCAAAAGGATCCCCGGTACGACCATCATATAAGACTGTCTTACCATCCGAAGGCATTCCTGCTTGTTTCATCATCTCTTCAATATCTTCAAGTTCAGCTCCATCAAAAACTGGAGTTGCTATATGATAACCTAATTTTTTAGCTGCCATACCTAAGTGTAATTCAAGAACTTGACCGATGTTCATACGTGATGGAACACCTTGTGGATTAAGTAAAATATCAACTGGTGTACCATCTGGTAAATATGGCATATCTTCTTGTGGTAACACTAATGAAACAACACCCTTGTTCCCATGACGACCAGCCATCTTGTCACCAACACCAATTTTTCTTTTTTGAGCTATATAAACTCTTACAACTTTAGAGACTCCTGGCGGAATATCCTCGTTTTCTTTCTTAGTGAATATTTTAACATCATGAACAATACCATCAGCGCCATGTGAAACACGAAGTGATGTATCTCTTACTTCTCTTGTCTTTTCACCGAAGATAGCATGTAGTAATTTTTCTTCACTAGTAAGTTCAACCATACCCTTTGGTGTAACTTTACCTACTAAGATATCGCCCTCACGAACTTCAGTACCAACTCTTATAATACCTTCAGAGTCAAGATTTTTACGAGCCTCTTCTGATACATTAGGAATATCTCTTGTAATTTCTTCCGGTCCTAATTTTGTATCACGGCATTCTATATCATAACTTTCAATTTTAATAGATGTATATACATCATCTAATACAAGTCTCTCATTTAATATGACAGCATCTTCATAGTTGTAACCATCAAACGTCATAAATGCAACCACAACGTTCTTACCAATAGCAAGTTCACCCTTATCAGTACTTGGACCATCAGCAATAACCATACCTTGTGTAACTTTATCTCCGACCTTAACAAGTGGTCGTTGATGGTAACAAGTAGCATTATTAGAACGCTCAAAATTCATTAAATAATAAACATCCTTATCTTTGGCAGTTTTAACAACAATTTTCCTGCTATCAACATAGTCAACAATACCATCAGAGTGCGAAACTACAACTACACCACTTTCTTTAGCAGCAATACTTTCACTACCAGTTCCAACAATTGGAGCCTCTGCTTCAAGTAAAGGTAATCCTTGACGTTGCATGTTTGCCCCCATTAGAGCACGGTTTGCATCATCATGTTCAAGGAATGGAATACAACTTGTCGTAATAGACACAATTTGTTGTGGAGACACATCAAAATAATCAACTTTATCTGGAGTTGTTAAAATGTTATCACCACGGTAACGCGCCGTTACTTGTTCTTCAACGATAACGTTATTTTCATCTACAGCTGTTGTTGCATGCGTAATGATATAATCATTTTCTTCATCTGCTGTTAAATAATCAATTTTATCAGTAAGTTTTTTATTTTCAACCTTACGATACGGAGTTGTAATAAAACCATATTCATTTATTTTTGCATAAGATGCAAGAGAGGTTATAAGACCAATGTTTGGGCCTTCTGGAGATTCTACCGGACAAATACGACCATAATGTGACGGGTTGACGTCACGAACTTCCATACCAGCACGATCCCTTGCTAAACCTCCAGGTCCTAGTGCAGATAAACGTCTCTTATTAGTAAGTTCTGTTATTGGGTTTACTTGATCCATAAATTGTGATAACTGGCTACTACCAAAGAATTCTTTCATAATAGCAGTAATAGGTCTTATATTTATAAGTGCCTTAGGTGTTGCTGTTTCAACATCTACAGTAGTCATTCGTTCACGAATAACTCTCTCCATTCTTGTAACACCAATTCTAAATTGATTTTGTAAAAGTTCACCAACTTGACGAACACGACGATTTGCTAAATGATCAATTTCATCTAGATTACCAACGCCATCTAGTAAATTCAAGTAATATGAAATAGATGCATAAATATCAGAAATGGTTAATCTTTTAATTGTCTGAGTTGGATCATTTCCAATTATTCTAATAATCTCATTAGGGTTTTCTTTTGAATAAACTGAAATAATTTGCACTTTATTATAAGTGTCTAATTCCTCGTTTATTTGAACTTCTTTAACACCATATCCCTCAGCTAAATATGGTTTAATTTTTTCAAGGATATCTTTTGTTATTAAAGTTCCTTTTTCAATAATAACATTTCCATCCACTTTAATTGTTTCCGCAATTTTGCAATCAAGCAATCTTTCGCATACATTCAACTTTCTATTGAATTTATAACGTCCTACCTTAGCTAAATCATAACGGAACTCGTCAAAGAAGCTTGTGATAAGTCTATTCTTAGCACTATCTAGTGTAGCTGGCTCACCAGGTCTTAATCTTTCATATATTTCAATTAGAGCTTCATCTGTATTTTTAGTAGTATCTTTTGCTATAGTATTCAGTAAAAATCTGTTTTCACCAAAAAAATCGATGATTTCAGCATCGCTTGACAATCCCATCGCCCTAAGTAAAGTAGTAATATATACTTTCCTAGATCTATCTATTCTTACATGTAGTACATCTCTAGCATCCATTTCATACTCCAACCAAGTACCACGAGTTGGAATAATCTCTGATGAATATGTTGTACGTCCATTTTTGTCCTCAGTTTTCTTAAAATAAACACTTGGTGAACGAATTAATTGTGACACAATAACACGTTCTGCACCATTAATGATAAACGTTCCTGTGTCAGTCATTAAAGGCATATCACCTAAAAATATTTCTTGTTCCTTAACTTCGCCTGTTTCATTATTAAACAAACGAGCCTCAACCACTAATGGTGAAGAGTAAGTCGTTTCCCTATCTTTACATTGTTTTACAGTGTGTCTAGGTTCATCAAAATGATAATCACCAAAATCCAGTGAAAGTGTACCAGAAAAACTTTCGACTGGAAATAAATCTTCAAATACTTCTTTAATGCCGTTTATAATAAAATCTTGATATGAATCTTTCTGAATTTCTAATAAATCCTTCATCTCAAGAATGTTGTTGACCCTTGAAAATGTAACCCTTTCCCTGTAATCTCCAAACTTTTTAATCTTATAAGCCATCATTTCACCCCATAATCAATTTTTTTCAAAGAACATGTTCAAAAAACATAGTACCAATTTAAAATATTACCAAACAAATCAAGCATTGTCAACGTCTTTATTCTTTTTTGTTGCACACAAAACAAAATAATCCTTAACTTTACTCTTCAACTCAACATTATATAGATCGCTTATGTCCCTTATTGCTGAATTAGCACCTTGATTTTTTCTAATTACAAACCACATCTCACCATTATCCTTTAGATAAGCATATGCACCCCTTAAAATTTCATACAGTTTCTTTTTTCCCGCCCTAATTGGAGGATTAGTAAATATATAATCATATTTCTTGTTCACATTGCTATAAGCATCACTTTCAAATATATTAACATCTAGATTGTTTTTTTTAGCATTCATCTTAGATAAATGAAGTGCGCGTAGATTAACATCAATCATATCAACATTACTCGATGTTTCATTTTTAACGCACAACCCAATAGGACCATATCCACAACCAACATCCAAAACATCACCTGTTATTTTGTTAAAAGGCAAGGCATCGATTAAGACCTTAGTACCAAAATCAAGACCCTTTTTTGAAAAAACACCATTATCAGAATAAAGTAAATACCTTTTGTCTCTTATATATATTTCTAACAAATGGATGTTTGATTTTAAATTTTCTTCATTTGTAAAGTAATGATTCATATACTCTCCTATAGACGGATAAAGCCTATACTTATTAGCATAGGCTTATTATTTTCCTTATTGTAATTCTACTGTTGCGCCAACTTCTTCAAGTTTAGCTTTAATTTCATTAGCTTCATCAATATTGACATTTTCTTTTACATTACCGCCAGCATCAGCTATATCTTTAGCTTCTTTTAATCCTAGACCAGTAATATCTCTAATTGCTTTAATGACTTGGATTTTGTTTGCTCCAGCGTCTTTAAGAACTACTGTTGCAGAAGTTGGACCTTGTTCAGCGCTATCAGCTGCTGCAGGGCCTGCAGCTACTGCAACTGCACTTGGATCTACACCAAATTCCTCTTTCATTGCGTCAACTAATTCTTTAATTTCTAATAATGTCATTTCTTTTAATGAACTAATAAATTCATCTTTTGTTAATTTTGCCATTTCATTTCCTCCTCTTTTTTTACTCACTTTTTTGCTCACTATATAAATGTAAGCATATAGATAAATCTCTGGCAACACCTATTAAGCCACCAGCTAACATTGTTAACAATCCTTCGCGTGATGGAATAGTAGAAAGTTCAGCAATTTCATTAACTGAAGATACTTTACCATCAATTATACCACCTTTAATTTCCAAAGCCTTATTATGTTTTGCATAATCAGTAAGTACTTTGATTGGTTCAATAATATCACTTGATAAAGTAATTGCGTTTGGACCTTCTAATACATTATCTAGGTCAATGTTAAGACTATCTAAGGCTCTTTTCATTAATGTGTTTTTATAAATTTTTATATCTGTATCTGCTTTTTTCATTTTACTACGAAGTTCTGTGGTTTGTTCAACAGTTAGTCCTCTGTAGTCAAAGAAAACGACAGATGCAGAGTTTTTAATTTTATCTTGGATTTCTAAAACAACTTGTTTTTTTGCTTCTAACACCTTTTCATTTGCCATAAGATACCTCCTTCTTATATTAAAAAACCTTTATAGTTATCTACAAAGGTTAAAAACATAATGTTTTAACCTCGGTAGGAAATATTAAGCTTTCGCTCCAACTGTCTTCGGTTTTAATTAATTATATTCACTAGTATACTCTAGTATTTCTTATTTGTCAAAAGAATTCGCATTTATTTTAATTCCAGGTCCCATAGTTGATGAGATCGCGATACTTTTAACATATATACCTTTAGCTGTTGATGGTTTTGACTTTAATATAAGCTCAACAAAAGCATTAAGGTTTTCTAATAATTTGCTTTCATCAAATGACACCTTACCAATTATAGCATGTACTATACCATAACTATCTGTACGGTATTCGATGCGCCCTTTTTTAACCTCTGATACTGCTTTAGCAATATCATTAGTAACTGTTCCTACCTTTGGATTTGGCATCAAACCTTTTGGCCCTAATAGTTTACCAATTTTTCCTAGTGCAGGCATCATATCAGGAGTAGCAATAATGATGTCAAAATCTAACCAGTTTTCTTGTTCAATTTTACTAATCAAATCAACATCTCCAACAAATTCTGCTCCAGCTTCTTCTGCTTCTTTAGCTTTTTCTCCTTTAGCAAGAACTAATACTCTCTTAGTTTTACCAGTTCCATTAGGTAATACTACTGCACCTCTTAATTGTTGATCAACTTTTTTTGTGTCAAGATTAAGTCTCATAGCCACTTCAACTGATGCATCAAAATTTGCTACATTAGTTTCTTTAACCAACTTAACTGCTTCCTCTTTAGTATATAATTTCGTCTTGTCAATTTTTTCAAGAGCTTGTAAGTATTTTTTACTTCTCTTTTTCATAATTTCCCTCCTTATGTGGTTTATAGCGGATTTCCTCCCACACAGGCATAACCCATATGTGT
>JGI24710J26742_10001358_pt1 | contig 22512 bp, 15 predicted proteins | sample BioPla2DNA2_FD_26742 | JGI IMG/M metagenome (IMG submission 26742) | reverse complement strand
AAAACTACAAAAAAGAGTAATGGGGGCTGATTGAAAAATCTCCCCCTTACTTTATAAATTTTTTATCGGACAACAGTGATTTTAAATTAAAAAAAATGCAAAATATTCCACTTTGGGTTATTTTACTCTTAATTGTTGCCCCAATCCTCGGCATTGGATTAGCACTCGCTTTACGTAAACATATCGATGAATCTGTTAAAAAGAGAAGAAGAATAGTCTTAATAATCTTCTTCTCTTATATCATTTCTGCAGCATCTATACTTATTGTCTTCAGTTTAAGTATGTACGGGAATTTAAGTGGTATTAATAAATTTCTCAAAGAGGTATATACTGATTGGGTTGTACCTTCTTTATTTGCTACGACTTTACTTGTATTAGTATATGTTTTTTTTAGAAAAGACAAAAAGAATGTAGAAAAAACCAAGCAGAAAAAGAAACAGAGTGATAAAAGGGACTTTTGAATCCTTTTTATTTTACAAATTCCTCAAAATAAAATCGGTCATCTTTTTATAGAGATGTAATCTGGTGTTTCCACCGTAGATGAAGTGATTTTTATTCGGATAGAAGAATTGTTCATATTGGAAGCCTGCCTCGTTGAGTGCCATGACCAACTCGATCGCATTTTGGAAATGAACATTATCATCGGCAGTGCCATGTATTAACAAGTAGTTTCCTGAGGCTTGATCAGCGAAGAAAATGGGGGAATTATCATCATATCCTTTGGGATTTTCTTCCGGAGTAGTTAAGAAGCGCTCTGTGTAAATATTGTCGTAATAGCGCCAGTTTGTTACCGGTGCTACAGCGATTACAGCCTTGAAGATTCCCTCTCCTTTCATCATGGCGAGAGTCGACAGATAACCGCCAAAACTCCATCCCCAAATACCGATTCTTTGCGCATCTACATAAGGTAAACTCTGTAAATATTTTGCAACGTTAATCTGATCTTCCGCTTCCATTTTGCCCATATTCAAATAGATCTGCTTTTTGAAGTCCGCTCCACGTGCCCTGGTTCCTCTTCCATCTACACAAACCACGATATATCCTTTCTGAGCTAACATTTGATACCAGAAATCATCATTCATTCTGCGCATTCCGTTCATCACCTCTTGCGAACCCGGTCCGCCATAGCAGTAAATCAACACAGGATATTTTTTATTGGCATCAAAATCAAGCGGTTTGAGCATCCAGCCATACAAAGTTGTTCCCTCTGCAGTTTGAAAGTTGATCATCTCTTTTTGGGAGAAACCATACTCTTGCATCTTGTTTTTCAAACTTCCATTATCTGCCAAAACTCTCAGCTGCTTCCCTTTTTTGTCATAAATTGCATGAACTGGCGGAGTATTAAGATCGGAAGTGGAAAGTTTATAAAAAGAACCGGTAGTGCTAAACTCAGCAGTTGACCAGCCATTTCCGGAAGAGAGCAACTGTTTTTTCTTGCCGTTAAAACCGATTACATAGAGGTCACGATTATGGATTCCCGACTCATTGGAGAGATAATAGATCTTTTGTTCTTTTTGATCAATGTACAGAATTTCAGCCACCTCCCACTCTCCGGTAGTCACGGGTGTGAGTTTTTGATTGTAGTCCGAAATATAGATGTGATTATATCCCTCTCTTTCAGATGTAAAGAGAAATCTTTTTCCATCTTGTAAGAAAAGCACCTCTTCAGGAATATCGATCCAAACGGATAAGTTCTCATTGTAAATCACTTTCTTTGCCAATTGAGGTAAGTCGATAGCAAAAAATTGCATCTCTGTTTGCTTGCGATTCAGCTTCATCACAATCAACTGATTGGGAACTGCACTCCAGAAAATTCGTGGGTAATAACAATCTTCATTGGGATCAAAGCCCAAGTCGTACGATTTTTGAGTATTCAAATCGTAATAAAAAAGAGAGATTTTAGAGTTTGCTTCTCCCGGTTTGGGATACTTGTAAGTGTACTCTTCAGGATAAAGTTCTCCCCATAAAGTCATCGAAAACTGTTTTACTTCCGATTCATCGAAACGATAATAGGCAATTTTAGAACCATCGGGAGACCATGCAAATGCCTGTGCCAAAGAGAGTTCCTCTTCATAAACCCAGTCAGCCATCCCATTGATGATATGATTGTACTTTCCATCAGTTGTAATTTGAGTCTCTTTTCCGGTATTCAAATCGCTGATAAACAGATTATTATCTCTCACAAACGCCACTTTATCCCCTTGTGGTGAAAAAGTTGCAAAGGATTGTTTTCCCAATTGGGTATCCGCCACGGCAATCAGCGTATCTTTTTGAATATCATACACATAATAGAATGCTTTTGAACTTCTTCTGTATATCACCTCTTGCTCTATTGCCAACAAAATCTTTTTCTCCTGTGCATCAAAAGAGTACTCATCCACAGTGCGAATATTGATCCGACCTTCAGTTAACTCAGTCAATCGGGTACTTTTCATGAGCGTTTCCACCAACTCTCCGGTTGCAAAGAGATGTTTGTCGATTCCCGATCTGGAAACTACGGTGTAGCAATCAGAGAGCGGCATAGATTGAAATCCGGGAACATAATCGGGTCTAAAAGTTCCTTTTTCCCATATATCCTCGAGTGTAATCTGTTGAGTTTGAGCTTGTGTCCAACCTGCAAAAATTGCAAAAATAAAGAGTATTACTGTCAACTTTTTCATCTTCTTTCACTTTTTAAACTGCAAAAATACGAAATTATGTTTGTATATCTTTATGAATATAAAAAAAAAGGGGGGAAGGTCACCTTTCCTTTCATCTCAAATTTAATTGTAATTTTGCATGATGAAACACAAAAATCCACATTGGCCTGAATTGAGTCTGTTACTCAAAACACTACCATCCAAACCGGGCGTGTATCGCTTTTTGGATGAGCAGGGAAGGATTATCTATATCGGGAAAGCTAAAAATCTCAAAAAACGGGTCAGCTCCTACTTTACCAAGGTACACAATACCGGCAAGTTAAAGGTGCTGGTTACCCGAATTGCCGATATCAAAACAATTATCGTGGACAATGAATGGGAGGCACTTTTACTTGAAAACTCCATGATCAAAGAGCATCGTCCACGGTACAATGTGATGCTCAAGGATGACAAGACCTACCCCTGGATTGCGATCTCGAAAGAGCCATTTCCACGAATCTATTACACCCGGGAACCGGACTGGAACAACAATTTAATCTTCGGTCCCTACCCTTCCATCAGATATATGCACACCCTGCTGGATACACTTTTTGAAGTGTTTCCTTTCAGAAGTTGTAAAACCCTTTCCAAAAACTCGCGTCCTTGCTTGCAATACCACATCAAACGATGCGCGGCACCTTGTGCCGGACTGATCAGCGAGGAGGAGTATCTGGAAAATATCGATAAAGCCATAGCAATCATAAAAGGGAAAAATCATGCTGTTATCAAGTTGCTCAAAGATGAAATGATGCAGTTTGCCGAGGCGTGGGAATTTGAAAAAGCACAGGCTATAAAGGAAAGAATTGAAATTTTGGAGACCTACATCGGCAAATCTGTAGTGGTCAATCCCAACATCACAGATTGTGACGTGTTCACTATCCACAAAGAGGAGGAGCTGGCTTATATCAACTTTATGAGAATTGTGGAGGGATCGATTGTGCACAGTTATACATTGGAATATCACAAAGCGATTGACAACAGCGTTGAAGAGTTGCTCCTGATGGGGATTGTGGAGGTTGAAAAGCGGAGCGGACAACTCTCTCCGGAAATCATCCTTCCCTTTGATCCCCAAATTGAAACGGATCAGTTCAAATTCACCGTACCTCAAAGAGGAGACAAGAAAAAATTGTTGGAACTGAGTGAGAAAAATCTAAAGTTTTACATTTTAGAGCAAAAGAAAAAAGCGGCTTTAATTGATCCTGAAAAAAACCAAAAGCGAATTCTGGAAACAGTCCGCAAAGATCTAGGAATGAACAATCCACCTGTACGAATTGAGTGTTTCGACAACTCCAATACCGGCGGTGCCGAGCCGGTATCCGCAATGGTTTGCTTCATTAACGGGAAGCCTGCAAAAAAGGAATACCGTCACTTTTTGATCAAGAGTGTGGAAGGTGCGGATGATTTTGCCACTATGAAAGAGGTGATTGAGCGACGCTATAAACGAGTATTGGAGGAACAACTGCCCCTTCCTGACCTCATCATCATTGATGGTGGGAAAGGACAACTTCATGCTGCACAGCAGGCATTACAAGAACTCGGGATAGATCAAAAAGTGATGTTGATTGCCATTGCTGAACGTCTGGAGGAGATCTATCGTGTAGGAGAAGCTATTCCTTTATACATCAACAAGAAATCGGAAACACAACGATTGATCCAGCAAATCCGGGATGAAGTGCACCGCTTTGCTATTACTCACCATCGCAAGCGCAGAGCCAAAAAGAGTATTGGTTCCGAACTGGATCAAATTCCCGGTATTGGACCCAAGAGTAAAGAAAAACTGCTCACTCATTTTAAGAGTATGAAAAGGATTGCCAATGCGCCATGGGAGGAGTGGGTGGAACAGATTGGTCCCTCCAAATCTTTAATTCTGAAAAAATATTTCGAAAACATAAACAAAGCAGAGTAAACATCCTAATTTTCAGTATCTTTGCCATCGTAAAAAAAAACACAATTAAACATGACCATTGACTTATTTTGCAGAAACACTAAACAGTTTCTAACCGTTCCTTACGGAGCTACATTGGCTGAAATTATTAAACAACACAATATTGAGCAAGAATTCCCTTATTTGGGAGGATTGGTGAATAACAATATCAAAGCACTGAGCTATCGTGTTCACAAACCTTGTACCGTTCAATTCTTTGATATCCGAAGTAGCTACGGCATCAATATGTACACGCGTTCCCTTTACTTTGTTCTCTATAAGGCAGTTCGCGACCTCTACCCTACCGTTACTTTAAATATTTTACACTCTATTTCGGGTGGAAAATATTGCGAATTGGAAAATAGTGATTTCTCTGTAAATCAATCTGTTGTTGATCAAATTCAAAACAGAATGCAGGAGATTATTGATGCTGATCTTCCTTTTATTCGCGAAAGGGTACTTTCAGACAAAGCATTTTTGGATCTCAAATCGAAACAAAATGGGGAAATGGATGGAAACGAGATTTTTATTGACACAAACAAGTTTTATACCAGCATATATCACCTGGATGATACCATCAATTATTACTATGACCACCTCCTACCCTCCACAGGTTACCTTACCATATTTCGACTTGATCTGTACGAAAATGGAGTTTTATTAAAGCTCCCTTCCCGCAAAGATGGAAAGAGTATCGCAAGAACACGTGAAATGCCCAAGCTGTTCTCGGTATATAAACAGTTCAAAAGTTGGGGAAAAAAGATTGGAGTACCCTACATCAGTGACTTAAACCGAATGGTAGCCGATAAAGGGGTTGGAAACTTGATATTAACTACCGAAGCTTTACATGAAAAAATTTGGGCTAATACGGCAGATGAGATTCAAAGACTTGGAAAAAAAGTGGTATTAATCAGTGGTCCATCCAGTTCCGGGAAAACCACTTCATGCCGCCGTTTGTCGGTACAACTCAGTGTGTTGGGATATCATCCTGTTCAAATATCTGTAGATGACTTCTTTGTAGAGCGTCCTGAAACTCCGCTAGATGAAGAGGGTAAGTACGACTTTGAAGCACTGGAAGCGATCGACCTGCCCCTCTTTAACCAAACACTGTTAAGACTAGTGCAAGGTGAAGAGGTTGAAATGCCCCGATTTAACTTTAGTACCGGAAGTAAAGAGTGGCATGGGGACACTATTCAACTGCAAGAAAACTCCATTATGATCATTGAAGGAATTCACTGCTTAAATCCAAAATTGACCCAATCGATTGATGATTCCATAAAGTACAAAATCTTTGTTTCTGCTCTGACCTCACTTTCAATCGACAAAATGAACCCCATTCCTACTACAGATAACCGATTGATTCGCAGGATTATCCGCGATTACAATTACCGTGGTTACAGTGCCACAGAGACCATTAGACGATGGGCAAGTGTCCGCAGGGGTGAAGAAAAAAACATCTTTCCATTCCAGGAAGAGGCGGATATGATGTTTAACACTTCGCTTATTTATGAGTTGGGAGTATTAAAACCTTACGCTTTACCAATTCTGATGGAAGTTCCTGAAAGAGCACCTGAATACGCAGAAGCGGCTCGTTTACTCAAGTTTCTCTCCTATTTTTCTCCTATCCCCGAAGAGGATATCCCCGGAACATCGATTTTGAGAGAGTTTGTGGGAGGAAGCAAATTTCATTACTAAACAACGGTTGAAGTGAAATAGGAATAAATTTTGGTTTTTTTTCTTTTTTCTTTTTGAAATAAAAAAAAAGGGGGGCAGGAAATTCATCATACAAATAAAAAGTTTAACCCCACTCGGTATATTAAAACTTTGTATATCTTTGTCGTGCCTATTTGTTTATTGAAACCCCGAAAGCTCCAAATGACTAAGATTAACTTTTAACTAACTACATAAAAATAACTGATAATGACCTTAAAAACACTAAAACCTCGCAAAGCGCTCAATAAAGCCTTTTTGAGAGTAAAACCGAACAGGAGTGAAATTGAAATTTTCAAAACCAATCTCATCACTTTGCTCGACAGAATTAATGATTCTGAAAGCGAGGAGTTTCATAAAAACCTAATTTCAGACTTTCTCAAAGATACATACTACAAGCAAAATCACTTCATCAATACCAAAGGTCGAAATGATCTGGTAATTCATAACGGACCTAATGCAAATTCCACAGTGGGCGTCATCATTGAAGCAAAAAAACCGACCAACAAAGCGGAAATGATTACTACTCAAAATCTGAATGCTAAAGCATTTCAAGAATTGGTATTGTACTACTTACGTGAAAGAATAATAGATAAAAATCTGGAAGTCAAGCATTTGATAGCTACCAACGTCAACGAATGGTTTATTTTTGACGCTACAACCTTTGATAGACTTTTTGCTCAAAATAAAAAGCTTGTTCAGCAATTCAACGATTTTGAAGCCGGACGATTAGCGGATTCAACTACCGATTTTTTCTATAAACAAATCGCTGAACCCTTTATTGATAGTATCACTTCTGAAATAGAGTTTGCATACTTTAATTTTCAGGATTATCAAAAAGTTTTACGTAATCCTGACAAATCAGACGATAACTCACTGATAGCTCTGTTTAAACTACTTTCACCCGAACATCTTTTAAAACTTCCGTTTACCAACGATAGTAACACTCTTGATAAACGATTTTATAGTGAGTTACTACATATTATTGGACTGACTGAAATAAAAAAAGGAGGTAAAAAGCTGATTGAACGAAATAAAGTAGGTGAGCGGAATACAGGAACCATCCTTGAAGACACTATCATCCAATTGGACAGCCTGGATAAGCTTAGGAGAATCGAAAAGCCAAGTTTATTTGGGAAAACTGAGGAGGAACGACTTTTTAATGTTGCATTAGAGCTTTCTATCTCATGGATGAATCGTATTTTATTCTTGAAACTCTTGGAGGCTCAATTAATTACCTACAACAAAGGCGATAAATCTCACTCCTTTCTCAATCTTGATAAAATCAAGAGTTTTGATGATCTGAATACGCTCTTTTTTCAAGTTTTGGCACGTAAACATGAAGATAGAAACCAAGATGTAAAAAAAGCTTTTGAGAAGGTTCCTTATCTCAATTCCTCTCTTTTTGAGCCAACAGATTTGGAACATTCAACAATATTGATCAGTAATTTAAGTAATGATAAGCCTATTCCTATTTTTTTGCAAACTGTACTTAAAGATGAACATGGAAAGAAAATAACAGGAACTCTAAATACACTCGAATATTTATTTGCATTTCTGGATGCTTACGACTTTGGAGCAGAAGGAGGAGAAGAGATTCAAGAAGAAAATAAAACATTAATCAATGCTTCAGTTCTCGGTCTAATTTTTGAAAAAATAAACGGCTATAAAGATGGCTCTTTCTTTACTCCGGGTTTCATTACGATGTATATGTGTCGTGAAACGATTCGTAAAGCGGTTGTACAGAAGTTTAGCCAGGAGTTTCCCGATTATAAGATTAATAGGATTGAGGATATCTACGATTTGATACCACAAAAAATATCCAGAAAAAAAGCCAATAAGGTTATTAATTCCTTAAAAATATGCGATCCTGCGGTAGGTTCAGGACATTTTTTAGTGAGTGCACTGAATGAACTCATTGCAATAAAAAATGATTTAAAAATTTTGGAAGATCGCGAAGGAAAATCGCTACATCGTTACGAGGTAGAAGTAGTTAATGATGAGCTGATTGTAACCGATGAAGAGGGGGAACTTTTTGAATATAATCCCAATAACAAAGAGAGTCAACGCGTACAGGAAGCGTTGTTCCACGAAAAACAAACCATCATTGAAAATTGCCTTTTTGGCGTAGATATCAATCCCAATTCAGTCAAAATTTGCCGGTTGCGTTTGTGGATTGAATTGTTAAAAAATGCTTATTACAAAAACAAGGTAGAACTTGAAACCCTTCCCAATATCGATATCAATATCAAATGTGGAAATTCTTTGATTAGTCGTTTTGCCATAGATGCCGATTTAAAACAAGCTTTAAAGAGAAGCAAATGGACAATAAATAGTTATCGTGTAGCCGTATCTACCTATCGAAATGCTGAAAACAAGGAGCAGAAAAGGGAAATGGAACGCCTGATTAGTGAAATTAAAAATAATTTCAAAACAGAGATCAACAATATTGATCCTAAAAAAACACGATTATCACAATTGGCATACGAGCTGTACAACCGTTTTACCGGCGGTGTGCTTTTTGAACCCGATATTCCTTATGGACATAATGTTGAACAAAGACGCAAGGATGAACAGTGTAAAATAGAGAATGAAATAGCCAAATTGAAGAAAGAGATTGATGAAATTGAAAGTAATAAGATTTATGAAAATGCTTTTGAGTGGCGTTTTGAATTCCCTGAAGTGTTAAATGATGATGGCGACTTTGTTGGGTTTGATGTTGTGATTGGCAATCCGCCGTACATGAGGGTACAAGAGATACAAAAATCACAGCCTAAACAAAAGTTATATTATGAAAGTCAATATCAAAATGCCAAAGCAGCGTATGATTTGGCTAATATCTTTTTTGAATTAGCTATAAAAATCTCAAGTAAAAAGAGTAATAATGCTTATATTTTTCCACACAAGTTTTTCAATGCTGCATCCTCCGAAACATTCAGAAACTATTTGACAAAAGGACAATATATTGACAAAATTGCGCATTTTGGAGCCAATATGATATTTGAGGATGCTGATACCTACACCTGTGTAGCACAATTTAGTAAAAGACAAAGTCCAGGTTTTGAGTTTCAACGCTTTCCTTTTAGATCAGACTTTATAAAACTAATGCTTGATGAGAAGAAATATACTTTTATTACGTATGAAATGCTAAAAAAAGCTTCTGATCTGTATGGTAGCAATCAATGGATATTGTTTGATAATAAAGTCGGATTTACGGTTTTTGAAAAAATTTATACAAAGGCTCAACTCTTTTCAGATCTTTTTGAAAGCATATTTCAAGGCTTGGCAACAAGCAAAGATGATCTGTATATATTGGAGTGCATTGATGAAACTGATTTTAGATTAAAAGTTCCGATAAGTGGCAAAGAGTATCAACTTGAAAGAGACTTATTCAAACCCTTTTTAATGGGCAAAGATATTCAACGATACAGTTATTTAACAACAAATAAATATGTATTCTTCCCATACGAAATAAACAATGGAAATGCAGAAGTAATTTCGATCAAAGATATAAAAGAACGTTTTCCCAAAACTTACTGTTATGTTGTTGAACATGAAGCAATATTTAAAGCTCGTGAAAGTGGAAGGGCTGGAAAAATGGAACATTGGCATACATACATATATCCAAAAAATCTCAATAAATTTGAACAGCTTAAGCTTTCATCAATGGAAATTTGTGCAAGTCACCCCAATGTTGTTTATAATACAGATCATTTTTATCATCCAACAACAGTTTATAGTTGGGTAAAGAAAGATGACACAACAGAGAGTTACGAGTACCTTTTGGCAATAGCCAATTCAAAACTATTGTGGTGGTTTTTAAAAATAACCGGGGATACTTTACAAGGTGACGCCAGGAGGTTTAAAACCAATTATTTAAATCCTTTTCCATTACCGAAATTTGTTGAAGAAAAATTTGAAAATAAAATAGTAGACTTGGTAAAAATGGTATTGGAAGTAAAAAAACAGAACCCATCATCTGATACGACAGATCTNGAAAACCAAATCGACCAATTAGTTTATCAACTTTACGATTTGACAGAGGAAGAAATAAATATTATTGAGAATAACTGAGGTAATATTAACAAAAACGCTTCTCTAAAAATTTAAAGAAGCGTTTTTTTGTTGTGGCGGGAACGAGAGTTGAACTCGTGACCTCCGGGTTATGAATCCGACGCTCTAACCAACTGAGCTACCCCGCCTGAAAAACAAGGGTGCAAAATTACGAATAATTTTTGAAATTCGTGAAATAAAAAAGTTATTTTTACAATCTCTTTATAATAATTTGACTTTCAGCAACTTTCATTCTATACTTACTACTCATAAACCATTCTGCTGAGTACAAAAAAAGTTCTTTCATTTCTCCTACGGTTCATTTTATCGCGTAAAAATTGAGTTCCGGAAAGCAAAAAGGTGTTACCATACCAAGGCTGTATCTCCATTTTACTATTGGCATCCAGCACAAAGCCTTTCCGAAAAGGAACCCATGTTTCAGTCAACAATGGCTCTAAAATATACTGATTATACACCAGTGTAGAGGTAAATTTATTCCCATACAGATAATAAATATAGCCGTTATTATCTTCATCAATATAGAGTTTTACTTTACTCTCCAGGGTTTGAGTCAACATACTCGTCATGGGTAGCAGATGATCCCACAACAGGTGCCCTTCAGCATCAAAAGTAGTCACGTAGGCATTCAAGAAACGAAAACCGACAAACATCTGAACCGGCGTAGTCATATAGTAGCCGCCCGGCATATAGGTATTTTGGTAATGAGTCTGATATTCCGGATAAAAAAGCTCCGTTACCAACCCATATTGCTCCTCATTATGAAACAAATCACTCACCACCAGCTGTAAATTCAGATTCACATTTTTCAATTTGACAGAATCAACCTGCAAAGATCTATAATTGTAAAAGTTGGGATATCCCATACTTCCATCTTTATAAACCAAAGTGTAAACACCTGTGTGATAGGGTGATTCCTTTTGATTTACCTCTTGATAGTAAGTCCCGATAATCAAATAGGTTTGGGGTGCCGTTTTAATCATTCTGGCAGATTGGTACCGATACTCTTCAAACTGTGGAAAAGGTTCAGTTTTTTTGATATTCCCATAAGCATCAAATAGTTGCATTTGATACTGCCATCTATTTGTTTTTTGTTTTTTAAAATAAAGGGGGGAGCACAGATAGAGCTCTGCAGCTGTTTCATCGGTGTAGAGGAACTCCGGTTGCTCTTCTCCCAATTCTACAGTTTGAGAAACCTCTCCGGTATGGATACTTTCAAAGCGACAAGCATACTCTTTTTGATCAGTTCCAAAAAGTATTAACTGATTCCCGAGTACCGAAATTTGGTAAATATCTTGCAATAACGGTGTCACTTCTCTGAAAATCGGATATGCATCCTGAATCGATTCCTGATCGTAACCACCCTGCATCAGCACCCACTTTTGATTAGAGCGCTTTTGATTGTTCCCAAACAAAATATAGAAACGATCTGCTGTTATGTGTGACAACTTCGGCACCATCTGATGCGCCAAACTAAAGTTTAACGTTCTGATTTTAACCAGATTGGTATCATAAAAGGTCAGATCCCATAAGGTAGAATCCTTGATTGGCGATTTAATTTGTTTAACCAACAAAACACCTCTCTCTCCCAATGGAAGTGAGTAATGAAACTTTTCGGTTTTAGTAACCGGAAATTCTAATTTTACGGGAGCTTGAGGTGATTGAGCANAAAGAAAAACAGGTAGCCGGAGGCACACTGCTAACAGCATGCCCCACACTACAACTATTTTCCATCTGTTCTTACATACCTCCATCGCAAACGATCACTTGTCCGGTCACATAACTAGATAGATCGGATGCCAAATAGAGTGCTGTATTTGCAATATCCTGAGGTGTTCCCGCTCTTCTCAACGAAATCGTTTTGAAATAAGCATCTTTAACCTCTTGAGATAAAACCTGAGTCATCTCAGTTTCGATAAATCCGGGAGCAATCACATTACATCTGATGTTGCGGCTTCCCAACTCACGAGCTACTGATTTACTTAATCCAATTACTGCCGCCTTTGAAGCTGAGTAGTTCACTTGTCCGGCATTACCTGTAATTCCAACAACAGAACCCATATTAATGATAGAACCAAAACGTTGTTTCAACATTATCGGTTGGATTGCCTTGGTGTGATTGAATATCGATTTTACATTCACATTCATCACCATGTCCCAATCTTCCTCTTTCATTCTCATTAACAAGGTATCTCTTGTGATTCCGGCGTTATTAACCAAAATGTCAATTCTTCCAAAACGTTCTACCGCCTTGTTGATGGCTTCCTCTGTTTGATCCAGTTTAGAAACATCATATGCTAAGAAAAGAGCTTCTACTCCCATTCCTTCAACATCTTTCACCAGTTGAAGAATTTCTTCATTTTCTCTCAAGTCGGTAATAATAACATTAGCACCTTGCTCAGCAAAAGTAAGCACGATCTGTTTTCCAATTCCTCTACCGCTTCCTGTAACCATAGCGGTTTTACCTAATAATAATTTACTCATAATTCAAAATTTAGTTATTATTCATTTATCTTAACGTAATAATTGGTCAAAAATTATCATATACTCTGTAGATGCGGTTCCAATCCAGGATCCAAAACAGGGATCTCCTGTCAAACTTCTGATGTTGGAGTGAATCAACGGTGGGTTTCCGAGTGGGTTATCTCCAAAATAGAGCGGAACCATCATGCTGTTTAAAAATTGAAATGATGCTGCATCAATCGCTGATGCCTTTACATAAATGGTATCTCCGTACTGACAATAGGGTCGGAAATATTGTAAGTAATCCTGTTCCTGAATATGGGTTGGCATAAACCAACGCGTAGCCCCAAAGCGATAAAGATTGAGATTCATATCAGCAGTCGGAAAGGTGATATCATCAATAGCCACCGGGAAGCAAGTGAGCCAGGTTCGGTCGCGGTATAGTTCATTGGCAAATTTTAGTCTGAAGAAAGAGTAGTTTCTCACTGCAGGATCATCTTTCCATGCAACATAAACCCTTCCTATGGAGTCCATTTCGATTCCCTCTAAAGGATCAATTCGCACTGTATCCAGCTGTCGGGGTTCCAATATCGAAGTCGTGGCAACAAACTTTTTTCCTTTCCATTCGATTTGCAATTCGTACTCTGTATTAGGTTCTCCTTTCAGAACAGACCCTTGATAAAACCAATGCAAAGGAGCTTGAGGGCTTTGAACGAGCTGTAGCGTATCGGTTTGCCACCCCCCTTTTTTTATTATTACCAAAGCATCCTGAATAACAACCTGCTCGAGCAGATTATTTAACTGAATTTCAGATAGATAAGGCAGTGTCTTATAGAGACTCACTTCAGCGTACTCACCCAGCTCAATAAACCCCTCCACTACAACTCCCTCTTTGTTTTCTGGCAAAGTAACATCGATCTCTGTTTCACATGCGTAGAAAAGAGGCAGTAGTAAGAAAATCAATAACTTAAGTCTATTTTTCATGGTTTAATTTTAAAGTTCCAGGTTATTGATGGGATCATCGGGAAAAGGCTCACTTTATAAGCCTTTGTTGCAATCTGTTGGTCGGTAGTCATAGAGGGATCAAAGTAAATATAGAAAGGATTTTTGCGATTATAAAGATTATAGATAGAAAAATTGATTCCGGACTCATATTTTCTTCTTTTCAAAAACTGCCAGTTAACGGAGATATCCAAACGATGGTAAGGCGGCATTCGGTAGGCATTGCGATCACTATACTCCGTAATCAGCGTTCCATTGTAGAAATAGTAGCTCACCGGAATTGTCATGCTGTTCCCGGAAGCATAAATCCACACTAAAGAAAGCGTTAGAATGCGTGGAAGCACTTCATAGTTCAGGTTGAGCGAAACATCATGTCTGCGGTCATACTTGGCATAAAACCACTCTCCGTTATTCAGGTCATCAAACTGTCGCTTGGTATAGGAAAGTGTATAGCCAATAAATCCGTGCAATTTCCCTGTCGTTTTAGCAACATAAAACTCCACTCCATACGATTTTCCCCTTCCAAAAGTATAGAATTGATCCTGATTTTGCATCATATCAGCTACATCCATTCCCTCCTTATACTCAGCCAGATTGCTCATCAACTTGTAATATCCGTCGATATAGGTTTCGATGGTGTTATCTTTGAAATTCTTAAATAATCCCAACGAAAAGTGGTGTCCTTTTTGAGGTTTAATAAATTCCGTTGCCGGCACCCAAACATCGGTTGGCAGCGTAATGGAAGCCATTGAAATCTGATGTAAGGGTTGATAATTGAGTGTATAAGAGAGTTTGATTGAAGTGGATTTGTTGATCATAAAACGGGAAGCTATTCTGGGTTCCCAGTAGTTGTAAAGGGAAATAGGTTCTCCTAATTTATAAACTAAGGAATCGGTCAATTTTTGCTCATCATCGAAAATATAGCGGGTAAATGGACCCACATGTTGAAAAAGCGTATACCTCAATCCGCCATTCAGCGTCAACCAATCTGTTGCTTTCCACTCCTCCTGAACATAGAAGGCAAGCTCATTGGCGTAGAAAGGGGGTGAGTCGGGTATTTTAATTCTATTTTCCATTTGATCGGCCTCAAACAAAGTAGGTCTGAAAGCGTGAAAGGTGTACTGCACTCCTCCTTTCAAGGAATGATCCGAGTTAGGCAAAAAGGAGAGTTCACTTTTGAGCGTATAATCTCTTACTCCGGAATTAACTCCAAAATGGGATTCTCCCTGATCCAGTGAAATTCCAAAATCATAATCACTCAATATCAATGAAGTGTTCAAAAAGAGTTGGGGGGAGATAATCCAGTTCCATCGGGTAGAGAGTGCACCATTACTCCATCTGAAGATCGCACCCATTTCTTGCCTTTTAGACTTAAAACCATAAGAATCATTACCATAATAACCTCCCACATAGATCCTATGTTTCTCATTGATAATCCAATTCATTTTTCCATTCAGGTCATAAAAGTAGAACTTCACTCCTTTCATTGGAGAATCTTTTGGTAAAAAGGGTTGAATCAACACATCGATATAAGTTCTTCTGGCATTTACAATAAAAGAGGCTTTATTCTTTTTGATTGGTCCTTGTACTGTCAGTCTGGAGAAAATCAATCCTATTCCGCCATCAATCTCATACTGTTTCAGNTTTCCTTCTTTTTGTTTCACATCCAGNATAGAGGAGAGTCTTCCTCCATATTGAGCGGGAATGCCTGACTTATGAATCTCCACTCCTTTCACTGCATCTGCATTAAAGATGGAGAAAAACCCAAAAAGGTGCCCGGCATTATAGATAGGAGCATCATCCAGGAGAATCAGGTTTTGGTCTGCATTGCCTCCTCTCACATAAAAGCCCGTATTTCCCTCCGATCCGGATTGAATTCCCGGTAGCAGCTGGATCGACTTCAGGATATCCACCTCTCCCATCAACGCCGGCAAAGTTTTGATAGCTTCGATCTTCATTTCCATTTTCCCCACCTGCGCACTCTGCACATTTTGATCCGGTCTTTTAGCCGTTACCTCCACCTCTTTGCCTTTGATTGATGTGAGTGCCATCTCCACATTCAATTTTATATTGCGATCCAGGTAGATCAGTGTATCAAACTCAGCATAACCCATATAGGAGACAGTTAAAATGTACCATTTTTTATCAACAGTTAAGGAATAGAAGCCGGCAGTATTGGAAACCACACCACTTTTCAGGTAAGGTGCAGCAGTATCCTTTGCCACTATAACAGCGCTTATAATAGATTCTCCACTGGATTGGTCTGTTATCATCCCCGAAATGGTATATTTCTGAGCAAAAGCAGCAGCCAAAGCGAAGAAAAGCATGTAAGTACCTAAAATTGTGCGCTTTATAACAAACTTCATTCAAAATATATTAAGGGGCAAATATACTAAAAAATGTTAAAATAATTAAAATTTATATTTGTTTTGAATAGTCGTGATAAGCTCCAAAAAATAGTGTAATTTTGCATAAAAATTTTTTATGAAAAGACAGATTCCTAACATCCTGACCTGTTTCAACTTACTTACAGGAACCGTTGCCATACTGCTGGCATTACGGGATCAGACTGAGATTGCGTCACTTTTATTGATTGTGGCTGCCATTTTTGACTTCCTGGATGGATTTAGTGCGCGCTTACTCAACGCCCACTCTGTGATTGGTCCTGATCTGGATTCTTTGGCTGACCTGGTCTCTTTTGGAGTAGCTCCTGCCATGATCATCTTCGTTTGGAGTGAGTCTTGTTTTCTCAATTTACCTCCCTATTTACAAACCGACTGGATCTATTTCCTTCGGTATATCATTTTTCTGACACCTGTACTTTCCGCAGTTCGTTTAGCCAAATTCAATCACGACGAACGTCAAAAAGAGGCTTTTATCGGATTGGCAACGCCGGCTAATGCTTTCTTTTTGGGATTTATTCCGTACGCAGCAGATGAGTTAAGCCTTCTGGGAAATTATTGGGTTGTATTGGGTCTTGCTTTACTGTTCTCACTCCTACTGGTAGCCAATATCCGAATGTTCTCCTTGAAATTCAATAATTTCAAATTTAAAGACAACGTGGTCCGCTACATCTTTTTATTTCTCAGTCTCATCTTGTTGATCCTTTTCCAATTAGGATCTTTCCCGGTGATTATATTAATGTATATTCTGATATCCTTAGGTATCAGGGTATTTCAACCCAATACATAAACCATTATGAAGTACGAATCAATAGCTCTGTTTTGTGGATCATCTGAAGGAAAGGAGCTCATTTATGTACAGACTGCTCAAGAGTTTGGTCGTGTGTGTGCTCAAAAAGGAATTACGCTATACTATGGCGGTGCCGCTTTAGGCTTGATGAAAGCTGCTGCCGATGCTTCACGCGAAGCGGGCGGTCGTGTGGTGGGCATCACCCCCCATTTTTTTTCTAATCAAAGTGTCGTAGATCAAACTGTCCAGGATATGCGTGTCGTAGAATCCATGAGTGAACGCAAACAGGAGTTTGAAAAATTAGCCGATGCTTTTGTGATTTTACCCGGAGGATACGGCACCCTGGATGAACTATTTGAAGTACTGACTGATGCACAGTTGGGATTACATCATAAACCCATTGTAGTTCTGAATATCGGAGGATATTACAACCATCTGATTCAGTTACTAAATCATTTTAATCAGGAGGGATTTTTGAGAGATTTTCATCATCAATTGGTCACTTTTGTTGATCATGTTGACGAGATATTTACTCAGTTGGAACAATATCAAAACAGCAATGACCCGCACTGGTTAAAAAAGATCAAAAACGAATAGTACTGCATTATGAAACATTTCTATATTCTCATACTATTATCGCTGATTTCACTTTTTTCATTTGCTCAAAAAGATACCGTACCCAGAGAAATAATGGATGAGTTTGTCGTTACGGGTGAAGCAGTTCCCTCCTCTGTTTTTTCAATCCAACCTTTGCAGTATGTCCCCAAAAAGAGAATGGAGATCATCTCCTCTTTTCAGCTCAGCGAAATTGTCAAACATTTGGCCGGTACCGTAGTAAAAGATTATGGCGGTATCGGGGGAATGAAAACCGTTTCAGTGCGCGGAATGGGAACTCAGCACACCGGAGTGGTTTACAATGGTGTGATCTGGTCAGATATTCAGAGCGGACAGGTTGATATCGGCAAATTTGACATGGAGTTCATCAGGTCAATTGCATTGACCAACGGTTTATATGATCAGATCCTGGCACCGGCACGAATTCACTCTTACGCTGCTGTGCTCAACATTTATCCCGTACTGCATCAATTCAGTAAAGATCGCAACAGTGCCTATCGCTTTGGTTTGAACACCGGTTCATTTTACTTCTTTAATCCTACGCTACAGTGGTCGCAAAAGATTGCACCCTCCAAAACCAAAAAATGGAATGGTAGCGCTGCAATTACCGCATCCTTGATTAGTCTAAGGGGAGATTATCCCTTTCAATTAAAATATGGCAACATCGGAGATTCAACCTCGATCGAAAGGAGAAACAACAGCGACCTTTTTTCTTTCCAGACTGAAGGCTCCATGCAGTGGAACAAAAAGGACAACAGCGCTTCTTTTTCAGTTCATCTTTTTCATTATCAATCTGAAAGAGGAATTCCGGGTGCAGTAATCTTGTACAATCCTACTGCCGATGAACGTTTATGGGATGCTACCCAGTTTCTTCAAGCGCAATACACCCGTTTCTTTAAATCAGGATGGGCATACCGCTCCATATTGAAAGCCAACCATGCCTATACCCGCTACTTAGATCCCACTTTTCTAAGCAGTGAGGGGAAGATGGATCACCGATACTCCCAAAACGAGTTCTATCTGTCTCAAATAGGCACATACAAAAGTCGAACCTGGCAGATAACTATAGCAGAAGACCTGTTTTATAACAATCTGTTTGCCAACACATTTAACTTCCCCAATCCGATCCGACTCAACAGTTTAAGTTCGGTCAATGCCAGCTACCGTTACAGACAGTTTCATTTCAACGGAACCTTACTTTATACCTACGTTTATAACCATACTAAAAGGGAGGAAGATCACCCTTCCTACAAAAAACTCTCACCTGCACTGGGAATATCCTGGCAACCATGGAGACAACAAAATTTTCACTTGCGTACATTTTACAAAAATATCTACCGACTTCCAACCTTCAATGACCTCTATTACAGAGAGTTTGGCAATCTCAATTTGGATCCTGAGAATACCCATCAATGGAATGTCGGCGTAACTTATTACACCCCTTACTATCAAGACAGAGGCTCCTTCCACATCACTTTGGATGCCTACTACAACATCATTGAAGATAAGATTGTTGCCATTCCAACGCGCAATCTTTTTGTGTGGAGTATGCAAAATTATGGCATAGTCCATGCCAAGGGTTTCGATTTAACACTACAGAATCAATTTCAGTTTAGAAACAAATCAACACTTTATCTTTCAGGATCTTATACTCTCCAAAGTGCAATCGACCTGACTGATCCTGAGAGTAAAACTTACGGACATCAATTGCCTTACACGCCCATTCATTACGGCAGCATTTCGCTTTCGTATATCTGCAAGATCGGGCAGTTCAGCTACAACATAGTGATCTCCGGAGATCGTTACAGCTCTGCTCAAAACATCCCACTAAATCACTTAAGAGGCTATCAGGAACAGAGTATCAGTTATGGAAAAGAGTTCCCCTTGAAACTCAAATCCCGCTCCCCCCTTATAGGGTTTAAAATAGAAATGATTAACATTCTCGGTACTCAATATGAGATTATCCGAAACTATCCCATGCCGGGCAGAAGTTTTCGAGGTAAAATCACTTTTCGGAGTGAATAAAAAAAATCGTATATTTGTCGTTTGTTTAAATATGGACAGTTATGTTATTCCAAGATCTATTGTGTGATGAGGCTTTAAAGCAGCAATTGATTGGTATGGTTCAAGAAAAGCGGATCAGTCATGCGCAACTTTTCCTTTCTTCTCCCGGAGCACATGCTTTTGCTGTAGCAATCGCTTATGCTCAATACCTCTCCTGTGAAAACCCTTCAGAATCGGACTCCTGCGGTGAATGTTCTTCCTGTCTGATGTACGAAAAACTCACCCACCCGGATCTGCACCTGATCTTTCCGAACACGACCACCAAAACTGTCAGTAAAGATCCTGATTCGGAACTGTTGGCAGCACCTTTTCGTGAGTTTGTATTGGAAAACTACTATCATATTGACATCGACAACTGGATTGCCTACTGTGAAGCGGGCAACAAGCAGCTCACCATCAACAATCGCGACTGCTCCAATATCTTAAGACACAACAGCACCCGCTCCTATAGCGGTGGCTATAAGGTGTTCATTTTGTGGTGTGCCGATCGTTTATACCACACCGCAGCTCCCAAACTGTTAAAAACATTGGAAGAACCGGAACCCAACACGCTGTTTATCCTGATTACAGAGGAATACGAAAAGATTTTGAGTACGATTTTATCCAGAACACAACTGGTTAAGATCCCTCCTATCCATAAAGAAACCATAGCCAAACAACTGATTATCGATTTCAACATCTCTGAACAAAGAGCTCAGGATATTGCAAATATTTCAGAGGGAGATTATCGAAGAGCCCGTTCATTGGTGCAGGATCAAGCCCTTTTGAATGAAAATTTAAGCTATTTTTTGACATTTTTCAGCAGCGTTGTGGCTTTGGCACAGAAAAGAGCGAGTGATCAGATCAAATATAATGAGGTGACCGAAATGATTCGGGAGTTGGGTAATCAAGGACGAGAGCGGTCGAAAAGTTTCCTCAAATATATGTTACAATCGTTTCGTAATATTCTGATGCTTAATGTCGGTAATAAGGAAGGGGTCATTACAACTGCCAGGGAGTTGAAGGAGTTTGAAGCGTTTCAATCCTACGTCACCGTGAAAAACTCCGGGAAAATATTGGATGAGTGCAATAAAGCGATCTATCACATCGAAAGAAATGTGAGTTACAATCTGGTTTTTAATGATTTATACTTTACTTTGAGTCAACTGGTAACTTCTTAGTCTCTTTCTCCCGGGGCATCGGGTCTTTAAAAATATCCTCAATCGATTTAGGTCGGTAGAAATCCAAAAAGCGAAAATCCTTTAAAAAACGATCATCCCAGGGCAAATCTTTATCTGCATAGATCTTCCCATCCGGAGAGTCATAAAAGAGGATTTGAGCAATTTTATTATCTTGAAATTTCAAAACCATCTCCGTAGTGAAGGAGACATTGATACCTATCAACGCTGTATCCTCATCCATGATATAGTAGATCGCTTCGGCATTATTGATTACATCGACTCGTTCCAGCTGATTATCAGTGATATACCCCACTATCGATGCTCCTTTGATCTGATTAAACTCCGTATTATCGAAAAGAGCGGTTAAGATAAATCCCGACTTCAGCAGATCCAGTCGTGTATGGATTGAATCCAGAATGGTAAAACGGATGGTATCGGCTGTCAGCTGATTTTCTCCTGACCAGATTACCGGATTATAGTACATCGTCAACACGGAATCAGGCACAATATAAGCCATAGAATCACAGGCTCCCTGCAAGTCTTCACTAAAAAACTTCACCTTATTAAAGGCGTGCATCTCAATCGGGTTTTGCAACGTATCGATCAGCATCCGCAATGTATCCCCGTGGACGAACAAAGAATCCTCTTTGTTAATCAACACCAGCATCGCCTGGTCGGTCACCCAGGAAAGACCACCCATCTCATTATACTCCACATACTCCCCTTTTACGATATAGCCTTGCGCTGTATCCACCATCACCACATTTCCTCTTCCAATCCCAAATTCAATATTTTTGTCGTAAAAGATTGTATCTCCGGTCAATTTTTGATTATCGTTGTAAAACTCGACGCTATCCACCAACTTGGTTTGGTCATTATGCGTGTCATACCATCCCGAATGGGTGATAATTCTATTATGCTCCGAAACCAATTCCGTTCGGGAAACAAAGTAAACGATCTCATCTTCAGTATGATAACGCAGTGAATCACATCGCATGGTATAGGAGTTGTTAACCAGCTTCACATCTCCATTCAGCAGCACCATTTTAGTTTTAGTATAGTAATATCCCTGATCACTGGTCAGCGTATCCTGTTGGTTGATCATTTTCCCCCAGACCGGATAATAACCCACATCCCGCTCACTATCATATTTAAGGATATTGGTATAGAGTGCAGATTGATTATCTTTCAGAATCACATTACCTGAGATATTGCTCAACTTGCTGTTTCCTTCATACACCACCTGATCGCCATAAAGTGTCAGGGAGTCATTAATTCGAATCTTTACCGGACTTCCAAATGCAATCAAATAGTTATCTCGCGGATAATTATAAGCGCTATCGCAATAGCCGATTGTATTATCTTGTTTAAAAATTACATTTCCTACCAACTTCTCAATACCGGGGAAGTTTTCTTCATCGTGGTATGCCCAATCTGCCCGGTACACAATCTTTTTTTGTGCAACAGCTCCCAAAGAAAGGAGCAACAGAGACCCTATCAGCAACAATCTCAATCTCATATATTACTCTTCTGAAGTTTCGGTAGTGCTTACTATCCGATCTTCATGAAACTGAACCACTTTTTCCACAGTTCCATCCGGATTATAGTAGGTTTCCGGTCCCTCTTTAACCCC
>JGI24710J26742_10001357_pt1 | contig 22518 bp, 19 predicted proteins | sample BioPla2DNA2_FD_26742 | JGI IMG/M metagenome (IMG submission 26742) | reverse complement strand
TTCATCAATCCTATAGCATGTGACGTCATGTTCAGGATAGATTTCAGAGAAGAATTTGTAAAATATCCATGGGTTGTTCCTTTTGGTTTTTTGGTTATTACCATTTAAGTGAACACCCCTTTTATTTGCAATTTTTTTCTACAGAATTAATCTAGTTGATATAGACTAGCAACTGTTTTTTGGAAGACCCTATTTTATTAGCTACTTTGCACCGTCAGAGAACATGGTTGTTTATTAAGTGAACACATTTGACTATAATAGATACAATTTAGATCAAGTAGTAGCCTATTACTAAGGATAAAAAGTGAGCAAACTAATTAAAGCAGCAGGTTATAAGCCTCTGTTAGACAAGATGCAGACTGAGAAAGGAATTAAGTTAATTAAAGATTTCTTCCAGCAGAATTTAGCAACAGAACTTCGTTTACGCCGTGTTACCGCACCTTTATTCGTACTACAGGGTTTAGGTATTAACGATGATCTTAATGGCGTTGAAAGAGCTGTTACCTTCCCTATTAAGGATTTAGGCGATAAGAAAGCTGAAGTTGTACATTCACTTGCTAAATGGAAAAGATTAACTTTAGCTATGCTGAATGTTGAGCCTGGCTACGGCATTTATACAGATATGAATGCTATTCGTGCCGATGAAGAGCTTGATAACCTTCACTCATTATATGTTGACCAGTGGGACTGGGAAGCTGTAATCACTAAAGAACAGAGAAATCTTCAGTTCCTAAAAGACATCGTAAGTCGTATCTATTCAGCTATTTTACGTACTGAATATCTAGCTTGCGAAAGCTACCCACAGATTAAACCATTACTACCACAGAAGATCACATTCGTTCATGCTGAAGATTTACTTCANATGTACCCAGATAAGACACCTAAAGAGCGTGAAGATCTGATTGCCAAGAAGTATGGCGCTGTATTTATCATGGGTATCGGTGGTAAGTTATCAAATGCTGAAAAACACGATGGCCGTGCACCTGACTATGATGACTGGTCTACCGTTAACGAGGACGGCAAGTTAGGTTTAAACGGCGATATCCTAATCTGGTATCCAATTTTAAACCGGGCTTTTGAATTATCATCAATGGGTATCCGTGTTGATATCGATGCTTTAAACCGTCAGTTAGAGCTTGAGGGTAAATTAGAGCGTAAAGAACTTTACTTCCACAAGAAGTTATTAAACGGCGAGCTACCATTATCAATCGGTGGCGGNATCGGTCAGAGCCGTCTGTGTATGGTTCTTTTACACAAAGCTCACATCGGCGAGATCCAGGCAAGTATCTGGCCTGAAGAGATGAGAGCTGAGTGCGAAAAAGAAAACATGCCTCTAATCTAATTAAGACACATCATCTATTCATCTGAGGAGTTATTCTCCTCAGATGACTTCTCCTCAGGATCACTATTAAAAAGCACTTCATATAGAATATCCAAAGATGCATTAGCAGGTAATGCAGTCTCCTCATCTTTATTTTTAGGAGCTCTCTTTGTATTCTCTGTCTTTAAATTAAAGTTCTCTTCAGACCATTCACTTAATTTTGATGAGTCATCCTCATTTAGCTTATCAAGATCAATTACAACTTTTTTCCTTTTTGATGGCTTTTTACTATCACTGTTATCATCTGCTGATGAATTATCATCAGCATCACCATCTTTAGCAGCTAAGGCTTTATCTGATGTCAGAGCATCAGTATCATCTGTATTTACCTTTTTGCCTGCAACTTTTACATTCACATCACTAGTATCAGCGCTTTTTACTGCAGGATTTATTGAATCGTTTGCATCATCTAATAAGGTATAACCATTAGCTTTTGGCTTTTTATCATTGATACTATTTTCAGTATTGTTTTTATAATCATTGTTATTCTTTTTCTTTAAATACTCCTGCTGCTCTTTAACAAGCTCATCTTTAATTTGTTTTAACTGAGCTTTAGATAACTTGCCCTCTTTCTTACCATTTATATCTTTGTCATCTACAATCTGAATTTTGTCAAAAGAGGCACTATCAGCTTTTTCTCCTGAATCAGCTGGACCTGTACCATTTACTTTTACAATTTTGACTTCATCATTTTTTGACTTGTCAGATTTCTTTACAGCACCACTCTTTTTTAACTGTTCTTTAAGTTTCTTTAAATCAATCTGCTGGGCTTTAGAGAGGTTTTTAGAGCCTTTAAACTCAAGATCAAGCTCTTCATCTGAGCCCTCTTCTTTTTTTTGTTTAGCTCTTTCAATTAAATCTTGGATTTCCTTATCCACATCTAAAGGTTTAGCTTCTTTATTTTTATCATTATCAAAGAATTTATTATCATCATTAATCAGTAATGAAGATATAAAAAAGAAAAGAAGCATTAAAAAGCAGCCAACAAGAGGAAACAGAACTCTCTTCCTGGACAGAATAAATAAAATTTTTCGTTTATAAGCTTTTTTCTCGGTCACTTTAAATGCCTTTAAATTAGAGTAATAATTTAACCTATATAGCAGATAATAGTGTAATTTTGGTATAAAGACATAATGATTTGCAGTTTGTGCTTATTATTTTAAGCAAACTCTTACTTAAGTCACAATAAATTGAGTTAAATGATTTATTTTAAAAGAAAAGGACTACTTTTTATCTTTTGATTTTAATTGAGATTTTGACCACTCAGATAAGGCACTAGCACGTGACTTATAAGCGGCATTCTGTTCTGTAGTGATCTTGTCGCCGTTTTCAGTTAGACCGTTAATTTTTCTGTCTTGAATAATAGACTCACCAGACTTTCTTGCCTCATCAAGTGAGTACTGCTGCAGTTTCTTGGTTTGAGTATCTGTTAAAGGCTTCTGAGGATCGCGTTCGAGCTCTCGTTTTGCCTTTAAGGTATCATTTACTCTATCTTCTGTGCCCTGCTTAATGATTTGAGAACGGAGTGAATCACGTCTCATGTCTAGAATATTTTCTTCTTTAACAAGACCTGGATAAGCATATTGTTAGATCTTCATAAAAACATGTTGAAAAGAGAGCAAATATCAAAGCTCAAAAATTAGGATCAACACGTAATAAATGAATTGCTTTTAGGNTGAATATAAAGTAAAAAGGTTACTCAAGTTTTTACAAGTTTCAAGGCGTAATAAACATGAGTAACCGTATAAGAATATTATCATCAGATCATGATAATTCAAAGTATTTTTTTGATGAAAAATTAAAGCACGCATTAGAAGTAAATCAGTCGATAACCTGCTTTAATGGTAGCTTTGATTTGTTTTTTGGCTATAAAGTAGATTCCGTTGACGTTGATCTTATTAACCACAATGTGACGGTGGTATTGCATGAAGGTGAGTATTTGAATCTCACTACATGTCCTAAGTGTGGATGTAGTAAGTTATATCTGCATGGAACTACTAAGATAAACGTAGCAGATATACCATTCTTAGGTATGCCTACAAAGCTTGAAATAACAAGGAAAAGGTACAGATGCTCTGAGTGTGGAAGTACCCATGTAATAGAGCCAGAAATGAAGATAGATGGCTATAAGATGACAAGGAGATTGCATTCATATATAGCCTCTAAATTCACTAATGTAGATGTATCTGTAGCCAGCATAGCTAAGGATACAGGCGTATATTGGAATGCAGTAAAAGACATTGAGAAAAGCTCTCTAGAAAAGAAGTTTGAGTACATAAATACTCAGGGCGTTCAATTTATAGCAATGGATGAGATTAGTGTAGGTAAGCACCATCAATATGCCACACTTATTATTGACGCTAAAACTAAAAGGCTATTGTATGCTTGTGAAGGTAGAACCAAAGAGGCTATACAGCCTTTCTTTGACCTTCTAAAGAAGCGAGGTCACCATACTAATATTCTAGGGGCATCAATGGATGCAAATGCTGGATTTGCTAGCATTGTAAAGGACAACTGTCCTAACGCTAAGATAGCTTTAGATTTGTACCATATGGTAGCTAATTTCAATAGGATCATTGATATCATAAGATGTCGTGAAGTAGCTAAAATTAGAGCTAAACTAGCAGAAGAAAGCCAAACAGGAAAAGTTAATAAAACTGTTTCTGCTGATTTAAAACGCATTAAATGGATCACCTATAGGTCATATAAAGATGTCCTATCAGATGAGANCGTAAGAGAAGAAGTTAAAGCCTTAATTAAGGCTAATGAATCAATATCCTTAGCTTGTATATTAGCTGACGAGCTAAGGATGCTTTGGAGAGATAAATTAAAATCTCCAGAGGAAATTAGAATTGATGCTACCAACTGGGTTAAGAAGTGCTTAGCTTCTGGAATTAAAGAGATAGAAGAGTTCGGAAGAAAATTCACTAAGCATATTGAAAACATCATTCATGCAGCTAACTTAGGACTAAGTAACTCAGTACTAGAAGGCTGTAACAATAGAGCTAAAAAGATCCTAGCTATTAGCTATGGATTTAGAGACTTGAAGTATTACTTTCTAAAGTTATTTCAAGCCTTTCAAGGAAAGAATCAATTAGTTAAAAGTTAACAAATTGATCCTAGAGGTTTTCAACATAAATTTATGAAGAACTGATCTTTTTGCAAATGTAGGTGCACGAGATATCGGCTCTAACCTTGTAATGGCAATTTTATCTGAGAAGGTTGCCAAGGTAAAAGAAAAGACAGAGGTTCCATCAAGTCAGGAGATCATTGATGATCTTGTCAACAGAAAACCAGCTCAGAATATCTTAAACAAAACTAAGCATAAGACAGGAATTATTGTTGAAGGTGTGGGTGATTTAATGACCCACATGGCAAAGTGCTGCCAGCCGATTCCTGGTGATGAGATCTTAGGTTTCGTGACTCAGGGCCGTGGTATTTCTGTTCACAGAAAAGACTGTGAAAAATTGAAGCGCATGATGACGTTATTCCCAGAGCGCGTTGTAGATGCAAGCTGGGGAGATAGTGCGTTAAACGGAGAATCTGGCTATACAGTAACCATTCGAGTTATAGGACCTGATTATTCAGGATTCCTTCGCGATGTAACTACTGTTCTTGCAAACGACAAGTTAAATGTACTGGGCGTTAGATCTCATGTTGATAAAGCAAAAGATCTTTCTTTAGTAGATATTGATCTTGTGGTGGTAAGTATTCCAGTGCTCAACAGGACTATGGCAAAATTGCAGGATCTTCCATACGTAAGCGAAGCAAAGCGCCTGTAATTCTTTTTTAATCATATATTTAATTCTAGCCTTATTATTCATGAAATAATAAGGTTAGAATTATATTTGTGTGGTATAATCCTTTGCTTAAAAGTTCACTAATTTGGAGTTTTTATGTCCTCATCTCCTAAGATTATTTTTGTAACCGGTGGTGTTGTATCTTCACTTGGAAAAGGCATTGCAGGTGCATCTTTAGCAGCAGTTTTAGAAGCGCGCGGCTTGAAAGTAACCATTATGAAATTGGATCCATACATCAATGTTGATCCTGGTACTATGAGCCCAATTCAGCACGGTGAAGTATTCGTAACAGAGGATGGTGCAGAGACCGATTTAGACTTAGGCCATTATGAGAGATTCATCAATGCCAAGATGTCTAAGAAGAATAATTTCACAACCGGCAGAATCTATTCTGACGTAATCAGAAAAGAGCGTCGTGGTGATTATTTAGGCGCAACAATTCAGGTTATCCCTCATATAACCAATGCAATTAAAGAGAGGATCTTATCTGGTTGTGAAGGTAATGATATTACTTTAGTAGAAATTGGTGGTACTGTAGGTGATATCGAATCTTTACCATTCCTAGAAGCTATCAGACAGTTAGCTGTAGATATTGGTCGTGAAAATGCTTTATTCATGCATTTAACTTTAGTACCATATTTGCCAACTTCAGGTGAGGTTAAGACCAAGCCTACTCAGCATTCAGTAAAAGAATTACTATCAATCGGTATTCAGCCAGATATCTTAATCTGCCGTTCAGAGAATGGTATTCCATCTCACGAGCGTCATAAGATTGCGATGTTCTGTAACGTATCAGAGAATGCTGTAATCACCATGAAGGACGTAGATTCAATCTACAAGATCCCAGCTCTGTTAAAGAGCCAGTATCTGGATCAGTTCGTTGTTGACAGATTCCACTTTGATGCTCCAGAGGCTGACCTATCAGATTGGGAGCAGGTTCTATATCAGCAGGCTAATACTACTGGTGAAGTTACCATTGGTATGGTTGGTAAGTATGTTGAATTACACGATGCCTACAAGTCTGTTAACGAAGCATTAAAGCATGGCTGTTTAAAGAATCGTCTACAGGTTCATATCAGATACATTGATTCTGAAGACGTTGAAGTTAAGGGCTTATCAGTACTAGAAGGCTTAGATGCAATTCTAGTTCCTGGTGGCTTTGGTAAGCGTGGTGTTGAAGGCAAGATCATGGCTGCTAAGTATGCTCGTGAGAACAATATTCCTTACTTAGGTATCTGCTTAGGTATGCAAGTTGCTTTAATTGAGTATGCACGAAATGTAGCTGGCATGGACAAGGCTAACTCAACTGAGTTCGACCCTGATACTAAGTATCCTGTAGTTGCTCTAATCACTGAGTGGAAGGATGAATCAGGTAAGGTTGAGAAACGTAACGACAAGTCAGACTTAGGCGGTACCATGAGATTAGGTGGTCAGTTATGCCACTTACAGGCTGGTTCTAAGGTTCGTGAGCTTTACGGCACCGACGATATCGTAGAGCGTCACCGTCACCGTTACGAAGTTAACAATACCCTAATTTCTAAGATTACCGATGCAGGCTTGAAGATCGCTGGTCTATCAACTGATAACAAGTTAGTTGAGATCATCGAGAATCCAAATCACCCATGGTTTATTGGTGTTCAGTTCCATCCTGAGTTTACCTCAAACCCAAGAAAGGGACATCCATTATTCTCTGGTTTCATTAAAGCCGCTAAGGAATATCAGGATAAGCATTAGTCGATGAAGTTATTTGCAATAGTTCTACTTGCAGCAGTACTTGCTTTAGGTTACGACCTAATCTTTGGCCGCAATGGAGTTATGCAATACCAAGACGCTAATGAAAGATATGAAGCTGCTCTGGAAAAGTCAAAATTACTAGAGCAGCGTAATCAGGCTCTTCAGGACGAGATTTCCGATTTAAAACAGGGAAGTCGCGTTGTTGAAGAGCTTGCTCGTTCTGATTTAGGCATGATAAAGAAAAACGAAACCTTTTATCGTGTCATCGAAAAGGATCCCCCTAAAAAAAATAAATAGGAGGTTTTCTCATGCTAAACCCTTTCATAGATGTCGTTGTTCCAGCTGCTGGTGTTGGAAAGCGCATGCAGCTCAATTACCCTAAACAATACGCTCTGATTGGTTCAAAAACCGTTCTTGAACACACTGTTGATTCTTTATTAAAAGCTCCTTTTGTAGGAAACATCATTATTGGTATTTCAAAAGGTGATGAGTACTTTAAGGATTTACCCTTAAGTCAGAATAAAAGAATTATTCTAGGTTTTGGTGGAAAAGAAAGATCTGACACCGTACTAAACTGTCTTGATAAAGTTCAGTCTGAATATGTCATGGTGCATGATGCTGCAAGACCACTTATTAGTGTTGAAGATCTAAAAGCACTATCAGAGTATGTTGATCATAAAGAGGTTGATGGCGCCATTTTAGCCTGCAAGGTTGCAGATACTATTAAGAAAGTGGAAAACGGCGTGATTGTAAAGACTGTACCTCGTGACGATTTATACAGAGCTTATACCCCACAGTTATTTAATACTGCTTTACTAAAGCAATCTTTAACCAAAGCATATCAGGAAGGAAAATGTGTAACCGATGAAGCTTCAGCAATGGAGCTGTATGGTTACAAAGTGGCTATTGTAGAAGGCAGAAGTGATAACTTTAAGTTAACCACTCCTGATGATCTTAAGCTTGCGCTGATCCTTTTAAAGGAGATTTAATGTTTAGAATCGGTCATGGTTTTGATGTTCACCGTTTTGGTGGCGAAGGTCCCTGCATATTAGGCGGAGTGAAAGTCCCATACGAAAAGGGATTTATTGCTCACTCAGATGGTGATGTGGTTTTACATGCAATCAGTGATGCTCTTTTAGGTGCATTAGCTTTAGGCGATATTGGTCATTTTTATCCTGATAACGATGCAAAATATCAGAATATCGATTCAAGACTATTATTAAAAGACGTTTTTAATAAGATTTCTCAATTAGGTTATGAAGTTGTAAATCTTGATACTACAATAATGGCTCAGGCCCCTAAGATGGCTCAGTACGAGCATCAAATGAGACAGAACGTAGCTGCTGATCTGCAGATTGATGTAAATCAGGTAAGCATAAAAGCCACCACTACTGAAAAACTCGGCTTTACAGGACGCAAAGAAGGAATTGCTGTAGAAGCAGTGGTATTGCTAAAAAAGAAATAATATGAAACTATTTGCACGTCTTTATGATTTATTTGAGCGATTATCGCAACATGAGCTTGCCGTACACATCCTTTGTGTAAACTCTTTTATTGAGTCAATTTTCTGGCCTATACCAAGTGATGTAATGCTAATCCCTATGTGTGTATGCCAGAGACAGAAGGCTTTCAGATTAGCTTTTTTAACCGTGTTTTTCTCTGTTTTAGGTGCCGTTGTAGGCTATTATCTTGGATATTTCCTGTATGATCCATATGTTGCAAGAGTAATTGCCTTCTTCCATTACCAGGAGAGCTTGCAGACAGTAAGAGACTGGCTTGCAATCGAGTATGGAATGCTAATGATTTTTGTGGGCGCATTTACTCCTATTCCATATAAGGTAATTGCGGTTGCCACAGGTCTTGTGGCAGCTGAGAGCATCATGGAGACAGGATCTGCCGGAATGCTTGGAATTGTTCCTTTTATTCTGATTTCTATTGTAGGTCGTGGTCTTCGTTTTTATCTTGAAGCTATCATTATTTATATCGGTGGAGAGAAGATGCAAAAGACAATTAGAACATACATTGATGGCATAGGCTGGACATGTGTGGCGCTAATTGTATCATTTATCGTGTATAAGGTCTTATTTTGATAAAAACTTTTCGTAATTAGCAAAATATTGTGTAACAATATCGTATATATTACATAATGTTAAGCTAAATATGAAGACTAAGTTTTTTCCAATTTTATGTTTATGTGCAACCATAGCTATGTTTGGTTGCACAGCAAATAATAACGCAAAAAGAACTATTCCAGCGGTTGAGTATACAAAGCCTGTACACGTAAGCAGAAGTGTTTCTCAAAAACGAGTGTACGCAGGTAGCCGAACTGATAAAACTCAGGTAGGTGTAATAAAACCTTATCAGTCAGCAAACACAAAGAAACCAGTTCCTTATGTATCAGACAACGTAGCTGATACTACAAGTCAGATTCAGACATTAACACCAGATACCTATAAAGTTAAAGCTGGAGATACCCTGTACTCAGTAGCTTTCAGATATGGTAAAGATTATCGAGTGCTTGCAAAGAATAACGGTATTGAAAGTCCATACAACATTACAGTAGGTCAGGTTCTGTCCTTGAATACTGCAACACAAAGCGGTATTACAAAGGAGAATAAGAAACCTAAATCATATGTGGTAAAACCTGGTGATACAGCAGTATCTGTAGCTCACGGCAATGGACTTACACTTTCACAGCTTGTTAAGGCAAATAATTTAAAGAGTCCATATCATTTAACTGTAGGTCAACGCTTATCACTAGTTGACTCAAAAGGTCAACATTTTGAGGATTTAAGAGCTCCAAGTTCAGTTCCTGTTGCAGGAAGCTCTGAGACAAAGACAGCCAAAAACTCAACAACAGCTGCAGCTGTTCCTGCTGCTGTAAATACTAGTACTCCTGTTCAGGTTGTATCAGGCAAGACTTCTACAGTATCAGGTATGTCCTGGATGTGGCCTACAAAGGGAAGAGTTATAAAGAATTTCTCTTCATCCAACAAGGGTCTTGATATTGCAGGATCACGCGGACAGAATGTTAACGCAGCTGCTGCAGGACAGGTTGTTTATTCTGGTAACGCACTTCGCGGTTATGGCAATCTGATTATTATTAACCACAATAATCAGTATTTATCAGCATATGCCCATAACGATATGTTACTAGTAAAAGAAGGACAAAAAGTAAAAAGAGGTCAGGTAATTGCCAAGATGGGTTCAACAGATGCGTCACAGGTAATGTTGCACTTTGAAATCCGCTATAAGGGCAACTCAGTTGATCCAAGGAAATATTTACCAAAATAATATAAATTAAAAAACGCATAAGGATAAAAATGAGCACAGTAAACGAGAAGCTTAACAATCAGGTTGATGAGCTTGATTCAAGCTTGATAGAAACTAAAGTATCCCCAGAAAAGGCTGAAGATAAAGGTGTAGGCCGTTCTGTTAATGCAGATTCCTTATCAAGCTATTTTAATAATATTCGAAGATACCCACTTTTATCCTCTGAAGAGGAGTCTGCTATTGGTAAAAAAGCAAGATTAGGAGATAAAAGCTCAATTGATGTAATGATTACATCAAATTTAAGACTGGTAGTTAAGATTGCCAAAAACTATAGAGCGCGTGGAGTTCCTCTTTTAGATTTAATCGAAGAGGGTAATTTAGGTCTTATCCATGCTGTGCAAAAGTTCGAGCCAGAACGCGGCTTTAGATTCTCCACCTATGCAACATGGTGGATTAGACAGAGTATTGAGCAGGCTATTATGGTTCAGTCAAGACTTGTGCGTTTACCTGTTCATGTAATCAAAGAAATCAATATTGTTTTAAAGGCAAAGCGTTCTTTACAGGAAGCTGATCTGAACAGACTGGTTTCCATTAAGGAGATTGCATCATTAACCAATAAAGATCCTGATAAGGTAAGACATTTACTGTCTTTGCTAGAAGGAACCTCTCCTCTTGATGTTAGCATGAAAGGAGCAGATGAGGATAAAGAGCTCTCTTTACTTGACGTTGTACCTGATACCAAGATTGAAACACCATTTAATCACGTAGATAAGAGGGAAGTTGTTCAGATTGTCAAAGAGTGGTTTAACACTCTTCCTGAAAAGCAGCAGATGGTTGTTTTATATAGATTTGGTTTAAATGATGAAGACGTACTAACTCTAGAAGAGGTTGGCAACAAGGTTGGACTTACCCGCGAGAGAGTACGCCAAATTCAATCTGAGGTTTTAAGAAGCTTAAAGAAGACCTTTGAAGCTCATGGTATTGATAAAACCTCATATTCAGCTCAGGATCTGTATTAGGATTTCTGTTTAAGCATAAACAGGAAATTCAATGCTTCAATTGGAGTTAGAGAATTTAAATCTAACTCCAATATTTTTTTCTCAATTTCAGATTCTTTTTCTTTGTAGACAATCTTTTCCTGAATAACTGTCTTTCCCGATGCACTCTCGGTTATAGATCCTGATAGAGCATTATTTACTTTATTGCTGTCAGCATCTTTAATGTATTTTTTAGCTTTTGAGATGATTTCCTCAGGAAGACCTGCTAGCTTTCCCACCTCAACTGCGTATGAGTAGTTTTGAGAACCTTTATTTGCCTGATACATAAAGATGATTTTTCCTGAGAATTCAGTTGCTTTAAAACAGATGTTCTCAACACAGTCATATTTTTCAGATAACTTGGCAATTTCAGGATAGTGAGTTGCAAATAGGGTAAAGCAGTTGATTTTTGCGCACATGTGCTCAGCGATGGCCAAAGCAAGAGCGCAACCTTCATAAGTTGAGGTACCACGACCAATCTCATCCATTAAAACAAGAGAGTTGGTTGAGGCGTTATTGATAATAGAGGAGGCTTCCTCCATTTCCACCATGAAGGTTGAACGACCTGATATCAGATCATCTGATGCGCCGATTCTGGTGAAGATCCTGTCAACATTACCAATGGTTGCAGATTTTGCAGGAACGAAGCTGCCAATACGTGCAAGAATGGTAATAAGAGCAGTCTGTCTCATGAAGGTGGATTTACCACCCATGTTAGGACCAGTAATTACTAGCATGTGCTTGTTATTCAACTCAATTGAGTTAGATACAAATGGTTTATCTGTAAGTGTTTCAATTACAGGATGACGACCTTCATTGATTAAAATTTCATGCTTATTAGACAATATTGGTCGAATATAGTTTCTCTCTAAAGAGATCTTTGCAAAACCAGCTAGAACATCAAGCAGAGCAATGGCATTTGATAGTCTTGTAAGCTCTGAGAGTTTTTCCTGCAGTGATTTAATTACACCTGAGAATATCTCGGTCTCTAAGGCTAATGATCTGTCACGTGCACTTAAAGCCTTCTGCTCTAATTCCTTAAGCTCAGGGGTAATATATCTTTCGTTATTCTTTAGTGTCTGACGGCGAATATAGTGATCAGGGACGTTATCAGATTGAGCTTTAGACACTTCAATATAGAAACCGTGCACGGAGTTGAAGTTTACCTTCAAGGTAGGAATACCTGTAGCATCCTTTTCTCTTTGCTCAATTTCCTGAAGTGTTTTCTCAGAGCCTCTCATCAGATCTCGCAACTCATCAAGCTCTTTATTAAAGCCTGCAGCAATAACTCCACCATCACGAAGGAATGTAGAAGGCACATCCATAATGGATTTTGAAAGCAGATCTAAAACATCCTCAAGAGGAGAGATATTGTCGTTTAACTGGTTTAATGCAGAGCTTTGAGTGATCTCTATTGTCTCTTTAAGCTCTGGAATGATAGTCAGAGCATCACGAAGAGTAGATAAGTCCTTTGGACGTGAAGAAGAAAGACCTATTCTTGCGGTGATTCTCTGAATATCGCCGATTCTGTCTAAAATATCGCGAAGGCCATCTAAATTAAGATTGCGAAGAGCTTCTACAATATCTAATCTGAAGTTTACCTCATTGTTATTACGAAGAGGCTGTACTAAAAGACTTCTAGTAAGTCTCTGTCCCATTGGTGTACATGCATTTTCAACAACAGAAAGTAAAGATCCTTCCTTTTCACCTTTTAAATTTGACAGAAGCTCAAGGTTTCTCTGAGAGGTTCTATCAAGAATTACATAGGATGAATTGTCATCACGGCTAATTGATTTAATATGTTCTAGTGGCACATTCTGTGTAGTGCTTACATAGTTTAAAAGAGCACCTGATGCACAAATTCCATCTTCTAAATTCTCAATATCAAAGCCAAACAGGCTGTTGGTGTTAAACTGCTTACATAGAGCCTTATAGCAGGATTGCAGCTCAAAGTTCCATGATGGTACTGATTTTTTAGCACTGATAGACTCTAAAAAATCCAGATCTTTTAGGGCTTCATCGTAAATAACTTCAATTGGAGATACCTTTTCAAGATAAAGCTCAAGTTCTCTTTTTTCTTTACATACAGTGGTTTTGAAAGTTGCAGAGCCTAATGATAAATAGGCAAAGCCATAGTAGTTTTTGCCTTTGTAGATAGCAGCTACGATATTGTCCTGTCTGTCAGGGGCAATGCCATCGTCTGTTACGGTACCGGGAGTGATGATTTTTGATACTTCTCGTACCATGGTCTTCTGCTCGCCAGTAGTTCCTTTCTGTTCACAAATAACACAGGACTCACCCATTTTAATAAGTCTTGCGATGTAGTTATCTACAGCATGAAAAGGTACACCTGCCATAGGAATAGGTTGACCGTTATTGGTGCCGCGTCTTGTAAGGGTCAAATCTAGTAATCTGGCGATTTTTTTAGCATCTTCATAAAATAATTCATAAAAATCACCGAGGCGGTACAAGACTAATGTGTCAGGATATTTTGCTTTTATTTCAAGGTATTGTCTCATCATTGGGGTTGAGCTTTTAATTAAATCTTCCATTGGTTACCTTGTAAAAAATAAAAAAATTGAGGAATTCAGCAAAATTTGCCACGTATCTTCAGATGTTAAAAAAAACTTGATATATTATAGTTCAAGTTCATGGAAATTTAGAATGAATCAAAAGGCAAAAGAGAATAATAGAATTGCTTTATAATATAAAAATTATATTGACATTGTATTAGAAATTAAATATTATACTGGCAGTATAAAGTTTTGGAGTATAAGAAATGGCAGGAGCAAAAGCACCTTCAGCAGGATCAAACAAGTTAGCTGCAAACATAACTAAAGATCCAAAAAAACAAAAAGCCCTAGAAGCTGCAATGGAGCAGATNGAGCGTCAGTTCGGCAAAGGCGCAATCATGCGCTTAGGTCAGAATGATCTTACTGATATTGAGTCAATCTCAACTGGTTCATTATCATTAGATATTGCTTTAGGTGTTGGTGGTTTACCAATGGGCCGTATTATTGAAATCTATGGTCCTGAATCATCTGGTAAGACAACTTTAACATTAGAGTTGATTGCCCAGGCTCAATTAAAGGGTAAGGTATGTGCATTTATTGATGCTGAACACGCACTTGATCCTATTTACGCAAAGAAACTTGGCGTAAAAGTTGAGGATGTTTTAATTTCTCAGCCAGACACCGGTGAACAGGCACTGGAGATTTGTGAAACTCTTGTACGTTCAGGCGGTGTTGACGTAGTTATCATCGACTCAGTTGCAGCTTTGGTTCCTAAGGCTGAAATTGAAGGTGATATGGGCGATAACCACGTAGGTTTACAGGCACGTTTAATGTCACAGGCTTTACGTAAATTAACAGGTATCGTAAAGCAGGCCAACTGTATGGTTGTATTCATCAACCAGCTGCGCATGAAGATTGGCGTGATGTTCGGTAGTCCTGAGACAACAACTGGTGGTAATGCACTTAAGTACTACGCATCAGTACGTCTTGATATACGTAAGGGTATGCCATTAAAGGATAAGGATAACGTCTTAGGTAATGAAACCAAGGTAAAAGTAGTTAAGAACAAGGTTGCACCTCCATTTAAGGTTGCAAACTTCCAGATCCTGTTTAACTACGGTATTGCCAAGAACGGTGAGTTAATTGAGCTTGGTGTAAATGCGAAGATCATTCAGAAGACAGGTGCATGGTTTGCATACAAGGATCAGAAGATTGGTCAGGGTAAAGTTAACGCAATGCGTTTCTTAGACGAGAATCCAACTGTAGCCTCAGAAATCGAGCAGAAGATTAGAGTTTTCTATCGCAGCAACAATGACTACGAGGATACAGCCTCATTAGGTGATGAGACCACTCCACCTGATATGTCAGGTCTTGATGACATTGGTGGTGATTTAAATGAAGAGGATTTAATCACTCCAATTCCAGATGATCTATAAGGAGCTGTTTTAGGATGTTTAAAAAAATAACTCCTAAAACTAAAGATGATGACGTAGCGCATGCATTAAATGCAGCGCTACGCTGTCTTACCCGTCGGGAATATTCAAGAATTGAGCTAATCAAAAAGCTTAATCTAAGATATACCAAAAATGCCACCGATGCAGCCGTAAAAAAGTGTGTCGAGAATAAATGGCAGTCTGATGAGCGCTACGCTCAGACGCTTTTCAATCACATCGTCAATCAGTGTTACGGTCCTAGAAAGCTGATGCTTGAAGCAAGTAAAAAGGGACTGTCTCAAAGCTATTATCAGGAATATCTTGAAGAGACAGACTGGACTGAAATTGCTGTAAAATTCTTAAAAAAGAGACTGGAAGTCAGAGAATATACCTTTGAAGAACAGCAGAAAATTTTAGCTTCAGTTGCAAGAAGAGGTTTTTCAAATTCCTCCTGTATTTCAGCTCTTCAAAGGTTCCTGTCAGAAGAATAAAGCTCTTAACAAGTAAGAGCTTTAATGAACACAATCTATATTTTAGGCATCTGCCCAAACGTCTTTAGCAATTTTGCAACCATGCTGTTTTTTGCCCATTGCTGTTCATGTGAAAGAATATTGCCTTCCTCTGTTGATGAGAAAACGCATTGAGTTGACAGGCAAAGTCTTTCAAGTGGCACGTACTCTGATGCTTCATTTATACGGGCTTTAACCTCATCCTAGTTTTCAAGCTCTGGGAATTTTGAGGTGATAAGACCTAAAACAACACTCTGATCTTTGATGAAACGAAGAGGCTTAAAGTCACCAGATTTGTCTGAGTCATACTCAAGGAAGAATGCATCTACGTTACATTTGCCAAATAGTAGTTTAGCAACTGGCTCATAACCGTCTGAGCTAAACCAGGTAGAGCGATTTCTTCGTCTTCTACTTTAGTTAAATCTTCTTTTGATAACAGGTTTTGTTAAATAGGTTTCTTGCGTTGATGATTTTATTTGTACGCAAAAAAGGACCTTCGTTATCAGCTCTGAAAGGAGGAAGTATGTGTGCCATGTAAAACCTCGTCTCTTTATTAGTAATTATTTTTGAATGAGTTCATTTTGCACGAATCAGTTTAAATTTACTAATACTATTTATAAATGGCAATTTATAAGAAAAGCTATAACTGTAAAATCTGATAAAAGAAAATGATTCTATGAATTTGCACAAATATGAAAATAAATTACATCTAAAAGTTTTTACTTATAAACAAATGAAATTATTTACTCTAAACAATGTATAATTTGCATGTTAAAAACCATATTTTAGGATCCGATTAAATGTACATGACAACAGATCAAATACGAGAAGAGTATTTGAAATTCTTTGAGAAAAACGGCCATAAGATTGTCCGCTCAAGTTCACTAGTTCCATATAATGATCCTACCTTGCTATTCACCAATGCAGGTATGAATCAGTTCAAGGATATTTATCTAGGTAAAGAAAAGCGTGACTACGTTAGAGCAACTACTGCACAGAAGTGTGTTCGTGCAGGTGGTAAGCAGAACGATTTAGACAACGTAGGTTACACTGCTCGTCACCACACTTTCTTCGAAATGCTAGGCAATTTCAGTTTCGGCGATTATTTCAAGAAAGAAGCAATTACCTTTGCATGGACTCTGTTAACTGTAGTATACAAACTTCCAAAAGAGTCTTTAATGGTTACTGTTTACGAAAAAGACGATGAAGCTTATGACATCTGGAATAAGCAGATTGGTCTTCCTCCTGAGAAGATTGTTCGTATCGGCGACAACAAGGGTGGTTTATACGAATCAGATAACTTCTGGCAGATGGGTGATACAGGTCCTTGTGGCCCTTGCTCAGAAATTTTCTATGACCACGGTGAAGACGTACAGGGTGGCCCTCCTGGCTCACCTGAAGAAGACGGTGATAGATTCATTGAAATCTGGAACATCGTGTTCATGCAGTACAACCGTAAGGTTGACGGTACCTTTGAGAAATTAGCAAAGCCTATGATCGATAACGGTCTTGGCTTAGAGCGTATTGCTGCTGTACTACAGGGTGTACACTCAAACTACGAGATTGATTTATTTGTTGATCTTGAAAAAGCTGCGGCAAATGTACTTGGTGTAACTGATTTACAGTCTAAGTCATTACGCGTAATCGCTGACCACATCAGATCATGCTCATTCCTGATCGCTGATGGTGTATTACCTTCAAATGAAGGTCGTGGTTATGTATTACGCCGTATCATCCGTCGTGCTGTACGTCATGGACGTCTGTTAGGCGCTAAAGACGTATTCTTCTACAAGCTTGTATCAAAGCTAGCTGACTTAATGGGCAAGACCTATCCTGAGTTAGTCGAGCAAAAAGATCTAATCGAGCGTACTCTAAAGAAAGAAGAAGAGCAGTTCTTAAATACACTAGACAGAGGCTTGGCTCTATTAGAGCAGGAACTTGTAAAGCTAGGCGAGAGCAAGATTTTCCCTGGTGACGTTGCATTCAAGTTATATGATACCTACGGCTTCCCTGCAGACCTTACTCAGGACGTTGTAAGAGATCGCGGTTACACCGTTGATATGGAAGGCTTTGACAAGTGCATGGCTGAGCAGAAGGCTCGCGCAAAGTCAGCATCAACCTTCGGTATTGATTACAACAAGGAATTAAAGATCACCGAGAACACTGTATTTACAGGTTATGACTCATCAGAAGGTGAAGGCTCAATCACTCATATCTTCAAGGATGGTGCAGAGGTTGATGCTATTGCAACTGATGAGAACGCTGTAATTGTTCTTGATTCAACTCCATTCTATGGTGAGATGGGTGGTCAGGTAGGCGATAAAGGCGTAATCACTATTGGTGAGAATGCTCGTTTTATCGTTGAGGACACTAAGCACGTCGCAAAGGCTACTATCCACATCGGTCGTGTAGATATCGGTCAGTTTAGCAAGGGCGCTAAGGTTTTAGCTACCGTTGATAAAGAAAATCGTGCTGATATTGCAAGACATCACAGTGCAACTCACTTACTAGATGCTGCATTACGTCAGGTAATCGGGGATTCTATAGCTCAGAAGGGNTCTTTTGTTGCTCACGACAGACTACGTTTTGACTACTCTCATTCACAGCCATTAACAGCTCAGGAGCGTAAGGCTGTAGCAGATCTTGTAAACGAGCAGATCCAGGCTAACAACAAGGTTGTAACCGATATTATGAGTCTTGATGAGGCTAAGAAGTCAGGCGCTATTGCTCTGTTTGATGAGAAGTACGAAGAAAAGGTACGTGTACTTTCAATGGGCGATTTCTCTAAGGAATTATGCGGTGGTACCCACACAGCATATACCGGTGATATCGGTGCATTTGTACTACTGTCTGATGAGTCTATCGCATCAGGCATTCGCCGTATTGAAGCATTAGTTGGTAAAGCTGCAGTTGAGTACTTAGATGGTCTATACGAAGATGTAAGCCAGACTAAGGCACTTCTAAAGGCAGGTGCTACTACAACAATTCTTTCTAAGGTAACTCAGGCATTAGATCATGCTAAAGCTCTTGAGAAGGAAAATGAGTCTCTAAAAGAGAAGATCATTGCTTTAGAGAGTGCATCTTTAGTTTCATTAGCTCATGAAGTTAATGGCGTTAAAGTTGTAGCAACCAAGCTTGAAAATTACGATGCTAAGGCTCTGCGTGTTGCAATTGATAACCTGAAAGTACGTCTTCCAAGTTCAATTATCGTTTTAGGTTCTGCAATTGATGGTAAGGTAACCTTAATTGCCAGCGTATCTAAAGATTTAATTGCAAAGGTAAAGGCAGGCGATTTAATCCGTGAAGTTGCTTCTTATGTAGGCGGCAAAGGCGGTGGTCGTCCTGATATGGCTCAGGCTGGTGGTACTAACGCTGAAGGTCTTGATAAGGCAATNGGTGCAGTAGACAACTTAGTAAAAGAGCGTATCTAAGCGTATGTTAGTAGTATCACAAAAGGTAGGCGACAAACTGGTACTAAGTAGTGGTATTACTATCAGTGTATTAGAGGTTAAGGCGGGGAAGGTTCGTTTAGGTATTGAAGCTCCTAAAGAGATAAAAGTTAAGCGCGAATCCTCGTCTTCAAAAACTGATAGAAACAAGGTATCCGACTAAAAGCGTTGTCATTACATGATTTAAAATAAAAAAGTTCTTGACAATCTTCTCAATAAATTAGATACTTAGCACGCTAAATTTTAGCGGATAGATGACCGAGAGGCTGAAGGTACTCCCCTGCTAAGGGAGCATACGAGTATAAAGCTTGTATCGAGGGTTCGAATCCCTCTCTATCCGCCACTAAAAAAAAATTTCTTTACAAATGATTTTTTAGTGATATGATTTTTGCGACGAATTTAACAAAATTTGATGCACCTGTAGCTCAGCTGGATAGAGTAATCGGCTACGAACCGATCGGTCAGGGGTTCGAATCCCTTCAGGTGCGCCACTCAAATTTTTTAATATTCACGCACCTGTAGCTCAGCTGGATAGAGTAATCGGCTACGAACCGATCGGTCAGGGGTTCGAATCCCTTCAGGTGCGCCACTTCTTATTAAAGAAATCACAAACAAACTCAATCATCTGCAAATCAGAGCATTATCGTTCTTGAGTTGTTCATTCTCCCTGCAAGTTCATATGCTGTATTTTCCAGCCTGAAATCCTTTCAAACCATCGATTCTAAAAACTCAAATCTAGCAAACTGAGAATATATTTTTCCGCTTTTAGGGAAATTGCACTTAAATGATCTAAAATTACATACTCAATTTATGTGGTTAATGGTCATAAGTCATGGCAAGAAATAATAAAGACGATATTACTTCTACCTACAAGGAAATGCCTCGTAACTTAGAGGCAGAGCATGATTTTTTAGGTGCTCTTATCTTAGATGGTAAATTATTAGAAAAAGTGCGCGAGTCAATTGGCGCTATTAGTGAAGACGAGTTCTACTCAGAGAGCAACCGTATCATCTATGCAGAGATTCTAAACAGAGCATCATATACTGATGACTTTAATACTACCGTATTATGTGCAGATCTTGAAAAGAAAGGTCTATTAGAAAAAGCAGGTGGAGTTTCATACGTAGCTGGACTGACTGAATTACATGGTCCTAAGATTGCCGTTGTAGATTATGGCAAGATCATTCGTGAAACCTCAAGACGTCGTCAGCTTATTCGTGTATCTGAGCANATTGAAAAACTATGCTACAGCCCAGAGGGTAAAACCGTAGACGAGGTTTACGATGAAGCTCAAGGCTTAATCTATGAATTGTCAGAGGCAAAGAACGGCAATGTCTCAGGTCCAAAGGAAATGACCAGAGTTGCTTTTGACTTAATTCAGAAGATTAAATCAGATATTGATGATCATAAAGAGATGCACGGTGTTGCAACAGGCTTTAGAGATCTTGATGATTTAACCTCAGGTTTACGTGGCGGTACATTGAATATTATCGCTGCCCGTCCNGGTGTTGGTAAAACATCATTTGCTATGAATGTGGTAACAAACATCGCCATGAATCCTNATGAGCATCGTCCTGCATTGGTATTCTCTCTTGAAATGCCTGCAAATGAAATTGCAATGCGTATGCTAACCTCTTTTGGCCGAGTTTCTTCAAAAGAGCTTCTATCAGGTAAAATCTCTCCAGATCAGTGGCGTGGTATAATCAGAAAAGTAAAAATGCTGCTTGATACTGATAAAGATGGTAACGAGAAGGTAAAACTCTATATTGACGATACCTCAGATATCGCTTTAACTCCNCTTGAACTTCGTTCTCGTGCAAGAAAGATTGCCGCTGAAAACGGCGGTTTGTCCTGCATTATGGTTGACTANATTCAGCTTATGAAGTCTCAGACCAGACTTGATAATAGAAGTCAGGAGGTTGGTGAAATCTCCCGTTCACTAAAACAGCTTTCTAAAGAATTGAATGTACCTATTCTAGCGCTAGCNCAGTTAAACCGTGAAGTTGAAAGCCGTAAAGATCACAGACCAATGAACTCTGACTTACGTGAATCTGGCTCTCTAGAGCAGGATGCCGATATGATTATGTTCATTCACCGCGAGGATACCTATAAGTCTGGTAATGAAGGTGATGGCAAGGCATTCTTAATTGTAAGTAAAAACAGAAATGGTGCTACAGCAGATATCGAGCTACAGTTCCAGGGGGCTTACACTACCTTCTATGATAAAGCNAACGTTACAGCTACAATAGAAGACGTTCCTGTAGTTTCTTCAGACGTGTACGTTTAAGGATCATAAATGCAATATATAACCGCATATATTGATAAAAATGCTTTAGTGCATAATATTAAGCAAATCAAAAAGTTAGTACCACAATCAAATGTAATTGCTGTAGTTAAGGCAAATGCCTACGGACATGGTGCTTATGCGGTAACTAACGCCTTGAAAGAGCACGTACAGGGCTTTGCTGTTGCACGTATCAGCGAGGCTATTGAATTACGTAAAGAGGGTATTACTACTCCTATCTTCTTATTAGAAGGTTTTTATAATGATGAAGATGTAGCTTTNATCTCCCGTTATAACCTATACACCAGNGTACATGACATTGAGCAGGTAGAGGCTATCGAAAAGGCAAAGGTTAACAAACAAATTCATGTATGGCTTCAGATTGATGTTGGTATGCATCGTTTAGGCTCATGCGATAAAGAGACAATTTTTGAGATTAAAAAGCGCCTTGAAGCATGTAAAAACGTAGTAAAGCCTATTGGTTTAATCTCTCACTTATCAGTTGCAGATACTCCAAGTGAGAATGATTACAATCAGAAACAGATTCAATTCTTTAAAGAGATTGCAAAAGAATTTGAAGGTGATTTATGCCTTACAAATTCAGCAGGTATCTTCAAATGGCCTGAATCTCATACTCAGTGGGTAAGACCTGGTATCGTAATTTACGGTATCTCTCCATTTGATGACAAGGTTGGTNCTGATTTGAATCTTATCCCTGCAATGACTTTAGAGTGCTCAATTCTTGCACTGCATAAAGTCAAGAAAGGCGACAAGATTGGTTATGGTGCTTATTTTGTGGCTGATAAAGATACCACTATCGGTGTTATCTCGTGCGGTTATGGTGATGGCTACCCACGNTGCGCTCCTAATGGTACACCTGTGCTTGTAAATGGAAGAATTGTTCCAACAGCAGGTCATGTTTGCATGGATATGATGTTTGTGGATTTAGGTCCTAACGCTAAAGACAGAATTGGTGATAAGGCTGTTTTATGGGGTAAGGGATTACCTGTTGAAACCATAGCCAAAAAATGTAATACCATTCCGTATGAGCTGATTTGCCATATCATGCCAAGAGTGAACATCGAGTTTGGTTAATATCAAAAAA
>JGI24710J26742_10001354_pt1 | contig 22529 bp, 24 predicted proteins | sample BioPla2DNA2_FD_26742 | JGI IMG/M metagenome (IMG submission 26742) | reverse complement strand
GATAGGGCAGATGATGATTTCGTAGTAGTCGACGCCTTACTTTCCTACAACATGAAAAACGATAGAATTACGTTAGCTGCTTATAATATCTTTGATAAAGAATATATAATTGATACCTTCGGGTTTATAGGCCCTGAACGGAGGGTGTATTTGACTTTAGAACATCTTTTTTGATTAACATAATTACAAAAGCTTGTGGTTTATATTAGTTTTACAAAAGACCGTTTGAAGCCAAGCGGTCTTTTGTGCTTTTATAAAGAGCAGTTCTGTTTTATCGCTTGTTATCAAGATGCGCTGAGCTATTGCAGTTTTTTCTATTTCGAGGTTTTAATAAATGGCTTTTATTTCAAGGCAGTTTTGACCGGTTTGTTTTTTATGATAAAATTCACGATGTAAAGCGGTGATTTTTGATTATTGAAAAAGACTTATATTGGTAGATGAAAAATAGCGTTTTCGGACATAATAAGATCGGTGACGGAGATCCTTATTTTAGTCACGCAGATGGTGCCGCCAAGTTAGGAAGGCTTTGCCTGAAAGTTTAAGGGAGACATCGAAAGGAGGTTTTGTTGCAACGTCAGAGACAAAATCGCTTCCTTGATCTCGATTTAATCCCCCTAGAGATAACAAGCAGAGAAAGAGGTGTCTCAGTGATCATGACGAAGGTATTTATTTGCGGTCGTGGTGGCAGTGGAAAAAGCACTATTACTGCAATGTTTGCCAAGTATCTAGTTTCAGAGGGAATGCGTGTGCTGGTCATTGATGCTGATGAAAGCAACCGCAGTTTGTATAGAATGCTTGGTTTGCAGGCTTCTAAAAGTACCTTGATGGAAGATTTAGGTGGCAGGGTTGCTGTAAAAAAGGTCGTGTTCGAGAAAAAAGATAATATGACTGCTGAAGAAGCTAAGCTTCATGTAGATGATTTGCCCCTAAGCTGCGTGAGCAGGCGGGATAATTTAGCGTTTTTGGCCATTGGCAAGATTGACAAGCCCGATGAAGGATGTGCTTGTCCTATGGGTGCACTTGAGAAAGGATTTCTTGAGAGGCTACATGTCCCTGGTTGGTGGGTTTTGGTGGATTGCGAAGCAGGCGTGGAACATATCGGACGCGGCGTATGGCATCACGCAGACATATTTTTGGTAGTGTTGGAACCTTCTCATGAATCTATGGAAATGGCTAAATTTATGAATGAGCTTGCAATTGAGGTAGGTCGTCCAATGTTGACAGTTGTAAATATGGTCGACGAGGATATAGCCGAAAATGTCAAAGCGTCAATGAAATCAATTGGCATAGACGTAAATGTATTCTTTCCGCGTGACAAAAGAATTGCCGCTGTCAATTTGAGCGGAGAGTCAGTGCCTTTATTGCCCGAATTCATGCCCCTTTTGCGATCCTGTCTGGACGCGATTTCAAACAAGGTTAGAGGAGGCGTATTATGAAAAGAGACGTCAATTTTGGTTGGGCAATATTTGGCATCTACGTTGCATCTTGGATAATAGGTCTTTGGCTTTCATCATCCTTTGGTGCAAGTGGCAAGGCTATTTTATGGCCGGCTGCGGTGTTTGTCATAGCATCTGCCATTTTGTTGGTAGGACTCAAGCTAAGAAGGCGTGATGAAATAAAAATAGTTAAGGTGTTTTTGGATCTGACTAAACGACTTGGCGCTAAAGATTTAACTTTGAGAGCGGATATCATAAAAGAAGTCTTTTTATCCCAAGTTAGCGATGGTTTGAATAAAATGGTTAAGACTATCTTGGGTATTCGTATATTTGCTAGTAAGATCGGAATAGCCACGGAGGAGGTGGTAGAGTCTGCCAAATTTAGCAGCGATACAATGCAAAGTGTAGCAGCCTTTGCTTCGGAGATCGCTAAGGCGGCTGACGAGATCAGCTCATTGGCTTCCGAGACAAGCATGAGAGTCCAAACTTTTTCGGCGGGGGTTCAGGAATCATCGTCTACAATAGAAAACGTCGCAACGCAGGGCAGATTTGTAGAGTCAGAAGCCGAAGAGGATGTGAGATTAGTCAAGGAAACGACCGAAGGCATAGCGGCTGTAGATGAGGCAACTAAGCAGGTTTCTGAAGCAATCGGTCAGATGCAGAAGGTCTCAAGAGATATAGTAGAAATAGTTGGTAGTATAAAGGGCATAGCGGCGCAGACCAATTTACTTGCCCTAAACGCCGCCATAGAAGCAGCAAGGGCAGGAGAGCATGGGCGAGGTTTCGCAGTTGTCGCCGAAGAGGTGCGAAATCTGGCTGAAGAGTCCTCCCGAGCGGCTTCTAATATAGAAAATTTAGCGAACAATATTAAGGCTCTGGCCGAAGAGGGCGTAGAAAGCATTAACCTTGCAAGCGAGAGGGTGAAAGAGGCCAATGCTAAGGCCGGAGTTATGAGCGAAAGCATAAAAAAGGTTTTATTCATAGTAAGAGATTTGATTAAAGAAATAGAGTTAACGTCAGAAACGTTCCAAACTCAGGCCGAGTCAAGTGTAGAAATGACCAATCTCATTGTGCGTATAACTGAGAAAGTCGAACATCAAAACGAAAGGCTCGATGAAATCAACGCCCTATTGTATGATGAAGCGACATCTTCGGAAGTGATGGCTGAAAGGATGAAATTAGTGCTTTCTTCAGCCCAGGTCATGGAAAAGGCGCTATTTGAGTTCAAGTTAAGTACTGGCGAGCTTTCCTCATCTTTGCTGAAGCAAAGAGGAATCCTGCGAATAGGTGTGGAGAACGTGGACCTGGGACGTTTTCACTTTTGGAGGGACGGTAAGGCTCAAGGGTTGGACATAGACTTAGGCAGAGAAATAGCAAATGCTTTGGGAGTAAGGATGGAGATCGTTCCAATTATCTGGGGTAACGGTGAAAAAGGCACTCTATCTGGCACGTGGCTTTCAGGGGATTGGAGTCAGTTCGATACTGTAATTTCAGGTATAACTAAACTTCCAGCCCGAGCTGAAAATGTGACGTTTTCTGCTACCTATGCATCGATTGGGCTAAAGGTTCTCTTTAGAAAACAAGACGGATTTAATTCATTGAAAGATCTTGCTGACAAGAAGGTTGGCGCTCAGAAGGGCTCAACGAATGAGGCAGTGGCAAAAGCGAGGCTAACTGGGGCAACAATTGTGCCGTATCCCGGCTCGCACGATCTCCTAGTGGCCTTGAAAAAGGGCGAAATCTGCGCTGCTGTGATTGATAGTCCGACCGTTCAAAACTATCTAGATGAAGATNCNTCTTTGTCGTCTCTTAGAACGGTNCTGGCATGGGAACATTTTGGCGTAGTGTTGCCNAAGTTTGTTTCTNGCGAGCTGAAGGAATTGATCGACGAAACTATCTTGAAAAACAGGGATGAATTGGCTAATCAGTGGTTAAATACAANTCGAGAAAAAGCATCTTTAATTCCTTTGCGTTAGCAGGATTTTGTCCCTTGATGCTTTTAAAATCCATCAACGGAGGTGTTGGGGATGTCTTTACGAGAGGATCGTGCTATACAAGTTATTTTGGGCAGAAGAAGTATAAGAAAGTTTCAGAAGGACAAAAAAATTGAGCCAGAAAAACTGGATATTATATTAGAATGTGCTCAAGCAGCTCCTACAGCCGGGGGCACAAGGCCGTGGCATTTTGTGGTGGTTGACGATAGGCAGCTGCTTGATGCGCTGGCGGAAGCACATCCTTACGGTAAAATGCTTCGCGAAGCTTCATTGGCGATCGTTGTATGCGGAGATCCAACTTTGAGCGACCACGCAAGGCGATACTGGGAAGAGGACTGCTCGGCAGCTATGCAGAATATCTTGCTGGCGTCTTACGCATTGGGATTGGGATCGGTGTGGCTGGGTGTTCATAACTCTCCTGGTCGTCCCGAGGCGATAAGACGAGTTTTAGGAATACCAGATTATATTAATGTACTGAGCATAGCCGCAATTGGCTACCCGGCCGAAGTTAAAGAGCCTCACAAGGGTTATGATAGCAACAAAGTTCATCATAACAAGTGGTGAAAAAAGATCCCAATACTCGAATATGTGTGTTAAAATAGTTAGTGTAAGCGACGGGCTCCTAGCGACACCGTCGCTTATTTATTGCTAGTCTTTATTGAAAAATTGCATNGGTTGATTTAGGCGGAGGTATTGAGATGCTAGAAAATAATATAGGTAAGGTAATAAGATTGCCCATCGAGGAGGAAGTAAAGCATAGCTACTTAGACTATGCTATGAGNGTGATAGTCGGTCGAGCTTTACCCGATGCTCGAGATGGGTTAAAGCCCGTGCAGCGCAGGATACTTTATGCCATGATGGAATTGGGCTTGAGATCCAATCAACCCTATAGGAAGTCTGCCAGGATAGTTGGCGAAACGATGGGAAAATATCACCCCCATGGTGATGCAGCCATATATGATGCTATGGTGAGAATGGCTCAAGATTTCTCCATGCGATATCCNCTGGTGGATGGTCAAGGCAACTTTGGCTCGATAGACGGAGATCCGCCCGCAGCTATGCGTTACACNGAGGCCAGACTTTCTCCTCTGGGAGAAGAGATGTTAAGGGATATAAATGAGGACACGGTGGACTGGGGTCCTAACTTCGACGAAACTTTACAGGAACCTCTCGTTTTGCCCTCNCTGCTNCCAAATCTTTTGGTCAACGGCAGCTCCGGAATTGCNGTGGGCATGGCAACGAACATCCCACCCCACAATTTATGCGAAGTAGTTGATGCTATTTGTCTGCTCATTGAAAGAGGAGAAGACATGGAACTTGGGGATATAATCGAGGTCTTGCCGGGCCCGGATTTTCCCACTGGCGGATCCATAGCGGGAAGGGAAGGGATAATAAACGCCTACACAACCGGCCGGGGAAAAATCATTCTTCGAGGGAAGGTCTCCATTGAGCAGATGAAGCGCGGCAAAGCTAACATCGTGATAACAGAAATTCCCTATATGGTCAACAAAACATCGTTGTTAGAGGCTATAGCTAAGGGCGTACAGCAGGAGCACTTATGGGGAATTGCCGATCTAAGAGATGAGTCCGATAGGGAAGGCATCAGAATTGTTGTCGAGTTACAGCGAGATGCAGACCCTCATTTAGTGTTGAGACAGCTTTATAGCAGGACGCCTCTTCAGACCACCTTCGGTGTCATAAATCTTGCACTAGTGGATGGAATACCGAAGGAATTAAGCCTCATTGATATGCTTAATATATTTCTTGATCATCGAAGAAATGTTGTTCGTCGCAGGACAAATTATCGACTTAAAAGAGCGGAGGAAAGAGCTCATATAGTCGAAGGCTTGGTAAAGGCTTTAGATGTAATAGACGAGATTATTGCCCTTATAAAAAAGTCTGCAGATGCTCAGGAAGCAAGAGAGGGCCTTGTGGAACATTTTGGTTTCACGGAGCTGCAGGCACAGGCCATTCTGGATATGAGGTTGCAGCGACTTACGAATTTGGAAAGAAATAAACTGGAGGAAGAGCTAAAACAACTCCTACAGGACATAGAAAGATATCGTTCCATACTTGAAAATCCCTCTGTATTGGATTCTGTTGTCCGCGAAGAGTTAATTGAGCTAAAAAGGCGATATGGCGATTCCAGAAAGACGGAAATATTGGACGAAATTACCGAAGTGTCGGAGGTTGATCTTATCCCTGAAGAGGATATCGTGGTGGTTTTGACCAAGGATGGATATTTAAGGCGAGCTCCTTTGACAGATTATCAACTTCAAGCCAGAGGAGGAAAGGGAATAAAGGGACTCAAACAAAAAGACGATGAAATAGAGATGTTTACTGCCACAACGACGCATCATGACATATTTTTGTTCACCAATTTGGGTCGTGTATTTGCCATAAAGGGGTATTTGCTTCCTGCGCCAAAAAATGGAAAAGGCAAACATGTGAGCGCCTTCTTCACGCTGGAAGAAAATGAACGCGTTGTGGCAATAAGGGATGATACGATGCGGGGTGCGAAATATGTGTTCTTTGCGACCAAGATGGGCATTGCCAAGCGGCTTGATGTGAGAGAGCTGGCAAATTTGACTCGTGCAGGTAGGCGCGTCATAAGCCTGGATGAAGGAAACATCATTGCCAGGGTAAGGTTTACCTCTGGTAATGACGAGCTTCTATTTGTCTCTGCGAAGGGGAAAGCTTTGAGGACCAAGGAAGACGAGTTTCGACCTTTGGGTCGCCAGGCTAGAGGAGTGCGTGCTATGCGTCTCTCGCGTGGTGATGTCTTGGTCGGTTGCGAACCTCTACGTGAGGGGACGTTAATTTTGCTCATAAGCGAAAAAGGCGTGGGCAAACGAACTCGCTATGATGAGTTTCCTTTGTACCACCGTGGTAGCTCCGGAGTAAAGGCAATGAGATTATCGAACCGTACGGGATTGTTGGTAGGGGCATGGAGTGTAACCGAGGACGATGAGGTGATGATTGTAACGAGCAAGGGACGAGTGGTTCGCATAGCTGTAGAAGATGTGCCTGTATTGTCTCGAACCGCGATGGGCAATATTTTAGTTAGGCTCGATCGGGGTGACAGTGTAGCTGATGTAACGATAATTCGCGAAGATGCTATGGAGGAGGTCTAGGGAAGGTGGCCTTGGCTCGTGAGGGAGTGGTGCCGGTAGTTACCGCAGCTTTTATGGCGTACGGGGCTTGGCTTTTTTCTTCCGTTTTAGGAGTTATTTTGGGCGCCTGTGCATTTTTTTTGGCCTGGTTTTACAGGGAGCCTCGCGTAAACATATCCAAGGATCCCTTGTTATTTGTCAGCCCTGCGAGCGGCAAGGTCGTTGAAATAACGGATGTTGACGATCCTGATCCCTTTGTGGGGAGATCTATGAAAATAGGCATATTCATGTCCGTTGCCGACGTGCACGTTAATCGGATCCCTTATGATGGCAAAATATCTTTTTTAAAGTATAAGCGGGGCAAGCATTTGGTAGCTTTTGCCCCCAAATCCTCCGAAGTTAATGAAAGGCTATATGCGGGACTTGAGACAAGACACGGCAACGTCTTGTTAGTACAAATCGCAGGGTTGGTAGCAAGGCGAATAGCGTGTAGAGTCAAAGTTGGACAATTCGTGTCCAAGGGAGAAGCTTACGGCATGATCAAATTTGGTTCCAGGGTAGATGTATACTTACCACCGATAGTGAAACCCGTGGTGAGGGTTGGAGATAAAGTCAAAGCAGGATCCAGCGTCATAGGCCGTGTTTAAAAACAAAGGGAAGTGATATAGGTGTACAAAAAGTTTTCTAGGAAGCGAATGATTAAAAAACCGATTCCTTTTCGCAGATTAGCTCCCAATATGATTACTAGCGGTAGCATTTTATGCGGAGTAATGTCTTTAGTATTGATCTTTCATGGTCATGCAGTCCCTGCTGTATGGTTGATTTTTGTGGCTGCCTTTTTTGATTTGATGGACGGAAAAGTCGCCAGATCTTTAGGAGGAGATAGCGCCTTTGGGATGGAATTCGATAGCCTCGCTGATATAGTCAGCTTTGGAGTCGTGCCCGGCTTGATTTTTTATGTGTCTTATTTATATGCCTTCGGTGGGGTTTTAGGGGCTTTGGTTATATCATTTTACGTTTTATGTGGGGCGTTGAGACTAGCTCGTTTTAACGTAGTCCATTCCAGCGGTAACTTTCAGGGTCTTCCTATACCTGCCGCGGGGTTGTTTTTAGTATCCTTTGTCATATCAGGTATTGCTTTGCCTCCATCAACAGCTGCGATAATAGCTACTACGACAGGGGCGTTAATGATTTCCAGCATCTCTTACGGAAACATAAAACAGCTCAGCAAAAATAACATCAACGTCTTAAGGCTTTTGTTTCTGATTAGTTGCATCGTCACCATTTCAATATTTTTAAGGGATAAATCTGCATTAGCTTACACGTCGATTTACGTCTTTAGNGGTCCTATTGGAATCGATTGGGGAAAGTGGCTTTCCTTAAAAGGCGAGGAGGTTGCGGACAACCGGTGATAATAAAAAAGAGGGGGAANTTCCCCCTCTTTTTTATTATGCCCACCTAGATATGTCCAGTTCCCCTTCGCTTTTGGCCACGATAGCCGTCCCTACAAGGTCACCGGTGACGTTTATGCAGGTTCTTCCCATATCGAATATTGCGTCAACTCCCAATATCATCGCATAAGCAGCGGCGACGGGAGTGCCCGGATCAACTGGTAGTCCGACCGAATCCAGGACCAAAAGGAGCATAATTGCACCTGCACCGGGTACGCCGGCAGTTCCTATTGAGGCGAGCATAGCAGTAACTATAATGATAAGTTGATCCGACAGTGGCATGTGGCGACCTACGGCGAAGGCGATAAAAAGGGCACAAACTCCTTGATAAATTGCCGTCCCATCCATGTTGATTGTTGCTCCGAGGGGGAGCGTAAAAGAATAAATCCCCTTCGGTGTGCCCATATTTTCCGCACATGCCATGGTCACCGGCAATGTTCCGCTACTACTTCTCGTTACAAAAGCGGTTATCATGGCTTCCTGGGCGTAGGCTAAAAATTTAGTCAAGCGTAAGCCGTAAAACCTCAATATGAGCCCGTAAACCACCACTACGTGAACGACGATGGCAAGGTATTCCGCCCCCACTGCTGTTGCTAGCGGCCCGATTACCCTGGGGCCCTCTTTCGCCAACACCACAGCCACTAATGCAAAAACTCCAATGGGAGCGTATTCCATTATTCCCCTTACAACTTTGTACATGGCCTCGGCTGCACCATTGGCGAAATTAAAGACCGTTTTCGCAGATGNCCTTAATTCCTCGTTATCGCTTTCTAACAAAAACGAAAGTCCTATTCCAAAAAGAAGCGCAAAGAAGATAATGGGCAAGACGTCGCCCTTGGACAAAGCTTCGACGGGGTTTGTCGGGACTATATTTAAAAATGTAGTTACCAGTGAAGGTTTTTTAAGCTCAAATCCTGCAACTTCACCGGCGGCTAGCTCCAATCCCAATCCCGGTTTGAATAAATTGGCAAAAATTAAGCCTATTACGACGGCAAAGACAGTGGTCAGTAAATAATAAACTATTATTTTTATGCCAACCTTGCCCAGGCGATAGGGGCTGATGCTCGCCGTTCCAACGATGAGACTAAACAATATAACTGGGACGACTATCATTTTAAGGAGCCTGATGAATAAATCCCCNAAAGGTTGGACCCAAAGTATCTTGTCCTTCANCAATAAGCCAGCTACGACGCCAAGTATGAGCCCNATTAATATGCGCATCAACAAATTTGACCCGAAATACCAACTCATAAAGCCTCTTTTTTTCCCTTCTTCCGACATTACTTCACCCTCCTTTTGTTTCGTAGTGATTTTTATGAACTATATTACGACGTTATTAATTATAACTTATTACGCTGGAGTTTTTATGGTTTTAATTTAAAGACGACTGGAACTAAGAACTCGCCTTCCTTCGTGCTTTTAAAGACCCACTGTTTAACGGCTTTTAGTGCACTTTCATCTAATAAGTCATAACCACTCGATTTGTAAACGTTGGCCTCAACAACAGTGCCGTCAGACGAAACGCGCACGTATATTGTTGTGGTTCCTTCTTCGCCACGTCTCCTCGAGATCAAAGGATATGTGGGTTTTACGCTTCGAAGGATATCAAGATCACTTGCCATTTGTAGCGACTTTTGTTGCCAGCCAAGCGAGTTGTTTGAAACATCATTGCTCAAGTTAACAGCACCAGCCTGACCGTCACCTTTTTCGTACTGTACGCTCTTTGCCTGAGAGGGGGCGGGTTTTTGTGCTGCCTCGCCAGAATTTCGGGTTCGCGTTTCTTCCTGAATCTCTTTTACGTTTTTACTTAAGTGNGTAGCTTGCGCATCGATAGAAGAGGGGTTTTTTGAGGCAATTTCCTTTTTAGTTTCGCTCGAAGATTTGATAGTTGCAGATTCTTTTTTTGGCTCAGTTGGTTCCTTTTTTTCAATGAGGGTCTTTGTGGCAGGAATTTTTTTTGGCATCACTTCAAAAGTGGGATGGTTCTTGACTTCATCTTTAGAGTTTTTATCGCTGCTAGCATCTTTGGTCGTTTCGGCTTGCTCAAGTCTTGCCAGCTTGACGCTAATAGTTTTACTCACGCTTGGTGTTTTGACTTGAGCGCGAGGAATCTCGAAGTTACAAATTATCANAGCGTGTATGAGCAAACTCAATAGCAGAGGGCCCATCCACTTTCCGATATTGTCTCTCATGGAATCGCTTTTTCGCCTCCTCCCACTGCCAACGAGACTTCCTCAACTCCAGCTTGCTTTAATGCGTCTAATACATGAATTATTGCTTCGTAGGGTGTTTTTTTATCTCCAGCTAAAAGTATCGATTGGCCTTGCGATCTTTCTTGCTGAACAAGCGCTACTGCTTCGTCAATGTTAACCGTTTTCTCGTTAATTATAATAGCACCATGGCGATCGANGTTTATCACGAAAGGCGTTCGTGATAGGGAGTCTCCGGTGCCTTCCGGAAGCACAACTGTAATGCTTCCTTGGACAAAGGTTGCAGTTAAGACGAAAAAAATGATCAATTGAAAGACGACATCTACTAAAGAGGTCAATTCAATTTCTGGAGAAGTCCTTCTTTTTGATCTCATCGAAGGGAGCGTTCCTCCTTAGAGGCCCTGTTTAAGGCTTTGATNAGCATATCCGCACTTTCAAGAACTCTAGGTCCAGGATGAAGGAGCACTTCTGCTTCGAAGGAGACAATTCCTCCATTTTTTGCCTTAATTGGCAGGTCCCCCATTATGCTTATGAAATCCCTTGCCGTGATGGACATGCCCTTACTTGCTTGCACCAAAAATATCACATCAGGATTGAAGGACAGCAATTCTTCCTTACTCATCACGGGAAAGGAAAACCTCTTGCTTCCTGCTGTATTTGTAATGCCCAATGATTCCATGATATCGCTGATGTAACTCCACCCCCCGGCAACTATTAAAGGGTCATGCCATACCACCACTAGCATCGACACGGGTTTTTTATGATTTTTTGACGCTAGAAGCTTTCTTTCCTCTAGTCCTTTTTCAATTTCTTCCCATACTTCCGTTGCTTTCATTGTCTTGTCAATTTTAGCTGCTATCGTAAAGAAGGCTTCCCTTACGTCATTCAACCTGTGGTGCAGCGTCAATTCTAAAGTGTCAATGTTAAAGGTCCGGAGGCGTTTTAACAGGTCGTGATGGAAAATCTTTTCGCCTATGACAAGATCGGGTTTTAAGTTAAGTATTTTTTCGAGCGAAGGGTTTATGTTGCCGCCGACACTTTGTATTTTTGATACTTCAGGAGGAAAGGTATCATAATCCGTTACTCCCACTACGAAATCAATGGAATCCAAAAAATATAATGACTCAGTGATGCTTGGTGCTAGCGAAACAATTCTTTCGTACTTTTGGTCTGCCGTTGCTGAAGGTATAAAAACCCAGCTTAAGATCGCCCACAAAAGATAGGCCAAACACACCTGTTTCTTAAAATTACTCATGCTCCATTTTTCCTCGTAATAACTTTTCCCTCAAGATAAAATCGGTTCCTCTCCAAAGGGATTCCTCCGCAGCGTCGATTTTCGATGAAAACCATGAATAACATAATACAGCAGGTATTGCNACGGACAATCCGGCGACGGTGGTTAGCAAAGCCTCCCAAATGCCCGAGGCAAGCAGGGCCATATTAGCAGCTCCTTCGGACTCAGCAACAGCTCGAAAGACATTGACAATCCCCAAAACGGTGCCCAGAAGTCCCAGTAAAGGTTCAACACGGGCAATCGTGGAAAGAAGGGTTAGTCCCTTTTCCCACCTGTAAATTTCGTGTCGGACCTCTTGTTCCAATAACATTTTTAGCGCTTCGGATGGCGCCTGCCAATGGTCTACTGCTGCACGAAACAGGCGATGTAGTGAAGTTTCTTTTTCGCGAACTAAGGAAGACGCTCCTTCAGCATCTCCTTTGTATAGCAATTCACCCAATTTGTGCTCCAGTGGTTCCGGGTTTGTCCACGACTTCGTGTAAAACCAAAAGCGTTCAATGACAACTGCCAGTCCGATTATGGAAACCAACAATATTGCATACATACACGGACCGCCCATTTCCATCAAGCGCATGAAACTCAAAGATTATCACCCCTGCGTTTTATATCATAGAAAAGAATAGCATTATATGTTCGATCTGCCAATGTTTTTCTGAAACCAGCCAGCCTTGCTAAAAGCGAGGAGGAGTGCAAACCCGAGGAAAGAGCCAGGAACGCTACTTAAAAGAAAGGCAGACATTATTAACCACAGAGCTGTCTCCTTGCCGATTGTCGGCGCCAAGATATAAACGCTTATAATAGCTCCTATTATTCCCGTGCCCAGAGGTTCCGTTAAGGCGGCATAATATCTCTTGTTTTTGAGGAGTCTAGCTGTGATGCCCACAACTAAAGCTCCTGGTATGCTACCTGGAAAGGCAAATAATGTTCCGGTACCTAAAGCATTTCTAATTATACTCGCAGTTAAAGCTGCACCTGCTGCCCACCACGGTCCAAGCAATACCCCTGATATTGCATTAATCGCATGTTGAAAGGGAAAGCAGCGAGTCGGNCCCACGGGAATGCTGAATCCCGANAGAAGGACTGCCATTGCAGCAAAAAGAGCCGCTAAGATAAGGTTTTTCAACGTGGCCTTCATAACTTTTATGTGCCTCCTTTGTCTTAACTTTTGGGTTTTTAGTCCTTCCATAAAAGCTGTTTTGNGTCAACCTGATGCTCTATCAGCCCCACTTGAAGCGCAAAGTCTGCGAAGGCTTGCCATCGTTCAGCCTCGAGGTTTTGGTTTTCGGCGTAAAAAGGCAAAGTCTTTTCGAAAGCGCGTTTTTCAAGTTTTTTGTCCGATTCGGGTACGGCCTTGAAGTAATGGTCGAGAGCTTCTTCGGGAGTATCCTTACTTATTTCTATGGCCTTAGACAAAGCTCTTCTGAAGGAGGAGATTGTCTTCTTGTTTTCTTTGGCAAATTTTGGATTAGCAATTACTACAAGTTCATCGTAATCGGGAAATCCATATTCTTCCAGTGCAAAGTAACCAGGCGCATATCCTTCAAGCTCTAGTTCCACTACTTCATAATTTCTAAAACCACCCATTACGGAATCGACCCTTTTCGATACCAAAGAGGGTATGATCGCAAATTCTATATGTATTAGTGTGTAATCTTTAATTTCGTTTAGTTCACAAAAAGCCCTGGCCAGCACGTCTTCCATCCCAGCGACGGTATAGCCCATTAACTTTCCATTCAGGTCCTGGGGTTTTTCTATACCACGATCTTTGATGTACAAAACAGTGGATAGAGGATGGCCTATAAGCCTGCCTATGACTAATACTGGAACACCCTCCGATGCTGCAACTAAAGCTTGTGGCTCGTAACTGATTCCTAATTCCGCTCTGCCCGCTGCAACCAGTTTCAGCGCATCAGCGCTTTCTGAGGGTGACGTTATGTTTATCTTTAGACCTTCCTCTGCGAAAAACCCCTTTTCTTGTGCTACATAAAGCGGCAAGTGGTCAACGTTTGGAAACCAATCCAATACTAACGTCAAATTCTCTCCTCTTGCCGGAACCGTAAAAAGAAGAAAAATCAACACTGCCAAACCTATGCGTTTCACTCTAAAATCGCCTCCTGTTTAAATATCGTTTAATTAGCTAACCTAACATTTAATAACGATAAATTAATTCTTTGTATCGTTCAGCCAAAATAAAAAATGTTTTTCCAGTTTGCCTACTAGCAACCACATCCCCATACCCATAGCGCTTAGCCAGACCAGGGCTGCAAAGAGCATGTCAGTTCTCAATCTGGCGTTCATTTGAATCATCAAGTATCCTAAGCCCTTTTGAGCACCCACCCACTCCCCAAGTACGGCTCCAATGGTAGCGACAGCGACGGCCATCTTAAGCCCGGCAAAAAATGAGGGCAGGGCGGCTGGCCAATAAAGAAAGCGCATCTTTTTCCAAAAAGATGCATCGAGGAGGTCAAAAAGCACCTCATAATCCGGATCAACTTGTTTAAAACCAGAGTGCAGCGAAACGGTCAAAGGGAAAAATATTACTATAGTTGCCATGATGATCTTGCTCAAAAGTCCATACCCGAACCACACGACAAGCAAGGGGGCTAAAGCGAAGATTGGTATGGCCTGCGATATGACGAGAAAAGGTGTTATTGCGGCATCAACGCTTGGAAAGCTGAACATGACTATTGCAAGAGGTATAGATATGGCAAGGCTGATCATTAAACCGAGTAAAATCTCGACTGCAGTAACCAGCGTGTTTTCTAAAAGCAGAGGTGCTTGAGAAAAACACGTATATATAATAAGACTTGGAGCAGGAAGTATGAATTTAGGAATGTGTAAAAGGTTTACCAAAATTTCCCATATCAAGAGGATAAAAATTAATACCGAAAAGGATGTTCGACTATGCATTGATGAGCTCTCCTTTTAGCGTAAAAAATATGTTTTCTGCCATCTCCGCTAGCTCGAAGTCCAAATGATACCTGGGCTTTGGTAAATTGCTCAAGTCAATCTCCTTTATTATGCGCATAGGCAGGTGTGAAAGTAAAAATATCTTATCCGCGAGCATTAAAGCTTCCATGATGTCATGGGTGATCATCAATACGGTTTTATCGAATTCCAATTGGATGCGCAAAATTTCCTTTTGAAGCGATTGACGCGTGAGTGCGTCAAGAGCTGAAAGAGGTTCGTCTAACAAGAATATTTCTCTGTCAAAAAGCAATGTGCGGACCAAAGCGGCTCTTTGGCGCATGCCTCCAGATATTTGATAGGGTAAGTAATGCTCAAATCCTGATAAGCCAAATCGGGATAAAAGACGTTTTGCCTCAGATTCTCCGGTTTTTGTATCTCTCTTTAAAGTTTTTATCGGGATTAAAACGTTGTCTAAAATGTCGAACCATGGAAGCAGCAAATCCTTTTGGAGCATCATTGCGGTATTTTCTTTCAAGTTTAGTAGCTTTAGGCCCTCCCACTCTATGTGACCGCTGTCAGAGGACTCTATCCCGGCAATGACGCGAAATAAAGTGCTTTTGCCGCATCCAGAAGGTCCTAAGAAGGCGGCAAAACTTCCCTTTTCTACCATGAAGCTTATATTTGTAAATACAGCGAGATCTGAGTAAATTTTACTGATGTCGCAAACCCTTAACAAATTAAAGCCGACCTCCTTGTTTAAGGATCAGTCGGCATATTGGGGAAGGAATTATTTTTTGAAGGCCTGAAAACCTACACCTTCCCTACGCCGGCATGACCCGGATCAGGTTCTAAGGGTCGAAGCTTTTTTAGCTTCCTCTCAGTCGGTAAACCGACTCCCCCAGGACACATATACAATTTTAACACAAAATTTCATCGCTTGCTATGTAAACTTCTTTATGTTTATGCTTTAAGCTAGCTCATCTCGGTGGATCACATTCTTGAGTGAGTACGTATATCATTGACGGCTTTATGCTAAATGAAACATTTTGCCCTTCATGCAGGTTTAAAGTGGAATAAGAATCTTTGGGATGTTCTGTGTGCCATTCTATTCCGGCACTATGAATGTAAAGTCGTACTAAGTGGTTCATCTCGATCCTTTCTATTATCTTTCCCTCCATGACGTTGGGCCTTAATTCCGGGTCAACGGGAAGGTCTGGGTAAAGCAATTTGACGTGATCGGGAGGTATAAAGACGGTGACCTTTCCTTTTGCCGGGCCTGTGGGTTGTAATAGTTTTAGTTTTCCCCCAGGCCAACTGAGCCAATGGTTTCCTTCCTCCGTTATGATTTCGCCCTGTACCAGAGTTCCCCAACCCAAGGAATGCCAAACATTTTCCTGGCATTGGGGGTCCCAAAGTTTGTTTGCATCGATAGCGGCAGTTATAGATCCGTCGCGAATTAAAAAAACCTTGGTTGCCAGCGAGCACACGTCTTCTACGTCATGAGTAACATACAAAATCGGGATCCTTATTTCAAGAAATAAGTTTTTTAANTCCCTCCTTAATGCCCGACGCATTGGTCCCTCCAGTGCGCTAAAAGGCTCATCAAGTAGCAAAAGATCGGGCTTGGGTGCAAGCGCTCGAGCTAGAGCAACGCGTTGTTTTTGACCACCTGACAGCTGATGAGGCATTCTCTCGTAAAGTCCTTCCAGCCTCATCTTGTCAAGCCACTTCTGGGCAAGCCGCCACTTATTTGGTCCCTTTAATCCGTATGCAACATTCTCTATCGCAGACAAGTGAGGAAATAGGGCCAATTCCTGAAAGACTAACCCAATCTTCCTTGCAGCCGGCTTTAGAAATGTAGAAGANGCGGAGTCGTACAAGATACGCCNTCTAAGGTTGATTTTACCTCGNTCAGGCTTGACGAGGCCAGCTAAAACATTCAAGGTTTGACTTTTCCCTGCGCCGCTGGGGCCAAAAAGCACACCTATTTCCTCTCCCAGATGGAGCGAAACATCTAAATGAAAGTTTCCAAGCATTTTAGAGAAATTTGCCTCAAGACAATCCTGCATGCTTTCCCTCCAGCTTTTTAACGATTGATAGACTGGCTATTCCAAGAATAGTCAATAAAAGGGCCGCTAAGTTCGCCTCAAAAAACTTCATGGACTCAACTCTGCTGTAAATATAAAGCGGCAACGTCTGAGTTCTTTCGGGTATGTTTCCCGCTATCATAAGCGTAACACCGAAATCTCCAAGGGCCCTCATGGAAGCCAGGGCAAGGCCGGCCATCAAGGATGACCTTGCCAAAGGAAAGGTGACCCTACAAAACACTCTAAGTTCATTGTCTCCTAAGGTGCGGGCGGCCTGTTCGAGCTTCTCATCTACAGAGCAAAAGCCCGACTTTGCAGCTTGTATCATTATTGGCAAAGAGGGAAAAAGAGGCGCTAAAGCGGCTGCCGGAAAAGAAAAAAGGATCCTGGATTCCCTTATAAAAGGAATATGAGACAATGTCATAAGGAGGTACAATCCTAAAACGGAAGGCGGAAGGACGATTGGCAACACTACTAGAGTATCGACCAATGTCCTGCCTTTGAATTGCTTTTTAGCCAATGTCCAACCTATTAAAGTACCCATGAAAAAAAGTATAGGAACATCTATGATCAGCACCTTTAGGCTTACAATAAAAGATGGCGTCATCTTTATCGCACCGGCTCAAAACCCCATTTAATCCAAATGTCATAACTAGCTTCGGACCTGATGTAATGCCAGAAGGCCTCGATATTTTTGGTAGCCTTGCCCTTTACAAGTCCGCCACTATTTTCTAGTGGATCCACCGGTAAGATAACGTAACTTCCTTCATTTAGTTTTTTTGCCACAGATAGCGAAAACATCCCGATATCGGCCCCACCTGTTTTAGCTGCCAATGCGGCTTGTTCTACATTGCCCATTATCACTAACCGGTTTTCTTTTAAAAGCTCGTCGTAAATTCCCATTGTTTTTAAATATTCCGCAGCGGCTTTGCCAAAGGGAGCTGCTTCCGGATCTGCAATGGCTATGCGAACGTCCTTTCTTTCTATCGTTTCCAAAGTGATGGTTTCTTCTTTTAGCCACCATGCCACGACTGGGGACGTTGCCATTGGGGACACCTCATAAAGCAATTCCTCACTTTCAAGTTTTTTGGTCCATTCGGGACTTGCCGATAAAAATAACCCAAAAGGTGCTCCAGCTATTATCTGGGATGCTAGTTTGCCCGATGCTCCGGAAACGATTTTGGGTGGGGTTCCTAGACCATGGTTTTCAAATTGGGTAGCCAATTCGTTTATGCATTCGTGCATGCTCGCAGCAACAGCTACCACATCATCCGTTGGGGCGGCGAGGACAAAAGAGGGAGACAAAAATGATACTATCACGACCATAACCGCTAAACCCTTACTTAACCGGGATAACATAAAAATGACGCCTCCTTTAATTTATTTAGATGCTTTAAGTGATGCAATTTCGTGGGTCTTGATGTCGGCATCTAAAATTAAATATAAGCTACAGAAAGAGGAAATGCAACTATGTTGCAAATAATTAATTTCGTCCCGGTCATCCTTGCCAAATTGATTACCATTCTGATGTGTAATCGTCAAAGTAGCCCTGCACATGCACAATGGGAGTGCCTTTGTCTCCGCTTCCGCTTACAAGGTCGCATAAACTTCCTATAAGGTTGGTGTACATGCGTGGGGTGGTACCTAATGTTTCAGTGGCATCCAAATTTGAAGCTTTTTTCTTTAGGATGCGGTCCTTGATCACCTCATCGATACTACCTTCTTGCGCCTCAAGTTCTTTGTCGACGACGTATTTTAATTTGATCTCGCGGGGTGTCCCGATCAAGCCTTTGGTAAAACCGGGTGAGACCACTGGATCTGCAAATTCCCAAATTCCAGTCTTTGGATCTTTGAAGGCGCCGTCCCCGTACACCATGACTTCCACCTCAACTTGACAGGTATCTTTGATTAGNGACTGTATTTTCTCGCATATTTCTTGGCTGTTGCGGGGAAAAAGTTTCAACCTGTCTTCCGATGCCGTATTGGATCCCAGCAAGCCGTATTCCGGGTTATAACCACTGCCATTCACAGGTTCGGTGAGCAGGTCGTCTAAGCCGAGCACCACAGAAGCCCCAGCCTGTTTTGCGATCTTTTTTGTCCAATCCCTTTCATGAATGTTGGCTACCAGAATTTCCTTTGAGTATTTTAAGGCGATTTTCGGATCGTTTGAAAAATATATGTGCATTTTGCCCTCAGGCGCAACGCTTTTATATAGATCGACGTAATCAACGTTTGTGAATGGATGTCTTAGCGAAAGTCCTTTTATGGACCTATAATCTTTTTCTTCGAGCGTGTCAACGTAAGGGTTTATGCCCTTTTCGTACATTACCTCTCTGTTCATTAGTGGGTTGCCAACCTCGTCGTTAGGATAGTTTAGAAAAAGATGAACGGTTTTGCCTGTCGCAATGATGCCTTTAAGGATTAAAAAAAACCTATTTCGGCTTAAGATCGGAAAAAGGACCGCGATTTCATCTGCCTTCATTTTTCGGGATAAATCATTAGCTACGTCGTGTATTGTTGCATAGTTGCCCTGAGCTCTGGCGACAAGCGATTCAGTGATCCCTATTACGTCTTTGTNTCGCAAAGAAAAACCTTCTTCTTTGCATGCTCTTTTGATGGAGTCTACGACCACCGAAACTATGTCATCGCCTGTCTTTATCAAAGGTGCCCTGATGCCTCGCGCTACTGTGCCGACCCTTCGCGCCATGGCAATCACTTCCTTTCGATTCGATCGATGTCTGAACCCTTCATGACCGATGGATAATATAGCATAATTCGTTGTTTTTTATTTAATTAAGCCCAATATTTCTGAAGTTGCTACGAAAGCCCAGATATCTCCTGAGAGGAAGAATGTAAAAAATACTGATATGATATGTCAAGTCCTTTATGATAATTTATATTAGCGTTGTTGCTATTCATGATTTGTTAAAAAATTTTTATAATGTTCTTTCGAGCTTAAAGGGTATCTAAGGCGGTGATTTATGGTTCATGACTAAAGATCTGATATGGTTTGGCATACAATATCTTAGCGTTCAATCGCGCATGTTGCCTCATTCTGCTGCTTTGTCCCTGGGTGGAACTTTAGGGCGTATCGTGTGTGCGTTAAGTAAAAAGAGGGTCTCAAAAGCTGTCCGCAGATGTTCAAAGATCTTGGGTTGCAATTTAGCGGTAGCAAGAGATATTGTCACTAAATCTTACATCAATTTGGGTCGCAGTGTCGTGGAATTTCTCAGCCTGCCTAAATTAAGTAGCAGAATTGACGAAATAGTTACTGCACATGGCATAGAAAATCTCAATGATGCCCTTGCATGCGGNAGAGGGGTGATATTGCTTACNGCTCACCTCGGNAATTGGGAGCTGGCGGCGGCCTACTTGGGTATTAAAAGATATCCTATAAAGGCGATAGGCGCGGAACAAAGGGATCCCCGCATTACTGACTTAATTTCNGATCTTAGAGCTTCATGCGGTGTCGAAANCATTGGGAAGGGCTTTGATTTAAGGAGTGCCATTCGTTGTCTTCAGGAGGGAAATATCTTGGGGGTGTTGCTAGACCAAGACGCGCGTGACAAAGGAATAATCGCTCCTTTCTTGGGNCATCCGGCGAGTACGCCCTACGGGCCTATAAAGATGGTACAAAAGAGGCGGTCCCCCATCGTCCCNCTGTTCATAATTCGCAGAAAGGATGGCGTCCGGCATGATTTATACTTTTTGCCTACTTTGGAAGAAACCGTCGAGGATTTTTACGATAAGCCTATTGAAGAAAACGTGCGCATATGCAATGATATCTTGTCTGACTGGATTTTGCGACATCCTGAACAGTGGCTGTGGCTATATCCCAGATGGGCATCTACGTTAGGTGATAGGTAATGTATCTAGGTTTGGACCCTGGCAGAGATAAGGTTGGTTTTGCCTTCGTAAATGAAGAGGGCGTACTCCTTTGTTCTGGCATATTTCAGGCGGAATCNTTTGAAGCATTCTTATCGGCTTTGATAGGGGAAAATTGGGATTACATAGGATCATACAAACTCGAGGGCAGTATTTCTGCACTTTTCGGCCAAAAACTTGAGGTTGTATTGCTTGGTGGAGGGACTACGTTTAAGGATTTCGAACAGGTATTGCAGAGAAATGGAATTAGGTACGAAATTGTGGACGAGTCTTTCACAACGCTCANGGCGAGGAAGGCCTACTTCCAGATTCACCCTCCAAAGGGGTTACGTAGATGCATACCNTCGTCTCTTTTGATTCCAAAACGAGATGTAGACGATTTGGCGGCTTGGGAGCTTGTCAAAAAATGGTTGCAGAATAAAGATATCCACGGGGGCGTATCATATGGATTCTGAACTTTTCGCAAAGATTGTCAATAGTTTTGCAGGGGCGCTTGTATCTGTTTGCAAAAGCATGGGCGTTGATATCACATTGGATAAATTGGCCATTACTTCCGACGTGAGCGTTGCTGGAAGCAGGGTTGCCGCGCTAATAGGCTTTGTAACGACGGCGGTTAAGGGAACAGTTGCTGTTATGGCAGACGAGACAAGCTTTAATCGAATTGTAATCGCAATGTCAGGAGGAAATATTACGCCCAAATTGGGTGATCCTCTTTCCATGAGCGTGTTGGGAGAGCTGGCGAACATGACTAGTGGACAGGCCTTCATTAAGCTCAGCGAAGTGGAGGGTCTAAACTTGACTCCCCCTCAGTTGTTGGTTGGCGAACATATTAAATCCATTCCTCCCAAAGAAAGATCTACACAAAGTTTTACTCTGCCCTTTAAACTAGACGGAGGAGGGATTTTATATATGGTCTTAACAGTGAGTTGAGGAACTTCTCATATATTGCTTGTTCATCAAATTTCTTTTTCGATATAAAGTAAAGCATAAAGCAGACTTGTGGTTTATCGGCAAATTATATTAGCGAAAAATGCCGTAAGCGCGGCTAGCAAGCCACAAGTTATAATTCCCAGGGAAGGACGCTTATTTATCCGCGTATTTAGCAACAGGAAAAATGCCAAGGGTGCCAACAAAAGATAAATCGGCCTGTTCAAGGTTGACGAAAATAATCTTAGAGTACTNGTCGTTAGAAGTGCTGCTACCCCAGGACGAAGCGAGAGCTTTGCATTTTGTTTGGTTGTTTNTCCAATNGGAAGGATTTTGATGATTAATAGCAATATCAACAATAATATGAGAGGGGTTGCAACTATAGCAACAGTTGCGATTACGGCTCCGGGAAATCCACCCAATTTTTTGCCCACATAGGTAGCAGCATTGACGGCAATCGGGCCCGGAGACATTTGCGCTAAACTGATCATTTGCTCAAATTCACCAGAAGTGAGCCATTGGTAATTTAGCACAATCTCATGATATATTAAAGCTATGGAGGATAATCCGCCCGCAAAGCTCCCCAAAGATATTCTCGCGAAGGCCAAGGCAAGAAAGAAAAGTTCACGCATCTTTGTCCTTCCTTGCAAGCAGCATGTTCATCGAAAAGCCCACAAAAAGAGCAATGAGCGGGTGAACTTTGACCAGCATCAAAATTGTCATCAAGATAAAACTTGCAAAGCTCACTAAGCCATATTCAAAGGCTTCCTTTATCCATCGCAAGGCTGTCAAAAAGACAAACACCGCTACACCAACCAGGCCGCCGTAAAAAAAAGATTCTATGAATAAGCGAGAGGCTTCTTGATTCAAATTTAACAGGAGTGGCGCTAAGAAATATATTATTATAAATGGTGGCAAGATTGACCCTGTCACAGCTGCAAGACCACCTGTTATTCCAGCAAGTTTTTTGCCGATAAGATATGATAGGTTTGTAATTATTGGGCCAGGAAGAGATGTGGTGATTGCGATTAAGGAGTCTACATCGCATAATGAGTTCCAGGATTTCTTTTTGATTTCGGCATCGATGACTCCGATGAATACGAAACCTCCTCCCAAGGCCCACAGACTTGCTTTAAAAAAAAGTAAAAATATATCTTTTATCACAATTATTACCCGCCTTCATAAATATCTCTTTCTTCATCGGATTTTCAAGTAAAATTTT
>JGI24710J26742_10001352_pt1 | contig 22538 bp, 16 predicted proteins | sample BioPla2DNA2_FD_26742 | JGI IMG/M metagenome (IMG submission 26742) | reverse complement strand
TACGTAGCTGCATGGTATATGAAAGCTGCTCAACTCATTGCAAACACTCCAACCAAAGTTGCTTTTGTTTCCACCAATTCTATTACTCAGGGAGAACAAGTGGGTATTTTATGGAACTTGTTATTCAATTATTACAATATCAAAATTCATTTTGCTCATCGTACTTTTAAATGGATTAATGAAGCTAAAGGAAATGCAGCAGTTTATTGTATCATAATTGGTTTCGCTAATTATGATACCAACAACAAGAGCATTTTTGAGTATGAAGATATTAGAGGAGAAGCACACGAAATAAAAGTTAAGAATATCAATCCTTACTTAGTTGATACAAAGGACATTTTTATTGATAAACGCAAAAAACCTATTTGCAACGTGCCTGAAATGTCATTTGGAAGTATGCCCAATGATGGCGGCAATTTTTTGTTTACAGACGAAGAAAAAAAGGAGTTTGTAACAAAAGAACCAATCTCAGAAAAATTTTTTAAACCCCTTATTTCGGCATACGAATTTCTAAATGGTCGCAAACGTTGGTGTTTATGGCTTAAAAATGCTGATCCAAGTGAATTAAAAAATGCAAAATTTATTACAGAACGAATCGAAAATGTAAGAAAATTAAGAGCTAAAAGCTCAAGACAAACAACACAAAAACTTGCAGCTTTTCCAACCTTATTTGGCGAAGACAGACATCCCGAAAGTGATTATGTTTTAATTCCAAGTACGACTTCTGAAAACAGAAAGTATATTCCGATGGGATTTTTTGGAAAAGATGATATTGCAAATAATAGTTGCCATATAATTCCCAATGGTGGTCTTTTTCATTTTGGTATATTAATGTCAACAATGCATATGGCTTGGGTAAAGTCAGTTTGTGGAAGATTAGAAAGTAGATTAAGATATTCAAACGAAATAGTTTATACAAATTATCCTTGGCCTGAAAATCCAACCGAAAAGCAAATAAAAGCCATAGAAGAAGCAGCGCAAAAGGTTTTAGATACTCGTCTGGAATTTCCAAACAGCACTTTGGCAGACCTTTACGATCCTTTGACGATGCCTCCTGCATTGGTTAAAGCACACAACGAACTGGACAAAGCAGTAGATTTGGCATATCGTCCGCAACCATTCACCAGCGAAACCAACAGAATGGGTTATCTTTTCGAGCTTTATGAAAAATATACAGCGGATCTGTTTACGAAAGAGAAGACGAAAAAGAGAAAGAGATAGAGGGATTTCGGGGTAAAAAAAGGCGGAAATTTGAAGGCGGAAGTCGAAATATATTCAATTACGAATTACGAATTACGAATTACGGGATTAAAATCATAACACATTGATATACAAATAGATGCAATGCCATATTTTTGACAATCAGGTTTATAAATCCGAAATCCGTATTCCGAAATCCGAAATCAAAATGGCTTTAGCCCAAATTTATTAGCTAGGAGTTTTGAGGTAGAATTTAGATTTTTAGAGTCATTTATTTTGGAGATAGCGAAACAATAAAAAACCGAAGGGGTAAAGTTAATATTATAATAAATTTGGGCTAAAGCCCTTGTGTTCAGGGGGTTAATCTAAATCCACGCCCTAAAGGACGTGGCAATTGATATGATTGAATATCAGGCAGTTAGATCATATTTTCGCTAAATTTTGAAATTCTAAAATCTAAATTCTAAATTTAAGATTCCGAAATCCGAAATCCGAAATAAAACTCTCTAAAAGGTTTATTATTCCAGAGTGGGGTGATGGATTAAAAAAAAAGACACCCCAAATCCTGCCCCCCTTTTATTTTTATTTCAAAAAGAAAAAAAAAGTAAAATTAAGTGTCGCCTTTTTTATCTATCTTTGCATTGTGTCTCAGGGTATATAAATGTGATTGTAAATGAGATTTAAAATTTTTATTTCTGGATTCATAGCACTATTTTATGTGTTGACCGCGCAAGGTCAAAACACAGATTGTTTTCTATATGATAAGAATGTTTCTATTCCCTTGTATGGATCCTATGAGGATGAAGTGCCTGCTGTTTTGTTGTATCAGGACTCTTTAAAGGAAAACTACTACTATGTACAATTATTAGAGAATAAGGGTAATAAATTTCGAGTTCATGTAACAAGAGTTGAAGATACAGTAAATATTTATGGATGGATTGAAAAAAAATATTGCAAAGTTTGGATTTGGCTTATGGCTACTGACTGTATCTATTTGTTTTCAGAGCCCAATAGCAGTAGTAATTATCGAAATATACAGGAAGAAGAGTTAATATATAATGGAAACGGATACATTGCTACCATACTTGAATTTTCGAAGAAAACAGAATGGTTAAAATTATGTATTCCAACTCAAAGTGGTAATATTTATGGCTGGACATTAAACTATTGCGGTAATATATATGGCTCATGTGAAGGGGATCGGGCTCGTTCTCCTTCAAGAGTCTATGGAGAGATAAATAGATAGGATTCTAATTCCGACTTTCGACTTTCTACTTTCTACTTTTTCATGACTGTTCGCTCGCTACAGCCCACAGGTAGAAACTCGCCACTGAGGCGTAAGGGGTGTATCGTTCATGGTACTGTATAAACTCTTGCTTGCTCACCTTGGGAACCTCGTATATTCTTTGCAATCCGCGATGAATCCCTAAGTCTCCGTAACTCAGGATATTGGGGCGTTGCATTGAAAAGAGCATCAGCATCTCAGCACTCCATACCCCGATTCCATCCAGACCGGTCAATACGGTCAACACCTCTTCATCCGACAAGTGATGCAACTGCTCCAGGTCAAGCTCCCGGTTTACCACCTTATCTGTCAACTTTTTGATATTTCCCGCTTTTCTGAATGAAATCCCCATTTTTTGGATCTGCTCAACAGAGGAATGTGCCATCCTTTCCGGTGTAATAGCCCCAAACTCTGTCAAAAAGCGTCCCCGAATGGTACGATGCGCTTTGGTAGAGATTTGCTGTCCGACAATAATATCCACCAACGCCGAAAACAGATCCGGATTCACCCGCCGCTCAATCTTTCCGTACCGTTCTATGACCTTAGCTAACCGCTCATCCCGCGCCTTCAGAAAATCGATCTCTTCCTGCCCATATTGAAAAATCTGCAAATCCATAAATGACAAAATTGATAATCTGCAAAGATATGGATTTTATTTATGTATTGGTGTATTGATCTGATTATTGCATCCATTTATAAATGTAATATAAAGATAACCCTGTCCGAAAAACTAAGGCAAATTAAAAACAATATTATTTAATGTATATTTCCAGTAGATTTATGTATTTTTGCATCATAATAATTATCCTATGATAAACATAAATAGCCTTGAAAGAGTAAATGCGCTGATTGCTGATGCCGAAACCCTCAATGTAGAGTTTAAAGAAACTACAGGTCAGTTGGAACGAGGCATGGAAACTCTTTGCGCTTTCCTTAATGGATCTGGAGGAACTGTTCTATTCGGGATTGCGAATAATGGTAAAATAGTAGGTCAAGAAGTCTCGGACACAACTAAAAAAAACATCGCTGAAGCAATTAAACGACTAGAGNCAATGACCTCTGTACTAATTTCTTATATTCCACTCCCAAATAGCAAAAAGAGAATCATCGCGTTGAACGTAGATGATGTCGCACTGAAACGCCCATTCTGTTACAAAGGACGACCTTATATGCGCATAGAAAGTGTTACGACTACTGTGCCCCAACCTATTTATAATGAATTATTGATGCAACGAGAAGGAGGCAATAATCGTTGGGAAACATATCCAAATGAAAAATTGAAATTATCTGATTTAGATGAAGAAGAAATATTAAAAACAGTCCGTTTGGGCGTTGAATACGGGCGATTGCCAGAAACTACCGGAAACGACATTCCTGCTATTCTTGAAAAATTGGGACTTATTGAAAATCATGTACTTAACCATGCTTCAGCCATATTGTTCGCAAAAAAGAAACTAGTTGATTACCCTCAATGCCTGTTGAGACTTGCGCGCTTCAAAGGAACTGAAAAGACAGTTTTCTTAGATAACCAACGTATTTATGGCAATCTATTTCATCTACTTGATGCTGCCATGACATTTATTTTTAAACATTTGTCTTTGTCTGGAGCAACTAACACAATGGAAAGAGAAGAACTGCTTTCTATTCCTTACAAAGCAATACGCGAAGGTATTGTAAATGCTTTATGTCACAGAAATTACCGCATGACAAACGGATCAATAGGAATTGCAATTTATGATGATCGGGTGGAAATTGAAAATCCCGGTACTTTCCCGGTAGATTGGGACTTAGATAAATTAAAATCTGAACATGGCTCTAGACCACATAACCCTTTAATTGCCGATGTTTTATATATCCGTAAAATTTCGGAGAGCTGGGGACGAGGTATCAGTCTGATGATAAGCGAATGTGAAAAGGCAAATTTGCCTGAACCTGAATATCATTTTGGTGCCAATGAAGTAAGACTCATATTCCACTATCATGAACAACACCACCCAAGTACCACCCAAGTACCATCTAAGCTCCACCCAAGTACCACCCAAGTACAAATATTGATTGAAACTATAGGTATGAATAGCTATTCCACCACGGAATTAATGGAAATACTGCAATTGAAAAATCGAAGATATTTTACAAATGATTACTTGAAACCATCTCTTGAACAAGGCTTTGTAGCACAAATTTATCCGGAACAGCCTAGGCATCCGAAACAAAAGTACTATCTGACGGAAAAAGGTAAACAACTACTAGAACAACAAGCTTAGCGTTAAGTGATATTACATGTTATTTCACGCTTAAAATCCATGCAAATCGAAAGTTATACTTTAGAAATACATGTAAAAATAAAGTTGCACTTTAGATTTACACGAAAATTTTGTATCTTTGCGCAGTGAAAATAGATCAATTTATGAAATCGTTGAATATGTTATCACGGAAAATAAATTTTCAAGATACTGAAAATGAGAGTGTTTTCCTTTGGGGTGCTCGTCAAACCGGTAAAAGTACACTGCTCAAAATGCTATTCCCGGATGTTCGTTATATCGATTTATTAAAATCTGATGAATTTGCACGTTATAATCGTCGTCCGGCACTTTTACGTGAAGAGCTTAGTTTACTTCCCGAGAACGAATTGGTGATTATCGACGAAATTCAAAAAATCCCTGCATTGCTTGACGAAGTGCATTGGTTGATAAGCAACCATCATCTTCGTTTTATTTTGAGTGGTTCCAGTGCTCGCAAACTACGTCGCAGCGGAGTAAACCTATTGGGTGGCAGAGCTATCAGAAAACAGCTCTATCCCTTCGTTAGTGCTGAAATTCCCGAATTCGACCTGATCAAAGCCTGCAATAACGGAATGCTTCCACCCCATTATTTAGTAAAGAATGCTACAAACCGACTCCACGCTTATGTTGGCGATTATCTTCAACAGGAAATCAAAGCCGAAGCACTGACCCGAAATCTAAACACCTTTACCCGATTTATGGAAGTTGCTGCACTAAGCAATGGTGAAATTTTGAACTATAATAACATCGCCTCGGAATGTGGCATAAGTGCTCCTACCGTGAAAGAGTATTTTTCCATTTTGGAAGAAACGCTAATCGGCTACGTCATTCCTGCATTTACCCGAAATGTAAAGCGCCGCGTTATTCAATCTCCTAAATTTTACTATTTCGATGTGGGTGTTGCTAATTTTCTTTTGAAAAGGTCTAACCTTATTCCGGGTTCGCCTGAGTTTGGACATGCTTTCGAGCATTTTATCTTACAAGAAATTATCGCCTATATCGGCTATTTCAGACCGTTGCAAAATCTTTCTTATTGGCGCACATCATCGGGATACGAAGTGGATGCCATTATCGGAAATGCCGAGGTGGCCATCGAAATTAAATCGTCCGATGAAGTACAATCGCACCACACCAAAGGATTAAAAGCTTTTTCTGAAGAGTTCCCCGATTGTCGGCTTATTATTGTTTCATTGGATAAATACCCCCGACGAATGAATAATGTAGAGGTTTATCCGGCGTTAGAATTTCTAAAAATGTTATGGAATAGCGATGTTTTATAAAAACTAGATACCACTTTTTAAATCAACAAAGTAGAAAAATAACAGTATGAATATCTCACTCATAATCTCAGCCATTTTACCTGTAATTGTTTTTTTGTCCTTTATTTACAGAAAAGATTCTGAAAAAGAGCCGAAAAAACTTTTAGCTAAATGCTTTTTGCTAGGTGCCCTCAGTATTATACCTGTTTTTTTGATTGAACTTTTCTTGGATTCTTATAGTAATTCTATCAATTCTCCTCTGTTGCACTCTTTATATCGTGCTTTTATTGTGGCTGCCCTGGTGGAAGAGGGTACAAAATTCTTTTTTCTTAAAAAAGTAACATGGAGAAATAAAGAATTCAATCAAAGTTATGATGGTATAGTTTATGCCGTATTTGTATCATTGGGTTTTGCCATGGTCGAAAATATTATGTACGTATCGGAACATGGTTTTGTTGTTTCCATTTTTAGGGGGCTCTTATCTGTTCCCGGTCACGGATTATTTGGGATCATGATGGGATATTTTTATGCCTTGGCAAGATTTTCAAATGATTATAAGAGAAAAATATATTTAATCTTAAGCTTCTTTGTTCCTTTTCTTTTCCATGGGACATTCAATTTTTTACTGATGTATAATGCTCATGTTGAAAGTGAATTGATGATGTCATTAATATTTGTTGCTTTTATCGCTTTCGATATTTTTATGTGGAAAATGGGCATCAAAAGCATTAAGCGTCATTATGCAAGAGATATAAGAAAAAAAGAGACAATAAATTATTAAAATAAAAACAAGAAGAATTACAGATGCGTTAAGATGTGGAGTATTTGGAATGGATTGTTAAAACAATTTTATTTAATCAACATACGGTATATCGTAAAAAATCTCACCATTAAAATCAGTGAGCGAAAATATATCAGCAACATATTTGTTTTTAGCGTTAGTCCATACAAGTGTGTACTGATCTGCTATTTTACGATAACATTCCCATAGCGTATCAGATTCATAATTAGGATACACATAAAGAATTTCATAGTGACTAATTCCAGGGAAATAATCATTGATTTGATTTCTAAAACTGAATTCATCACCTTCGAAGTGTTCTTCTTGTTTTTCCTCTTCTGAAATAACTTCTTCAGGAATACATCCACCAAAGAATTCATACAAAGAATGCGGTCTAGTTATAATAAACGCTTCTATGTTTCCTTTTTCTTCATAAAGAAAGCTTTTATCAAATGATATGTCGCGACGTTTACATAGCTCATTACATGATATTAATTCCGCTAATTTTTGTAAATCTTTTTCTGCGATTTTTCTACATCCCATTTTTTCTTTTTTTAACATTATCATCAATCCGCCTTTAAAAAGTATATCTCACCACATGTAAAATAGCAACAAACTCTTCAATGGTGACGTAGTTATCGTAGCTGAAATACAAATCACTGCTGTAGGTTGAGTTGCCTTTGTACACTTTGTTGTCTTTGATGGTGTAGAGGAGATCGCTGCTGTAAGTGGAGTTTCCCTTGTACACCTTGCCATCCTTAATTGTGTAAACCTGGTCGCTGGAATAAGTTGAATTGCCTCTATAGATCTTGTTCTCTTTTATGGTATAGATGATATCGGTGCTGTAAGTCGAGTTATTTTTATAAATCTTATTCCCCTCGATCCGACAGACAATATCGGAAGAGTATGAGGAACTTTTTTTGTACACTTTTCCGTCCCGAAGGTTGCAAATCTGATCGGAAGAGTAACGGGAATCTTTATGATACACTTTAACCATACCGTGCTGTAAATCAAATGAGCAGAAAACTATAAAAAGCAAAGGAATAATGATCCATTTTTTCATGCTGAAACTATTTACCATGGCAAAGATACGATAAAATAAATGATTTAGAAAGGAATCAATTGCAATGTAACTTCTTCCCCCTTCTTCAAGTCAATTTCCACAAAAGGAGTATCTGCTCTCTCCACTTTATTGCAACCCCATTTCACGGTTTTAACATAGTCNGGTATTTTGATCCGATATTGATGATCTGCTTTGGCTCTGAGCGTAACTTCCTGAACCTGATGATTTTCCCAAATAAGATCCACCTCTCCGGCTCCACGAACGCAAACTCCTTTGAGACTACCCTTTTCCCATCGATCGGGCAGTGCGGGAAGCAACTCGATAAACCCGTGCTGACTCTGGATCAGCATTTCGGCAATTCCTGCACTCCCTCCAAAATTGCCATCAATCTGGAAAGGAGGATGTGCACAAAAGAGGTTCGGATAAGTTCCTGCCCGCTGTTCATCTTTATTTTCCGGATTCCAGGCAGGTTCCAGCAGTTTTTTCAACAAGCTGTACGCCCGGTTTCCATCCTTCAATCTTGCCCAAAAATTGATTTTCCACGCCCTTGACCATCCGGTACCCCCGTCACCTCGCCGATTGAGTGTTACTTTCGCAGCCTGAGCCCATTCCGGCGTAAAGTCCGGGGAAATCTGATTGGATGGGTACAATCCATACAAATGAGATACATGCCGGTGTTGGATATCCACTTCCTCATAATCTTCCAGCCATTCCATTAAATATCCTTTTGGACTAATATTATTTGGGGGGAGGCGGAATAGTGCCTGTTCGACCGCTTCCGTTACCTCATCACTGCTACCCAATATCTGCGCCGCCGAAAGGAGATTAGTGAAGAGCTCGCGGATAATCTGTGCATCCATAGTAGGACCAAGACAAACGTAAATTGTCTGATCCGAACCGGGTATTTTAAAGCCGTTCTCCGGAGAAGAAGAGGGCGCTGTAACCCAATAATTATGGCGGGGTTCCTCAATCATAGCGGATAGGAAAAATTGAGCCGCACCCCGAATAATCGGGTAAACAGATCGTAAATAAGCCGTATCCAATCCATACTGATAATGCTCCCAAAGGTGTGCACAAAGCCAGGCTCCACCGGTATTGGTTGCTCCCCAGGAAGCATGCTCTCCCGGAGCGGTAAAATGCCACGGATTGGTCATCATGTGAGCCACCCAACCCTTTGCCTGATAAAACCCTTTTGCCGTCTTCTCCCCTGACGATTGCAGCGACTCGGTCAGTCTGATCAGAGGAAGGTGAAGTTCTGCCAGATTCCCCACCTCAGCCAGCCAATAGTTCATCTGAACGTTGATATTCAAATGGTAATCTCCATTCCAAGGTGTCTGCACCTGATTCGTCCAAAGTCCTTGCAGATTCAGCGGTAAGCTGTTTTCTCGCGTCCCGCTGATCATCAAGTAGCGACCATACTGAAAATAGAGTGCCACCAAAGCAGGATCTTCATCCGACTGAAATTGGAGTAGCCGTTGATCTGTGGGAATATCCAAATTTTGCGGACCTAAATCCAGTTCCACCCGATCAAACTTTTCGCGATAAGCTTCAATGTGACGCTTTTTCAACTGCCGGAAACTGTACTTTTCAGCATGACTTAGATTGTCTTGAACGGCTTGAATGTGGTTCTTCTCCAGCATGTTCGTAGAGGTACACATCAGTATCGTAACCTCAGAGGCTTGGCTAATAATCAAAGAACTATCTGTAGAGGTATGCGTCCCCCCCTTTTTTTTAATTTTCAAAGTAAAAAAATAACGAACTCCCTGATCGCCATCATAACCGTCATTCAGTTGCCCCTGCATCACTATTTCATCCGAATGAACACTGATTTGCACTCTTTCGGGACGATCCAACGCAATCTCCATCGACAACGCACCCCGCTGATCCGCAGTGTAGTAAGCCACCAGCAGATCATCCGTATGGGACGCAAAATAATGTCGTTGGTAAGTNACCTTTCCTTTCTGAAACTGCGTAGTGGCGACAGCATCGTTCAAAGAGAGCGTCCGGCGATACTCCGTCACTTCGGACTGATCGGGATAAAGATGTTTAACTTTCAGATTTCCAAGTAGTTGAAAAGATCCGTAAGGAGCATCTTTACCATTTCCAAAATGGGAACCTTTGCCGCCACATTTGAAATAGCGATACACCAACTCCTGCGCCTGCTCATTCTTCCCTTCAAGCAAAAGCTGACGAATCACAGGGAGCTGCTCTTGGGCATCGGGATTGATCGTTTCCGGATCAACACTCCCCGACCACATCGTGATATCGTTTAAAACGATCTCCTCCTGCTCAATTCCTCCATCTATCATCATTCCTATTCTTCCATTTCCCAAAGGAAGCGTTTCCTCCCAACGATTCGCCGGCTTGTCGTAGTACAACTGCAAAACCTGTTGCGAGTCTCTTTTTAGCGTACTACAGGAAAAAAGAAATAAAGGGACACAAAATATCAACAATAAACGTCTCATCATGAAGAGAAATAGAGTGCAAATATACACTATTTAGATTAGGATTTATTGGATTGATAGGATTATAAGATTAATTTTATGGAATTTTTGTTGGATTTTTAAACATTATAGAAAAAGTGCGATAAGTTGTCGCAGTTTTATATCTGGTTGATAATAAAATATATAGAATTCTATATCAGTAAATTATATTATAAAATTGCTCAATATTCAAATTCCGAAATCCGAAATCCGAAATCCGAAATTTCATTGTATCTTTGCAGGTTAAATGCATAAACTATGTACACGCTTTTCTTAAAGGAATTGAAATCTTATCTGAGCTCGATTTTGGGATATATTTTTATCGGTGTTTTCCTGATTGTTGCAGCTCTTTTTCTGTGGGTTTTCCCCAATATTAACAACGTCCTTTACTCCGGCTATGCTGATTTGCAAGGTCTTTTCAATATCTCCAAATTCCTCTTTCTGTTTCTGGTACCCGCTATTACCATGCGTTCTTTTGCGGAAGAGAGACGAAGTGGAACCATTGAATTGCTGTTGACCAAGCCGTTATCGGACACTCAGATTATCCTGGCTAAGTTTTTTGCCAGCGTTGTCCTGCTCATTATTGCGCTGTTACCTACGTTAATCTACATCATTACAGTGTACAATCTAGGCTCGCCTCCGGGCAATATTGATATGGGTAGTACATGGGGTTCCTATTTAGGATTGGTTTTGCTGGGATCTACTTTTATCAGTATCGGGATTTTTGCTTCGGCGCTGACTACCAACCAAATCATCGCCTTTATTGTGGCTGCACCACTCTGTTTTATTTTCTATTTTGGATTCGAGTTTATTTACTCTTTTGAAGCTTTGGGCTCAGTTGGATATTTGATTAAAACCATCGGAATCGACCACCATTACGCTTCGATTAGTAAAGGGGTGATTGATTCACGGGATCTACTCTACTTTTTTAGTATGATTTTCCTCTTTTTAATTGCTACACGTATTGTTTTGATCAGTAGAAAATGGTAATCTGTTAACTTTAGTAATGATGAATAATAGCAAAAAATATAAAAAAACGGCCTTAACGAGTTTGCTCGTAGCGATAGTCATTTTGGTTACCTTGAATATCGTTTTCTCGTACCTATTTTTTAGAATTGACCTTACTCAAGACAAGCGTAATTCACTTTCCAAAACCACGATTGAACTACTCAAATCACTGGATGAGAAGGTATATATCAAGGTGTATCTGAAAGGAAAGAATCAACCTGCTGATTATGAACTATTTGCCAGAAAAACAGAGGACATTCTGCAAGAGTTTCGTCGCTATTCCAAAAATATCTATTTTGAATTTGTAGATCCTATTGCCGATAAATCTGCTGATGAGAGCAAAGCGATCTTCGGTGAATTTTATAAAAAAGGATTGCATCCGATTCCCATCAGTAAACAGGATGCTACAGGCTTCTCTACGCACTACGTAGTACCGGGAGCCATGATTTCGTACAAAGTTAAGGAAGCACCCGCTACTTTGGTGGTTTCCGATCCCAACAACAGCAGCAGTTGGCTCGACTATTCAGTTCAGGAGCTGGAGTATAATTTAGTGGCTACAATCCGTCAATTGGTAGCACCCAGAACTGCCAAAATTGCCTTTACGGATGGACATGGTGAGCTAGACTTTATGAGTACCTCCTGGATGATGCACCAACTGAAACGCTTTTATAGTGTAGAACGGGTTACCTTAGATGGTAGAATCAACACTTTGAGGAGTATTGCTATTGAGGATTCTGTAAAACAAACCATTAAAGACTTGGGTAATAAATATGATGTTTTGATTGTTGCACAACCCACAGAACCCTTTGATGATATCAATAAGTATTTGATTGACCAACATATCATGAGGGGGGGGAAAGTTTTGTGGCTCATCGATGCTTCCAACGCTTCCATAGACAGCTTACAGACTGCTCCCGAGTTCTTCGCAGTGGAACGCCCTTTGGGACTGAATACGCTCTTTTTTAAATATGGAGTCCGTATCAATCCTAATCTGATACAAGATTTAACCTGTCTCTCCGTACCCATCCCCTCAGGATATATCGGCGATCAACCACAATTCAAATTTTGGGCTTTCCCCTATATCGTTAATGCTGTGAACTTTTCCTCGCATCCGATTACCAGAAAACTCAAGAATTTAAAGATGGATTTCACCGGTACTGTTGACTTTATCGGTTCTTCAGGAGATCTCAGAAAGACTGTTTTAGTAACTACATCCGAACGCACAAAAATGGTGCCCACACCGGCTATCGTTTCATTGGGAGTAGTCAAATCCAAACCGATTATGGAAGAGTATGCCTTTAAATATCTACCCTTGGCAGTATTGGTAGAAGGGGAGTTTAACTCTGCTTATAGTGGTATTCTTCCTGTTGAGTTTGATACGATTAAAGAATTGGGATTCAAAGATCAGAGTCCTCATACCAGACAAATCTTCGTTGCGGATGGAGATGTGATTCGCAACTATTTCGACTCCAAGTCCAACCAACCTTACCCTGCCGGGTATGATATTTATACGCGAACCCTGTACGACAATACTGACTTTATTTTAAACTGTGTTAACTACCTCTGTGCTGATGATGATCTCCTTCAAGTGCGTTCAAAAAGTTTTAAAATTGGAACATTGGATCCACAAAAAATAAGAGAAAACGGTACCTTTTATGCGGTAATCAATATCGTTATTCCTCTCGTTATGATTTTGGTAATGGGAGTGGTTCTCATATTGATCCGAAGAAGAAGATACGGAAGAATAATTAAAAAATAAGTATTGAAATATGAAATATATTGGAGCCCATGTCAGCGCCGAAGGTGGCGTTGAAAATGCACCCATCAGAGCCCATGAAATTGGAGCCAATGCCTTTGCTTTTTTTACAAAAAATCAAAGAAGATGGGTATCACCCCCTTTGACAACAAAAAGCATAGAGCTATTCAAAGAAAATTGTGAAAAATATGGAATCAGAGCGGAGCATATCCTCCCCCATGATAGTTATTTAATCAATTTGGGACACCCCGAAAAGGAAGGGTTGGAAAAATCACGTAATGCCTTTTTAGATGAGATGCAACGCTGTGAGCAATTGGGATTACAGTTGCTCAATTTCCACCCGGGAAGTCACCTGAATCAACACTCTATTGATGAGTGTCTGGCAACTATTGCCGAGTCAATCAACATCGCTTTGGACAAGACCAAAGGGGTTTCTGCCATTATTGAAAATACTGCAGGACAAGGAACCAATCTCGGACACACTTTTGAACAGATTGCCCAAATTATTGACCAGGTAGAGGATAAAACGCGTGTTGGGGTTTGCTTAGACTCTTGTCACTCCTACTCTGCCGGCTATGACTTAAAAACGGAAGCAGGCTATGCGGACACTTTCCGTCAGTTTGATGAAATTATAGGGGCTAACTATCTGAAAGCAATCCACTTAAATGACACCAAAAAAGAGTTTGGCAGCAGAGTGGACAGACATGACAGTATTGGCAAAGGTTTCTTAGGGATCGATTTCTTTAAACGCTTTATGAATGACTCTCGTTTTAACCATATTCCTATCATTTTAGAAACTCCTGATCCTACACTTTGGGCAGAAGAGATTGCGCTTTTGAGGAGTTTTGTAGTGGAATAATAAACGATTTTTGAGATAAATTGTACTGTCAGGTTCACGAAATAAATGATAAGCTTTCATATTGGAGAGTGGGGAAATAAAATATCAAAAAAGGGATACACGTCCTGCCCCCCATTTATTTTAAATTCCAAATAAGAAGGATGAAGGTAGAAGGGATTCAAGGCGGAAATCGGAAGGCGGAAGGCGGAATAATCAATTATGAATTATGAATTACGAATTACGAGATCGTAAAGAGGTACCTACCTCGTCATCCTATAAAAATAGATCAATCTGAAATTTCCTTGGTAAATCGGTCGATATCAAAACTGATTTGGGATTCAAACTCGTGGGTCCGTTCAGTGCAATTTTCTCTTTTACAATGCTTGCAATAGTTTCTAAAACACTCATCGGTGTGCAGGTTGAAAGTAATATCCTCTGAAAAATTGGAAACCAACAGTTCCCGCAACTTCTCTCCCTCTTCGTGAGCTTCTGATAAATAGAGATTCCGGGGCAGCACCAGATCACAATCGATATGATATCCGTTGCCATACTTAACTAATTTGAAATTGTGAATGTCAATCCACAGATCCGACTTGTTTTGATCTATCATTTTACCGATTTTCTCTATTAGTACAAAATCGGCTTGATCCATTAAATGTGAAACAGTTTCTCTTAGGATTTTCACGCCGGTAACGATGATTATAGCACCAAATAGCAACGCAACAAGACTATCCAACCATGCGAGTTTAGTGAAATAGATCAATAGCAATCCTATCAATAACCCAATGGATGAGTAAGTATCTGAATGCAAGTGTTTTCCTCCTGAAATGAGTGCGATAGAGTTATGTTTTTTTCCCATTCTGATACTGTACCACCCCAATAAATAGTTTAAAGCGCCTGCAATGGCAACAATGATAATCCCGATATCCATTTTCAGAATCGGAACCGGAATAAAGAAACGTTTTACCGCCTCAAAAATGATTACGAGTCCGGCAATAATAATCAGAAAACCTTCAATAGAAGCGGAAAGGAACTCCGCCTTTCCATGTCCAAACGGGTGATTTTCATCTTTGGGTTGACAGGATAAGTAAACAGCATAAAGCGTGATAAATCCGGTAATCACATTGACGATACTTTCCAGAGCATCGGTCATAATACTCACCGAATGGGTCAGGAAATAAGCCAGGAGTTTTCCTACAAAGATCAAAACTGATCCTATAGCAATCACTCTTTGGACTTTCAATTTTATGTTTTCATGAGCAGACCCATGCACTGTTTTTGCTGTATTCATACTCAATAAGTCATTTGCCCCCTAAAAACTCCAGGTTACTCCAAATGAATATAGAAGTGGCATTTGATAGATAATTTCAGCGGTTACACGATCAACGTAAAAGATGTTTTTGTAATTGTATAGATTTGTAACTGAACCTGTTATCTCAACTAAATTTCGCTCACCAAAATAAAATTTTCTCTTTATACTAAAATCTAAACGATGGTATGCCGGTAATCTGCCCGTATTGAGTTCAGCCAACAGATAATAGATTTCTTCATTTTCTCGCACGTAATCACCTGAAAAGGTTCCTCCCATAGTGACATGAGGATAGATTGCTTGAGTTTGAGAGAAGGGGAAGCCGGAACCATAATTCCAGCGTAAATCGGTTTGCCAAACTTTACGAGTTTGTTTTCCAAATGCGTAAGAAACAAGCAAGTTAACATTATGTCTTCTGTCAAAATGGGGATGATAATTGATTTTCCCATCGTAACGATCTACAAATCCCAGCGAATAAACCGCCCATATGTACAGGTTTTTATAATCATACTTTAACGATATATCTCCTCCGTAAGCAGATCCTTTTTCCCAAATAAAATCGGGATTAATTTCGAACATTTTATATCGATTAATAGTAGTCAATTGTGTAAATCTCTTATAATATCCTTCCACATTGATTACCACATTCTTAACAATATCCAACTCCACTCCCAAAATCAAGTGTGCTGCTTTTTGCAGGTTATCTTTCATTTCTTTTCCATCAAATTCGTAGGGAAGACGATCCGGACTCGACAAAAAACCGGAAAACAGGGATACCACATCTCTATCGGAGGTGATTGTAGTGAAATTTTGCGAAAAGAGTCCTGCTGAAAGTTTTAGTCGAACTTTTCTAGATAGATTATATTTCATTGCTAGTCTGGGTTCGGGCACAGCCGCACTCATCGAAGCATAATATTGCAGTCTAATTCCGGGTTCGATAATTAAGCGATCCTGGTAATTGTACTTATATTTAGCAAATAACGCCACATCAGTGGTATAATCTACCTCCTCTTCCATCATTCCGGATCTGGTAAAATATTTATAATACGCCTTATATCCTGTTAAATCAAATCCGGCAGTAAAATAATTTTTACCCATATAGAAATTAAAAGCCATATTAGCTAAAAATCCGCCAATTGAGCTCTCCTTGGGATAAAATGCAGGATCAATCAGTTGAGAACTATAATTACTGTACGAGATAGTTCCTGATATAGTTGTGGGTTCATTTCCGGGAACAACGAGAAACTGGGTTCCTGCCCCCCAATTATTCCAACCATACTGTGCGATATCAGGAAAATTAACCTGATCATCAAATCTAAATCCAAAAATGCTCACTTTAGATCCTTCTGTAGTGGTTAAAGAGAGTTTACCGTACAAGTCAACATAGTTATAAGGCAAGCCCACTTCACCCAAATAGGGATACAATAGTTTCGATGATTTCTCCAGATAGGATCCTTTAATCGATGCGATATAAGAAAGGGATGTCCCCTTCTCCTCTTTTAGTTTCACTAACGGTCCCTCCAACAATAATTTAGCACCAAAACTATTTAGATCTATTTTACCGGAAGTTCTCTTTTTATTTCCATCCCGTGTTTTTATATCCATTACTGATGATATTCTACCCCCAAATTCTGCTCCATATCCTCCGGTATAAACATCAGCGGTATTGATAATTTCTGTATCAAAAACGGAAAACAAGCCAATGGAGTGAAATGGATTATAAAGCAACATTCCGTCGATGAGCAGCATATTCTGAATTGGTGTTCCCCCTCTCACATAGAGTTGTCCCCCTTGGTCTCCGGTTGAAATTACACCCGGTAATACCTGCAAATATTGCGCAAAGTCGGGTTGTCCTCCAATAGAGGGCATTTTGGCAATCTCTTTGGGAGTTATGCTAATTACTGACGTACGAGTTTCTTGTACTCTGCGTTGTGCATCGGCAGTAACCTCAAACTCATCCAGCATGGTATTTGATTTTTTCAATAAGTAGCGCTTTGTAATTGTTGACCGACCGACCACAATGGTATCCTCTATTGTAGTATATCCAAAATATTTAACTGATAACACATAAGTTCCTTCCGGAATTCTGGTGATAATAAAAGCCCCGCTACGCTCTGTCATAGCTCCCAACTGAGTCCCTTTTAACTGCATCATACAGTAAGAAATAGGCTCTCCATTCTCATCATCATATACAAATCCTTTAATTGTTCCGGATTGTGCGTTACTCAAAACAGGTGTCAAAGACAAAGTAACAAGAAGTAAAACGATATGGATATATTTCATATTTATAAAATTAACTTTATTTATTAAAATTGCCATAAAAAAGGGTATTCTCCCGGTGAGGTACGATCCATTCCTGACGGACTCTCAATATATCTTCTTCAGAAACAGCAAGATAGCGTTCTATTTCATTTTCGTACTGCTCCACACTCGCTGCTGTTTCCCATACGGCCAACCAATAACTTTTGTCTTGAATCAGGATCTGATCTTGCAATATATTTGACTCAGTCTTATTTTTTGCTCTTTGCAAATTATACGATAATTGCTCTCCCCCTTGATAAGAGTACACCAAATCATTCAATGCCTGGTTTACCTGTTCTAAACTGACATTATCATTGGGCACTCCGGCTACAAATAAAATCGTTGATTCAACATGATTGGTTATAGAAGTAAATGCATCAACACACAGCTTCCGTTTGTGAACTAACTCCTCATAAAGATAGGCAGATTCGCCACTACCCCAAAATGTAGATAAAAAAACTAATGAATAATAGTCTTTTTCAAGACTATGCGGTATTCTCCATATTTTATAAACTATAGATGTTGGAACATCTCGATGTAACCTTGAAAACCTGGGTTCTGTTTGTTCAGGTTCCTGAGGTAATTGGATTAAAGGTTGTTTCTCTGAAGGGATGGATCCAAACCATTTCTCTACCAAGCAAATAACTTCGTCTACTTTAACATGACCTGCAATGGCAATGACTGCATTGGAAGGAGTATAAAAACGATCGTAAAACTGCTTTAGATCATTCATCGTAATCTTTTCAATATGAGATCGTTCTTTCCCAATAGGTGGCCACTGATAAGGATGGTTTTGGTATACCAACTGGGATATTTGATGTGATAGATCTCCGTACTGTTTATTCAAATAACGCTCATTGAACTCTTCCAAAACTACTTTTTTCTGCACAGCAAATTTCTCCTCATCAAAAGCTAATCCCGACATACGATCCGACTCTAGCCAAAGTATGGTTTCCAGGTTTTGAGCAGGTAATAGTGCATGATATCCTGTTATATCTTTCGTTGTGTAGGCATTGCAAGTTGCTCCGATGTTTTGAATATGGACATCAATATTAGGAACATTCACTGATCCATCAAACATAGAATGTTCCAATAAGTGAGCTAAACCGGTTAAAGAAGGATCCTCATTTTTAGAACCCACCTTGTATATCATATGATATGCGACTAAAGGTGTAGAATGATCCTCATGAATCAATAAAGTAAGTCCGTTTGATAAAATATGTCTGGAGAAAGGAATCGCCATATTATATTTCTTTTTTCATTTCAAAAGCAACAGCGTACATCTTCATCTGTTTAATCATCGATGTAAGTCCATTGGAACGTGTTGGAGAAAGATGTCGAGTCAATCCAATTTGATCAACAAACCCCAATGAAGCATCTATAATAGCTTTAGGTGGGGCATCAGATAATACTCTGATCAATAAACTTACAATTCCTTTAGTGATAATTGCATCACTATCTGCTGTATAGATCACCTTCCCATCTTTAAACTCGGCATGAAGCCACACTCGAGATTGACATCCGGAGATCAAATATTGCTCTGTTTTATATTTTTCATCAATGAGGGGTAACTCTTTCCCTAACTCAATGATATAACTATATTTATCCATCCAATCTTCAAAGAGTTCAAACTCTGCCAGTAACTCTTTTTCACGTTCTTCTATCGTCATACCCTTACTGTTTAATAAATTTAATTCTATTTTCGGTTTCACCTTGTCTGATTTTTGCAAAATAGATTCCCGGTGATAATTGCGAAATATCTATATAATTATTCTGAACTTGTAATCCTCCGGCATGAACCATTCTCCCTTGAATATCAATCAACTGATAATCAATTGTCTCTCCATCTTCAGCATCAACCCAGATCGTAATCTGATCTTGTGCCGGATTGGGAAATAATTTAACCGAACCTGCTTCAATAATATTTTCCCGAACACCCACTGGTTCCGGAGAATAGTAAAAGGTAATACTATCTTGTAATAAAGCTCCAAACTGATTGAGTTCGAAAAAACAAACAGTACCATCAGTTAAAAAAGTGTTAGGATTAGTCCAGGGGTTAAACTGATTTAACAGAGTAGAATAATGATGAAATGCTGCCACATCAGGATAACCATCAACCTCCATAGTTCCTCCATATCGGTAGATATAAACCTCATCAAAATAGTTTATAAAATCTGTTCCAGCATTGCCATCATAAAGCTGATTGATTCTTGATATAATAACACCTGAAGAAGGGATAGTTGAATCAAATGGTGGTTCTTTTTTACGATATTCAAGTACAAAAAATTGATTCGGATCCGGAGAAGCAATCTTATACACAGAACCCTCTTTATGATTTTGATTGGAATACAGGGTATAAAAACCGGCTTCTGTTATTTCCGGAATCTCATCAATCCATCCTCCATATTTCCATTTGAGATAGGCGCCGGTTTGTTGAGGAGGATTCCCATTACCTGCCATAATATCCCAGGATCCAACTGGTGTTCCTTCATAAGAATAACGGTACAAATCCGGAAACCCAAAGGTGTGCATCAACTCATGGGATAATACAGAAGTATTCAAATAAGTGGGATGTGTCATCAGAAAATTATAATCCCATACTCTTAACCCATGAATATAAACCTCTTCTGAAAAGAGTGACCAACGGTGAGGCCACAATAGAGATGCCCAAGCCCCTAGTTCTCCCTGAATAATAAAACTGATATTATCCACATACCCATCCTCATTGAAATCCAAATCCATCGATGCCGGTATTGAGCTTGCGGCAAACTCAACCGCTCTTTTCAAGAGTGCATGCTCCCTTTCTGTTCTTTGCGAGATAGTGTCATTTTGCAGATACCCTACACTATTCTCTTCACTATATGGCATATAGTATTGAATGGGATAAATGTCTCTATAAGCAATAACAGTATCTGTTCTGGGTGCAGGATAAAAGTGAGAGGTTACAAACATCTGCTGATAGGAGGTTTTTTTTATGTAATTATGGACTGAATTAGCAGTTTCTGATGTAGAATTATTGAAAATTGAATTAAAATATGAAACAGGTTTAGTAAAGCTTTCTGCGTCTGCCAGCTGAATAAAAATCACAATATTATTCATACTCCCTATATTGCGAAAATTATTTTTGGGGGGAGCCACCCGCGTGCATTCCTCCATTTTTTCTCGCAATAATCTCATTTTTTGGGTAGAAATATTCAACCCGGGACTCAATACTTCTTTCGGAGAATCAACCCCCGGAATCAAGTCAGTAGGAACCAACCAACCTCTTTGCACATTGGCATAAACATAAAAACCGGTAGTTTCATCCAATATGATAGTGTAATTATCCTTATCATGCAACCATTGGTAATAATCATCTCCCGTAGCAAAACAGTGAAGTGTATCCCCGTTAGGTTGAAGTAAAACAACCGGAACTTTCTCCAAATATGCAGCCTGAAGAGCAGTAATCCATAAAAAAACAGTTGTAATTAATAGTGCTACCTTCCTCATATTATTAGAAATTAACCTGCAAAGATAGAGAAAAATATATTATCATATCACAATATTTTTTATTACCTTTGCAGGTTGTACTAACTTAATTATACAGAATAAAGTATGAATTTTGATTTAATCGTGATCGGAAGTGGTCCTGGTGGTTATGTTGCAGCCATTAGAGCCAGTCAGCTACAAATGAAAGTAGCCATTGTTGAAAGAGCTGAATTAGGTGGAATCTGCCTCAATTGGGGATGTATTCCAACCAAAGCTTTATTAAAATCTGCACAAGTATATAATTATATTAAAACTGCTACACAGTACGGTATTCAAGTTGGAGAGGCTACTCCTCAGTGGGATCAGGTAATTTCCAGAAGCAGAGGAGTTTCAGATATGATGAGTAAAGGAATACAGTTCTTGTTGAAAAAGAACAACATTACAGTTATCGAAGGATTCGGAAAATTAAAAAAAGAGAAAACCGTCGAAGTTACTGCTGCTGATGGAACTGTAACCGATTATCAGGCAAACCACATCATTATTGCAACCGGTGCCAGATCCAGAGAACTACCTCATATTCCTCAAGATGGGAAAAGGGTGATCGGATATCGTGAAGCATTAACCCTCCCAACTCGTCCTGAATCTATGGTTGTCATGGGATCAGGAGCAATTGGCAGTGAATTTGCTTTCTTCTACGCTTCCATGGGAACAAAAGTAACCATTGTGGAATTCTTGCCTAAACTGGTACCCATTGAAGATGACGAAATTTCGGCACAATTGGGTAGAGCTTTCCGTAAAATGGGTATTAAAGTGATGACCGGAGCAGCTGTTGAAGAGGTGGATCTTTCCCAAGATCAATGTCTGGTGAAAATCAAAGATTCTAAAGATAAAATTACCGAAATCAGCTGTGATATCGTGCTTTCTGCTGTGGGAGTAACTACCAATATTGAAGGAATTGGTCTGGAAGAATATGGAGTGGAAGTTGAAAGAACCAAAATTATCGTTGACCCCTATTACCGCACCAACTGTGAAGGAATTTATGCTATTGGCGACGTAGTACACGGACCTGCTTTGGCTCACGTTGCTTCCGCTGAAGCCCATGTTTGTGTTGAAAAAATTGCCGGACTTAATCCTGAGCTTATCAACTATGGTCTCATTCCCGGTTGCACCTATACTACCCCCGAAATCGCATCTGTTGGATTAACAGAACAAGCTTGTGTTCAAGAAGGTAGAGAAATTTTAGTCGGTAAATTCCCATTTACTGCATCCGGTAAGGCAACAGCCGCCGGTAGTCGTGATGGTATGGTGAAAGTGATTTTTGACAAAAATAGCAACGAATGGATCGGCTGTCACTTAATTGGGGACAATGTTACTGAAATGATCTCCGGTGCTGTATTGGCAATGAGTAAAAAAGTAACCGGACAAGATATTCTGGAAGCAGTTCACCCCCACCCAACTCTCTCTGAAGCGATCATGGAAGCTACCGCTGCCGCATACGATAAAGT
>JGI24710J26742_10001347_pt1 | contig 22561 bp, 16 predicted proteins | sample BioPla2DNA2_FD_26742 | JGI IMG/M metagenome (IMG submission 26742) | reverse complement strand
TAGCAAATTCAAACAATTCGTAATTTTCACCAAAAGAGACATTTTATCTAAGATAGCCGACACCCAATATCTTCTTATCACACTTCTGGAGGCTCCCATCCTGGCGGCAGCGCTCTCCGTGCTGATAAAATATTTCGATGAAAGCGCGCTAAACGCCAAATACACTCTTTTTGACAATGTCAACCTACCTGTTTATATATTCATGTCGGTTATCATTGCCATTTTCATGGGCCTTACGGTCAGCGCCGAGGAGATAATAAAGGACAGAAAAATTCTGAAAAGGGAAACCTTCCTGAACCTTAGTTGGAACAGTTATCTATCGTCCAAAGTATTCGTACAGTTCGGCATATCGGCTATTCAGGCCTTTACTTATGTTTTGATAGGAAATTCCATTACCGGTATCAAAGGGATGATGTTTGAATATTGGCTGGTACTCTTCACCTGTTGGGCTTCAGCGAATATGTTGGCATTGATTGTTTCCGACAGTTTCAACGCTGTTGTAACTATTTATATTTTGATCCCTTTCCTCGTAATACCCCAGATCATTCTCAGTGGTGTTATGGTAAAATTTGAGAAGCTTAACCCACGATTGTCATCTCCTGTGGAAATTCCTTTTTACGGGGAGCTTATAACCGCAAGGTGGGGTTATGAGGCCTTATGCGTCAAGCAGTTCAAAGACAACAGATACGAGAAGCAGTTTTATATCTACGACAAAGCCATGAGCCAGGCTAAATACAAAAAGGATTATCTTGTTTCTGAACTGAAGGGAAAACTTGAAAGCATTAAGTCTGATCTGAACAGGGAGGCCAAAAGCGATAGTTACGAAAGCAATATAAAAGTAGTTTACAACGAACTGAAAAAAGAGGCCGAAGGAATTTCAAAATTGGAGTTTCCCGATCTTGACAAACTGACTCCTTCAACAATTACACTGGAAATAGTCAATGATGCGCTTGATCATGTTGAGACCATTCGAAGATATTATGTGGCGTACTCAAATAACGCCAAGAATTTGAAAGATGATATAGTATCGAAACTTCAGGGGCAGGACAATGAGGCTTTTCTGAAATTAAGAGATGATTATTACAATAAGTCTTTGGAAGAATTCGTGACAAACAAAAACGAAACATTAAAAATTGTGGAGTACAACGGCGAAATTTTTCAGAAACTTGACCCGATATTTATGGATCCTTCCCACAATTTTATCAAGGCGCATTTTTACTCTCCCACAAAAAAGTTGTTTGGCCAGAACATTGACACATTCTGGGTCAATATAATGGTTATATGGGCCATGACACTCCTTTTTTATGTAATACTTTACTTCAGACTGTTGAAAAAGACTCTTGAATTCGCGGAAGGAATCGGCAAGTACAAGGACTAAAAACATAGAGAGCTGCCATGTTGGTAGCTCTCTAAAAATCTGGAAATATTTCTAAAAAATTAACTACGTAATCAGGTATACCTGTGACTTATAAGTAGCAGTTAAGCTATCTCAATCATTTTGAACGGGACTCTGATTATGGATTCATAATCCTCACCTGCTTCCAGCATATCTTCATCATCCTCTTCGTAATACCAATTTATCTGTACCTCATTTTTTGCCTTGTGGATATTCTCAAGACGCTTGAAAATATCAAGGATACATTTAGAGGAACTGGTATTAAAATATTCCAATCGGATATCTACGACAGTCTTCTCAAGAGGAGACTCTTTGTAGCGATCAAGCCAATCAACCAAAGGTTTGTAAAACTCTACGGAGTTTTCCGGAATTGAACGCCCTTTAATTTCAAATACCCCCTCACTAGCGTCAAACTTCACAGTAGGTGTTTTTGGTGTTCCTTCAATAATGATCGGTTCCATTATAATAAAGTATTAAGTGTTATTACCATTTTTGTCCCTCTTCTGAATCATCGATAACGATGTTCATATAAAAAAAACAATATTCATCGTTATACTTTTCAAAAGTGTAATTGAGCTTTCTTCCCGTCTTCTTCGCGATATCTACCAAACCCAATCCTCCTCCCCCTTTATCAGAAATTCTCTGATGGTTGAGTATAAACTTATACAACTCTTTTATCTCCTCAAAAGTAGATTTATTTATTCTTTGTAATCTCTCTTCCAGCTTAGGTAGATGCTCAACATGAACGAAGTTACCCGTAACAATTCTATAACCGCGTTCTAACTTCTGTATTACCACCACACCAAAACGCTCCGCCTCCTGATCATAAAAATCTTCCGGGACCTCATCAACATGGTGATACAGATTCTGCAGGCTCTCAACCAAAACATTATAAACCTTTTTTCGAAGTTTTGGAAGTTCATCACTGCTGATCATCCTATCCTCAATCGTGTCAAGTATCTTGTTTATAACATCAGAGTCTATATTCCCCCTAACATCAAGGATTACTCCATCCTTAACATGCTGTTTTATATAAGTATCTACATTAAAGCCCATCAAGCTTCTATTAAGAAAATACCCCTTTAACGGAACAAATATAACCAATAAAATTTATATCTGAATCCATCCATCCATTAAACCCTAAAAATAGTATTCTTTTTTGAGAAAAAGGAAAGCTTACCGAAATTTTTTATCAATTTATATGCTCTGTTCTAAATTTATCCCCTTTCTGCTTCCCTCATATATCTCATATCCGGCGAAAATACACTCTATTGAACCGTTGAACAACACCTTCCTGGCAAAGGGTTTCAATCCAATCTTGTGTAAGTACTCCTTGCCTGAAGTTATCACCCATGCCTTGTAACCCCCACATTTATGTTTCAATACTGAACCAATGTCGCCATAAAGCCTGTCCAATTGCTCCGGTTTGATTCTCTCTCCATAAGGAGGGTTCATAATGATCGTACCTGGTTCGCCAGTTGAGATAAACTCTCTGAAGTCTGCTTTCCTTACATCCACATAATCCAACAACCCTGCTTTGGTTAGATTTTCCCGTGCTATTTTAACAGCCGCCTCTGAAATATCGGAACCGCCCACATTTATTTGACCAACCATTTTTTTTGAATTTTCTTCAGCAACAATCTTCTTGAAAAGATTTTCGTCGTAATCGTTCCAGTTCATGAATCCAAAGGAACCCCTGAAAAAACCTGCCGGAATATTGGCCGCCATCATCGCTGCTTCAATCAAGATCGTTCCCGATCCGCACATCGGATCCATTAACCTTTCCCTCCTATCCCAACCCGACAAAGTTATCATACCAGCGGCCAATACCTCATTTAAGGAGGCCTCTCCATGGGCGGTTCTATATCCTCTCTTATATAAAGGTATAACTGACGAGTCCAAAGAAATTGTTGTTTTTGTGTGGCTTATGTGAAGATTCACGACAATATCCGGCTTAACATTGTCCACCGAAGGTCTNCTNCCCTGTTTTTGTCTGAAAAAGTCGGCAATAGCATCTTTAAGAATCAACGCGGGATATCCTGTATGGTTAAATATTTTGGAGTTGACAACAGGCACAACCAAAAAAGAGGTATCTGCGTCCATATAAAGTGACCAGTCAATTTTTGAGGCCTCATCATAAAGATCCTCTTTTGACCTAATAATAAACTCACCTATCGGGAACAAAACCGACATCGCCAAACGTGACGCATAATTTACACGATATAACTGCTCTTTTCCTCCGGAGAAAATAACCGCCCTGTTCACAGGTTTGACATCCCTTGCTCCTAGCGCCGACAGTTCCCTGGCCAGAAGTTCCTCCAAACCGAATAGAGTCTTGGCTACAAATTTCATCTGTTTTTCAGAATAGAGTTATACCCATCTTTATCCGATAGGATACGCAAGGCCGCATCAATTGCCGGATCATTTTCGTTTACAATCATATAATATTCGTTGGACCTCCAGATACTGTTAGCCACCAAGGCTTTTAAAACCAACAGAATCTCTTTTTCCGATTTTCTGTATTGTCGTTCATCATATTTTACGCCCGCATTTTCACCTTGGGCAATAAACTGTTTGATTTCATCTTCGGTAAACTCAAACTTCCCCTTAAACTCATCAAAGTCGCCATATCTAACCAAAATATTTTCCCTGTTCTTGTCGGCGTACTCCAAGACAAAACTGTTGAATACCCCCATCCTTGATAAGGTACCGTAATAATTGGAGTAGTGTGATGTATCCACAGCGACAAAAATGTCGGGCAATATTCCACCTCCTCCAAAAACATCCCTCCCGTTTACCAAAGTGCTATACCGTAACGAATCGGGGAAATCAACGGTGGAAGGAGACAACAGTTCCGTATCGGTAAATCTGCTGTAATAATTTTTCAGATACGCATCGTACCCTTCATCATAGGGACTTTGGATCAAGCGACCGGTTGGTGTGTAATATCTGGCCAAAGTCAACCTTATCATTGAACCATCCGTTAGATAAAACTGTCCCTGCACCAGCCCTTTGCCAAAAGTCCTCCTGCCAATTATTACCCCCCTGTCCCAGTCCTGTATCGCCCCCGAAAAAATTTCACTGGCCGAAGCCGAACTTTCGTCAACCAGAACTACCAAGCGCGATCCGGACAGGTCGCCTCCCCCATTTGAAACAAAATCCTGACGGGGGGTCTTCCTCCCCTCCATATAGACAATCAATCTTTTGTCATCAAAAAAATGGTTGGCCATATCCGTAGCGGCCGACATCACTCCGCCACCATTACCCCTTAAATCGATAATGATATTTTTGGGATTTGACTTTCTCAGCCTTGATATGGCATCCTTAAACTCTTGTTCGGTAGTCGCGGCGAACTTGTTGAATCTGAAATAGGCGGTCTCTTTGTCTATCATATAAGCCGCATCCAAACTCTCCAGTGGTATTTTATCCCTTACTATGACAAAATATATGATCTCATTTACTTTGTTCCTGGAGACCCCAACGGTCACCTTTGTGCCTTTCAACCCCATTAACCTTTTTCGGACCCCTTCAGTTGATATTCCGACGCCAGCAACGTTCTCTCCATCAATATATACTATCCTGTCGCCAGCCTTGATGCCTATTTTTTCGGATGGTCCGCCAGATATTGGTTCAATAACGACTATTGAATCATGAAGTAAGTTGAACTGGATGCCAATGCCGTCAAAGTTGCCACTGAGAGATTCATTGATCCCATCCACCTCATCGGCAGGTATATATGTTGAATGTGGATCCAGGTTCCGGAGCAGGCTCACAATCACCTCTTCGGTCAAACTTTTAATATCGGCAGAATCTACATAATAACCGTCAATCAGACTTAATGTTCTGCCAATCTTGAATGTCTCTTCGGTGATTATCTGGGAAAAGGAGAAACTGCCTCCCAACAAAGCGACAAGAACAGCTATCGAGATTTTTTTTGCCATTTTTTACTCCCATTCAATGGTCGCCGGGGGCTTGGAGCTGATATCATATACCACCCTGTTGATACCTTTGACCTTGTTAATTATTTCGTTTGATACTGAAACCAAAAATTCATGTGGCAGATCGGACCAATCGGCTGTCATCCCATCCATAGAGTTCACCGCCCTGAGAGCAATAACGTTCTCATATGTCCTTTCATCTCCCATAAAGCCAACCGACCGGACCGGAAGAAGTACCGCCAGAGCTTGCCAAACCGAATCATACAGTCCTGCTTCGCGCAATGCTTCGATAAAAATATTGTCCGCCTCTTTCAAAATATTGAGCTTTTCTCTCGTAATTTCGCCCAGCAAACGGATAGCCAGGCCCGGACCGGGAAAAGGATGTCTTTTTAAGATAAAATCCGGAAGGTCGAGAATTCCGCCAACTTTCCTTACCTCATCCTTAAAAAGCAATCTAAGAGGTTCGACAACCTTAAGGTTCATTTTTTCGGGAAGACCGCCCACATTATGGTGCGACTTCACGGTAAGCGATGATCCGTTTACCGAGACCGACTCTATCACATCAGGATATATCGTACCCTGGGCCAACCATTCAACACCTTCAATTTTCTTCGCCTCGGCTTCAAATACATCAATAAATACTTTACCAATGATTTTTCTCTTTTTCTCCGGGTCACTCACCCCCTCCAGTGAATCCAGAAACCTATCGGCAGCGTTGACCCCGATTACGTTAAGCCCCAACCCAAGATATGAATCCAAAACCTTTTGAAACTCATTTTTCCTCAACAGACCGTTATCCACGAATATACATATCAGGTTCTTTCCAATGGCACGGTGCAGAAGCGACGCCGCAACGGAAGAGTCAACCCCACCCGAAAGCCCCAGGATAACCTTATCTTCGCCCAAGCTCCGCTTAAGCCCGGCAATTGTGGTTTCCACGAACGAATTCGGGGTCCAATCCCTTGAACAACCACATATACCCACAACAAAATTCTCCAATATCCTCATACCCTCAGTTGTGTGATATACTTCAGGATGAAACTGGGTCCCCCATGTATCTTCACCCTCAACGGAAAAAGCTCCAACCTTTACATCCAATGTGGATCCGATTATCCTGAAATTTGATGGAAGAGCCGATATTGTATCGCCATGCGACATCCATACCTGGGTCCCTTTTTTAATCCCCATAAACAACCCGTCGGTTTGGTCCAATTCTACAAGGTTCGCTTTACTGTATTCCCTTGTTTTTGACGGAAGAATCTCGCCTCCACCGGACTGTACCAAATAGTGTGCTCCGTAGCATATCCCCAATAATGGGTACTTTCCCTTGATGCCCTCTAAGTCGGGAATCGGGGCCTCCTTATCCCTTGCCGAGGCCGGACTCCCTGAAAGGATAACACCTTTAACCGTATCGTCAGGTCCGGGGAAATGGTTATATGGATAAACTTCACAATATACATTGATCTCCCTGACCCTTCTGGCAATCAACTGGGTATATTGGGAGCCAAAATCTAAAACAATTATTTTCTCTCGCACAGTTATCTGTTTTTAATTAAAAAACAACCTAAAGCCTCAAGGAACAATAGAACATATTTTTCCGGCGAAGGTTCAAAGATATAAATCTTTTCACTCTTGCCGACCAATCTTATAACATTTACCCTCCTCCGCCGGATAGCTCTCCTTGAACAACTCCCTTGCCTCTTCAACCAGATGATCAACATTCTTGTATCTGGACGAAAAGTGTCCGATCAACAGTTTTCCGACATTTGCGTCACGGGCCGTCCTTGCGGCGTCACGGGCGGTAGAATGACCGGTAACCGCCGCCAGTTCAATATGACTCGCATCATAAGTCGACTCGTGGTACAACAGTGTCACATCTTTGACATATGTCGCCAGTTTACTAAAATACATCGTATCCGAACAATAAGCGTAAGACAACGGGGGGGCGGCCGGACAGGTAAGTTCCTCATTAGGTATTACCTTGCCATCCTCGGTTATAAAATCGTTTCCCTTTTTGATCGCCGGTATCCTGGCCACAGGTATCTTGAACCTATCGATACACTCTTTAATCATCAACCTATCCTTCGGTTTTTCCCTGAAAAGAAACCCAAATGTTGGCACCCTGTGTTCAAGCGGGAAAGCGAAGATATCAAGATACCTGTCCTCGCGTATAATCTTAACGCCATCTCCACTTAGGGGATATACTTCAACCGGATAATTCAAGATTATACCAAAATCATCCAGATGGGAATTCAGGATGCGTTCAAAACCATCAGGAGCGTACAGCCTGAGTGGAGTCTCCCGACCCATAAGGTTAAAAGATGATAACAACCCGTAAATTCCAAACACATGATCACCGTGAAGATGGCTGATAAAGATGTCATCTATCCTCCCGAATCTTATCCTGTTCTTTCTAAGTTGGATTTGTGTTCCCTCACCGCAATCTATCAAATAAAACCGCTCATGCACATTCAGCACATGAGCGGATTGGTATCTTTCTGATGTTGGCAAAGCAGAACTAGTTCCCAGTACAGTAAGTTCCATGTCGGTTCTGCCAGGTTAACGTCTCTTACAGGATCATCTTCTCTGCTTCTTTGACTGTCGTCGTAATAGTCAAAACAGTGTCGAGTTGCGAGATCGTTATAAGACGTTCCACAGCTTCATTAAGGCCGCACAGGACAAACTTTCCCCCCGCATTCTTGCAAAGCCTGTTAGCAACAAGTATTGCGCTTAACCCAGAAGAATCGCAATAATTGCATTTCTCAAGATCAAGAATGATATTTTTCTCTCCCTTGCCCGACACCAACACGAGCTCCGATTTTAGTGCAGGAGCTATATGGGTATCTAGTTTCTCGGAGAGAATCCGGATAATAGTTCTATTATCCTTACTTTCTATGTTGAATTCCATAACACTATTATTTAGATCCCCCTTTAATATTATTTAGACCCCCTAATATAATCAATTTTTCTATTCGGCGGATGTTTTATTCGCTTTTTCTTCCATTTCTTCTTTAAGGGCCGCCAACTCCGAAATATCTCCTAATGTGGTCTTCTCGATAACATTGGTCTTTGCTTTCCTTGGCGCTCTCTTAGGCTTCTCAGTATCAGCGCTTTTTCCCGTTTGTTCCGTCGCTTTTTTAGCCTCTTCAAAAGTACGGCTGTGAGAAACAACTATCTTTTTGGCGTTCTTGTTGAATTCCAATACCTTAAAATCGAGCTTTTCTTCAGCCTTCGCCACGGAACCATCTTCTTTTGTAATACCTTTGATAGTGGAGAATCCTTCGATACCGTATGGAAGCGAAACATTAGCGCCCTTGTCGAACACCTCGGTTATTGTTCCTTCATGTACCGAATCTACCGCGAAAATCCCCTCAAAAACATCCCACGGATTCTCCTCGAGTTGTTTGTGGCCAAGACTCAGATGGCGAGTTTGTTTGTCTATTTCGAGAACAACAACCTCTATTTCGGAGTCGATAGAGGTAAATTCTGCCGGATGTTTGATTTTCTTGGTCCACGACAGATCTGAAATATGGATTAGTCCGTCTATTCCCTCCTCTATCTCGACAAAAACACCATAGTTGGTGAAATTCCTGACACGTGCGGTATGTTTGGAGCCGACAGAATATTTTTCTTCGATTTTTTCCCATGGATCCGGCTTGAGCTGTTTGATGCTGAGCGACATTTTTTTCTCTTCCCTGTCGAGTGTCATTATCGCCGCCTCGACCTCATCGCCCACTTTCAAAAATTCCTGGGCACTGCGCAGGTGCTGTGACCAAGACATCTCAGAAACATGAATAAGCCCCTCCACTCCGGGAGCAATTTCAACAAATGCGCCGTAGTCGGCCATTACCACAACAACTCCTTTCACCTTGTCGCCTACCTTCAAATCGGCATCAATTGAATCCCATGGATGTGGGACGAGCTGTTTCAGGCCCAATGCTATCCTGTTCTTATCATCGTTGAAATCCAGGATTACAACATTAAGAACCTGATCCAACTGTACAATCTCTTCGGGATGGTTGACCCTGCCCCACGACAGATCGGTTATATGTATAAGGCCATCAACTCCTCCAAGATCGATAAATACGCCGTATGAGGTGATATTCTTGACTGTTCCCTGAAGAACCTGTCCAACCTCTAGTTTCGAAATGATCTCCTTCTTCTGTTGTTCAAGCTCCGCTTCTATAAGAGCTTTGTGCGAAACAACCACGTTCTTGAACTCCTGGTTGATCTTCACAACCTTGAATTCCATGGTTTTGCCCACATATATATCGTAATCGCGTATAGGTTTGACATCTATTTGCGAACCGGGCAGGAACGCCTCAATTCCAAACACATCCACAATCATACCGCCTTTAGTGCGACATTTGATGAATCCTGTGATTACCTCATCGTTTTCAAGCGCGGCGTTGACCCTCTCCCATGAATTGATAGCACGGGCTTTCTTGTGGGAAATAAGCAACTGCCCTCTTTTGTCCTCCTGACTTTCCACGTACACCTCAACGGTATCTCCAACTTTAAGGTTGGGGTTGTAACGAAACTCGTTCAAACTGACGACACCTTCGGATTTAGAACCGATATTAATAACAACCTCGCGCGGGGTCATCTGTATAACAGTTCCCGTAACAACCTCGTGAACCGCTATAGACGACAGGGTCTCATCGTACATTGCCTCAAATTCCTTGTACCTGGGAGAGTCTTTGCTACTGTCTTGTTCAAAAGAGTCCCAATCAAAATCTTCGTTAGATACGGGATAAGTATAGCTTGAATCGCCAAGCTCAACCAATTCAGGTTCTATATCCTCTTCCTCGCTATCCGATTTTTTGGAGGTAAGCGCTCCTTCTTCCTCTTCTTCAAGATCAATATCCTCATCTATCTTTTTTCCGGCATCTTTAATCTTTTTGGATGGTTTCGCGATTAATTCTTCATTTTCATCTGCCTCTCTGTGAGAGACTTTCTTTTTACTTTCAGCCATGATAATTCAGTAAATCAATAATTTAATAAGTTAGACATTATTTTGATAAAATTCGGTTGGCAAAGATAAAATATTATTTTCAATTAACGGCCAATAAGTTAAATGTTTTTTGGCGCCTAAACATATCCATCGGAACACCTTAAAATCATCCCGCTTTTAAGGTAAGCCGTGAATATTATTATTTCCCGATGATAATATTATCTTTGCGTAAAACAGTACCACTAAATGAAAATAGCTGTAGTAGGCACCGGATATGTTGGCCTGGTAACCGGAACCTGTTTCGCCGAAACAGGGGTAACCGTAACTTGTATCGATAACGACAAGGAAAAAATAGACGCTTTGAACAACGGATCTGTTCCGATATATGAACAGGGACTTGAATCGCTTATCAAAAGGGGCATAGATAAAAAAAGACTCTTCTTCTCCTCTTCCATCGAGGATGGCATAAAAGAGGCTGAAGTTATCTTTATCGCCGTGGGCACGCCCCCCGGAGAAGATGGCAGCGCCGATATGAGCCATGTTATGAAGGTTGCCGAGGAGATTGGGGATTATTTGACCAACTATACTGTGATAGCCACAAAAAGCACGGTTCCCGTGGGAACCTCGGTAAAGGTAAAAGAGATCGTGGCGTCCGCCCTCAAAAAAAGAGGGGTCGATATAACATTCGACATAGCCTCCAATCCCGAGTTTCTCAGGGAAGGGTCAGCGGTTGAAGATTTTCTCCACCCGGAGAGGATCGTGGTTGGTGTTGAGAACGAAAAAACCGCGGCTATCATGAGACGGCTCTATATGCCCTTTGTGCTGAGCAATCACCTTATCCTCTTCATGGATATCCCCTCGGCGGAAATCACGAAATATGCCGCTAATTGTATGTTGGCCACAAGGATAAGCTTTATGAACGAGATCGCGAACCTGTGCGATATTCTGGGAGCGGATGTGAACGATGTCAGAAAAGGTATAGGAAGCGACTCCAGGATAGGAAATAAATTTCTTTCGCCAGGAGCGGGATATGGAGGATCGTGCTTCCCTAAAGATGTCAAGGCTTTGATAAAAACCTCCAAGGATCTTGGCTATCAAATGAAAGTGATTTCCGCAGTTGAAGAGGCCAATGAGTTTCAAAAGAAGGTGGTTTTAAACAAGATTCTCGGACACTACGACGGCGATATAAAAAACAGGTTGTTTGGCGTATGGGGGCTGGCCTTCAAACCACAAACCGACGATATCAGGGAATCTTCGTCGATCTACCTGATAAACGGCCTACTTGAAAAAGGGGCCAGGGTCAAAGCTTACGACCCGGCAGCCATCGAAGAGACAAAAAAAGTGTTCGGAGAAAGAATCCAATATTGTCGGGATCCATATCTTGCCCTGGAAAATGTTGACGCAATGGTACTGATGACGGAGTGGCCCGACTTTCACCTGCCCAATTTCACAAGAATGGCCTCCAAAATGAAGGGAAAAGTCATATTCGACGGCAGAAACATATATGAACCAGATGAAATAAGGAAAAATGGCTTCGTATACTATGGAATAGGAAGAAGATAATTGTGGACATAAATACAAGCAAATGAAAGGAATAATACTCGCGGGAGGATCGGGGACACGGCTTCATCCCCTTACATGCGCCATCTCTAAGCAGATGTTGCCGGTGTACGATAAACCTATGATTTATTACCCGCTATCCGTATTGATGCTGGCCGGCATAAGGGAAATTTTGATAATATCCACGCCGCGCGACCTTCCCGGATTCAGATCATTACTGGGCGACGGGAAATCTATAGGACTCAGCTTTTCCTATGTAGAACAGCCATCACCCGATGGTCTGGCCCAGGCATTTATCCTGGGAGAGGATTTTATCGGAGATGATACTGTTTGCATGATCTTGGGGGACAATATTTTTTACGGCCACGGCTTTGGCTCAACATTGAAGGAAACAGCCAAACTTGAAAAAGGAGCAACTGTTTTCGGTTACTATGTGACCGATCCGGAACGTTACGGAGTGGTGGAATTCGATAAAAACAGGGTGGTGAAAAGCCTGGAAGAAAAACCTTTGGCGCCAAAATCAAATTATGCCGTAACAGGGCTTTATTTTTATGATAACAGCGTGGTTTCCAAAGCTAAATCTCTCAAACCCTCGCCAAGGGGCGAATTGGAGATAACCGACCTCAACAAACTTTATCTCGAAGAAAAAAGTCTGGAGGTAATTCTTATGGGAAGGGGGATGGCGTGGCTCGATACAGGAACTTTTGAAAGCCTGTTGCAAGCCTCCAACTTTTTCGCCACGCTTGAACAACGGCAGGGGTTGAAAGCATCCTGCATAGAGGAGATAGCCTATGTAAGGGGATTCATAGACAAGAAGCAGTTGACCGAGATCGCCTTGGCAATGAAAAACAGCCAATACGGAAAATATCTGCTTAAAATAGCTTCGGGAGAATTTAACGTGTTCAACTCGTAAATCTCTCCCGATAAAAAACGGTACAACAACCAATGGCCCAAAACTGCCCAGCCATAACTTGATTGTCGTTTTATAAAATATGGATATTGATCGCTAATTATTAAAAATATGGGCCGAACGGCTAACACCGAAAAAAACGGTCGGCAAACAACAAAATTAAGTGAATGAAAATAAGAGAGAGCGGGTTTGAAGGACTGCTGATAATAGAACCGAGAGTGTTCGCCGACAGCAGAGGTTATTTTTTTGAAAGCTTCAACAGTAAAGCCTTCGAAGAGGCGGGCATTGATTTCAAACCCGTACAGGATAACGAATCTAGATCGTCAGGAGGGGTAATAAGAGGACTTCACTACCAGCTTTCACCCTATGCCCAGGCAAAACTTATCAGGGTTGTTGAAGGAAAAATATTCGATGTAGGCGTCGATCTCCGAAAAAACTCGCCCACCTTCATGAAATGGTTCGGCATGGAGATAGACTCGGAAAACAAAATCCAGATATTGATGCCCAAAGGCTTTGCCCACGGTTTTTCGGTACTGAGCGAATATGCCGTGATACAATATAAAGTGGACAACCTTTACAACAAAGAGTCCGAAAGGGGCATTATTTATGACGATCCGGAACTTGGAATTGACTGGAGATTGGGNAAAACAGTGCCGGTGATATCCGACAAAGACCGGGAAAACAGGCCGTTAAAGGAGGCAGAACATAACTTTTGAAACAAAGATGGCAACAATACTTATTACAGGGGGCAATGGACAGTTGGGCAGCGAGCTCAAAAAAATTTCCGGGCAATTTTCGGGATACAACTTTATATTTACCGACATAGCCGAGCTGGATATAAGCGATCCGACCGCTTCGAACAATTTTATCGCGGCCAACAAACCCGAGTGGATAATCAACTGTGCGGCATACAATGCGGTTGACAAAGCGGAGACAGACTTTGAAAACGCACTGAAGATCAACGCCGGAGCGGTAAAAAACATCGCTGTCGCCATATCCGGAACAGCAACAAGGTTCATACATATCTCCACTGATTACGTGTTCGATGGGAATAATCACCGACCCTATAATGAAGAGAACCAGCCCTCTCCCTCAACACGTTACGGACAATCCAAATTACAGGGCGAGAAAGAGGCCCTGGAGCATCACCAGGGAAGCATGGTGATCAGAACCTCCTGGCTCTACTCCTCCTTCGGCTCCAACTTTGTCAAGACCATAATCGCCAAAGCCATTGAAACCGGCAAGTTGAACGTGGTATTCGACCAGGTAGGCACACCAACCTATGCCGCGGACCTCGCCGAGACCATAATGACCATTGTCTCCGGAACCATAAAAAACAAATTTCCCTTTGTTCCGGGATTGTACCACTACTCCAATGAAGGGGTCTGCAGTTGGTATGATTTCGCCAAGGCGATAACAGACATTGCCGGAATCGAATGTAGGGTAAACCCGGTATTGTCGGCAGAGTTCAATTCAATCGCGAAACGTCCTTTTTACTCCGTAATGGACAAGAGCAAGATCAAAGAGCGCTATAATGTGGAAATACCCCATTGGTCCGATAGCCTAAAAAAATGTATTCCGTTAATATTTAATACTATAAACCATGAACGTATCTGACGAAATCAGGAAAAAAGCCGAAACCTGGCTTGGAGAAGAGTACAACGAAGAGACCCGCGATGAGGTAGCTTTACTTCTAAAAGAGAACGACAACAGACTTGTTGACGCTTTCTATCGGGATCTGGAGTTTGGTACCGGCGGTTTAAGGGGAATCATGGGAGCCGGAACCAACAGAATGAACATATATACGGTAGGCATGGCCACGCAAGGACTCTCCAACTACCTCATGAAAAGCAAAGGAAACAAAACAATAAAAGTCGCCGTTGCCCACGATTGTCGTAACAACAGCCGGCTATTCGCCGAAACCACGGCCAATATTTTCTCGGCCAACGGCTTTCAGGTCCTGTTGTTCGAAGCGCTCCGGCCCACCCCTGCCCTTTCGTTCGCGATAAGGCATTACGGATGCGATAGTGGAGTCGTGATAACCGCTTCGCATAACCCATCGGAATACAACGGTTATAAAGCCTACTGGGACGATGGCGGACAGGTGGTTGAACCACATGACAAAGGCATAATCGAAGAGGCGAGGAAGATAAAGTCCGTCAAAGCGGTAAAATTCGACCCGATAAAAGAAAATATCAGGATCATCGGCAAGGAAACCGACGATATTTTCCTCGCTGAGGTGGCTAAATTAAGCCTCAACCCGGAGATAATAAAAAAGTACAGCGACCTGAAAATTGTCTTCACCCCGGTACATGGAACGGGCGTCACATTGGTCCCACAGGCACTAAGACTAGTGGGATTCAAAAATATTTACAACGTGCCGGAACAGGATATTCCCGATGGAAATTTCCCTACGGTAAAATCGCCCAACCCCGAGGAGCCGGCAACATTGAAAATGGCTATCGACAGGGCACGTGAGGTAGATGCCGACATAGTGATGGCAACCGATCCGGATGCCGACAGGCTGGGCGTTGCCGTAAAAGACCCCAAAGGCAACTATGTACTTCTTAACGGAAACCAAACATGCCTCTTGTTGATCTACTACATCTTGTCACAGTACAGGCAAAAAAACCTTTACAAAGGAAACGAGTACGTTATAAAGACCATCGTAACAACCGATATTATCCATGATATCGCCAAAAAGTTCGATGTAGAATGTTTTGATGTACTCACAGGGTTCAAATACTTCGCCGAACTGATGAAAAAGCTGGAAGGTAAAAAGAAATTCCTCGGCGGTGGTGAAGAGAGTTATGGATTTCTGGCCGGTGACCATGTACGGGACAAAGACGCCGTTTCCGCATGCACGATGATAGCCGAAACAACGGCATGGGCGAAAAGCCAGGGGAAATCACTTTACGAACTCCTTATCGACATCTATGTGGAATTCGGGCTCTACAACGAGAAGTTGGTAAACGTGGTCAAAAAAGGGAAAAAAGGGGCCGATGAGATTATGGCAATGATGGCAGGCTACCGCGACAATCCACCTAAAAGCATCAACAACAGCAGGGTGGTTAAAATTGACGATTACAGCAACCTGACCTCCACAGATACAACGACCGGCATAAAAAGCAGGATCGATCTCCAAAAATCCAATGTTCTCCAGTTCTTCCTTGAAGATGGATCCAAGATTTCGGTAAGACCCTCCGGCACCGAGCCAAAAATTAAATTCTATTTCAGCGCGAAGACTCCACTAAAAGATAAAAAGAGCTTTGAAACCACTTGGAAACTCCTGAATGAAAGGATAGAAAATATGATAACCGACCTTGGCCTATAATCCAGGGTCGGTTATCACACCATCAACCAAATCTCATATATTACTCAACCTTAACGCTTTTCAGATACAGTTCGAAGAGTTCCTCTTCGCTATACTCTTTAGTCGTTGCCCCGGCAACAGACTTTCTTTCGATATCTTTCAGGACCAGTTCAATTCTGTCGCCCCTTCCCTTGGCGGCACTATGGTCCGCGACATCCACATAGGCCACGAACCAGTTAAGGGTATTGGGCTCCACCCATTCAATTGTTATGAATCCGGCATCCTCGGAAGCCAAGCTGTAATTATCATGATTCTCCTCCCATACATCCACAAAATAGTCGTCATCAGGCAACCCCGAGAAAACCACAATACCATAATCATCGGTAAATCCCTCGCACAAAGCATTGGACTGCTTGTTCCAGTCCTCTAATGTGGGATAAAGGATCACGCTGGCACCGGGAACCCTGTATAGGTTGTAGTATTCGACCACCTCTATCGCCAACATCCTCGGAATCCTGGCATCAATGGTAATATATGCGTAACTGATTGTGCCGTTACTGTTTATTGCCGCCAATTCAACCTCATACTGTCCGTTGATAGTATAAACATGTGTTGGATGTGTCTCCCTAGAGATAATCCCATCCCCAAAATCCCATATATAAGAGGCAGCTCCGATAGAATTGTTTGTAAAATAGACCTCCTCGCCCACCGTTGGAGTCGCTTGGAGTCGCCGTGCTCACTGTAAAACGGGCGTTCGGAGATCCCGAAGGGTTGTTAACAACAGTTATTATAGCCGAAGATCGGCTTGAATAACCCTTTTTGGAAACAGCGGTCAGCGTAACTATATAGTTTCCCGGCGTTGAATAGGCATGAAAAGGCTCATAGTCGTTGGACAAATACCCATCCCCAAAATCCCATTCAAACCTGTCGGCGTTGGTAGAATAGTTATAGAAATAGACAAATTCATCAGCATCAACCGTTGTGGTGCTTACAGAAAAAGAGGAATCCGGTAGTTTCTGGCAGGAGACCGCCAACAGCGGAACCAAAAATGCCAACAGTGTAATCCTTTTCATATCTTATATTTTTTATTGTTAAAACAGGTTTTATACTTTTCTCTCTTCAAATAATATGCCACTATTTATTGTAATGGTCTCCTTCAAGGCCAAGACCACCATAGAGGCGCTGAAATAACAAAAGGGAATGTTAAAACCGCCCCGGCGGTAAAGTTCATGAAAGCCGCTTAACAAAGAAACTAATTGATTCGATTTGCTGAAAATCGAATAAAAGAAACAAATCAAGAAAACAAAAAACAGTGTCCGAAGCAATTAAACCACTTCATCAGGGAATGGATCTGGCATTCTACACAACAAATATCATCACTACCTCTAATGCCGACAACTCCATTGAACGTATGAGAATAAATAAAAGATAATGGTAATATTGGCATTGGCACAACAAGCCCAAACTCCTTGTTGGATGTGAAGGGAGATATCACGGTAGGAAACACAACAAACGCTACTTTGTATTATTCGGCTACCATTAATAACGGTCATAATGGCAACGGATCCACCCTTCGTATAATGCCAAAAGAATCGAATTCAACGCCAATTTTGACTTTGCGACCCTCGTCTGGATCAACGGCAATCCCAGCATTACAAATACAAGACAGTCCTACTTCCGAGTCCGGAAGCCATAATCTGATTTTAGGAACCGGAACGGCGGTTCTATCCGCAAATTCGTTTAACATATCTTCAACGATCAATGGATACTCAAACGCGAATTCTTACCCAATTTATTTTAACGTATCCAATACGACCAATGGAAGGATAACCGCGATGAGTATTTCAAACTCTGGAAACGTCGGAATAGGGACTATATCGCCAGAATACAAACTCGATGTCAGTGGAACGATAAGGGCAAAAGAAGTAAAAGTTGACCTGAAAGGAGCTGATTTTGTATTCGAAGACGATTACGATCTTATCGCTATCAACGAACTAGAGAAGTTCATCGACATCAACAAACATCTGCCCGAAATGAACCAGCGAGATGGAAGAAAATGGAACAGAATTGGGAGAACTGAACTCGAAACTTCTCCGGAAAATCGAAGAAATGACGCTCTATATTATCGACTTGAACAAGCAAATCGAGAGTTTGCACAAACAAAACGAAGAACTGCTAAAATTAAAAAAGGAGGTTGAAAATTTAAAGGCGGTGATTGGAAGATAATAGTTTGTAAACCGGCGTGACAATAAATTAGATGGTACTATAATGAAGTTTCAAGTGGATTCGCAAAAAACCACATTTTATGCCCAATCAAACCTCGAACATTAAAATAATTGTTACATTTAACACTGTTATCTGAACCCGTCTAAAACGGATCAAGAGCGCGGAAACTTGTGAAAACATTAACGATAGTCGGCGCCCCTCCCGAAAATCGACGAACATCGGTCGCACGGCGAACGGTCGTCCAGTATCTGCTGGCCAAAAATATAACGCAATGAAAAAACTTGAATCTCTGATTTTCCTGCTCCTGTTACCGCTATCCCTGTCGTTAGCGGCGCAGACCACAATCCATTACGGATATGACGCCAACGGAAACCGTATCTCAAGAACCTTGATCGTCACCCAGCAAACGCCCTGCTCTTTCCTGCCTGAAGATATGCCTCTTGACACCAGAGACACGTTACGGGGGGCTATAAAGGAGAAACATGACTTCACTTTGGCCGATGCGAAGGACGAAAACAACGGCAAAGTAAAAATTTTTCCAAACCCGTTTTCCAGCACGTTGAGGATCGAGGTAACGGGATATCCCGACAGTTATTCGGTGAGGGCAGAAGTATTTTCACTGTCAGGAACATTGCTATACCGCGATGACAACTCCGGAAAGGAAAGTATCCTAGAACTGGGCCACCTCGGAAATGGGATATACCTCTTGAGGATCAGAGCGGGATCTGACCAATATGTTTACAAAGTAATCAAGGAATGATATGAAAGCGACAGTTACATCTCTGTTCTTATTACTGACCTTAAATCTGCCAATAAATGGGCAGGTCGCCGACATGGTACTTAACACGCAGCTGTCGGGAATAATAGACACCGTCGCCACGGCCAGCATCACGATGAAGCCCGGATTCAGTTACACAGCGTCGTCAGGAAATTATTTTACGGCCAGAGTCTATCCCCACGGGATCCCCACGGCGAATGGGGCCGGACCGGCTACCGTACTTCCGGAAGGATCGACCATGGGAGGACCAAGTGGAAATATTGGCGAACTCGTGGGCAATGACGGGGTGGTTGGCGCCATACCCGGACAGTTATCGGTGAACCAAATAGGAGCCGCCACTTACACCGTTCCCATTGACGTGCCTGCCGGGATAAACGGGATGCAACCCAACCTAGCCCTGTCGTACAACAGTATGGCCGGGAACGGGATCGTCGGATGGGGATGGAACATAGCCGGACTTTCAGTTATTACCAGAACGGGGAAAACAATATATTTTGATGGAAAGGTAGAGGGAGTAGGTTATACCGCCTCCGATAACTTCGTCCTTGACGGACAACGATTGATCATTAAAGCAATGTATCCTCATTCTTCTACGGTGTCCACAGCGGACAGCATACTGTACTTAGTTAACGATAACCTGACCACCAAGGTAATGGGTTACGCTTGCGATGAGTATGGCCCTACCAGTTTCAAAGTGTGGTCCGGAAAAGGAACGATCATGACTTACGAAAAAGTCGGGATCGACAGCAGAAGATATACCGCGACAAACCTTTATACCATTGAATGGAACGTCGGAGATACCATATTTTTGGGCAGAAAAAACCAACAGAATTCATATTCCAACAAATACTCCGATTGGTACGTAACTTCGGCCGAGGACGTTTACGGCAACGAGATGACCTTTGAATACTTGAATACCTTTGATAGGATTTCCACGAACTATGGCCCCAACACTTATTACGACGAGAATGGTAATATTGTCCCTTACGAAAATCTTCAAACCGGGGTAACATATGAAATTGAAGTTGATGTTTTATTCTTTTATGATGGCTTGGACCTCAGAATAAACGGCATCGAATACGCCGGAGGAAACCTGTCGGTAGCTTTCGGTTACGACGATAATCGTAATGATGTCGTGAGCGGGTATACGAGCGGAAGGTATTTCAGGCAAAAGTACAGATTGAACAACATTTCCGTTAAGCAGGGATCTAACGTTGTTAGAAGATACGACCTGACTTATCGGACCAACAGCCATGATTATTCCAAACTGGTAAGTATAAAGTTGACCGGAAGAAACGATGAAGCATTCAACAAAACAGTATTTAATTGGCAACCATCTACGTATGACTTCTATGGGTCATACGATTACGTTTTATCGCTTCCCGATTTGCACGCAACAAGGATAAACAGCGGATATACACTGAGCAAAAGAACAAACTATCCGGCCGACTTTAATGGAGACGGAATATCGGACTTTTTGACCACATATCTGTACAGTAAAAATGGTAGCCCCGATGTCCTTGATTGGGCAGCATATATAAATCCCGGTACGGTTGGAAATTTAAACGATTGCGGTTATGGTAATATTCCGAGCGGGATGTTTTATCTTATTGACAGAAACATTGACGGAAAAACCGAACTTTACATTCAATCTGGATATTCCGAAGGATCCTATCAATTCGTGAAATTCATGGCGAGAGAAATGAACAACGGACTTTTAGCGAGAAAAACGGACATTGATTTTAGAATGCAGCTGCTAGGAGGAGCCACTTACAGTGAAGTAACGCTGGCGCATGGGGATTTCGACGGTGACGGGTTGCCCGAATATTTGGTTTTGAACGATGACTTGTCCATAAACAACAGCATGGGATTCAATCCCACATACACCGCTGGTTTGTCGGGAGAAGAATATTTTCTTACCGATATTAATGGAAACGGGAAGATAGAATTGGTTTTCAAAAAATCCGACAGGGTCATTTTCTGGGAGACAGGTTCCGGTATAATCAGCACTCTACGCTCATATAACAAAGATGATTACTTTTATCCTGGTGACTTTAACGGCGACGGGAACCAAGATTTATTGATCTTCGACACCTCGGCTTCCAGTTGGACAATATTAATATCAAGTGGTAACACCTTATCAATGCATATGGTTCTACCACCTTTAAACAAAAATTCACCTCTTGAAGGACATTATATCATATGTGACGTAGATCAAGACGGGAAAAGCGACATAATTGAAATTGTGCCCTGGACGGTCGGCGCTGGTTCCGGAACAATGAAAGTGTTCGTATCGAAGGGTACGTCGTTTTCGTTGGCCATGACAGAACACAATGTAGCGGCCAAGGATCTTGGCTTCGCTGGAGAAGCCAATGGCAACTTTACTCCCGATATCTTGGTGTTGGATGAAAGTCCAAACTATTATACCATATCATCAGGAGTCTGCTTCCACTATATTAACGACATATACAACGGTATGGGAGAAACAATGGAACTTTCATATGCCGGGAAATATTCTAACCTAGGAAAGGTGGGATTATTCGGCGATATCATAAACTCGTCCCCTATAGTACTGAAAACGGTTTCCTCGGTAGAATCGACGAGTGGAGGTTTTACTCGTTATTCTTACGGCACTCCCGTAATAGACACCGACAAAGGTAGAGGTTTCCTAGGATTCGATACCATATCGAGGGTAACATCTAAAGGAACGACAAGGACAGGAACACAACAAGTTTACGGTTTGGTCTATAGGAGTACTTTGAATTACGACCTGATGCCCCTCTCGACAACCGACAGTATCAACGGAAACGCCGTTTCGACAACATCTTACACTTACTTCAGCAAACTGGTCAACAGCAAACGATATATAGTATCGGACTCCGTAGTTAGCCAAGACTTGATAAACAACATCAAAACTGTCTCAAATTATTACGACTATGACGAATTTCTAATACCCGAACGCATGAAAACACGATCCTACTCCGGTACAGTTTTGGAGGCGGAAACGATCGACAGTTTGGAGTACTACCACGATACGTCCAAATGGTTGTTGGGGCAACTCTTGGACAAAACTACTGTACAATCTAGGCCGGGAGAGACCGACTATACCAGAAAATACGAACATACATATTATCCCAACGGATCGTTGCGCGAATCGTATAAAGAAAGAGGCACCGGCAACGAAATAAAAACAACCTTCACCTACGATACCTTCGGTAACGTGACGTCTACTTCGGTAACCGCCGGAGGTTCGACCCGCGCATCATCAATGACATACACCGCCGACGGAAGATTTCCGGACACAAAAACAGATGCGCTAGGCAACACTGAATCCTACAATTACAATACCGTTACGGGGCTGCTCACAAGCGTGGAAGACATTAACGATATGACAACAGAGTACGAGTACGACGGGATGGGCAGGCTCGTAAAAACGACCTATCCGGACGGCACCGAAGAAACAACCGGACTGTACTGGATGCCAAC
>JGI24710J26742_10001344_pt1 | contig 22599 bp, 23 predicted proteins | sample BioPla2DNA2_FD_26742 | JGI IMG/M metagenome (IMG submission 26742) | reverse complement strand
AAGAGGAAAACATTTACCGTGTGTTATTCTATACCTTTACATTAACTGCCTGAGTGGCAATTGAGACACTGCCTCAGTGTTTCAACCGTTTTCATTAACCCTACAAATTCCGACTTAACAATGCATTACTCTCTGCAAAAGTTTCGGATTTCGGAAATTTAAATTTAGAATTAAGAATTGATTGTTTAGCTGTTTATTAATATAACACCTTGATATTCAAATAAATAGAATAATAAAAATCCGAAATTATTTGCGAGTGGGGAAATGAGATATCAAAAGAGGAAAGAATGTCCTGCCCCCTAATTATTTAAATTTCATAATAAGATGGAAACTCCATCCAAAACATCTATTGGCCGAAACATACGACTTCAGTAGCGGACAAATCGAAAACATCGCCAAAAATGGAGAGGGAAAGAGGATTGGGTTTAGGTAGGGGGGAAGGAAGATTCTATAAAGTAATCAAATAAAAAGAAGTTACCTTCTGGGTTGTCTTACATTTCTATAGGGTGTATCATTTTTATCTTCGTCAGAAATGTCGTATGAGTTTTTCCCTGCCGGTGCATCAATTCTACCTGAGCTTTGGGTAGGTCTGACTCCGGAGTCTACAGGTCTTACTACAGGATCGGAAGGTCTTACACCAGAATCAACAGGTCTGGTATTGTCAACTACTTCAACGGTTGGTCTTGTGTCGGATGCATTTTCCGGTACAGAAATATGAATAGAAATCTGGCACCCCGACTGTGGGCATGTGATGTTAATTGTTGTGTCCATAGCTTTTGTATTAAATTTAATTGATATATATATTAATTGATAACTCGATTGCTTTTTAGAGTTAACCCATTTTTTCAGAATCCGTTAATATTTAATTTATCAGTGCAAATATACATTATTTCTATTTAAGTGTACAGGAATTATAGTTTTATCTGTTAAACGAGACCTTTACATTAAAATAGTTCACAATCGTACCGTACAATCGTGTAAATCCTCACCGATTTTTCATATTTTTGCAAAAAAAATAATGAATATGAGATCAGTAAATTTCTTTTTAATTTTTGCAGCTATCCTTATGAGTGCTTGTCATAATCTATCCGGAGATAAAACGGAACTAATAACCCAAGAGAGTCGTACTGTTCCTGATTTTTCGGGAGGCGTGATGAATGAAGAGATTCTTTGGTATTTGGGGAGAATGAATAACCCACAAATCTCTCCCGATGGGAAAACAATTCTATTTGGAATCACCTATTACGATTATAAACTAAACAAAGGCAATAACGACTTATACGTGTTGGAACTTCCCGATGGTAAACCTACACAAATTACACGTACTGAGAATAACGAGTCTGCCGCTATTTGGAGACCCGACGGTAAAAAGATCGCCTATTTGGCACCCCACGAAGGGAAAATGCAAATTTGGGAGATGGATCCCGATGGAAAACAACCCAGAGTGATCTCCAATGCTCCTTCAGATATCACCGGATTCTCTTATGCACCCGATATGTCACAGATTGTATACGCTATGAATGTACAACTGGATCCGACTATCGAACAGCGTTATCCGGATCTTCCTTTGGCTAATGCTAAAATTTATGACGACCTGATGTATCGCCATTGGAATCAGTGGGCGGATGGAACCTATTCCCACCTCTTTATTGCTTCTTATCCTAAGATGGATAATCCTGTTGAGTTGTTGGAAGGCAAGAAATTCCACTCTCCTATTCCTTCACATGGCGGCTTTGAACAGATTGCCTGGAGTCCTGATAGCAAGAAGTTGGTTTACTGTACCAAAGAATTAAGCGGTAAAGATTTTGCCGTAAGTACCAATAGCGATATCTTTATTTATGATATCGAACAAAAAACGACCATTAACCTGACAGCAGAGAATAAAGGGTATGACATGAATCCCGTTTTCTCTCCCGATGGTTCAAAACTGGTTTGGTGGAGCATGAAAACCGATGGATTTGAGTCTGAAAAACATCGCTTGTTTATTCATGATTTCAACAATAACACCTCTAAGGATTTCAGTACTAATTTCGACCAGGATGCCGAAAATTTTGCGTGGAGCAAAGATGGAAAAACCGTTTACTTTACCAGCTGTAAAGAGGCAACCTACCAAATATACAGTCTGAATATTGAATCTGAAGAGATTACCCAAATTACTGAGGGAGACCATGATTATATCAATATTTTGGTTGCTGATCAGATGTTGATTGGAACCAAAACAACCCATGCGCTTCCGGCGGAACTTTTTACTATTGATCCTCAAACCCGTGAAGAAAAACAGTTGAGCTTTATCAACACCGATGTTCTTTCAAAAATCACTTTATCTAAAACTGAAAAGAGATGGGTAAAAACCACAGATGGCAAGGATATGTTGGTATGGGTTATCCTTCCCCCCAATTTTGATCCTGCTCAAAAATATCCTACATTGCTTTATTGCCAGGGCGGACCCCAATCTTCTGTGAGTCAGTTCTTCTCTTACCGCTGGAATTTCCAGATGCTGGCATCTCGCGGATATGTTGTTGTAGCACCCAATCGTAGAGGATTACCCGGATTTGGCAGTGAGTGGAATGACCAGATCAGCAAGGATTACGGCGGACAAAATATGAAGGATTATCTCTCTGCTATTGATGATATGGCTAAAGAACCTTATGTGGATGAAACTCGTTTAGGTGCTGTAGGAGCCAGTTATGGCGGATTTTCAGTATATTGGTTAGCGGGGAATCATCAAAAGAGATTCAAAACCTTCATTGCCCACTGCGGTATGTTTAACTTTGAAAGTTGGTATGGCACAACCGAAGAACTTTTCTTTGCCAACCATGATATTGAAGGTCCTTATTGGGAAAACTATAAGAGCTACAGTTTCTCACCTCATCGATTTGTAGGTAATTGGGATACCCCCATTTTGGTGATTCATGGAGGTAATGACTTCAGAATTCCATATACCGAGGGAATGCAGGCTTTCAATGCAGCCCAAATCAAAGGAATTCCCAGCCGATTTTTATATTTCCCTGATGAGGATCACTTTGTTTCCAAACCACAAAATGCAATGCTTTGGCAGCGTGAATTTTTGGGTTGGTTAGACCGTTGGCTTAAAGAGGAAAAATAACGAATGAAGCGGCTGAAGCACATTTTTTCATTAATCAGAAACTTCAGATGGAAACTGATTGACACTTATGTACTCAAAAAGTTTCTCAGCTCTTTCGTCTTTGCCATCTCTCTATTGATGGCGATTATCGTTATTTTTGATTTTTCGGAAAATGTGCATCGTTTTTTGGATAACAATATCCCGATGAAGGATATTTTGTTAAAATACTATCTAAACTTTATACCCTATTTTATCAACCTGTTTATTCCTCTTTTTGTGTTTATCAGTGTGATCTGGTTTACCTCAAAAATGAGTAATCAGAATGAGATTATTGCTATTTTGGGAGGGGGCGTTAATTACTATCGTTTTTTAATCCCCTTCCTGGTTGGTGCATTGATTATTTCTATATTGGCTGTATTTATGTCCAATGAATTGGTACCGATTACCAACGAAAAGATGAACCGATTTAAGGAGAATACCATGAAGAGGCAAGTGATTCCGAAAACCACCATTCATGTCCGAAACTCTGCCAACAGCTATATCTTTGTAGAACGTTGGGATCATCAGCAGATGGAGGGATACCACTTCACCTACGAAGTATTGGGATCACAGTTTATCAAAATGAAATTGAAAGCCAATACTATCCGATATAATGAGGATCAAAAGAATTGGACTTTATACAATTATACACGGCGCACCATTCATGCAGGAGTGGAAACAGTATCCACAGGAAGAACTCTGGATACAACCTTTAACATTGTTCCGACCGACTTGGAACAGAATGCAAAAGTAGCGGAAACCATGTCCTACAGAGAATTAACCCGTTTTATTCGCGGAGAAAAGATCAAAGGGACCGGGATGGCAAAACATTATATTATCGAGAAACAAACCAGATTAGCTAACTCATTGGGAACCTTTATCATGACTATTTTAGCTTTTTGTGTTGCTTCACAAAAAACAAGAAGGGGGGTGGGAGTGCATCTGTTTTTAGGAATTGGGTTAGCATTTATATTTGTATTTTTGCAGCAGGTTTCCAATGTTTTTTCTCTCTCCGGTGTAATACCTCCCGGATTGGGACCTTGGATCCCGAATCTGATTTACCTGGTTGTTTGTGCTATTTTATTAAAATATTCCACTAAATAATGATGAAAAATGTAACTTTAATCAGCGACTGGAAACTCAGAGACCCCTATGTCTCCATCTTAAAGGGTGTCTTGATATCACATATTCCTGATGTTCAAATATTTGATATCAGTCATGCTATTGAAAAGTACAATATCGGACAAGCCGCTTTTATTGCCAAAGCCAGTTTTTCTCATTTCCCTGAAAATACGGTGCACATTATTAACGTGGGAGGAAAGTCCTCAAATAATTCCAATCCTATCCTGTTATCCCACAAAAATCATTGGTTTTTAGGTGAAGATACCGGTGTTTTTCAAACCATTATTGGAGATGAAGAAGCAGATGCCATCTACCAATTCAATGGTAGTGAAGAGGTGAATTGGTTCCAAAAAATGGCGCTGATGATTCAAGCTTTGTTTGAAAATAAATTAGAGAATTGTACAGTTCCTATTTCCAAACTGAATCAAATTCTTGATGATCAGTTTTATTATATCAAAAAGGAAAAATCAATCCTGGGCAAGATCATATATATTGACTCTTTTTTTAATGCCGTAACCAATATCCCCAATGAGGTATTTCTGGAAGCAGTGCAAGGTAAAGAGTTTACTGTTACCTTTTCTGACTCAAAAAAACTGGATGTAACAAAAATGCACTCTTATTATAATGCTAATGAGAAAGAAATTTACCTATTTCCCAATAAATTAGGCTATATTGAAATCACTTTTTATAAAGGAGCTATTGCTATGTTGGGAGACTTAAAAATTAATGATACAATAGAAATTCAATTTACATAATATGATGAATCTTAATCCGTTAACTGCTATTTCCCCTATCGATGGCAGATATTTTAAACAGGTAGAATCTTTGACTCAATTTTTTTCAGAATATGCCCTGATTCGTGCCAGGGTGATGGTGGAGATTGAGTATTTCAAAGCACTTTGTGAAATTCCTCTCCCTCAATTGGAGTCGGTTGACAAACAGTTATTCCCAAAACTGGACGAGATCTATCTCAATTTTTCAGAAGAGGATGCACTCAGAGTGAAAGAGATAGAAAAAACAACCAATCATGATGTTAAAGCGGTTGAGTATTTCATCAAAGAGGCTTTTGATCGTTTGGGTCTTGCCCAATACAAAGAGATGATCCACTTTGGATTGACCTCACAGGATATTAACAACACTGCCACTCCCTATTTACTCAAACAATTTCACGATCAGATCTACACCCCATTCTTTGCCGATCTGACACATCTGATTTTTAAAAAATCAAAAGAGTGGATTGATGTTCCATTATTAGCACATACCCACGGACAACCCGCTTCTCCCACCAGTATGGGAAAAGAGTGGTATGTCTTTTATGAAAGATTGATCACCCAGTGGAATTTATTGACAGAGATTCCCTTTTGCGGTAAATTTGGAGGTGCTACCGGTAATTTCAATGCACACCATGTTGCCTATCCGGAAGTGGATTGGNTAATTTTTGGGAATCGTTTTTTATCTGAAAGACTAGGTTTATTCAGACTACAAACCACAACTCAAATTGAGCATTACGACAATATGGCTGCCTATTTTGATGGCATAAAAAGAATTAATAATATCCTGCTGGATTTAGATCGTGACATGTGGACTTATATTTCCATGGAGTATTTCAAGCAGCAAGTTAAAGCCGGCGAAGTGGGCTCATCAGCGATGCCACATAAGGTTAATCCGATTGACTTTGAGAACTCAGAGGGGAACATTGCGATTGCCAATGCGCTGTTGGAGGGATTGTCTGCTAAATTGCCCATATCCAGACTGCAGCGCGATTTAACTGACAGCACTGTAACTCGTAATCTGGGAGTTCCTATGGGACATTCTTTGATTGCCATTAAGTCATTAATCCGCGGTATCAATAAGCTACTCTTGAATGAAGAAGCGATTTCGAGAGACCTGGACAATAACTGGGCTGTTTTAGCTGAAGCAATCCAGACCATTCTCAGAAGAGAAGGCTATCCTGAACCTTATGAAGCACTCAAAGCCTTAACCCGGGGAAAAGGCAATATCAACAAAGAGATACTACATCAGTTTATAGATAGCCTAAATATCAGTGATACTGTCAAAGCGGAAATGTACAAATTAACACCGCACAACTATCTGGGCATTATGCCTAAATTGTAGAACAAGTTCAATTATCTTCTGATCAATCGGTAGATTTTACCCGGCTTACACTCCACGATGCCATCAAACTCCATATGGAGCAGAATAGAGGCTAGTCGGGAAGGAGTAAACTGAGTTAGTTTACTGTTAATTTCGTCAATTCCCATTTGATCCACCTCGAGCAGAAGCTGATATACCTCCTCTTCCTCTTCGCTTAATTCAAGGAACAATTTTGTTTGGACCTCCTTCAGCGGTTGATCTGTCCAGCCCATTTTAGCTAAGAGTTCCCCTCCTGAGGTCACTCCCTGTGCGAGCCCCTCTACAATTAAATTATTGCAACCCTCGTGGTTGGGGCTGTATATAGAACCGGGGACCGTAAACAGATCTCTTTTGATATTCAGCACCATGGAGGCAGTAATCATGCTTCCCCCCTTTATTTTTGATTCAATAACAAGAGAAGCATCAGATAAACCAGCGATAATCCTATTCCGTGTGGGAAAATTTTGAGGAATTGGTGTCGTATGATAAGCATATTCCGTTGCAATCGCACCCCCCGAATCGATCATATTTTTTGCCAATTTATAGTTTTGAGAGGGATAAATCAAAGAAAAACCATGTCCCATCACTGCCACGGTCTTCACCCCGTTGCGAATCGCCTCTTCATGCGCCAAAGTATCCACACCTGAAGCTAATCCACTCACAATCACCAACCCTTCATGAGCCATTTCCGATATCATTTTCTTCACAACATCAATTCCATAATTTGTGATATTGCGGGTTCCAATGATGGATAAAATATGAGGTTTGTTAAAAATGTTTTCCCCTTTATGAAAAAATATAGCAGGATAATTGGCGCTGGTCAGCAGGCGAGTCGGATAATCCGATTGATCGAAAAAAAGAGCCTGAATCTGCTCCTTATCCATCAGTTCCCGCTCCGTTTGAATTTGATAATCCAACTCCTTATCAATAGAAATTGCATTTAAGTTCCATTTGATCAACTCTTTTCTAAACTCTTTTTTCTTTTCTGAGTCAAAAACCAAAGTGGCGCTTCCGAACAATCGAACGAGTCGTTTGGCATTAAAATTGGTAATTTTGGGGTGTAGTAATAGTGCAAGTCTGTAGTATAATTCATCAGTCATGGTAGTTTTTTTTAGTATTGCAAATGTACAAAAAGAAAATGAAGGAATAAAAAAAAGAGATTGGTTGTTATATAAATAATTTTTATATCTTTGCGGATTGAATGTTCCAATTTTAAAATACACACCATGAAAAAAGTTTTTTTATTTATACCTGTAGTAATAGCTGCTATTATCGTCCTTCTGTTTTCAAGTTGTGAAAAGGAAGAGGTATTTCCTGTTAAAATCATTTGTGTATACTCAGAAACGGGAATTGATACAGGAGATGTTGTTGTTGGAGCTACTGTTACTATTGGCAAACCTAATTATGCTCCTTTTGCTCAGGCTTCCGGAGTAACTGATGATGATGGAGTTTTTTCTCATGAGTTTCAGTACGAAGCCCTTTTAGATGTCAAAGCTGAATTTGCACTCACCGAGGGAGATGCTGTCAGAACGTATGTTGGAGCGAGTCAGATCAAGCTACTTCCCAACGAGACTGTTGAAAAAACGATACTGATGATAAGGCAGTAACCTTTTGTTCCACTCAAATTATCCAATTTGAAGAAAACATTATCTTCGCCGCTATTCATAGTAGTGACATCATTACTGCTTTTGATTATATTAGTGGCAACCTATTCACGTCATAAAGAGACCCTTAAATCGGAGTCTACCACTTTTTCTTTGGTTAGACAGGATGACACTTTGGAGGTTCTGCTTTCATCCCATTCTTCCGATTTTTTTATATACAAAGGAACACCTATTGGCTTCCAATATGAATTACTTAAGGAGTTTGAAAAAGCTTCCGGTAGAGTGATTAATTTAACTATCAATCATGATTCTAAAGAGGCATACAAAGAAATTTTAAAGCCTCATTATGATATTATCGCTGCCGATATTCGCAAATCCGGTCTGGTGTCTTCATTTTTAACTTTTTCTTATCCACACTCCTACACTTACCCTGTCATTTTATCGAGAAAAGGACAAATATACGATTCCAATATAGTGAAAGAGCTACATATTCCTGATGATTACCACCATTTCCTCTCCATGGATCTGCTTGAAGAGTTAAATTTTAAAATTATAGATAAAGAACATTATGAAGGAGAGGAATTAATCAATCAACTTCAGGAAAAAGAGATTGATTTTATGATTTGTGATTACCAAACTGCAATCACTCTGTTACCCTTTTACGATGACCTTGCAATAGGATCCCGAATTGGACCTATATATGAAAGATGCTGGATTTTGGACAAAAATAATGATGAGCTAAATAATGAGATTAATAATTGGATCATTGCTTTTTCCAAAACCAATAAGTATCATTTTTTGCTTAAACGATATTTTTCTCCACACTCATTGATTATCAAACATCATTTTTCAAAATCAGGAAATAAAAATATCTCCCCCTACGACCACATCATTAAAAAATATGCCAAAGAATATGGTATCGACTGGCAGTTTGTAGTTGCTATTATGTACCAGGAAAGCAAATTTCAATCGGGATTATATGGTTTGGGGGGAAGCTATGGCTTAATGCAAATGATGCCTGAAACGATGACCTATTTTGGCATTGATGAAACCTCATCAGAAGAGGAACAGATTGTCGCAGGAATCAAATATCTCTACAAAATAGCCCGGGCATTTGATAATATTACAGACAAAAAAGAAAAATATCACTTTGTTGCTGCTTCTTATAATGCAGGACGAGGACACATATTAGATGCGCAGCGTCTCTGTGAAAAAAATCAACAAAACTCTACTCAGTGGAAATTTGTTTCAAAATATTTGATTTTAAAATCAAAAAAGGAGTATTACTCTGATCCTGTTGTAAAATCAGGATTTTTGCCCGGAAAACATACTGTTAAATATGCTGAAGAGGTAATGGCACGCTATAATGCCTATTTAGAACTCCATCCATAAATCTTTTTTTATTATATTTGCAATCCCTTTTAAAAACATATTTTTTATCGATTAACACTCGCAAATTTTTATGACTGTACCTGCCGCAACTCCCTTGATGAAACAATACAATCGATTCAAAAGCAAGTATCCCGATGCGATTCTATTGTTCAGAATTGGAGACTTTTACGAAACCTTTGGAGAGGATGCCGTGAAAGCATCTCAAATTTTGGGTATTGTACTCACCAAAAGAGCCAATGGTGCAGCAGCTCATGTTGATTTAGCCGGGTTTCCACACCATGCTATCGATACTTATCTCCCAAAATTGGTCAGAGCCGGGTATAGAGTAGCCATTTGCGAACAATTGGAAGATCCCAAACTAACCAAAAAGTTAGTCAAGAGAGGAGTTACCGAATTGGTTACACCAGGAGTATCAATCAATGATAAAGTTTTAGAGGTTAAAGAGAATAATTTTTTGGGTGCCATCCATTTTCATGACAAAAAAATGGGTGCAGCCTTTGTAGATATTTCAACCGGAGAGTTTTACCTCGCTGAAGGAGATATTGAATATGTTGACAAATTATTGCAAAACTTTAATCCCTCCGAAATTGTAATCCTCAAAAATAAAGCTCCTATGTTCAAAGAACATTTTGGGGATAAAATTTTGCTGACTACATTCGAGGATTGGGTTTTTACTACCGACTACACTTATGATCTTTTGATCAAACATTTTCAAACCAATACCCTAAAAGGTTTCGGTGTTGAAGATATGACTTATGGTATCATTGCAGCGGGTGCGGCTTTACACTATCTCCATCAAACACAGAATCATAAAATTCAGCATATCAATAAGTTGACGCGTTTTGAGGAGGAACATTATGTTTGGCTAGACCAATTTACAATCCGGAATCTTGAATTAATTTACTCCCACAACGAAAACGCAGTCACTCTTTTGCAAATCCTGGATAAAACCGAAACCCCCATGGGCTCACGGATGTTGCGCAAGTGGATGGTGCTGCCCCTCAAGGAAAGGGTGATGATCGAGGAGCGCCTTGCGATTGTGAAGTATTTCACTGAACAGAGAGAAGTCGCCGACCAGATGACGCAAATGCTGAAACAAATCGGGGATCTGGAAAGATTAGTAGCTAAAATTGCTACTTCAAAAATCAACCCCAGGGAACTGCTCCAACTGGCAAGATCACTCCGTGCGGTTGAAGCGATTAAAGAGCAGGCACAACATATTGAACACAGTGAGCTGTTACGCATTTTGGAACAACTAAATCCGCTGATTTCATTATCTCAAAAGATTGAAAATGAGATTTTAGAGGATCCACCTGTGGTACTCAATAAAGGTCGTGTTTTTAGAAAAGGAGTTGACGCCGAACTGGATGAGTTAAGCAGCTTGGCTATAAACAGCAAAACGATACTGGCAGAGATTCAACAACGGGAAGCGATTAAAACCGGAATCACCAGTTTAAAAATCGGATTTAACAACGTTTTTGGCTACTATCTGGAAGTGACCAATACACATAAAAACAGAGTTCCCGAAGATTGGATCAGAAAACAAACCCTGACCAATGCGGAGCGCTATATCACTGAAGAGCTTAAGGATTTGGAAACCAAGATATTAGGTGCTGAAGAAAAGATTTTAGCTATTGAAGCGCGTTTATTTGGCGAATTTGTAATCGGTTTACTCGAATATATTCCTACTATTCAGCTCAACGCCCGTCTGATTGCCAAATTGGATATCTTACTCTGCTTCGCCACCGTATCGATAGAAAACAACTACACAAAACCTATTTTCGAAGAGGGAACAGCCATCCGAATCAAAAATGGCAGACACCCCGTGATTGAAAAATATCTGCCTTTCGGGGAAAAGTATATCGCCAACGACCTCTACCTTGACAATGAAAATCAGCAGATTATCATTATTACCGGTCCCAACATGTCGGGGAAATCGGCATTGCTACGCCAAACCGCACTGATTGTTTTGATGGCGCAGATGGGCTGTTTTGTCCCTGCTGAAGCAGCCAATCTCTCCATTATCGACAAGATTTTTACCCGCGTTGGAGCATCCGACAATATCAGTACCGGAGAATCAACTTTTATGGTTGAAATGAATGAAACAGCCAGTATTCTGAATAATATTTCCGATCGAAGTTTGATCCTTTTGGATGAGATTGGACGCGGAACCAGTACTTACGACGGCGTTTCCATTGCCTGGTCTATTGCGGAATATCTGCATGAACACAAAAAACACAGAGCTAAAGTACTGTTTGCAACCCACTACCACGAACTCAATAATATGGCAGATCAGTTTGAAAGAATCAAGAACTACCATGTGAGCGTGAAAGAGATCAACAATAAGATTTTGTTTCTCAGAAAACTGGAACCGGGCGGCAGTGAACATAGTTTTGGAATCCATGTGGCAAGAATGGCGGGAATGCCGGCGCAGGTGCTTTACAGAGCAGAAAAAATTCTCGAAAGTCTGGAAAGTTCCCGGGACCAGTCGCAAAAAATAGCTGAAGCAACCCCAAAAGATCCGGGTTATCAGCTCAGTTTCATTGCTTTGGACGATCCTTTGCTTTTGGATATCAAAGATCAAATTATTGGAATCGACATTGAAACCCTCACTCCCGTTGAGGCGCTCATGAAACTCAACGATATTAAAAATTTACTCACCAAAAAGAAAAAATAGGCTTGCATATGTATCTCTCACTGTTTCTAAAAGGCCTTCTGCTGGGATTTTGTATTGCTGCACCTGTCGGTCCGGTCGGTATACTCTGTATTAATCGTACATTGAACAAGGGTTATATTTCCGGATTGATCTCCGGATTGGGAGCTACCACTGCAGACCTTCTGTTTGGACTGATTGTTGTATTGGGACTCAACATTGTCTCCGATTTTTTAATCGACTACGAATCCTGGTTCCACTTCTTTGGATTTTTATTCCTGGTTCTGGTTGGAGTGCAGATTATGCGTAAGAAAAAACGTACTGTCGAACCTGCCCTGCAGGAAAATGGAAGTCTGGTCAGAGATTATGTGAGCACCTTTGTCCTTACGCTGTCCAATCCTCTGACTATCATTTTCTTCATTGCGGTGTTCGCGTTTGTGGGCATCAGCGATGTGAAACCGCTTGGAGCAGTAGTTCTGCTTTTCAGTATTTTACTGGGTTCTGGCGGCTGGTGGTTGCTCTTATGCGGCATAGCACACAAATATAAAACCAAACTGGGCGAAAAAATGTTAGCCAAAGTGGACCTCATTTCCGGTCTCACCATTGTGGCTTTTGCTTTATTTATCGGCATTAAATGGGCATTGGGTGTGATTTGATTTTTTTATTCTCTTTTTTTAAAAAAGAAAAAAAGGGGGACAGGAAGGGTATAGTTCATAAAAAAAGTGTTACTTTGCATTTTATTTCATCGCTTTATGAAAAAGTCTCTTTTAATTTTATGGGTTTCTTTCATTTTGATTCCTCTAACGGGTCAAATTCCGAGTCAATATTACAGCAGTGCCACGAATAAAAAAGGATATGCCCTGCGGGTTGCACTTCATCATATCATCAAAGATCATGAAACGTTAACTTACTCCCAATTATGGAACGCATTCCCCTCAACCGATCGCAAACCGAATGGGAAAGTTTGGGACCCCTATTCCGATAATCCTGTTGGAGACCCGGCTTATGAGTACACTTTCTTTACCGATCAATGCGGAAACTATAGTACAGAAGGTGATTGCTATAACAGAGAACACTCCGTGCCTGCCAGCTGGTTTAATGACGCAACACCACTCTACACTGACCTCTTCCATTTATATCCGACTGATGGCTACGTCAATAACAGAAGGAGTAATTATCCTTACGGGAAAGTGGGCTCAGCTACCTGGACCAGTCTCAACGGATCCAAAGTGGGAAGCAGTGCCACTCCGGGATATACCGGAACAGTATTTGAACCTATCGATGAATATAAAGGGGATTTTGCACGCTCCTATTTCTACATGACTGTGCGTTATATGGATAAAAACATGGGTGTAACATCTAATTCCATGTTTACTAATGGCTCTTTGAAACCCTGGGCACTCCAATTGTTGATCCAATGGCATAATCAGGATCCGGTAAGTCAAAAGGAGTTGAACCGAAATGAAGCGATCTTTGCATTACAGGAAAACCGAAACCCGTTTATTGATTTTCCGGAACTGGTGGGCAAAATTTATGGTAATGACTCCATCTATGCTTTTGATCCTTCGGGGATTGAAGAGTTTGTGGAAATCGTACAATCTATCCGCTTTTCCAATCCGGCACATGGCGATTTGCTGCTATTTTATGATAATATCGAAAATAGTAGTGATTTGAGCTTAACTCTCTATGACGTCATGGGCAGAGAGGTAAAAACTTACGATTTGAGTGCTCTGCCTTCCGGAGTTTCGATAGCTGATCACCCCCCCGGTTTTTATTTTTTAAAAATTAATGATAGAAAAAAACAGATTTATAAATTGATTATTCAGTAGTTATGGCAACAATCAGATTGACGAAAGTTTTCAACTTTGCGATGGCACATGCCCTGCACAATTATGATGGATTGTGTAAGAATATTCATGGGCACTCCTACCATTTTGAAGTGACCGTAGTGGGCAGACCGAACGAGGATAAATCGTCACCAAAAAAAGGGATGTTGATCGATTTTTCAGTACTTAAAAAACTGATTAACAGAGAGTTGATTGACCATTTAGACCATTCGTTGATGCTCAGTCAGGAAAGTGATCCGGCTCTCATTCAACTGTTGCAAAAAAATTATGAGAAGATTATTTTGGTGCCGTTTCAACCCACTACAGAAAATATGTTAAGCTACTTTGCGGAAAAAATCAAAGCGGTTTTACCGCCTGATGTACAACTGTTTTCGCTGAAATTAAAAGAGACTGACAACTCTTTTGCTGAGTGGTTTGCATCTGATAATCAATAAGATAGAGAACATGAATCAAGAGACACACAGAGCAGGATTTGTAAATATTATCGGCAATCCCAACGTTGGAAAAAGCACATTGATGAACCTTTTGGTGGGTGAACGATTGTCGATTATTACCAATAAGGCACAAACTACGCGACATCGGATTCGGGGTATTGTCAACGGAGAGGATTATCAGATTGTCTATTCCGATCTTCCCGGAATCCTTGATCCGGCGTATAAAATGCAGGAAATGATGATGCACTTCATCCGTGTTGCCCTCACTGATGCCGACCTCATTTTGTTGATGGTTGAAGTGGGTGAAACCCGCTTTAATGAAGAAGTCATGGCTCAACTGCAAGAGTGCAAAATTCCCAAAATATTGATTATCAATAAAGTCGACAAAAGCACACCGGAAGCAGTAAAAGAGACGGAACAATATTGGACCAATCTTTTCCCGGGCATTGAGTCGATTGCACTCTCCGCTTTACATCAAATCGGAATAGAATGGTTGCAGGAAAGGATTGTCCAACACCTGCCCGTTTCTCCTCCCTTTTTCCCAAAGGATCAACTCACCGACAAGCCGGTTCGTTTTTTTATCAGCGAGATTATCAGAGAAAAAATTTTATTGTTGTACAAAAAAGAGATTCCCTATAGTGTTGAGGTAGTGGTAGATAGCTATAAAGAAGCTGATCATATCGTGCAAATCAGCGCCATGCTGTACTGCGAGCGGGACACCCAAAAAGGAATTCTGATTGGCAGCAAAGGCTCTGCCATCAAACAATTGGGCATTGAATCCAGAAAAGCAATCGAGGAATTTATCGAAAAGCAGGTCTATCTCGACCTCTCCGTCAAAGTCCTCAAAGACTGGCGCAACCAAGACCTGATGATGAAGCGGTTTGGATACCAAGAGCAATGATGAAGGCGGAAGGCGGAAGGCGGAATCTAATTACGAATTACGAATTACGAATTACGGCTTTACAAGGTAGAAGGTAGAAAGCAGAATTTATTTGTATTTATTTGATTATCATTGAATTACATTATCAAAAAATCCAAATTTCGACTTCCGACTTTCGACTTTTAAATAACCCCGAAGGGGTGACATTATTATAGCAAAATGATGACCCCAAAAGCCAAAATAACCCCGAAGGGGTGACATTATAATAAATTTGGGCTAAAGCCCTTTTGATTTCGGATTTCGGAGGGCGGATTTCGGATTTATCAACTTGATTATCAGTGTGATATGATATGATACAACTTATTTTATATTTCTAACTTCATATTTCATATTTTGTAAGTTTGGGCTAAAGCCCTTTGGTGCGAGGGGCAATTCCTATCCACGACTTAAAAGTCGTGGCAATTGATAAACTTGATTATCAGCGAGTTAGGATATAAATAGCTCAACATCAAAAAATCAAAATCAATAATTCTCTAAAGGTCTAACATTCCAGAGTGGGGAAATAAAATAACCTAAAAGGGAAATCTATGCTGCCCCCCTATTTTTTTTATTTCCAAAAAGAAAAAAATCTTTTAAAGGCGAAGGGCGAAAATCGAAGGGCGAAAGTTTTTGAAGTAAGAAGTATGAAATATATCTATTTAAAAATATAAACATCTGATATTCGGACAATTCTAAATTCTAATTTCTAAATTCTAAATTCTAAATTTATCACCCCGTAATTCGTAATTCGTAATTGAAATTCCGAAATCCGAAATCCGAAATCATTCTGCCTTCTACCTTCAGGGGACTGGGTCGTAGCCGCTGCCGCCCCAAGGATTGCACCGGATAATTCTTTTAAAAGTAAGCCAACTGCCTTTAAAAGGGCCATGTTTTTTGAGTGCTTCGATGCCATAAGCCGAGCAAGTGGGCGTAAATCTGCAACTATTTCCCATCAATGGAGAGAGTGTCCATTGATAAATTTTGATCAAAAATATCAAAATTTGGGAAATAATTTGCATAATTTTATTTATTATCTTCTTCATAATAAATAAGTTAGTGACTCCGGCGGGATTCAAACCCACGACCTTCAGAACCGGAATCTGACGTTCTATTCAGCTGAACTACGGAGCCAAAAATGATTTGCAAAAATACAACTTTGTATTCAATTTTTTATTATCTTTGCAATTCAAACTAAAAATTAATCGCCATGTCAGAAAATGTAGTAAACAGATATTCGGATGAGGAGCTGGAAGAGTTCCGCGTTCTCATCGAAGGGAAAATTGCCGAGGCAAAGAAAGGATTAGAAGTGTATTTGGAGGCATATAGTAATGCAGGAAATGACACGATTGACACTTCTCCCACATTTAAAATCTTGGAAGAAGGAAACCAGGTACTTTCTAAAGAGGAAAACAGCAGATTGGCGAGTCGACTTGATAAGTACATCAAAAATCTTGAAGCTGCTCTGGTTAGAATCGAAAACAAAACCTACGGGATTTGTCGGGTTACCGGTAAGCTGATTGCCAAAGAGCGTCTTAGAAGTGTTCCTCACGCTACGTTAAGTTTTGATGCCAAAGTTAATGAAAAGAAATAAAGAAAACGGAAAGAACTCTTTTCTCCTCTTTTCTATTATCTTAATCTTTGTTTTGGTTATTGCAGACCAGCTTTTAAAAGTATGGGTCAAAGGAAATATGCAGTTGGGTGAGATGATTCCGGTATTTAAAAACTGGTTTTTCCTCTATTTTGTGGAAAATGAAGGGATGGCTTTTGGGCTATCCTGGGGAGGTAAAGTTGGAAAAATTGCATTAACCCTGATTCGTATTGCAGTGGTTTCTGTTTTAATCTACTATTTCATTCGTTTGATTAAACGTCGTTCACTTCATAAAATCACCATTTTTGTATTTGCACTGATTATTGCCGGTGCTATCGGGAATATTATCGACTCCGTCTTTTATGGTGTCATTTACGACTACGCTCCACTATTCATGGGGCATGTTGTGGATATGTTCTACTTCCGGCTTTTTAGAATTCCGGATTGGTCCCCATTGTGGGGAGGAACCTGGTTTTTCCCTGCCATTTTTAATATTGCCGACACTTGTGTTACAATTGGATTACTCCTGATCATTATTTTTAATAAACCGATCTTCCAGGACACCAAAAACGAGCCGGAAACTGATGCTCCTGAAAGTGAAGATGAACCTAGCCAGCCACAGCCAGAGTTACAACACTAACCCGAACCCCTTCCACAGCCACCAATTTGGATAAAGCTGCCTCCATCGTTGCGCCGGTGGTCAGTACATCATCACAAACTAAAAGATGTTTATTTCTAATTCCCTCCTCATTTTGAACTTCAAAAACATCTTTTACATTCTCCCAGCGATTGATTCTGCTCTTTTTGGTTTGGGTTTCAGTGAAATCTTTTCGGATTAAAAATTCAACGCTATACTCTTTGTTTAAGCCCGAACTTAATCCCTGAGCTATCATTTCGCTCTGATTATACCCTCTTAATTTTTCCTTTTTCGGGTGAAGAGGAATCGGAATAATGAGATCCACATCTTTTAAAAGTTCTGTTTTGGCTAATTGTTCTCCGTACAAATACCCCAAATAACAGCCCAGTTCTTTGTTGTTTTTATACTTAATCTCCTGTAATATAGACTGTACCATATTCCCTTTTCTGTAAAAGAGTAAAGATCCTACAAACTGAACGGGTACTCTTCCCATGAAAATATAGTTCAACGGATTCTCTTCAAATGTATGGTAATTGGTTTGCGGCATATTCTGCAAACAGTGTAAACAGAAATGGGTCTCCTTTTCAAAAAGAGTATTCTGACAGGAAACACATAAACGAGGATAAAAAAAATTAAATAAGTTTTGGAGTAAAGTTGAGATTTTATTCATTTTTCAAATAATTATTAGTACCTTTGCAGTTCAAATTTTTAGTTTTCGAAAATACAAATTTTTTTTATATTATGAATACTCATAACGAATCAAACAAGGAAAAAAATCCACTACAGAAATGGGTTTATTTATTAGGAGCTTTAGCCCTTCTTTTCTTCGCTACCACTCTCTATTTTGGTTTTTTTGCCAAACCTGTTTTTAACACACAATACGTACAAACTGTAGAAGAAAAAGAAAATTTACAAGTCGAATTGGACGAACTTTTACTTGAACATAACAAAATAAAAGAGGAGTATGGTGCTGTTTCAGAGCTGATGTCTGAGAAAGACAGTATTATTTTAGCCAATGCAGAGGAGATTAAAAAGTTAATCGACTCTCAGGCTGATTACAGAAAAATTAAGAGACAACTTGAACGTTTACAAAAGATTACGCAAGAGTACGTAACTGAAATTGATCAGTTATATACCGAAAACAAAATGTTAAAAGAGGAAAATGTTCAGGTTAAGACTCAATTAGCTGAAAAACAGATTGAAGCAACTACCTTGATACAAGAAAAGGAAGATTTGAGCAAGAAAATCAGTACTGCTGCAGTGCATAAAGCGTACAATGTCATTGCAAGACCGGTTTATTTTAAACGAAAAGGAGAAGAGGTAATTACAGAAAAAGCAAGTAGAGTGAAACAAATCAAAACCTCATTCATTTTGAGTGAAAACTCATTAATTCCTGCCGGTCCCGTTAATGTTTACTGCAGAATTGCCATCCCTGAAACCGGTAGAGTTTTAACACCCGGAGCCGGTGATGCTTTTGCTTTCAATTATCAGGATCAAAAATTACAATATTCTGTTAAAAAAACGATCAATTATACCGGACAAGCAGAAGTTGTAGTTTTAGCCTGGGATTTAAAAGAAAAAGATAAAGCAATCAAAGGTCAATATATTATTCAGGTTTATACTGATGATCTTTTGTTAGGAGAATCTTCTTTTACATTAAGATAGTAAATAACATATGGCAAAATATTCTGACTCGATAGATAGAATCACAAAAGCCAGATTAAAATTATCTGCTTTCGGCTCTATTTTTAGCTTGGCTTTAACCATCTTTCTTATCGGATCATTAGTCTTTTTTGGATATTTTTCCTATCGGTTTATCAACAATCTATCAAAAAATATTGAGATTGAGATCCTCTTCTATCCTGATGTTAAAGAAAAGGATATTCAGGCTTACGAACAAGAACTCAAACTCAAGAGTTACATTTCTAAATCAAGATTTTCTTCGCAAATCGAAAATACCAAAGAAGCTATCAAGGCAATTGGCAATGATTACACCGAAATTATCACCAATCCTATCAATGGTTCGATTATTTTCAGTGTAACGCCGGAATATGCCAATGAAGATTCACTCAATGTCATCTCCAAGGAGATCAAACAAAGAGCTATAGTGCAGGATGTTCAATATCCTGATACGATTGTAAAAGCTGTTTTGAACAATTTTGTTAAAATTCAGGTTGTTATTGTTCTGCTCTGTGGTGTTTTTATGTTGATTTCGATGCTATTGATTGGTAATTATCTAAGACTCAACATCTATGCTAAACGCTTTAATATCAAGACCTTACTTCTAGTTGGAGCAACCCGCGGATTTGTTCGCAGACCCTTTATTTATAAAGGATTTGTTCAAGGTGTTTGGGGAGGCGTCATAGCACTTTCTATATTGGCCTATCTTTTATATATTGGAAACAGCGTTTTCCCTGAGTTTGTGAATTTTTCAGAAATCTATAATATTTCAATTATTTTAGGGGGACTGTTTCTTTTTTCAATTCTTTTTACTGTATTGATATCGTTATCATCAGTTAACAAATATATCAGTATCAATACGGATAGATTATATTTATAAAAAATCAACTTTGTTATGTCAATAGAAAATAAACAATCTCCACCTATATTTAGAAGAATCAATTACATCATCATGATAGTGGGTATCCTATTTTTAGTTGTAGGATATATTCTTTTATCTGGTGGGGCCGCTGAAGATCCTGAACATTTCAATCCGGAAATTTTTAATACCCGCCGTATTGTTGTTGCCCCTATAGTGATGTTAATTGGATTAATTTTGGGCATTGTAGCCATTATGTATCGTCCCAAAATTAAATCTGATAACCCTACTGAAGAATAACACTACTCCAATGAGTGTTATCAGCTCCTGGATCAAAAATGCACGCTCTGTAGCACTGCCACAAAGTGCTTTACCGGCACTAGTCGCCATTTTTTTCGCTGCCGGAAGTGATTCTTTTTCTCTCACTTTGTCAGTCTTCGCGCTGCTTGGGGTGATGTCCGCCCATTTGGGTGCCAATTTGTGGGATGATTATTTTGATCTCAAAAAGAACGATTCGTCTTACAGAGACAGACTGGCATCTAATGGTATCCGCGCTCGGATTGCCAAATGCGACTATATTCAGGATGGTCGGGCAACAGTGAAACAATTGTTTGTTGCAGCATCACTCTTTTCTCTGTTTGCTTTGCTCATGGGTGCGATTGTTCTTGTTTTTCGTTGGGATCAACGGGTGAACCTCTTAATTATCGTGCTCATTACCGCGTTTTTATCACTGTCCTATTCCGCTCCCCCCTTGAGATTGAGCTATATCGGATTGGGAGAAATTACATTGGGAATTATATTTGGACCTTTGCTCATGCAGGGAGTATCTATCGCCGCTGCCGGAACAACAACCGTTCCCGGATTAATCATCTCCTGTATTGTTGGAATTTTAGTCATCAATATTTTGTATACCCATGCCGTTATGGATTTTGAGGCGGATCGTTCCATCCACAAAAACACGCTGGCGGTCGTTTTGAATAATCAAAAGTGGATCACTTTCTTTTCAACACTGTTTATTTTTTCTCCTTTTGTGCTCATTGTTTGCTTTGTGCTTCTGAATATGCTTCCCCCCATTTTTTTAATTACATTATGGATATTACCCATAGCCATATCCCTATTTCGATCCATTTTAGCCTTTCAAAAAGATCCTTCCTCCCCTATTTCACGGCGTTGGTACCACTTCCCGATGGAGAGATGGAAAGAGATTACCCGGGCAGGGATCGACTGGTTTATGCTTCGTTGGTATAGCGCCAGAAATTTAGTTCTCTTTTTTTGTTTAACTTACGTCGGCATTGCTCTATTTTATACCATATGAAATCATTCTTTTATCATCCTTACTGGTATTTTAAAACTCGGTTTTTAGGTCAGAAAAAGCCTTTGCAAACGGTATTGTTTATCACCAATGAGTGCAATTTGGAGTGTAAACATTGCATAATCTACGAAAAAGAGAACATTATCTCCAAAAGCTATGCTCAAATTAGGGAAGAGTTGCAATATTCATACGATTTAGGCTCTCGTTTTGTTGATTTTGAAGGGGGAGAACCTCTTTTATGGAGAGAAAGTGAGAAAAACATCAACGATTTGATTGCGCTGGCGCACGAAATCGGGTTTTTTACTACCACCGTGACTACCAATGCCCAACTCCCTATTGTGGATTTAAAAGCCAATTCTATCTGGATCAGTATGGATGGTATTGGTCCATTTCATGATGCGATTCGTGGAAAAGGAGCTTTTGAAAAATTAGAAAAAAATATTAGCGACTCCAATCACCCCAATATGCACACCAATATGGTGGTCAACAAAATTAACTATCAGGGTATAAAAGAGGCAGTTGAGTGGGTAGAAGCGCACCCGAAACTGAAATCGATTGCGATTAATTTGCACACTCCATTTCCCGGAACAGAACAGTTAATGTTGACACCGGAACAAAGATTGCAGGTTTTGGATGAAGTGATTCAGCTTAAAAAGAGAGGCGCTCCCATTATGAATTCCGTATCGGGATTAAAGTACATGAAAGGGGAAATATCCGATAAGTATTGCTTCGTGTCCAACTTTATCCAGATTGATGGAACCCGAACTGCGGAGTGTAGCGGCAAAATATTTAATCTCTGTGATTCATGCGGTTTTTGCATGTCCGGAGAGATGAAAGCAGTAATGAATTTGAAACCGGATACCATAATAGCCGGATTAAAACTTAGAAATAAAAAGAAATAAATACCAATGCAGAAAATTATTAATGTTGCAATTATAGCTCACGTTGACCATGGCAAAACCACTTTGGTTGACAGAATACTTTATCAATCCAACCAATTCCGAACAGCCCAGGAAGCACAACAATCCTCTTTGGATAGCAATGATTTGGAAAGAGAACGAGGAATTACTATTTTATCCAAAAATGTCGCTGTACGATATAAAGATTACAAAATCAACATCATAGACACGCCCGGGCACAGCGATTTCGGAGGCGAAGTGGAGCGGGTGCTAAATATGGCTGATGGAGTTCTGATTGTTGTAGATGCCTTTGAAGGTCCTATGCCTCAAACCCGTTTTGTAACCCAAAAAGCGATTGAATTGGGATTAAAACCGATTGTAGTCATCAATAANGTG
>JGI24710J26742_10001334_pt1 | contig 22705 bp, 22 predicted proteins | sample BioPla2DNA2_FD_26742 | JGI IMG/M metagenome (IMG submission 26742) | reverse complement strand
CTTCTTTCTGATAAGCCTACAATAAGCGCACAGTGTATAAGAGTGCCTGTTTTAGACGGACATATGGCAGCGGTTTCCGTATCCTTTAAAAATAAGCCCAGTAAAGAGGATATATTATCCGCATGGAATACGCCTTCTCCCATAGAAAACCTTGAGCTCCCAAGCAGCCCAACTCCATACCTTAAATACTTTGAAGAGGCGGACCGCCCCCAAACTAGACTTGACAGGATGCTCGGAAATGGCATGTCTATTAGCATGGGCAGGCTAAGGGAGGATAGTCTATTTGACTGGCGCTTTGTATGCCTATCTCACAACACATTACGCGGCGCCGCGGGCGGGGCGGTGCTTACAGCAGAACTTCTCTGTAAAAAAGGCTATATACCTAAGGAGGGTTAACATGAAAGCAATATTTAAAGGCTGTGCAACGGCGCTTGCCACCCCTTTTAAGGATAACAAGTTTGACGCAAATGCATATGCAAAGCTTATTGAATACCAGCTTGAAAACGGTGTTTCGGCTCTTGTTGCCTGTGGCACCACGGGTGAGCCTTCAACGCTTAGCTCAACTGAATGGGCAAAAGTAATTGAAGCCTGCATTAAGCAGGTTAATGGGCGTGTACCTGTAATTGCAGGCACGGGCAGCAATAACACTATGCAAGTAATAGAAAAAGCGCAGGAAGCAAAGCGCCTTGGCGCGGATGCTCAGCTTATAGTAACCCCTTATTATAATAAAACCACTCAAGAGGGGCTTATAGCGCACTTTAGCATTATAGCAGAAAAAACCGAGCTTCCTATAATAGTGTATAATGTGCCCTCAAGAACAGGCATGACGATAAGCGCAGATACCGTTGGAAAATTATCCAAAATAGACAATATTGTAGCTGTAAAAGAGGCAACTTCAGATATGGCGCTTGAGGCTGATATGATGGTAGCCTGCGATAATAAACTGCATTTCTATTCAGGCTCGGACGAAACCGTAGTACCATTTATGAGCATAGGTGGGCTTGGGGTAATATCTGTAGTTAGCAATGTTGCTCCTAAAATAACAAGCGATATGACAGGAGCTATGCTAAATGGAGCTTATAAATACGCCGCAAGCTTGCAGCTTAAGCTCATGCGCTTAATACGCCTGCTGTTTTCAAAGGTTAGCCCTATACCATTAAAAGCGGCGCTGAGCCTAATAGGTATTTGTGAAAACGAAGTCCGCCTGCCGCTTATACCTATGACTGAAAGCGAAATGCAGCCGCTTAAACAGTGCCTAAAGGAGCTTAATTTAATATGAGAAGGCTAATAATATCCGGTGCTTGCGGCCGTATGGGAAGGTGGGTAGCAGACCAATCTAAGGCATTCAATTTTGATGTGGTATGCGGAATAGATCCAAACGGCGAAAAATATGCTGATTTCCCCATATATAAAAGCTTTGACGATGTGCCGCATAAGGCGGATGTGCTTATAGATTTTTCTCTGCCCGCAGCTTTTTCAGCGCTTTCAAAATATATAGAGGAAAACAATATTCCATCCGTACTATGCGCAACAGGCTATGATGAGAGCCAAGAAAACACAATAAAACTGCTGTCGCAAAAAACTGCAATATTCAGAAGCCGCAATATGTCTATGGGTGTATTCGTACTTGAACAGCTTTCAAAGTACGCTAAAAAGCTGCTAAATGGCTACGATNTAGAGATAATTGAATGGCACCACAANAAAAAGGCGGATTCTCCAAGCGGTACTGCGCTATCCCTATATGAAGCTATAAAGGACGATGACAACCGCCTTGTAATGGGACGCAATGAAAGCAGCGGTAAAAGAGAGCCAAAGGATATAGGTATGCACTCCCTTCGCGGGGGCAGCGTTACAGGCAAGCATGAAATCAGCTTCTTTGGCGATGGGGAATCAATAAGCATATCCCACAACGCCGAAAACCGCGGCATATTCGCCCAAGGCGCGCTTAAGGCTGCCGGCTTTTTACTTAACAAACCCGCAGGGCTATACAGCATGAATGATTATTTTAACGATATAAAAAACGCCTGATATAAATGGATAGTGCGCCTAAAGTTGTAGGCATAGTAGCCGAGTACGACCCCTTTCATCTAGGGCATAAAAAGCAAGTTTTAAAAGCAAAACAATCTGCGGATTATGTGGTGTGTATAATAAGCTGTGCGTTTTCACAAAGGGGCAGCGCACACATGTTTTCAACGCATACAAGAGCGCATATGGCGCTTGCAAGCGGCGCGGATTTGGTGCTGGGGCTGCCATACAGCTTCGGCTGCGCTCAGGCAAACCGCTTTGCAATGGGCGGAGTAAGCGCGCTAAACAGCTTAGGCGTTGTAACTCACCTGTGCTTTGGGGTAGAGGAAGAGCTTCTGCCAGTACTTGGTAGTGCTACAGATGCAATAAAATCTAAAGAGTATGATAAGCTGTTTGTTGAAAGCCTTTCAGGCGGGGTATCCTCTGCAAAGGCGCACGGAATTGCACTATCACAACTTATAAACTCGGAAGATAGCAACAGCTTAAATGCTCCAAACTTTATACTGGGGCTTTGCTATACAAAGGCTTTGCAGGATATTAAAAGCGATATTGTGCCGCTTCCTATATCAAGGCAGGGCGATTACCACAAAGGGAATGATATATCCGCGCCGTCTGCAAGCATAATCAGAAAAAAGCTGCTTACAGGTGATACTGATTTTTTAAAAACCGCACTCCCCCCTGAAAGCTATGGTATTGCAATAAAAGCGTATAATGAGGGCTATTACCATAAGCCGCAGGCGCTTGACTATGCGCTGATAGCGAAGATACTATCATCAAATAGTGAAGAGCTTACAAATACGCCCGAAATATCAGAAGGACTTGAATACCGTATTATGGATTGTGCCCTTAGCGCAAATAGCAGAGATACGCTTATATCACTTATAAAAACAAAACGTTATCCATATACGCGCATAGACAGAGCGTTAAGCCATATACTTGTAGGATTAACCAATGAAAACTGCCCTTATAAACCAAGTTATGTAAGGCTGCTTGGCTTTAGAAATAGCGCAGCTCCTCTATTAAGCGCAATATCTAAAGATATGCCTCTTATAAGCAGACCCGCAAGAAATAAAGATTTGATAATGAAAGAGGACATGTTTTCAGAACAGCTTTGGCAGATAGGCGCAGGAGAGTGCCCTAAAAGAGCTTACGAAGAACAAGTAGTAATTATTTAGAAAGGTATGATATTATGCGAATAGTACAGGCTGAAACCATACAAAAGGAAATAACAAGGTTATTCCTTGATGCAGGCGTTAATATAGAAAAGGATGTAGATACCTGCTTAAAAAACGCTGCAAATAACGAGCCATCACCGGTAGGGCGCAATGTGCTTGAACAGATAATACGGAATAATGAAATCGCCAAGGAAGAAAAGCTTCCCATATGTCAGGATACAGGCATGGCGGTTGTATTTGCAGAAATAGGACAGGATGTACATATACAGGGCGGAAGCCTTGAAAACGCCATAAATAAGGGCGTTCGCAAAGCGTATGATGAAGGGTATTTTAGAAAATCTATAGTGGCGGAACCGCTTTTTAACCGTAAAAACACTGGTGATAACACGCCCGCTGTTATACATGTAAACATAGTAGAAGGCGATAAAATAAAGCTGCTTGCAATAGCCAAGGGTTTTGGAAGCGAAAATATGAGCGCTATTAAAATGCTCGTACCCGCAGATGGCGTTGAGGGCGTAAAAAAGTTTGTGCTTGAAACTGTGGATAAAGCGGGACCTAACCCCTGTCCCCCTATTATAGTTGGCATAGGCATAGGCGGCAGTTTTGAAAAAGCCGCTATTATGGCAAAAAAATGCACCGCAAAGCCTCTTAACTATTCAAACCCAGACCCAAACTACGCAAAGCTAGAAGATGAANTTCTTGAAAGTATTAATAAGCGAGGTATAGGTCCAGGCGGGCTTGGAGGCAGAACAACCGCGCTTAAAGTGCATATAGAATATGCGCCTACGCATATAGCGGGTCTACCAGTTGCAATCAACATATGCTGCCATGCTTCAAGGCATAAAAGCTGCATTATATAGGAGGAGGAATTATGATATCTTTACAGCTTCCACTTAAAGATGAGGATATACTGAGTCTTAGAGCCGGCGACAGCGTGCTTTTAACAGGACATTTGTACACAGCAAGGGACGCTGCGCATAAAAGGCTGGTAGAACTTGTTGATGCGGGCAAACCCCTCCCATTTGATATAAAAAACGAAACTATATACTATGTGGGTCCCGCCCCCGCACCGCCCGGACACGCGGTAGGTTCTGCAGGCCCTACAACAAGCTACCGCATGGATGCATATACTCCAAAGCTGCTTGAGCTTGGTCTTAAGGGTATGATAGGCAAGGGCAAAAGAAGTGATGAGGTGATAGAGGCAATTAAAAAACACTCCGCAGTATATTTGGGCGCCACAGGCGGCGCAGCCGCGCTCATCAGTAAGAGTATTATTAGCAGCGAAATAGTAGCCTATCCGGACCTCGGCGCTGAAGCCATACGCCGTTTTACAGTTAAAAATTTCCCCGTAATAGTACTGATAGACTGCCTAGGCAACAACCAATACGATATAGGCAAAAAACAATACGCAATCATTTAACAGCTTATCTTGCAGGTGTAATATGAGATTAGACAATATAGATACTGAAAACATTAACCCAAATACATTAAATATAGACAGGGCTTCAACCGCAGAAATAATCCGTATGATAAATAATGAGGATAAACTCGTCGCCCTAGCGGTAGAAAAAGAACTGCCTAATATAGAAAAAGCGGTGGATATTATTTATGAGCAGCTAAAAAAAGGCGGAAGACTTATATACATAGGCGCAGGCACTTCCGGCAGGCTAGGTATACTTGACGCTGTTGAATGCCCACCCACATTCGGCACGGACACTGAAATGGTGCAAGGCATAATAGCAGGCGGAGAGGGCGCTCTTATACAAGCCGTTGAAGGCGCGGAAGATAATGCCCAAATGGGGGCTGAGGACATAAAATCCCGAGGCTTTTCCTCTTTAGATGTGCTTGTAGGCATAGCTGCAAGCGGCAGAACGCCCTATGTAATAGGCGCCATGCAGTACGCTAAAAGCATAGGCGCTAAGATAATTACTATAAGCTGCAGCTCAAACTCCCGCATGGCTAAAATTACCGATGTAGCTATAACCCCGCTTGTAGGACCTGAGGTAATAACTGGCTCCACCCGCATGAAAAGCGGCACCGCGCAGAAAATGGTACTCAACATGCTTTCAAGCGCAGTTATGATAAAGCTAGGTAAAACCTATACAAACCTTATGGTAGATGTGCTCGCAACAAATAAAAAGCTTGAAAGGCGTGCGGTAAAAATAGTTACAAATACAACAGGCGCAAGCGAAGAAGAAGCCAAGAAAGCTCTTGAAAACTGCAATGGCAACTGCAAGACAGCTATAGCCTGTATCAAGTGTAATTTAAACCCCGATGAAGCTAAAAAAGCACTTCAAAACGCAGACGGACATCTTAGAAAAATAATAGAATAATGAAGCTTTTTAGCATGTTTTCTTTACAATTTATTAATTTCATTGTATTCTATCCCCATGTCTGAACAAGGTGGAAGAATACCGCCTGATGCAAATGAGCAGCAGGACGGTTTCACAAGGCAAGCTAATTGGAGTGGCGAGCAGGACAATTATTTCAGCCCCTCCGGTTTTTCTGCGCCTATAAATAATGCGCAAGCCCCTCCGCCCATAGGCGGCGACCCCAATTATTACGATAATTCTCAAAATACGCAGTACGATGCAGGCAGTGAGGAGAGCTATTTTAGCGCTGTAAATCCCCCAAGCTACGGCGCTCCCCCTGTGCCTGATGCACCTCCGCCCTACATAGGGCAGATAAACCAGCCCTATTACACAGATGATGGCTACCAAAGCTTTGCTCCCGGCTTTGGAGAGGAAGTAAGATACGCCTACGCCCCTGACGAAGACGCGCCCAGCCCTGAGCGTATACCATATAAAGCTCCACCAAAAAAAATTAATTATATGGGCTACCTTTATGTAGGCTTGGTGTTGCTTGTTGCTGTGCTTGGCGTTATGGGAATAAACCAGCTGCTTGGCAATGAGCAAAAGAGAACCGCGCTTGTAACCCTAAGCGGGCAGGATACCACATACTCCGGCAAAGCCCTTATAGTACGCAACGAAACCGTGTTTATACAGGACGGCGTTTCAACTGTAATATACAGCGCTGAAGAAGGCGCACATATAGGCAGGGGCACGCCCGTATGTACCGTATATACCACAGGTTACAATAAAAGGGAGAGGGAACTCCTCCAAAAATACAGAAATGAAATAAAAGAACAGCAGATATTCCTAATAGACAGCGAAATCGCGCCTGACAGCCAGCTTCAGCGCATAGACGATGCCGTTATGCATAGGGCTGCTGAAACACAGGCACTTATACACGGCGCGCACGGCAACCTATTAAGCCAAGAGATAAGGTTGCAGGATGCTGTTAGGGAAAGGCAGAATTATATAAAACAAAAATATCCGGACGACGCAAAATTAACTAGGCTTTATGATAACGAAACAAGCCAATTGCAAAGGATAGATACATGGACTAAAAAATATTCCTCCACTGATGATGGCATAGTAAGCTTCTATACAGACGGCTTTGAAGCGGCGGTAAACACCACAAACTACCTAAGCTATTCTCCGGAGCAGGTACAAAAGATGATAGACGGTGAAGTTCCAGAGCAATTTAAAAAAGATAAGGACAGCTCCGACATTTACCGCCTTGTGCGCCAGAAAAAATGGGGAGTGCTTATGCTTGCGGATAATATAGACTGGAACCCCGTAATAGACGACAGCTATCAAATGCTTATTGAAAGCTTTGAGAGTACCACCGTTACAGCCAAGGTAGAAGGCGTAACAAAATCCGCAGGCAAATTGCTAGTTAGGCTTAGTGTAGATGAAAGCGTGCTGCCTATACTATACACAAGAAATTGCCGTATACAGCTTTCAAAGAGCACCATCACATACGCAGTGCCATCAAACGCCATAATCACACAGGACGGTCTTGTAGGCGTTGTTGTATTGTTTGCAGAAGGTGAATACCTTATACCTGTTACAATAGTATCAAAAGATGATACGCAGGCAAATGTTGTTCCCCTTAATGCCGGCTATCTATTTGAAGGCATGAGCGTAAGGCTATTTAACGATTAATACCTTACTTGAGTATGCCAATCACATATAAAAATGATAAAAAAATTTGCAATTAATGCTCAATTTTGCTATAATATGCTTCGCTGCCTAAGCGTGCGCTCTTAGCTCAGCTGGATAGAGTGCTTGACTACGAATCAAGAGGTCAGGGGTTCGAATCCCTTAGGGCGCGCCAGAAAAACCCTCGTATTCATAAGGAGTACGAGGTTTTTGTTGCACTTGTTGTAGCTGTTGCGTTTTTGTCTTTTCCGCCAATTATGATGCTAACATTTTTAAACTTATACTTTTTTCGCATAGGTCATTAGCAAAGCGCTTAAATATATTCAAATTATAAAATACGGATTGGTACTATTTCACGAAACACATTTAACAACTGATTTCTTGTAGGCAAGGAATCCATAACATTAGCATGGCTTACACAGAATGAGGACGCGTTTGTCGCATAAATTGCAGCTTCTTTCAGTGAATATCCTTCAGCGATAAAGACCGCCAAAGCCGCATTGAAAGTATCTCCTGCGCCCGTTGTATCTACAACCTTAGAGGGCAAGGCAGGGAAAATCCAAGCACAGCTTGCATCCAATAATAATGAGCCATTTTCGCCTAACGTAACCACCGCTCTTTTAAAACCAGCATGTTTTAAATGTTGGGCTAATGTCTTGGTGTCCGGCTGATTTTGTAATCCCAAAAGAAAAGCTGCCTCTTGTAAATTTGGAGTTATTAAATCAAAAGAATGCAAAAACTCAATTTCCAGAGGAATTGCAGGTGCGGGATTAAGTATGGTAAATACCCCATGTTTTTTACACAAGTTAAGCGCAGTCTTTGTAGCATTTAGGGGAGATTCCAAGCTTAATAACATACACGAACATTGAGCAATAATTTTTTCATTTTTACTTACAAAATTTTTCGACAGTTGCTCTGCCGCCCCTCTAAAAACTGAAACCCTGTTTTCTCCTGTATTATCAGTTAGTATACAAGCATAAGCGGTATTTTCATCAACAATAGTTTCAATAATAGGAGTAACATTTTCGCTTTTTAAATACACGCAGCACTGTTCTTTAGCCTCATCGTTTCCCATCGCACCAATGAAAACCACTTCAGCGCCTAAACGCGCAGCAGCAACAGCCTGATTATATGCTTTTCCGCCAGGCTCAATAAACATACTGCTCGCATGAAGTGTTTCCCCAGGGCTATGAAAATGGTCCACCGTTAAGAAAACCGATTGACCTCCTAAACCCATCGTACCAATACGAGGTCGATTGCACCGCATGTACCTTTCCCCCTTATTAATCACAAGCTTTTTATACGTGATGAATAACGATTAATTAGTTTAACGTTTTCCTCCGAACCACCTGGAACATTACCGCTCAAATAAATAGGCACATCTATTCCTTCGGCTATCGCAATCTCTATGCTTTCCGCTAAAATACTGTTTATAATAAAAGTACTCATAATAGTGGACAAAGGCGTGGTATTCACACGAGAACCTTTGGGTTGCAAGCAGGCATCACCATATGGCACCATATTATCAATCCAGATATCTGCAGCCTCATAAAGATGCCGTCCACTGCGCGAAGAAACGGACTTATCAAAATAAGCACTTGAACAGATAGCAACTGTGAAAACACCCTGACTGCGTACTGTTTCAGTAACTTCTATAGGCACTGCATTAATGCCTGATGTGGAAATACAGAAAAACATATCACATTGGGTAAACTTATACTCCTCAATAACCTGCTGCGCTAACCCAGTCTGTTTTTCGAGCTTACTGCTCTTTGAAGCACTCACATGCAGCATTAAAGGCGGAAAAAAGATTGGTGCAACACAACCCAATCCGNCGGCTCGGTAAAAGACCTCTTCAGACAAAATGCCGGAGTGCCCACAACCAAAAACATAGATTAACCCATCATGTTTCATCACTTCTTTGGCTTTTTGAGCAGCTTCCATTATTTTCCCGGATTGTGTGTGTGATATTTCATTAAGCGTATCAAAAATGTGTGATTTGTATTCATACATTAGCATATACATTCCCCCCTTCTTCGGTGGTCATATGTTGCGAAAAGCAGGAACTCTCGCGAATAATAAGACTAGGTTCAACATAATAATTATCATAAGGTGTTTTAGGATTATTAATCTTTTCAATTAAGAGATTTGCAGCCATGTCCGCCATACTGGCAATACGATATCTCACAGTAGTCAAAGGAGGAGATAAGGTACGGGAAAAAGACAGGTCGTCAAAACCTACAATACCCACATCTTTTGGAATATGTTTACCTAGTCTTGAGCAGATTTGGTATAGCTTTGACGCAATGAGGTCATGAAAACAAAAAATACCGACCGACTCTTTCTGCTTATTTAAAAGCTGCAGAATACGTTCTTCATCCGTCTTTGAATCAACTGATAATCTAAGTATTTGTTTAGGTTCAAGCTGATAGCCATTATGCTTTAATTCCGTATGATAACCAATAAAACGGCTGTCTCTATCCAAAGAAAGATTTTTGCTTCCTAAATACAAAAAGTTTCTATATCCTTCTTCAAGCAAATGTCGCGCTACTTTCTGAGAAACAACAAAGCTGTTCACTTGTACAGATGACAACTTGCAGTTATCCATTGACTGAGCCAACAATACACAAGGAAGCGTACAATCTCGATAAAGGGAAACATTTTCCGGAGATGTCGGCACAGTGCTAATGATTCCCGCTACTGAAAAATGTGCAAAAAGTGAAAACACTTTCCGCTCCTCTTTTGAAGAAAAGTCATTGCTCAATACAATAACTCTATATCCCTTTGTGCGAAACGCTTTAATTACAGCATCAGACAAAGACGCATAAAACTCATTACTTAAGCTGGGAACAATAAGACCAATAATGTTTTTTTGGCGGATATGAGTTTCCATTATATTTGCATACGATAGAAAGTATCTTTTACCACGTAACTCCAAGAAACCCGCTTCACATAATTGCTTTAATACATTATGAGCAGTCATTATGGAAATCTGCTGCCGGTCAGCTAAAGCCCGCGTTGTCAAAAAAACATCACCGGAAGAACCGAATTTACCTTGTAATATTTCTTCCTGAAGGAGGTAAAACTCCTGTGCGCTACGCGAGAGATTAGAAAATAGATAATCGTTTATCATGCTTACCTCACTAGTAAAGTTATCAATAACTGCAAACATTGCGCAAACTGTATCATATAAGAAACGTAAAATCAAATCATAGTGTTATCTAAAAAAATCAAGCTGCAATGTGCATACGTTTAGTTTTAATATAAAAGAGAAACCCTTTGATTTAACATGAGTTATAACAACTATTATCAAGAAGGTGTTTCTCAATTAGTAATAACAGAAGGAATACTACAAAAATGCGTATAGCAGATTATGCAATAAATGAGAGTCTACATAACATAGCTTAGCTTCTCTAAATAGCTACTCAAAAATCAGATGTATACCTTTCCACTGTTTTATGAAATAATCTTCGGTACATTTTTGTACTCACAATCTATTAGAGAAAGACTGACCCTTCCGTTGCGTTTTATTATACAGTCTGCGTCTGTAAAACAGAATAATCAATTATTTTTTCAAAACGCGTTTGTAGTTGCGTCCTATATTATCCCATAATTCTAAGGCATCTTTCGCAGCAACCGAAGTACCGTATCCTCCGCGGTATGTCCACGTGGCAAGGCGGTCAACACCGGCTTCTACATACATATCAACTACTTTATCTATTTGTTTAAAGTCTTCCGGGCGCTTAAAATAGCCCATTATCCAACGTTCTGATTCCTTTCCGTATTTCTTTGCAATCCTTACAGTTCGCTCCGTAACATCTCTAAAAAAGCTTTCGGGAAGGCTCCAGTTGATAATAGTGGTAGAGAAAACATCAAAGTACGGACAAGCAGCTACCATATCCCAATTATCATAACCTCTTAGTTCAGTTACATAATAGTCGTTTAACGTGGCATGCACACAGCAGGTAATTTCCAATTTGGGATTGAATTCCTTGATATTCTTTGATACATCGCTCAATGTTTTTAGAGCCTCTCTCCAACGGAATTGCTTAATATCATCATTCATAAACTTTGGCATCTCATAACCATAGTATGCCTCAAACTTTTTCATACATTCTGGGCAACGACAAGCCCAGTCATCTCCCACACCACCGGTAAAAGAAGCATATGATTTTGGATAGGCATAATGTGGTTCGTCCCAGAAAAAGCCATCCACTTCCGTTTCACGCGCAAGTTTCATACATAGTCCGTTAAAGTAATCACGGAAAGAATTGGTGTTAAAACATGCAGCATTCAACACTTCACCCGTATATGCGCTTACTTGTCTATGATGAATGTTATTCTGCAAGAAAAGTGATACTTGTTCGCCTCCAAAATATTTTCCTATGCCCCAAGTATTCGCTATTACACGCAGACCCATTTCATGAGCTTTTTTCACAATATTATTGATATTGGGGAACCAGAAGTCCATATCAAATTCTGTAATCGCTAATACCACTGTGTCAACTCCGTGTTCTAGCATCTCCTGAAAATCTTTTTCAGCATGTTCAACATAGTTCAAACCATAGTAACTAACTGCAGTGTGTTTAATTGCCATTATTGTTTCTCCTTCTATTTATTTAATATAAATTGGTTTCTCATATGCAATGGAATCGTAGCAACGAACCATTGCTTCAATCGTTTTGCGGTGCCACTTCAGATTTATTTTCGGCTGTTGACGGTTTAGTATGCAATTATAAAACTCATCCATCATACCAATCCATTCATCAAAATATGTATATTGAACTGTATACCTGTTATTAGGTCCGCCGTTGAAATATACATTAGGACCAAAACAATCTGCTTGAATGACACCCTTAGTACCTACTATCGAAAAATTAACTTCCATTCGTTTTGGGAATACTTCCCACCCCGGACCCGGGCGTTCAAGCTTTTCTTCATGCCGCGACCAAGAAGGATCAAGAAGGAATTTACAACCGTTTTTCATTTGACCAGTAATATAAAGTACATCCTCTACCTTAATATCTCTAATATTATCAGCTACATCCGCAAAAACATAATCAAACTCCGAGTCAGTACACCATCTTAACATATCGAAAATATGCGGATGGTCACTTAATGCTCCACCACGAAAACGCTTGTCGTTGTCCCGAATAGGCATCCGTTTACCGTAAGATTTTTCCGGAACTCCTTGCCAAGGGAATGCCCAGACAGGCGATAGAGTAATATTAGTTGCATTAAAAGAAACAATGTCGCCTATTTCACCACTTCTAGCCAGCTCAATCGCTTTACGGCAAGTTGCATTATAATGCATTTCAAGTTCAACTTGGCAGATGATATCATTATCATCAGTCATTTTAATCATTCTATCGTATTCTTCTAAATCAAATGTGGGGATTTTCATGGATAGAATATCTTTACCGTATTTGCAACATAACTCCATTTCCATATAATGGCAGTCATTTTCGCTTGCTATGACAACACCTTCAATCTCCGGATGCTCCTGCAGCATTTCTTCGGTTGACATATAAATCGGGATATCATACCCATACTTTTTAAAATCATTGGCAACATACTCATTGGCACAAGAAACTGCTACCCAATTGAGTTTTGGGTTCTCATGAAGCGTTGCATAATACTTGCGAACGTGAGCATGAGTTAATGAAGAAATCGCCATGTTTACCTGTTTCATAATCAGTCCTCCACGTATGTATAGTTCACTGTATCGTTCGCCTTAAGCGCTGCATTGTATACTTTTTGCATGTATATATAGTTTGCGTATAAAGCATCTTTACGGCACGTATCTTCAAGAACCCACATAATAAACCGTATACAATCAATTTGTGTGTTGTCTAAACCAAACAATTCATTATCTATATCCGTATATGTTTGTATCTCTTTGCCTTTAAAAACATATATTGGGTATTGTTGAGTTTGCGTATCCACTACAACATCGGAAGCTATTCCTTTTTTCCCAACGATTTCATGGAGCAACACGGGCTCAGACCCCTCTGGTAATAGACCTAACTCCATACTTATTTTTATATTCCCAGTTGTAGACATAATACAGTTAACATAAGTATCGCCATAAAAATCAGAAAAAACTTGCTCTATTTTCTGATTTGTAACAAACTCAACCAAATTGCTTTCAAAAATTATGATATCTTTGAGGCTATTTATAAACTCATTTGGTGAAACCATATGTTGAATTCTCATCGCAACAGGTTGACCGATAAAATTATTCTGAAGAATATTGCGCAGTTCAATATAGCGGCGCTTGCTTTGCCAATGATACAAGGGCAAGTTGATAAATTTATCTTCAGACATTTTACGATTAAAATCGTAAAAGAATCTATAATTTCCTTTATTGCACGATATTTTTACTGCGCCACTTTCCAGTTCGGCTTGAAAGTTATCCGCTAAGGAATACTTTTCTACCATCATAGAAAGTTTAGGAATAAATTGATTGTCCATTAAGCCACTCCTCCGTTATTAAAGCATTTTAATTCTAGGGGAATATTCCTCAAGTCTTTTTTGATTAAATTCATCACCACCAGGCACATTAGCGCTGCGCCAGAAAGATGGTTCAATTCCTCTTGCCAAGCATAGCTTAGCACACTCAATTTCCAGCCGATGAGCAATATAAAAATCAGTCATGTTCGATATTGGACCTATGGGTGTGTCAAACCCCTCTAATTGTACAACGGTATCGCCCAGCGGATTGTAATCATCAATGCAGATATCAGCTAATTCAAATAAATTTTTCTTAGATGGATGACGTAGAGAATAATCTTCAGGAAGCTTTTCTTGCCATTCTGAAGATGAAACCGCAATAATTTTCGCCTTTCTTTCCTTCGCTTGTAGCGCTGCATCTATCGTAGCAGCATTTGTTCCGATATTGTGAAATATAATCAAAATATCATCTTCTTGCAGATCATAATAGTCCATAATAGCACGCCCATAATTTACACAACGTTCTAAAGCTAAGTATTTACGTGCCTGATTAAAAACAGAAAGACCTGTTTCCACACAAGGATTTATATTACACAACCCGCCTGCGCGAAAAAACATTTCTCCTACCGGAAGGGTTGTGTGCCCACCGCCACCAAATACATTAATCAACCTATCATTTTGAACCGCATCAGCCATAAGACTTGCTGCAGAACGAATATTTTCATACTGCTCTTTTTCAATTTTGTTCAATAGTTCCACTATCTTCGGCAAATATCCGTTTGAATTATCCATAACATTCTCCATTCTCAACTTATGCTGTTACTCTATTAATGTTTTGTTTGGGGAAAGAGCCCTTTCCCCAAACATGTTAAAATCTTACTTTAAGAAAGCCATATACTCATCAGTTGCATTTTTCCANGCAGCAATGGCTTCTTCAGGAGTAGTAGTACCGTAGACCAAATCCTTCAGCACGGTTACAAGTGAAGTAGAGAAGGTTCCAAAGTTTACATTGTCATAGTTTTCGTTGGTGGTATTGCAAAAGCCTTCGGGTAAAGTTTCAAGCACCGTTATAGGAGCTTGTGCCTTATCACCCATTGCCTCCTTAAGCAATTCCATGCCGTATTCGCAGTTTGGAATGCCGCCAGTTGCCAGTGTCCACTCAACTGCCACGGGTTCAGTCGTTACAAACTTGATGAACTCCCATGCCCAATCCTTATTCTTAGAATTGTTGCTTATTGCCATATTATAGCTGCCAAAGTAGGTAGAATGGGCGCCCTTAGCAGGTCCTTCTTCAATTACGGGTAAGGGAATAAAAGTGAAACGGTCTTCAATTCCTGCCGCCTTAATCTTGCGATACTGGTCATATGCAAGCGTTCTCCAACGAATTGCCGTATCATTTTCAGGCGTAAGGTCATGTACAACATATGCTCCTTCACGTACATTGGGAGCGCAGCATTCGGACAGCGCTTGAAGCTTTTTGAAAACATCAAGCATCTTATCACTGGAAAAATCTATGGTTGATTCTGCAGGCGTTTTTCCATACGTAATTGGCACCACATTATATGCCATTGCCAGTTTATAATAGTTTTGGAAGATATTCTGCGTATCGGTATAACAGAGCTGTACGCCGTAGGTTTGTTTTCCTGTTACAGGATCGGTTCCGGTACATTTGCGAGCAATCTCAATTAACTCATCCCAGGTCCAAGATGCATCAGGAATTTCAACACCATAGTGTTCAAATATTTCGTTGTCCAGATATGCGATTGATGGTTCAATAACATACTGAATGCCGGCAACCATCGTCTTGGATAAGTCGCCAAACCTTTTGTTTTCAGTCGCAAAAAGCTTTGCGGCATACTCTGGATCCCTCTGCAAATAAGGATCCAACGGTTCGCATAACTCAGTTAATGTTGCACCGTGAAGTATGATATCAACATCTCCGCCGAGTACTGCTGTTTGAATGGAGGTTATCCAACTATCCCACGGACAAGTTTTTACCACTATTTCCACATTGGGATGGAGCTTATTCCATTCTGCTATCAATTCATTGTACCCCGGCATTTCTACGCCGGACAATAAATCCATCATGCCGTCAGGTCCGACGTCTACAAAGTTCGCCGTACCAAATAAGTTGAGCGTTACTTTCTCGTTTGGATCTAATGTTTGTGCGCTCACAAATGCGGGCAACATCATCGTAAGAGCCAAAAGTACTACAAGTAGTTTTTTCATTTCAATACCTCCATTTTGTTTTTCAATATACATTTCTAAGCCGACAGGATAAAAGTATAATCTGACCTCCTTTCATCTTTCTTTATACTCCTGGTTTGCGAAGCATATCACTGTTTTATTCCTGAAACGGCAACACTTGCAACAATATGTTTTTGTAAAACTAAATATACAGCAATAAGCGGAATAGCACTAAGTACTGCAACCGCTAAGCGTGGACCATAGTATGTTGCATATTCATTTGAGTTAAACAGTGCAACACCAACTGAAATCATTTGTTTGTCATAATCGCTTATTACAACTAAGGGCCATAGATAAGCATTCCAATTGGAAATTATTTGTAAAATAGCAAGCGTGGATACTACAGGCAATGAAAGAGGGATAATGATGCTTAAAAACACACGCCACTCACTACCTCCGTCAATATAGACCGATTCTGCTAAAGAATCCGGTATTGAACTTATATACGAACGCGCAAAGAATGTACCGTAGACATATGCAAATTGCCCTAACATGAGCGGAATCCAGCTGTTTAACAAGCGCCAATTGCGATACTGTAAAAAAAGCGGGACAAGCCTAGACTCAAACGGGACCATCATTACAGCCAACATGAAAACATACCAAAAGCGCTTGCCTATAAATTTCAGCTTCGCAAAGGCAAACCCGCACATCAGTGCAAAAAGTACTGCGATACAGGTGTTTACGGTCGTAACAATAATTGTATTTAGAAAATATCGCGGCAAATTTATCATTTTAGCAGCAGCTTGGTAGTTGAAAAGGGAAGGCTTGTGTGGTATTAAAGAAAAGCTTGGTAAGGAAGAGATAGCACTGCGGTCAAATGATAGAGAAACAGCCCATAGCAAAGGTAATACTATAAGTAAAAACATAATGAACAGTATTATTGTTGTTAGATAGAGCGCTCTTTTCTTGTTTTTCATTGCTCACACCTCATCTTTCAAAAAACCGGTCAATTTGACATTTACCATTGTTAACAATAATACAAAGACAAACAGTATCATAGAACCTGCTGAGGACACTCCATAGTTTGGTGACTCAAAGCTGAATTGGAAAATGTACATAAGAATTGTTTGAAGAGTTCCTCCCGCGCCTCCATAGGCATCATTCCCAGTGATAATAAAAATATCCGTAAATCTTGCCAATCCATTTATCATGCCGGTGATAAACAAAAAAGAAAAACAGGATTTCATGTTGGGAATTGTTATGAGAATAAGCTTGTTCAGTGCATTTGCGCCATCAATTGATGCTGCGTCATATATGTCCAGCGGTATTGCTTGCAAACTTGACAAGTTGATAAGCATTGAATACCCGGCATTCATCCAAACCCAAACAATAGTTACTCCCCAACGGGCAAATTTAGGATCTGCCAACCAACCAATGATGACTTTTCTCCCCACAAATAAGCTTAAAAAATTATTTAGCAGCCCTCCATCGCTCATGAGAACTACACGAAATATTAAGTATACACTGACACCGGTTATAATATTGGGAAGATAATAACCCACCCTGAAAAAACCTTGCAGTTTCGAATTTCCGATACTGTTAATTAGAACCGCAAACAAAAACCCAACAGGAATTGTTAACAATCCCATAATAGACAAAATTAAAGTATTTGAGATAGCTCTAACGAAAGTGCTTTGAGAGAAGAGCATTTTATAATTCTCCAACCCTATATACTCTTCACCGTAACCAACAATACCTATTCTATTTAAACTATAACGTACAGTAGATATCATCGGATAATAAACAAGCACTAACAAAGTAACAATGCTAACAATGATAAACGAATACGCTGTTACATTTTGCTTGAGCTCTCTTTTTGTTAACCTTAAATTTTTCATATCATACATTCCTTAACTTTTCGACATTGTTGATCAATATTATTGGGGCTGAACAGACTTTCTCTCTCATCAAAATTTACTTGATGCAATCTCAACAGTTCAACTTATTGACCATAAAGTATACCTGTTTGTCGAATTCATAATAATTGAATAAAACAAAAATGTCAACAATATTCTAGTATATTAGTACATAATAAGGGTTGTAAGTACTAACATCCCAGAAAACTCAAATCAAATATGATCATATTGCTATATAAATTATCTGCTTTTTTTATAAAAACACTCCAGTTTAAAAGAGCAAGGCATGACCATCTACATACATGAGCACACCTTGCAAATTTTCATTAACTTATAAGAGCTTATACAGCCTTCTTCCTTATAAATCTTCCTGCACTATTACGGAAATGCCTTCAGGGATTATACAAATAGTAAAGTCATTTTTCCCCAAAGCCCTTGCCGCTTCATCAAGCGCTTGGTTCATAGTTTTAACAGGTATCATACCCATTTCACGAACAATTTTATCATCTATATCACTTAGCAATACCACAGAATGGTTCACTAATATTCTGGCTAAAATATGAGACTGCCACTGATCTGTAGCGGTTTTTTCAGGTAGTGTCTTGCGAAACATTTCCAGCAACTTTTCCGGACTATGGTCACAGAAGTGTCGGTAAAAAACATCCCCTCCTACTCCATCTTCACATTTACCAACCGCGATAATTACACCGCCTTTTTTACAGGTCGCTTCTGCCGCACACATACCCTTAACCATTTGATATAAGTTTTGATCCATAGGATATCCATTATTGGTCGTAATTACCACATCAGCAAGTTGCTTTTTGACCCCCATATTTTCTAAAACAAATTTAGTTCCTGCAATATGCGCTTTTTCGCAATCACCGGCAAAAGAAGCTATCACCTCTTTACGAGAATTAATCACAACATTTACTATAAACTTAAGTTTTGCCGCCTTAGCGGCGTAAATCATATCTTCATGAATAGGGTTTCCTTCTAAAATACCGGTTCGTGCAAAGGGGCTATCAAGAAAACCACTGTTGTGATTATGGCGCACACAGGTCCGAGATGCAATGCCGGGATATATACTTTTTCTTCCGCCGGAAAAACCCGCAAAAAAGTGCGGTTCAATAAACCCTTCCGCTACTAATAGGTCTGCTTCGGCAGCCAACCGGTTTATTCGCAGATTCGCCCCTGATGGCAGCTTGCATATTGTTACAAGATTTTCTTCATCATCACAGTCGTGAATTACAATTTTTTCTTTATTTAGGATATCAGAACCAAATTTCTCTTTTAGCTCCTGCTCTGTCGTTTCCCTATGGCAGCCTGTAGCAATAAGAATAGTGATATCCGCTTCAGGATTGCCACTGCGTATCTGTGCCAACATTTCTGGTACTATTAGCTTGCTTGGAACAGGTCGTGTATGGTCGCTTGCAATTAGTACTATTTTCTTTTTTCCTTTCGCCAGTTCTCTCAAAGGCAAGCTATCGAAAGGGTTTTCAATGGATTCAGCAACCAGTTCCTGCGAAGATTTACTAGGGATAAAGTCATCCATTTTGCCCCGCAGAATACCTTTAACACTTTTATTATCAAATTCATAGTTCAGAACATCACGCCCATATGGTAATTGAACTAACACTTATTCTCCCCCTATCATAATTGAATATCCTTTTTCTGCAATGTTCCAAAGTATAACAGAATACGAATCTATAATCAATTACAATAAACTAAATAACAAAAAGCATTTATACTTATCTAAGTTTAAAGCAGCGCATAGATTACAGCGAATTTTTTGATTTGGCAAAGCTTGGCGAAGAAATCATAGCAGCGCTATAGTGCCTTAACAAAGCAAAGACAAATAGGAAAAGGCGCGCAAGATAAAGCTGATTTAGGCTGAGATAAATATTAACCCTCTCTGAGTATACATTAAAAAAACGCCAGATATAAATCTGGTGCCACTTTTAATGTTGTTCTTTTTTATACAACTCTCAACTTTTGTCTAACAATCTATTGATTGTAGAAAATAATCCATTAGTTTAACGTATTCTGTTCTAACAACTCTATATGCAGGGTTATATGCGTTTCTATAAGCCTCGCTATGACGCAGCATAGGACAGCCCGCATTGCGGTATTCTGCAAGAAATGTCTTTGCTTCATTAACTGGAAGAGGTATTTCGCCTGATGTTATCAACCCCTCAAGCACATTAAGCTGAGAAACAAAGTTTTGCATATCCCCCGTTTCTTTATCTGCTGAAAACTCAAAAAGGCGAAACAGTATACTTACTGATAACCCGCAAGAAGGAAGTGATTGCAAATGTACACGGCAAAACATATCCCTAAGAGGCTCTATAAGCGGGGGTATATTTCCGCTTACAGGCATACGGCATGTTTCTTTCTCAACTCTAAGCCTTTCAAGCCCTTCTTTAGAGTTGGTTATAAAATGACCACAGCCAAACTCCGCCTGATATAGTGCTTTTACCAAATCCTGCACTTCTAGCAAGGGATAACGCTTATATTGTTCCAAACAGAATGTCTTTATATCCATACCACCTTAAAAATCAGCGACTCTCTAAAAAGAGAGTCGCCAACATGTTATTTTACGTCTTTAAGCCAAGGCAGTGCCTTTTCAAGCGCAATCACAAGCACAGGAATAAGTACGATATGCAGTATAATTCCCGGAACTGCATTTGTAAAAGCACCTGCCATAAACGCCGCCCAAGTGAACGGGGAGCCTGAAACTCCGGACAGCACTACACGCACTATACCCCACGCAATTCTACCAAGCAGCATGGCTACAACCAGCGAAATATATACATTCGCCGTCTTTTTAGGCAGCTTTTCGTATAGTAAACCGCTTACAGCGCCATACACCGCCATTTCAAAGCACATGGCAACTCCCACAGGATATATTGGCGGCATACCAAAAAGCGCGAAGCGCAGCAACGGTGCAAGAGCGCCTACTATTGCAGCATATACCGGTCCTGCAATAAAGCCGCACAGAAGTACGGGTATATGCATAGGGCATAGCTTACTGCCTATTTCGGGTATCTGCCCCGTTAGGAAAGGCAATACCATGCAAAGTGCAAGGCATACGCCGGCAAGTACTAGTTTTTGAATACTGATAGTGTTTGATTTCATGGTTCTTCTCCCTTTTTTTATTTATCTCCTATCTGGGACGGGAGAAGCGCCTTCATGACGCAGTTTATGTATATGTTTCGCTTTATTCTTTTTACGAAACTATTTGTAGAATTTGTTCAACGGCAGTTTCTACAAGCTGCCGCATTGACAGGCGCTCTGCGCCTACTATAAATGTATTGCATTTATCTGTAGGCAGCAGTATACGCTCAGCCGCGCTTTGCCCAACAGCTATGGCCATATTTGGCGATACCTCGCCCAGCATAGAATCCGCAAGCGCAATTCCAAGTGAGCCTATTATTACATCTGCACTTTTACATTGCACTATAACAGCGTTTTCGCCTGTGGCTCCCCTATCTGCGCCTGCATTTACCATTGCACTGGTGGCCAGTGCGTTTGTTCCGACCGCTATTATTGTATGCCGTTCGGATATACCGGCTTTTCGCAAGCCTTCAATGATCTGCGCGCCCATACGACCGCTCTTGCCGTCGATAATGAGGAGTTTCACATGTTCACCTCGCTGATGTTTATGCCTTAGTATTATATAGAAAACGGAGATGTCTTGTCAAATAAACACATTATGTAGCGTTTAATATATATAGCATAAAACATTTGCCTATGTTATTATATTAACGGAGGATATATGGATCTAATTAAACAGGCGGAAAGAAGCATAAGCAAAACATACCGTAAAACCATATGGAAGCCTTTTATTGGCGCTATCCAGCGCTTTAATTTAATAAAAGAGGGAGATTCCATAGCCGTGTGCCTATCCGGCGGAAAAGATTCCCTGCTGCTCGCCTGTACACTTAGAATGCTTCTGCGTTATTCGGATTTTCCATTCAGCCTATCCTTTATTTTTATGAACCCGGGCTATAATGATGAATATCTTACCGCTTGCGAATATAACATGAAAAAGCTTGGCATAAGCCCGCATATGTTTAATACAGATATTTTACGCATAGCTGAAAATAACCCCTCACCATGCCATATATGTTCTTCCATGAGAAGGGGCTACCTTTACAAGGAAGCGCAAAGGCTTGGCTGCAACAAAATTGCGCTTGGCCACCACCTTGACGATGTATGTGAAACCGTGCTGCTATCCATATTGTATTCAGGAGAGTTTAGAACCATGATGCCTAGGCTGAATAGTATTAACTACGCTGGTATGCAGCTAATACGCCCCCTTTACCTTGTAAGGGAGAGGAGCATAATAAATTGGCTTAACAACCTAAACATAGGCTCTATAAGCTGTTCATGTTCTTTTACTAAAAAAGATGGCAGCGGAAAAAGGCGGGAGATAAAAAAGCTTCTTACAAACTTAGAAAAACAGAACCCTAATATAATAAACAACATACTGTCATCCACTCAAAATGTAAATTTACAGACAGTTTTGAGCTATAAAAAAGACGCTGATTTTAGCGCCGAATCGTATTTGGATTTTATTTAATAATTACTGCCCTTCAGTTAAATATTCATACGCAACATCCATAACTGCCCTGCTTATGTTGCATACATAGTTGTTTTTCTTCATATTGCAACCGTTTGTAAGCAGCACTACAACGCTGTCAAGTTCGGGGTTAAAATATGCATTGCAAACAAAAGTACCTAATGTACCCTGATGTCCGTACCATTTGACGGGTGTCATATCGTTTAGTGATATATCTACATTCAGCCCATAATTGCTATCGCTTGTAGTAACTGAAGAGTTTACTATCTCCCCTTGGTTTGTGCGCATTAATTTAACCGTTTCAGGCTTTAGAAACTCAATACCGTCTACGCTTCCGTCTTTACACAGTATATATGTAAG
>JGI24710J26742_10001332_pt1 | contig 22719 bp, 21 predicted proteins | sample BioPla2DNA2_FD_26742 | JGI IMG/M metagenome (IMG submission 26742) | reverse complement strand
GATTGCCGCCGGGGTTTCGGGCGCAAAGCCGCCTGCGAGCAGCTCGCTCTGCAAGTCCCCGGTCATCCCGGCACTTAAAAAAATCACCATGGTGCAGCCATGCTCAGCAAAGCTTCGGATACTTTCCCGCTTTGGTACCGGGGTGCGCCCCGCCATCCGAGTAATGACTACGCTTTGGCTTACGCCGGGCAGCGTATACTCGGCCCGCAGTGCTGCGGCGGCCCCACAAAAGCTGGATACCCCCGGCACAACCTCGTAAGAGATTCCGTTTTCATCAAGCAGATCCATCTGCTCGCGGATAGCGCCATACAAGCAGGGATCGCCCGAATGTAACCGCACTGTCGTCAGCCCGGCGGCCTCTGCCTCCTGCATCGCTTGCAGCACCTGTTCCAGCGTCATTTCGGCGCTGTTGTAAATAGAGCAATCGTCCCGGGCATATTCAAGCAATGCCGGATTAACCAAGCTGCCTGCGTAGATAATCACATCCGCTTGCTTTAAGCATTTTAAACCGCGTATAGTAATCAGATCAGTCGCGCCACTACCGGCACCAACAAAATAAACCATACCAACTCCTCCTTACCGGAATGAAGCGATCAAGTCCGCCGCTGTCTCCGTCTGCCCCAGGAAACCGTGTAGATTGCTGAACAACAGCGCGCCAATCTCGATCGCGTCTCCTACCCGATTCTCTAAATGTGCCTGGATTCTTTGGAGCAAAGAATGAAACACTGTTTTCCGCAAGCCGTGCTCATCCAATATCTCGATAGAGCCATCCGTGGATATGGCGTCCATCAATTCCGCGACCGTGTTTCTTTCTGCTCCGGCAAGCGCGGCATGAACGGCCAGCAGCTCCATNCGGCAGTCTGCAACACTGGAATGCGTGTTCATGATCCCGCCAGCCAGCTTGACAAATTTTCCGATATGGCCGACCAGCAAAATCTGTTTAAAACCGCAGGCCACAGCAAGATCTAGTGAATCACCGATAAAGTTCGAGCAGTTAACCGTGGGCACGGTTGCCTGCGCCAGAGAGGGGTGCGCGGCAATAAAGGCCCGGCCGTAATTGCCCGGAGTAAACATTACCCCGCGATATCCTTCGGCAGCCAGCACCCGTAGCTCTACACCGATACAATCGATCAGCGCCTGGGCGCTTCGCGGTTCGACGATACCGCTCGTACCCAGAACGGAGATACCGCCCTCTATGCCAAGCCTTGCATTGAACGTTCGCCGGGCAAGCCTGGCTCCTTGCGGTATACTGATGGTTACCTCTAGCCCCCCCTTGTAATCATGGCGCTCACAGATTGCCTGCACCTCCTTGGAAATCATCTGCCGTGGCACACGGTTGATTGCGGCTGCACCGATGGGCTGGTCGAGACCGGGGCGGCTAACGCGACCTACCCCGTTGCCGCCGTCTATGTGAACTCCCGGCCGATCGGTTTTGCGAAGCTCTGCATAAACAAGTACGCCATCGGTCACATCGGGGTCATCGCCGGCATCCTTCTGGACGGCACAGCGAACATAATCAGCGACCAATTCTATGTCTAATACCTGCGCCTCTACCGGCAGCCCCTTCGGCGTCATGATCCTAACAGCTTCCACACGCTCACCGGTAAAAAGCATCTGCGCAGCAGCCTTGGCCGCCAGCGCAGCGCAGCTTCCGGTGGTAAATCCCATCCGCAATTTTTGGGTTCCCCTTTGCAGATAATGTTCAAATGACATACCTTACCCCCGTACCTGCTTTATCGCAGAAACCCTTATCCCGAAGTAACAGGTTGAAGCGGCTCGAGAAACCAGAATAATGCGGGCATCGATAGAGCCAGATCACCTGTTCCAACAATGAAAAACCCTTTCCGGCTAACGGAAAGGGCAGGAGAAGCAAAGCTGGGCTTTGCGATGATCAGTACGGCTAAAGTTCCGTTANCCTGTGATTAATTCGCCGCGCCGGTATTCTGGCTCGGGTGTCATCGCCTTGTTTCGCCTTCCCATGAACAGATCACAGTGGCATCTTGAAACAGGCTCGGCCCTTACAGCGGCGGCTCCGCGTGGGATTCAAACCCAACTTCCCGAAGCGCAACGAATATTTTGTATATTAACCTTACTCTTAAAGTAACGTTTTTGTCAATAGATAAAGCTTCACCGGCAACAAATTTTTGAGCAAATATCTAGATATCATTTTGGTGCCGGTGAGAGTCAACTTGTGCGACACCGCTTGCTTCAGTAAATTTTATTTCCCAACCCGGGCGGGGCCAACGGTAGAGGTAACTTAGGAACCAGGCTGATCCGGGTTATAGCGTTTTAAAAGCAGGGAATTAGTCACCACCGAAAGAGAGCTCAGAGCCATCGCCGTCCCGCCGATAACCGGTGTAAACAGGCCAAAAATGGCCAGGGGAACGGCGACCAGGTTATAGAAAAATGCCCAGAAGAGGTTCTGCCGGATCTTGCGCAGGGTCTGCCGCGAGAGGCGGATGACAGAAGCGATCTTTCTCAGATCGTCGTGCATCAGCGTAACAGAGGCGCTCTCTATAGCTACATCCGTCCCGGTACCGATGGCTATCCCTACATCGGCCGTGGCCAGGGCCGGCGCATCGTTGATCCCGTCGCCAACCATGGCCACGATCTGCCCGGCATCCATCAGCTTTTGCACCTCTTCGGCTTTATCCCGGGGTAAAACTTCGGCGATAACGTTGGTGATCCCTACTTGCTCAGCGATAGCCCGGGCGGTTTTCTCCCGGTCCCCGGTCAGCATATAAATCGCCAGGCCCATCTGCCGCAGCTCGGAAACGGCCTGGACAGCATTCTCTTTAACCGTATCCGCTACCGCGACCATGCCGGACAGGCGGCCTCCGTTAAAGGCCAGCATCACGGTTTTACCCTCTTCTTCGCAGCGGTTTTTCTGCACAAAGAACGGGGATATATCCAGGCCCAGCGCCTCTGCCAGCCTCTCATTGCCGACCAGCCAGGTCTCGTTTCCCAGGTCAAAGCTGATCCCCTGTCCGGGCAAAGCCTTAAAATTAGCGACGGCCTCCAGCGGTATGCCCCATGCCTCCGCTGCTTTAACCACGGCGCGGCCCAGGGGATGTTCTGACTTTATCTCTCCGGAGGCGATAATACCCAGAAGTTCTCGCTCATCGATGGGGTTAAGCGCAAAAATATCGGTTACCGCCGGCACCCCCCGGGTGATGGTGCCGGTTTTATCCAGGACTACGGTATCGATCTTCCCCGCTCGCTCCAGGTGTTCCCCGCCCTTGAACAAGATGCCTCTCACCGCCCCCACCCCTGTCCCCACCATAATCGCTGTCGGTGTAGCCAATCCCAGGGCACAGGGGCAGGCGACAACCAGCACGGTCACCATATGCACCAGGGAGCTTTCAAAAGTAGCCCCGCTGATATACCAGCCCCCAAAAGTAAGCAGGGCAATAGCGATTATCGCGGGCACAAAGATACCGGAGACCCGGTCCGCCAGGCGCTGGATAGGGGCCTTGGAGCCTTGCGCTTCTTCGACTAACCGAACGATCTGCGCCAGAACCGTCTCCGGGCCAACCTTTGTAGCCCGGAAGGTAAAGCTTCCATACTTATTGAGCGACCCCCCGACCACATCATCCCCGGGTCTCTTCTCCACGGGCATGCTTTCCCCGGTGAGGTGCGATTCATCGATACTTGTGCTTCCCTCTTCGATCAGACCGTCCACAGGAATCCTCTCCCCCGGGCGCACAACGAGCAGATCGCCAACGGCCACCTGCTCTACTGGGAGCTCTATCTCCACGCCGTCCCGAAGCACCCGGGCTGTTTTTACCTGCAGCTCGACCAGCCTTTCAATGGCCTCCGAGGTTTTGCCCTTGGCCGCGGTCTCCAGCAGCCTGCCCAGCAAAATGACGGTCACGAGCATGGCGGACGATCCAAAGTAAAAGAGGTTCCAACCGGCGAAAAGAGAGACCAAGCTGTAGCAGTAGGTAACCGAGGTACCCAAGGCCACCAGCAGGTCCATATTTGCGCTACCTGCTTTTAATGCGCGGTAGGCCCCGCGGTAAAAAGGCCAGCCGGCAAAAAACTGAACGGGCGTGGCCAAAGCCAGCTGCACCCAGGGATTAATCGCCAATCGAAACCCCGCCTGCGAAGAGATCATCATCACGGCAAGAGAAAGGGTACAGAGAACCGCGACAGCGAACCGGGCCAGCTGCCAGTTTATCTCTTTTTGCCGGGCCCGGGCCGCTTCACCAAGAGAAAGAGCGCCGGCTAACCGGGCCTCGAAGCCCAGTTCTTGGATCGCCTTCTTCATCTCTGAAACGGTGATAAGATCCGGAATATACTTGATTGTCGCCTTGTTGGTAGCCAAATTAACCGCGGCCTCTTGCACCCCCGGCAGTGACTTTAATCTGTCCTCTACCCTTGCCGCACAGGCCGCACAGCTCATCCCGGAGATAAGCAGCTCTTGTTTCTCTGCTAAAACTATGTACCCCAGTTCCACAACCCGCTCAATTATCTGCCGGGGCTCTACCTGCTCAGGGTCATAATCAACAACCCCTTTTCCCGTAACCAGGTTAACATTGGCAGATGAAACCCCGGGTAGAGAATGCAACCCCTTCTCTACCCTTGCCGCACAGGCCGCGCAGCTCATCCCGGAGATAGGGATGGTTATCGCCGCCTGCTTTGCCGCCCGGCTTTTAGCTCCCGACATGGTTAATCGATACCCCCCGTTAATCACCGGATCATCTTAAAGATTGTCTTCAGCAGCTCATCGATGACCTGGTCATCGCCCTCTAAAAGTTGCTCCTTAACGCAAGACTTCATATGTTTTTCTAACAGCAGCTTGGCCACGCCGTAGATTGCAGATTGGACCGAAGAGATCTGGTTTAAAACATCATCACAGTAAGCATCCTCTTCGATCATCCTTTTAATCCCCCGTACCTGGCCTTCAATGCGGTTAAGCCGAACTACAAGCTGCTTGGCCGCTTTATCATCCTGCCAGCTTCTTTTTTTCTTGCCGTTTCCACAGCCAGAACAGCCATCTTTCACCTGCTCCATCTTGCACCACCCCCGACAATATACTATACCCCCCTACCCTATTATACAATTAGCGTGACCATGCATCAACCCTGGTCACGCTAAAATACAAGAAACACTACTATTGTTTGCCAGCCCCGTTCACCAGTTCATGCCGATATCTCTGGCTACTGCTTTTTGCAACGCAGCATTTACCTGCTCTGTGCTCAAGCCCCATCTAAAAGTAATTTGAATTCTACAACGGCATCTTCACCGTAAGGTAAGAGACTATAATTATCTCAGGAGGTGTAGGTAATCGCGGCAGAAACCAGCAGCTGCCTTGGCTGCTCTTTTTCCCAGACATACTCTCGTTGAAACTCTGGGAGAACTAAATCCAAACTCTTAATCGAATCCAAAAGTTCACTAATGGTCATATTAACAACCACCTTTTTTCTTAAGTTCTTCCAACCCCGCATCATCAATCTCCCAAACCCCGTATGGTGAATCGGAACGGAGCAGGCCCTCTTTAACCATTTGAGCCCGGCACCATTGAGCTGTATTGAACCATCGNGGGGTTTCGGNGCTGGAGGGTAATGNCTTTAGATCGTATTCATTTAGGTTTTCTTTCATTTTTTCATAGACTCGGCTCAAAACATCCTTGATCTGACCGNAACCACCCATTTCGTGCAAGGTTTCTAGAATCGGCAATCGGAACTTGTCTTCAGGGNTTCTTAATCCCTTTGGCAGCCTCTGGCCAACAAAATCGTTTCCTGCCTTTTCTNCTGATTTGCCGAAAAGATTTGCCTCCAGGTTGGACCATTCATCATAAAATTNTTTTAGACGTTCTGTAAAATCTCTAATTTGTCTGACCTGNTCTGCAATTTTCGAAGCTAATTCGGGTTGGTTGTNGGTAAATGCATCGGCCCCTTCTTTGTTTAAACTTTTAATAGTGGCCCCTATCTCTTCAAACAACATCTCAAAGGCAAATTTAACATCACTGCGGTGTTGGATAATCAAAACCCCCTATCCCGTCATTCAACTTTTAGCTTCTCGGAAAGGTTCAAATCAGCCAATATCTGCTTGAGCTCGGCCTGGAAATTAGGAGCATATTGCCTTATATTTACGATTTTCGGTTCAACTTCAGCTGTCGTTTGTTTTTGCAAGCAATTTTNCCCGGTTTTTGCAACTATCTTTTGCAACAGTNCACTCGGGGAATTTTACGCNTAGTATTTTATTAAAGAATTCTTGATTCGGNAACTTTGCCCATCAAAAAGTAACAGGTAACTGTGGTGAACCAGGCGATCGAGGACAAGTTCACTGTGGAATTTAAATCCGGCGTGACAGTGAATGTGGAAGAATAAGATTGAAAACGAGTAAGGCACTTTACGAAATTACAACGTAGGGTGCCTTGCTCGTTTTTGCGGGTCATGTCCATTTTGAGGTAAAAAGGACCAAATGCTTACTCTGCCGGTATTCAAGTATGCGGCCGACCCAAATTGCCGGTGGTCCCTTTACAATCCAGCCGGCTGTGCCTACCCGAGAGCTTAACATTACAGCTGCCTGAGAGCTCTCCCGGCTACCTGTTTTCTATCTCTTATCAATTTTTATCCGGAACCATAACTACGGTACTTACAAGCTTATCGTGCCAGGTTTGCCGATCCTTATCCCAGAGCAGCCATAAGTAGCCTAATGAAAAAACCAGTCCGCTAATAAGCTTACCGATTGTTTCCCTGACCAGCATAATCCAAAAACCTGCCGGCTCGCCGGAAGTGCGAAATACTTCATCCCAAGGATCCATTTGCCGTACGACTTTCCCCTGGAAAGCAGGATGAAGTAATAAACAACGGTAACTAATAACAATATTATTCCCAAAACAGCCAAGCCGAAATTGTCAGTTTCTGCGCTACCAACTACTATCATTGTTGTAATTATGAACCATATAAATATCCATACCGCTACGTCCACCAGGTATCCGGCCAGCCTTTTGCCGGCACTGGCTACAACCCCGGCATCCGAATTGGTAACCAGGACCCCACACCATGGACAGATACTTGCTCCACCTTGAATGATCTTGTCGCAGTTCGGACAGTTCACGGTTGCTTATTCCTCCTTTCTTCGGGATTTTTCTTTATCTTCCCTGTCAGCCTGGGTTATGAAGACGCTTAACAGGCCTTGCCAGTAGCGGGCTTGATCCATGGCCTGGCGGCAAGTAAATGAGCCTGCATCATTTTCTCCTTCCAGAAAATTAACTAGATGAATCGGTTCTGAACTGTCATTGATTACAATCTGAAGCCTGATGCTGTTTACTTTTTTTATGGAGGTTTTTGATCCCGACAGACCGCCGATTATTGCACCAACACCGCCGGCGATAATCCCACCGAGAATTGCCCCGCCCAGCTGGCTGCCCCGGGATGTTTTTACCACCTCAGTGCCATCAACTAGCACTTCTGCAGATAGAAGATCCCGGTAAGAGACAATTTTACTTTTAATCTCGGTACCACAATGTTTTAGCAAGCAGATTTTTTTGTTGATGCGGTCAATGGCGATAGCCGTGTTGCCGCTATCATCCAGGTACGATTGTGACACCTTAAAGCCGGCCAGGCTGTCTAATTCTTCTGCGAGAGCTTTTCTTCTTTGGAGTGTGTTCTTGACTATGGAGACAACAATAAACACTACTGCGATTAAAAATAAAATGAGAAAAAATAAAAACCACAAAGCGCATCACCTCAATTCGTTGCCGGTATACGGTTGCGCCCTAATCTTAACAATTTAGCTCTTTGCTTTTGCGTCATTTTACGCCACCTGGCCATTGACTTTATGCCGAAGTTCTCCCGGGTTGGTTGATATCGATTGGCACCGGGCACTCTAGAGACGGCAAGCCCGGCTAAGCCAGGCTTGCTCTCGTGATCATCAAAAGGACCACCGCCAAAAGTTAAATATCGCGGGCATTCTACTTCCCCCTAAGGCTTAGCAACTTACGGTTTGGGCAATCGCTTGTTGACAATGAAAAAACCGATACCCGCCAGTATTGCTGCCAACGCGCCGATAGCAGCGGCAATGCCGATATCACCAAACATCATAGCAGACATAATAAGGCCTATCAATCCGACAATTAGTAGCAGAATAGCAATTATTAGCACATGTTACACTCCTTTCTAAGGTTACGTTTCTTTTATTTTTCAAACGTAACCGTTATCTGAGCAGAATCTAAGATGGTGTCCCCACTGTTGGTCTCAAAAATATGGAATTTAAATTCTAGCTCATCAATGCTGGTGATCTCATTGTCAGTTAAGTCGGATTCTAGAAATGTAATCGTGTCAAATGCTTTTTTGCCAGCCAGCACCTCGGTTGAAAATATAGGCTCAATCATAAAGCCATTTACAGACATATTTCTAATCTGGATAGTGGCATCGATATCGCTGTTGTTCTCAATATAGGTATAGATATCTGCGCCCCAAAAACTCTCTTTACTGTCGAGATACTTGATGACAATTTTAAAGCCGTCTTGATCAAGCGCCACAAATCCGCTGTCGTCGTAGGCCTGGGCAAACGAGGGAGGCGCCGAAGTGGTGATCGTGATCGTCTCTGAATCAAATACCGTATCCCAAGTTTCAGTGTCGAACACATGGAATTTAAACTCGATCTCTTTGATAAGCTCTATTCCGGCAACTTCAAGATCGGTTGACATAAAAACAATCTCATCGTTTGCCTGCTTCCCGGCGGCTACTTCGCAGGAAAAGATGCTTTCTACCATTACACCGTTAATCGCCAGATCGCGCACCTGGATAGTCACAGAATTGTCGCGCTTGTTTTCCACAAAAACCTTCAACCGCGGCCCCCAGGTTCCATCCATCTCCAGGGACTTAACTGTAACTGTAATGCCATCGTGGTCAAGGACCACCTGCTCATCTACCGTGACCTCGTCTGCAGGTATCTCATTGGTGCTTATATTAACCACATCTTTGTCATTGTCCGGTGCACATGACAGGGATAATACCAAGCATAGACACAAAAAAACTACAAAACTAATTCTTTTCATAATCGGTACCTCCATTAATAACATATTCAAACAGACTTGTAGCGATTAAAAAGATAACAGGGCAGATACCCTGCTTTATTTATCAGCTTCCAAGTCATCCGGATAAACCATGGTCTCAAAAAGCTCACCTGTGGTCGAATCCTTGATATTAATTGTCACTGCAATATTTTCTGCTTGAACACCGTCAAACAGTTGGTAATAGAGGGCCGCTGTGCCCAGCCCTAAAATTGCAAAACCATCCAGGCTGTTTTCATATAATTCTTTGTCTACTATTAAAGTCATCGCGGTCAAGTCTTTATTATATTGAACATCTTTAATGGATGGAAAATCGTTGTCGCTTTTCAGCTCTTCGATCATCTCGTTAAAGTTATCTTTTAGCTCCTGCTTTAACTCCCGGTAGACAGACTTGGACATCTTGTAGGTTAACGATCCATCATCATTTAATACTGCTTCTTTGACCCCTTTTTCTTTGGCTTNTTTAATTGTGGCTTCAATATTATCTTCTTCGACCAGTGAAGCCGGCAAGGTGATGGTTACATCTAAAAGCCCTTTTTCAATTTCTACAGATTCGTCAGTGCTACGAGAACCAATATCCTCCCCCGGAGCGCTGCCGCAACCCGATACCATCAATAAACATGAAACAATTAATATAACCAACATCTTTTTCATGTTTCGACACCTGCCCTTTCTTAATATCGGTTATCCATTTTACCCGACAACAAATGATCTTTATTTTTTAGGAATTACCTTTATAAAATATGGTAGCAAACTGTTGTGACGGCTTGATGTCACTTTGAATTGAACGGAAACCGAAGCCGGCGATCATTGCGCCTGGCCATAGGGCGTCCGCCCGGCATCGGTCTATTGGGATGTAAAAGTGAGCAAAAAAAGTTTTGCCCTATTTTTTTAAAAAAATAGGGCGATTGGGCGATTGATGGGGACCGCAGAGCAGGGGCTATTGCTTTTGCCGGTAATAGCGCATCGTTTCTTGCAAGTTTCTAATTAGCTCTTCCCTTAACCAGAGCGGTTCAAGCACCTCTACGGCACCGCCCCAGCTCATCAGCCAGGGGATCATCTCCTGCGCTCCGGTCAAACGGTAGGTAACCTCGAGCATTCCGCCGGAAAGCTCTTTAGTGCGCTGGCTTTCGTGAAAAAGGTTGTGCCTAAAGCGCTCTGCAGGACCGGCACGAACTTTGAGACGTACCGTTTCCAGATCTCCGGATTCATCTTCAGTCCAGGTGCCCCAAACATCTTGATAGGCTTCTTTTAGCGAAAACCCGGGAGGCATGCGGTAAAAGCTGTTTTCAATTACGGTAAGATCTTTAATGTTTAGCAGTAAAAAGACGCGCCTTTGCCGGCGCTGCGTGCAGTGACCGGTAAGGTACCAGTTGTTTAAACGGCACAGGAGGCCGTGGGGCTCCACCACCCGTTCAGTAACAGCGCCGTCATAGGTGCGCAGATAGCTGAGACGCACTCTTTTTTTCTCCCGGATGGCCCGCAGAATCTCCCGGATCATGAGCTCGCTTTTCGCAGGATCAGCTGGAAAGGCACCGGAAACATAGACCATATGCTCCAGTTCACTTAAAATACCGGCAAAGGTACTTAGCCCGGAAAGCGTATTTTGAAAAACACTTTGCATGGCCGCTTCGATGCTGCTTTTCATCGCTCCCCGCAGCTGGGGATACATGCTTAGCAGGAGCATGGTGGTATCGTCAACACCAGCCGGCAGGTCGCTTCTTTCGTCGCGAAAGATGTAGTATGTTCTGTTGCCGCGTCTCTGGCCGCAGATAACTTTCTCACCAATAACAACCTCATCCGCATCGTCTTCGTCTAAGTCTTCTCCCGGCTCCGGTTTTTCTCCATAACAGAGGGGATCAAAAAAGAGGTTTAACCGCCTGATCAGGCGGTAGATGGTGCGTACAGAAGGTTGCCGGTCGTTAATCTCCGCATAAGCCTCCTGCAGCTCTTCCATGGTCGCTCCCCCGGAAGGGGTTTTCTCGATAACGGTAATCAGTATTTTTACCAGTGTTTCCGGTTGAGTGCCGGTGCGGGGATAACGGGTCAATGCAGATACCGCCTTTCATGTAACTTCCATTTCCTTGAAAGGTAGAGGGACCCTTTCCTAGAAAGACTTAATGGCGATAAGCTAGATCTACCATTAAAGCGTGACACATATGTGTCTTCTCAATTTGTTAGCATGTATCAATCGACCAGGGCTTTATTGATTTCAGGACGGTCCTTTTGATCCGGCTTATTTCCGCATCTACCCCATTCTTTCAAGGAAGGAGAGACCAGGGCGGGGCTAATTGCTGCCGCCTCCTTACCATTAGCCGCTCATCACCTGGTTCATCATAAAGTCAAGCACTTCACCATCAATATATCCGTCATCGGCGATCCGCTCATCAAAGTTTTCGGTAAGGTAATACTTTTTTAAGGCCTCTTGATGCTTTGCGGTCCAATTGCCCGAGTATTCCCCCTCGAAATAGCCCAGTTTATTAAGGGCCCGAACTATTTTTTCCGCGCGCTCCCCTTCTATTTTCAGGATATTTTCGGGTTTTGTTTTATAAAAGTAGAGCTTATACAGCCCATGTAATCTAATCAATTCCTTGATCGGTTCAGGATGATCGTCTACCCTTAAATCAATATAGCGGTCGTTAAATCCGCCGTAACCGCCCTCTGGTTTAACCACCAGCAAGGCTGCAGATTGTTTTCCCCGGCTGTCACCACCGGCTGCTTGAGCCGCATCCAGCGCTTTAAGCAGCCGGGAGGCCAGATCACCTGTAGATTTTTCAAAGACTTCTGCCATCCGGGTCACTGTCTCTTCATTTACCAGGATATTACCCTGACAGGTATAGTTTTTCCCCGTAACACCCCCGGCCCACGGGAAGCATTCATCCCCGGTAAAATTAGCGGCGTTACCCCGGGCATCAACTATGCCCACCTGCCGGAATTCCTTTTCATCATCTTCTGCCAGCATCATATCCAGGGCTTCTTGGGGTGAATACCCCTTTTCTAAAAGCGCCAGCCCCTTCGGGCCAAAACTGGTGTTGGCCCAGGATTGGGTAGCTACGGCTCCGAGACCAGCTTTGGCCCACGGAACCACAGAGCCCACTGCAATAAACTTTGACTGTACCGCTATACCCAGCTCTTCTGTTTCCGGGTCTGCGGCTACAATTGAAAACGTAGCCACAACATCCTTGATGCTTCTATTTTTCATATCGAGACCTCCTGGCAATTATTGTTTTAACCTGGGATCCAGGGCATCCCGCAACCCATCCCCCAGCAAATTAAGGGATAAGACCACCATAAAGATAGCCATACCGGGCAACAGGGATATATGAGGAGCTACCCGCAAAAAATCCTTTCCGTCGCTGAGCATAACCCCCCATTCCGCCATAGGCGGTTGTGCCCCTAGTCCCAAAAAACTCATTCCCGAGGCGGCAATGATCATCCAGCCCACGTCCAAGGTGGCTGCCACGATAATCGGGGATAGGGCATTGGGTAGGATATGCTTAAATAATATCCGCAGGTCTGAAGCACCAAGAGCTTTTTGGGCTTCGATATACTCCTGTTCTCTTAATGATAATACGGTCCCCCGGACAATCCGGGCATAGTAGGGTATCCCGACAATGGAGATAGCGATCATGGCATTTAATAATCCCGGGCCCAATGCGGCAATAATAGCAATGGCTAACAATACATAGGGAAAAGCCATTAAAATATCAATAAACCTCATGGCTAGAATATCAAAGAAGCCTTTATAGTAGCCGGCCAGAAGCCCAATGAGAATGCCAAAAAACATGGCGATGGCCACCGCTGTAAAACCTATGGCTACAGATATCCTACCCCCATAGAGAAGGCGGGTGAGCATATCCCGGCCCAGGTGATCCGTCCCGAGGATATGACCTGGGGAACCANGAGGNAAAAGGCGGTCAGCCATATTGACAACATTTGGGNTATAGCTGGTTAGATACGGCGCCGCCAGGGATAGCAAGATAACTACAACCAGGATGCAACCCCCGGCCACAGCNATTTTATCTTTTTTTAACCGCCGCCATATTTCNTGTTTTGGATCTGCTTGTATTACTTCAAAATCTTCTGCTGCCGCTNCCGGCTGATCTATTTTTACATTGGGTTCAGTCTGCATTCTATCCAGCCCCCGGTTAATTATANGAGATCCGTGGATCGAGAAATGCATAAACAATATCCACAATCAGGTTAACAAAAACGTACGTGGTAGCCACAAAAAGGATGGTCCCCTGGACCAGGGGGAANTCCCGGGCCAGGATGCCGTTGACCATTAATGTNCCTATCCCCGGCCATCCAAAGACTATCTCTACCAGCACCGCCCCGGACAGAAGAAAACCGATTTGCATACCNACCACGGTGATGACCGGGATTAAAGCATTCCTTAAGGCATGACTGTAGATTACGACCCTTTCCGGTAGCCCTTTGGCCCTGGCAGTTCTAATATAATCCTGACGGATTACTTCCAGCATGCTGGAACGGGTCATCCGGGCAATTTCTGCCATGGAAGCAGTGGCCAGGCTAAAGCCCGGTAGAATCAAGAATTTAAGCATGTTCCCCAGGCCGGTCTGCCCGGGGGGGTACATCCCCGATACCGGCAGCCAGTTTAGCTTAAGGCCAAAAATAACTTGAAGAATTAGTCCCAGCCAAAAAACCGGCAGGCAAAAACCAACCAGGGCCAAGAACATCAAGAGACGATCCCATAAGGAATACTGCTTGGTTGCTGATACAATTCCCGCCAGTACCCCGAAAGTAATGGCGATAATACCAGCAAAAACAGCGAGGGTTGCCGTAGCCTTAAACCTGGTGAGAACTAACGGCAGCACTTCTCGCTTAAGCTGAATAGAACGACCCCAGTCTCCTTTTAGAACATTAGTGATCCACTGAAAATATTGTTGATGCAGGGGCAGATCTAATCCCAGCTGCTCCCGCAAAGCATCCAGGGATTGCTGCGTTGCCTTTGTTCCCAGCATAATTTGTGCAGGGTCACCTGGTGATAAATGCAAAATTAAAAAAACCAGGATTGAAACACCAATCAGTACAGGTATTAATGCCAGCAAGCGTTTAAGGATATAATTGAGCATCTTAGATTACCCCTGAAATAATTAGGCCGGGTGGGTGTAAGCAGGTACACACACCCGGCGCTGATCAATTATTCTATACTTACTTTATCGAAACGAAATACCCCCGTGGGATGTAACTCAAATCCTTTGATCTTCTTTTTCATGGCTACGATTTGAGTCTCGTGATCCACAACGACAAGGGGAGAATCGGCCATAATTAGTTTTTGTGCTTGTTGATACAGTTCTACTCTCTTATCCTGGTCTGAGATGATTCTTGCTTCCTTAAGGAGCTTGTCTACCTCGGGGTTTTTATAAAAACCCTCGTTAAACCCATTAGTAGGCCACTGCTCTCCGCTTAAGAGAATGTACAGGAAGTTATCCGGGTCACCGTTATCCCCCAGCCAGGACAGCTCGTGCATGAGAACATCGCTCTTGTCAACGGGCTGGAACATTTTGTCCAGATAGGTACCCCATTCCAGCTGTTGGATATTGGTTTTGATCCCCACGGCTTCCAGGTCAGATTGGATTGCGGTAGCCATGGTTACAGGCTGCTGCATCCCGGAGCCAGATTTGGGCACGTAGAAATCGATGGTCATACTTTCATCGTATCCGGCTTCTTTTAACAGCTCCCGGGCCTTCTCGGGATTGTAGCTGTAATCCTGAACATCATCAGTATAGCTCCAAATAACCGGCGGCAGTATGTTTTTGGCCAGCACTCCGGTACCCTTCAGGATATTATCAACAATTGCTTCTTTGTTGATGGCATAGTTGACCGCTTGCCGCACCCGCACATCGTTAAAAGGAGGCCGCTGGCAGTTCAATGCTACGTACCAGGTGTGCATTCCAGGCTGTTCCACGACCTGGAGATCTGCATCATCTTTTAAGCGCTCCAAATCATCAGGGGGTATGCCCACGATAAAATCGATATTCCCCGCTTCCAGCTCGGTAAGACGGGTCTGATCTTCAACAATGGGACGGAAAATAAGCCGGTCTACGTTTGGTGCTCCCCGCCAGCAATCTTCATTTTTTTCCAGAATTACTTCTACACCGGGGTTCCAGCTGACAAATTTAAAGGGGCCGGTACCCACGGGATTTTGAGAAATATCTTTGCCATATTCTTTAATTGCCTCCGGGCTGACCATGGATGCTGAATTCATGGCCATGTTGCCTAAAAAAGGAGCAAAGGGTTCATTTAAAATAATCTTGACGGTTTCTGCGTCTACGACCACAACTTCTTCTACCATCCCGAAGGTAAAGTCAGCATATCCAAATTCCCCGGTATCATGGTAGGGGTGCTCGGGATCAATTTGACGATCGATATTGAACTTTACCGCGTCTGCATCGAAAGGAGTTCCGTCATGAAACTTAACCCCCTGGCGTAATTTAAAGGTGTATTCCAGGCCATCATCTGAAATCTCCCATTCCGTTGCCAGGCCCGGTTCCAATTCGGTACTGCCATCCTTAAATCTGATCAGGCTGTCATACATCTCCATGGCAGCCCGGCTAGAGTTATAATCTGTTAGCTGTGCCGGATCTAAAGTGGTAGGCTCTGCCTGGAGACCAATAATTATTTGAGTATCCTCGAGCGCCTGCTCTTCACCACCACATCCCGCAACAGCCAGGACCATTAGGCCCAGCACCAGCAAAATGGATACTTTTCTCATTGTTTTTGTTTTTCATCCCTTTCATATGTTTTTCGGCACCAACAAATAAAGCTGTCTTTTAATTAATGGGCATCCCTCCCTAGCCGGTGACAGGCCACGTAATGCCCTTTTGAATATTCCCGCAGCTCCGGTTCTTCTTGAGTGCAGAGCTCAAAAGCCACGGGGCAGCGTGCATTGAAGCGACAGCCGGGGGGAGGATCAATGGGGCTTTGCACATCACCGCTGAGAAGAATACGTTCCCTTTTAAGCTTTGGATCCGGGATGGGAATGGCTGATAAAAGGGCTTTTGTGTAGGGATGTAAAGGGTTGTCATACAGCTCATCACTTCCTGTTATCTCCACCAGCTTGCCTAAATACATGACCCCCACCCTGGTGCTAACATGTTTAACCACGTTTAGCCCATGGGCAATAAACAGGTAAGTTAAATCCAGCTCTTGCTGCAAATCTTTTAACAAATTTAAGACCTGTGATTGAATGGATACATCGAGGGCTGAAACCGGCTCATCGCAAACAATTAGCTCAGGTTCTACAGCCAGGGCCCGGGCGATGCCCACGCGCTGACGCTGGCCGCCGCTGAACTCGTGGGGATAGCGGTTGATATGGTAAGCACTTAATCCTACGTAATCAAGCAGCTGTTTTACTCTTTTTTGAACGCTATTCCCCCGGGCAAGGTTGTGAATATAAAGGGGTTCGGCAATGATATCCCCGATATTCATTCGCGGATTAAGAGAGCCATAGGGATCTTGAAATATAATCTGCATCTTCCGGCGCAGTTCTTTTCTTTTTTCACCAGTAAAGTCGAATATATTCTGGTTTTCCAGAAACACTTCTCCCCCTGTGGGAGGCAGTAAATTAATAATCAGCCTCCCCAGGGTAGATTTGCCGCAGCCGCTCTCACCTACCAACCCCATGGTTTCCCCGCGGTTTAAGTAAAAGGTAACCCCGTCCACTGCTTTAAGCCAGGAACGATTACGACCAAAAAGGTTTTCATTGACGGGAAAATATTTTTTTAAATTTATAACTTCAAGGTAATGATCAGCAGACACAGTTTCAGCCTCCCGGGAAATGACACCTGACAAGATGCTCTTGGTTATATGGTAGCAGTTCCGGCTGTTCGTTTTGGCAACGCCCGGTAGCTTTACTACACCGGGGAGCAAAACGGCATCCAGGGGGAAAGCAAATGGGATTGGGAACCACACCTTCGATGACAAATAATGTCTCTTGTTTTACATCCAGGCGCGGTATTGACTGCAGCAGACCGGCGGTATAAGGATGCACGGGAGATTCAAAGATTGTATCTACGCCAGCATATTCTACTATTTGCCCCGCGTACATAACTGCCACCTCAGAAGCCATTTCCGCTACAACCCCCAGGTCGTGGGTAATCATTAATATGGCCATGCCAAATTCTTTTTGAAGCCGTTTCATTAAATCAAGGATCTGAGCCTGAATAGTCACATCCAGGGCGGTGGTAGGTTCATCGGCGATCAGTAATTCCGGGTTACAGGCAAGGGCAATGGCAATCATAACCCTCTGGCGCATACCCCCGCTGAGCTGATGGGGGTAGTCATTAACACGTTCTTCTGCTGCCGGGATTCCTACCAGCTGGAGCAGTTCTATGGCCTGTTCTTTCGCCTCATCTTTTCCTACCTTCCGGTGGGCGACAATGACTTCTTCAACCTGGCGACCGATCTTGAAAACCGGGTTTAATGAGGTCATTGGTTCTTGAAAAATCATGGTTATTCTATTGCCCCGGATCTGGCGCATCTCTTTTTCTGGCAAGGCTAAAAGATCCTGGTTTTGAAAATAAATGCTCCCGGATACAATTTTACCAGGGGGCTGGGGGATCAACTGCATGATCGAGGAAGCCAGAATACTTTTACCGGAGCCTGATTCCCCCACGATGGCCAAAGTAGTGCCGGCCTTGATGCTCAAATCCACATCATCAACAGCCTTAACCACACCGGAATCTGTATAAAAATATGTTTTGAGGTTTTCAATATTCAACAGCGTTTGTTCCACAAATTTTATCTCCGACAGTAGTAAGAATCATTCATAATTAATTACGATTACTTCTACTTCGGTTGCATTTTTCCTGCCGGAGCTAAAAAAATGGCCCTAATTCTGACATGAAGTCGTCACAACTACCCTTTATGGCTAAAGCCATTTGCAATTATAGCCTTTTAAAAGAAGAGAGCAATGGTTCAGGGTTCTTGGGCCAGACAACCCGGCAATCCGGGATTGAGGGCATTCCATATTATAAATTTGCTGGATTGACATCTAGAACAGAATATTGCTATACTGGCACAGATTTTACATTCTTAGAATCAAGTATTCCGTAACAGAAATCGCTTCTGGATACCGGGCCCAATCAGAGAACGAATTCGTTAAACGGGAAAGGAGGTCTAGAACTGATGATAAAGTATATGAAAAAACATGAAGAATTTATTACCGATGCCTTAGAGCTCAACAAAGGTGAAGAGCTGGAACGCCTTAAAAAATATCATAAAATTCAAATCGAGATTATTCAGCATGAAAGGTTGGCTCATCTTTTGGTTACCCTCTCCTTTGGACTCTTCTCCCTGATAGCGGTATTGTTTGCTGCAGCTTTTAACAAGCTGGAGATTTTGCTTCTCGGCCTGTTGTTTCTTGTACTTCTAATCCCGTACATTATACATTACTACAAACTTGAAAACGGTGTACAAAAATGGTACGGCCTTTATAATGAAATTGACAAGCAGCTACATAAAAACCCGAAGAAACAGATTTAATCGGCCCGGGTCAAGGATACCCTCGGGACCAAATAAACATGAACTAGACAGAAAAATGTTCGTTCATGCCGAGCGTAGGGGCGGCCCGGAACCGGGCTGCCCCTACGCTTCTCCGCCCGGCGCAACGCCTAAAATGGTGGCCAGTTTTTTCCGCAGGTCCACCGGAATAGCGGCCACCCTGGCATAACCGCTTGTTAACCTGGCCCGGCCGACCATGACCAGAGCACGAGACCAGAGCTGCCCCAGCGGCGATAGCGGCTCGTCTTCCAGCCAGTGATAGCCGTCTTCTTGCATGGTCCCAAATTTGCGGGTGACCACATTCAGGCGGGCCCAGCCGCCCCGTTTCAAAAGGTAACCCAGCAGCTCCCGTTCGGTTTCGTCTAGTTCGGCGACCGCCTTATGCAGCACCTCTTCCCGGTTCAGGNCCCCGGTGATCATTTTTTCNCGGTCCGGCCGCCGACGGCAGGGCTCCAGGCCGTAGATTGCGCAGATNTTTAACAGCCACTCGTTGGGCATATTCTTAAGACCCCGGAGCAAAGACGCCTCCAGGGGGAGCACCTTTTTCTCTACAGCCTCACGTGCTTGCTCTTCATAGGAAAGAAGAATCTCTTCCAAAATACCTGGATCCTCCAATTTGGGGAAGATTGCATTCATCTCGACCATCATGCGAAGCTCCTCGACCCTGGCCGTCAACTCTTCGTCCAGCTCGATCTCTTCCAGCTGATCCAGGTAGTTTAGAGCCCGCCGGGGAACGCCGCACTCAATCCATAACCCGGCCAGGTTAAAAAGTACCGCCGGACTTTCGGGCAAGATCTCATCTAACAGCTCTAAGATCGTACGTGCCTCTTCAAATCTCTCCAGGCTGCGGTAGAGATTAGCCAGGGTTACCATGGCCGCGGGATGAAAACGACCCTGCTCTAAAAGCGGTTCCAGCAACTCGACAGCATCTTCGAGGCAACCCCGGTCGCGCAGCTCCCTGGCCTGCCAATTTAATCTTTCCAGCTCGGGATCACTTTCCAGGGTCACCATTTTTGTGGTAATTTTAATCATCTCTTCGTAACCGTCGATAAACACCGGGATAGGTTCGTCTACTTTGAAAACGCCGCACTCTACCAGGGCTAGAGCGGCGTTTATCTTAAATTCGCGGGGCACGGCGGCAGCTTCCAGCAAGCGCTTTCCAAAAGCCTCGCCCCAATCATCACCGTATTTAATTAGTGCACTGAGCACCTCTCCAACCGATTTCTCATCAATTTCCGGGCTGAAAAGGTAAGAGAGCGCTGCCGCCCGGGCAGCACCGCTATGGATAGAAGATGACAAGGCTTCCGGCATCTCCGAACTCAACCGCTTTAGGGCAGCGGGATCCAGGGGGCTGTACTCCAGGGGGAAAGGAGGAACTAGGCCGCGTTCAACCAGGAAAGCTACCTGCTGCATGTAAACGGCAAATTGGCCTGTTCCAGAAAGAGAACCCCATAGAGAAGCGGCGCGGCCGTAACGTCCCATGTTAAATGCGGCCACACCCGCCATATAGCGGTTTTCCCAACTGACATGGTAGCGCTCCCAGCGGCAGTAAAGATCAAACACCTGGCGATGATCGTTTAGGGCGGCGGCCCCCCGCATGATGGCGATAGTATATTCATTCCACGGCTGCTCATCAATACCCAGTTTTTCAAGAAGCGCCCGGCCCTTTTCAAAGAGAGTAACGGCGCTCTTCAGATAACTCCTCGCTTCTTTTTCGCGCTCCAGGGCGGCGCAGATCTGCGCCGCCAGGGCAAAACTAAAAGGGTTGCCCCCGGAGGAAATGGAGTTATTTAAATTCGGTTTCAGTAACTCCAGAGCTCGTGCCGCCTCACCGGAGAGGAAAACAGCCATGGCCANGTTGTTACGGGCTATGACGTCCTCTTTCAGCTCCAGGGCATCTTTCAAAACCTGTTCAGCTTTTTTAAAATTACCCTCTTCTGCCAACCTGCGGCCCTCTTCGATCAATCTCTGCCACTCTTTACTTCCCATAGACTATCCCCTCGCTTCTCCAGATTGAATCGCTGCTACGATGACTGCTTTCACAACAAGCCCGCAACCGGATCTTTTCTGTAGTTTATCGAATTGATTCTACTATCAGCCTTCTGCTTCCTGCCAGGGAACAGTTCCCCTATCACCTGGCCCCTTCCCCCAGGGGGAGAGGGGACGCTAATCGAGGTGGACGGCATAATCGGTTCAGGCATAGGTTTTGCGAAGCTCCTTCTCGTTAAATTTACCGACGCCAGTTTTAGGGATCTCGCCTAATATGATATTTAAGTACCAGTAAGATCAGACAGCAAGAGACCACCTTCCAACCTTGTCAATACTCTAACTTTAAGATCATTATTTGACGCCCCCGGAGGGCTTTGGAGCATAGAAGAAGGAGTCGCCTGATTACGACTCCTTTACGACAATAACACCAGATCATTTTCTTAGCAGAGGCCCTTCTAGAAAGCATTATTTAAAAGAAGATCTGAACTGACGGAAAATTTTTGCCTATCTATTTCCCAGCCGCTTCTACTTGCTGCGAAGAAGGTGCTTCACTCTTACCGGGAGTCTCTGCAGCAATTTCGCGAAGTTCACAAATGATATCGTAGAGCGGATCTGCGTCCCAATCAGCCGGGTAATAATTGGCCCGCATTCTTTCCAGCCTGGAGATAAGGGCATTAATTTTCCCGACAACTAAATTATCCATAGTTTCTCCCCGTTCTAATTTGCTTTATCTTATGCTGCCTAAGTTCTGGATGTCACTAAATGCTTGTTCAGGCACCCTCCTTAATTCGACATATAGATACTTTTTACTGTTGGTTATACTTATCCATCTGAACGATAAATCCTGCCTGAAATTTTATCCAGCAATCAACGGGAATCCAGCCAGAGCTTAAACTTATTCTCTCGTTAGTTCCAAGACGGAAAGGCAATAATAAAAACAAAAGATGCAAAGGAGTTGATCTGATGGCCAGGCGAGTAGCTGTAAGCGATTCTCTGTCGCCACTGAAGCAGATGCTGCACCGGGCCGGTTACGACGTGGTTAACCTGGAAAATGAAGCGGTGCTCAGTGAAACCGGAATGAGCGAATACGATGCCGTTGTTGTTTCAGGCGTCGATGTAAACCTGATGGGAATGCAAGATATTTCTGGACGGTCAGTAGTAATTAACGCTACCGGGAAAAGTCCGCAGGAGATCCTCGAGGAGCTACGCAGCCGTCTGTAAAGCTTTTACATGCGTAAGGTATCTCTGTTGATCCGGGGGGCGGAAGCCCCCCGGATCTTATATTTTATTACCATATCTAATCTGAAAGTATTGCTTTTTGCTAATTAATAAGTCTTCTTCTTGTAACAAGCATGACCGGTTCCGGAAAAATCACCGGGTTAATTCGACAGAGAGAAACCATTATTTCTAGAAGGTTAATATTTGCAGAAATAGCTTAAACCCTGAAATCATAGCAGTTATCACGGCTATGACCCAGCGGCAGATTTTTCTTTCGAGAAACGATTAACTTTCCAGATCTCCGCCGCGTAGTTGGCGATTGTCAAATCGCTGGAAAAGCACCCGGCATGGGCAATATTCTTTATGCTCATCTCTAACCAGTGTCTTCTGTCTCTGAAAGTTTGGCCCAGCAATTTTTGCGTCTGCAGATAATCGGGCAGATCTTTTAAAACAAAANATTCATCATTAGAGGCAATTAATGANTCATGAATTAAGGCAAACTGTTCNCGGCTTACCGGTAAAAAGCCGTTTACTAGTTGTTCGACAACCTCTTTAATCCGGGGATTTCGGGCGCAGAATTCGGCCGAGCAATAGCCGCCACGGCGATGGTAATGCATCACTTCTTCTGCGCTCAGGCCGAAGATAAAGATATTTTCCCGCCCCACGGCCCCGGCAATTTCAACGTTGGCCCCATCCATCGTCCCAATGGTAACCGCCCCGTTTAACATAAATTTCATATTACCTGTTCCTGACGCCTCTTTGCCGGCTGTCGAGATCTGCTCACTGACNTCAGCAGCGGGAATTATCTTCTCAGCCAACGAGACAGAGTAATTTTCAAGAAAGATCACTTTCAGTTTGTCGTTTACCCGGCGATCGCTATTGATCACCAGGGCCAGTGTATTGATCAATTTAATGATCTGCTTCGCCAGGGCGTAGTTTGGAAAAGCCTTCCCGCC
>JGI24710J26742_10001331_pt1 | contig 22722 bp, 20 predicted proteins | sample BioPla2DNA2_FD_26742 | JGI IMG/M metagenome (IMG submission 26742) | reverse complement strand
CTCCGCAATCGCCAACTCCGCCGGCTGTTTTAGATCCTAAAGATACAAATTTCTGAAAGCAATTCACAACGTTGCAGGGATACGAACTTGTAAATTTTTGCTGTTTTAGATCCTAAAGATACAAATTTCTGAAAGCAATTCACAACTTTACGCAATTTCATACGCTATTTGGCGGGGCTGTTTTAGATCCTAAAGATACAAATTTCTGAAAGCAATTCACAACATCTTGTACGGTGCTGATATTTGGCTCTTTGCTGTTTTAGATCCTAAAGATACAAATTTCTGAAAGCAATTCACAACTCTCCTTGCTGATTATCATTCCTATATATGCTGTTTTAGATCCTAAAGATACAAATTTCTGAAAGCAATTCACAACTGAGATTGCAGAATGGTTAAAAGAGCTTGCGCTGTTTTAGATCCTAAAGATACAAATTTCTGAAAGCAATTCACAACTTCAGAATTTGGTTGGGTAAATCATAGTATGCTGTTTTAGATCCTAAAGATACAAATTTCTGAAAGCAATTCACAACATACGCAGGGATAAGTACTACCAGAATAAGGCTGTTTTAGATCCTAAAGATACAAATTTCTGAAAGCAATTCACAACAAGCGGTTATCAATGAAATTTGTGACATTAGCTGTTTTAGATCCTAAAGATACAAATTTCTGAAAGCAATTCACAACTGATGTCTGAAATGTCCTTTTCGCCTTTGCGCTGTTTTAGATCCTAAAGATACAAATTTCTGAAAGCAATTCACAACCGTTTTTGAATTAGATATAAAAGCATTTAGGCTGTTTTAGATCCTAAAGATACAAATTTCTGAAAGCAATTCACAACAAGATTGTACATACCTTTAGCGCCTGTTTTGCTGTTTTAGATCCTAAAGATACAAATTTCTGAAAGCAATTCACAACAACTGCGCCGCAATCTCTTTTATATGCTTTGCTGTTTTAGATCCTAAAGATACAAATTTCTGAAAGCAATTCACAACTCAACCAAAATATGAAAGTTATGAAAAGTTACAATTTCGGAGTAAAAGTAAAACAGGTTAAAATTGTGGTTGTGGATTTACTCTTTGCAATTGGCAATTACTACCTTTACATTGCTATTTACTAATCGAAAATCGTAAACTCATCGTTAATAATGCTTTGGGGGTTAATGTCAAAATCATTATCTCCCCAACAAGGAGAACCCTGACTATCAATGTAAACCTGACTGAAAAGGCTAACATCTAAATACTTTTTGATTAATGGGTGCGTAGTTGATTTTAAAAATTTTTCTAAATCAATTATCTTTTTAACCCCATTATCGAAAACGACCTCTAACTGATAGCCGTTTAAATGCTTAATCGAATCTATTCTCATTTTTTAACGGATTTTTGATTGTTTGTTTTGTAACCTTGATTTTTTCAAATAAAATACTGCTCCCAGCGATAAACAATTTCCATCTTGTAAATTTCGATAAATTATTTTAGCTGCTTTAATTTGGCTTCTGGAAATTTGCCCTTAACAGGAACGTAAGTTGTACGATATATTTTACCATCGTTGGCTGTTTCAGATTATAAAGATACAAATTTCCGAAATCAATTCACAACCCTTATTAATTATCAACTAACGAGTTGTATCATCAATTAGTGATACTTTCATGATTTTCTTGCAGGATTTTGAAAATCTATTGTTATATTTGCTCAACTCTTGATTTGTTGTTCAAGATTGGTGAGAACGGTTTGCCATTTGTCTAACAGGTCAAGAGTTTTTATTTTATCGCTCCGCAATAATAGTTCCGTTATCTTTTTGCTAGATTTTGAAAAATAAATGTTATATTTGCATATCTCTTGATTTGTTGAGCGACGTTGGCGCATATAGAGCGCCATTTTCTCAAAAGATCAAGAGATTTTTTATCTCTCTACTACAACAGCAATAACAATCTTAGTCACGGTTTAATCGAAAACCGCAAACTCTCTTCAACAGAAGTAAACTGAAAATCAAGCATTTGTCGAACCTTCTTGTTCGAATACTTCGACTTATTGAAAATAAACATCATATTCGAGAATGAGATAAAAGCCCCTTTACCTATTAGAAAGCCAAAGAGCAAAATAAAAGGGTAGGAGAGGTAGTTCATCCACGGGTAGATAGGAATAAATGGTTTTCGCTTTTCAAGAAGTTCTGCCATAATTTCAAATGCTTGCCTGAACGTTATATCTTCGGAATTTGCAATAAAACGTTCGCCGTTCAAATCTGTTTCGAGCATTAGCTTAATCATAATTTTTGCAACATCGCGTGCGTCAACGTATCCAATCATTCCGTTGGTGTAAAATGGAAGCCCTTTGCTAACTAAACTAATAATCTGTCCACCAATGCCATCAAGCTGGTCGGGACCGAGAATAATTGAGGGACATACTATATTTAGCCTTATACCATGTTCCATGGCGCGCATAACTTCAACTTCGCCACGATGTTTGCTAATTGCGTATGCACCTTGACCTTTGTCACCTTCCCAAGCGCATGTTTCATCAATGGCTTCTCCATTTTTAGCCTTTCCAAGTGCGGCAATTGAGCTGACGTAGCAAATCTCTTTTACACCGTTTGCTATGCAGGCGTCAACAAGGTTGGCTGTTCCCTGTTGGTTTGTGTGTATAATCTCTTTAGAGTTTTTTGGACTGAACGACACCATAGCGCCGGCGTGAAAAACTAACCGAATATTGCGCGTTGCGTTCAGCATCTGCTCTGCGTTTAGCAAATCGGCTTCAACCCACTCAATTCTGTTAAACTGCTCAACTGGGTTTTCTGCCGAGCGTTCAAAAACCTTGTGAATCAGCTTAAAAGAGGAGGTTGGACGTTTTGTGGCTCTAACGGAAAATCCTTTGCGTGTAAGCTGTTCAAGCACGTTGGCACCAAGCATACCCGTGCCGCCTGTAACCAAAATTGATGTTGATTGCTTGTCAGAGTTTTTATTGTGAGGCATATATTTGTGTTAATATTAAAATTCCATCTACACACAAAGTTATTTGGTTTGAGTATGTATCTGTTAAAAGCCTTTATAAAACAAGAAAGGACGTTTCCCGCCGAACAATGACCGTTTTAAGACAGTCCAGGCTCTTTACGTCCAAAACGAGTGGGGCAATCCTTTCTTAAACAAAAATATACAATATTTTTTAAAGTGCAAAACCGTTTCAACTTTGATAGGCTTTTATTATCGGTTTTCTTTTTGTATCTTTGAATTTGAATTCTAAGTTAGGGCTAATTGATAGGGTTTTATATCTCGGCTTAGGATAGTTAGCCGTTTCTAACAGTGCCGTTAATGCCTTTTATAGGCGTACCTTTGATAGATATAACAACCCCACTTAGGATTCTTTTTATTTTATGAAGTTTTACCTGTATCTCTCTTTAGCTTTTTCATTATCCTATCCTCAGGAACAAATTTAGATTTTTTGCCCTCTTCCATTGCTTTAAGCAATTCGGCTTCTTCTATTTCATTGTTTGACAATGTTTTATACGACAATCCAATTCGTTTTGCCAAATCTATAAGCAATTTTATATCAGCCTTATTTGTCGATGTTATTACAATTCCGTACATGGTTTTAATAGTTTAAAAAACAACTGTGTAAAACTAAAAAAAAGTTTTAGTATTTATTCAATCGGTATTACCATAGATTACTCAATCAAGTCCATGATACTTTATTTTTACTTAATCTACTGTATATTAGTTATTTATTTTATAATAAATGTAAAAATGCAGCAATTGTCAACCCAATGTAATTAAAAACAACCTTTGAAACACTTTTTTTAATCCATAAATTTGACAAAAAGGGTAGATTATAAGAACTTTATAAAAATAAATTAAACATTTAACTAATTAATCTTTTGCCTTATAGCAATCCTTTAGAGACTATAGGCAAGTAAATTATTTTATCATGAAACTTAAAAATAAAATTGCGATTATTACAGGCGGTGCTGACGGAATTGGAAAAGCGACCGCCATTCGTTTTGCGCAAGAAGGCGCAGTAGTTGTAATCTGGGACCTTAATGAAGAAAAAGGTAACGAAACCGTAAAACTTATTAAAGATGCTGGTGGCAAAGCGACTTTTGCAAAAGTGAATACTGCTGTTTACGCAGAAGTTGAAGCAGCTACAAAAAAGGTTGTTGACCAATTCGGGAAATTGGATATTATTATCAACAATGCTGGAATTACCCGCGACAGCACCATTAAGAAAATGACTCCTGAAACCTGGCAACAGGTTATTGATGTGAACCTTACAGGTGTTTTCAACTGTTGTAAATGTGCATCGGATGTAATGGTGGAAAAAGGTTGGGGAAGAATTATCAACGCTTCATCTGTGGTGGCTCTTTACGGAAACTTTGGACAGACAAACTATGTGGCAACCAAGTCAGGATTGATTGGTATGACCAAAACCTTGGCTCGTGAACTAGGTCGTAAAGGTGTAACTGTTAACGCTGTAGCACCTGGATTTATAGCAACCGAAATGGTTAAAAAAATGCCTGCCGAAGTATTGAAATCAATGGAAGACAAAGTGCCTTTGAAACGCCTTGGTCAACCCGAAGAGATTGCGGCAGCTTATCTGTTCCTTGCAAGCGACGACGCAGCTTACATCAACGGAACTGTTTTGAGTGTTGATGGTGGTATAACTGTTTAAAACTAAAGTCTATGGCAACATCAGCACAAGTTATTGGAGCATCCATACTCTTTGCGGTTTATGTGGTGTTCGTACTCTACTTCGTTATTAAAGGTGCGCGTGGTACGAAAAGCATCAAAGACTACGCGGTTGGGAGTTTTACGTTTTCGCCTGTTTACGTAGCGTTGTCATTGGCTGCAGCCATGACAAGTGCTGCTACTTTCGTGATAAATCCCGGATTGATAGCCACTTACGGTATAAGTGCCTATATCTCGTACGGATTAGTGTTTCCGTTTGCATCACTGGCATCGTTGGTTATTCTCACAAAAAGTTTCAGAAAATATGGTCAGTCAGTAAATGCGCTAACCTTGTCGAGCTGGGTAGGAAACAGATATAACAGTAAAGGATACGCACTGTTTATCGCTATACTTACAGTTCTGCTGTTGACATTTATTGTGTTGATTTTGGTTGCTTTGGTAAAGGTAGTCGCACAAGCATTGAATGCCAATCAGATTGTAGTTCTTGCTGTCGTGGTTATCTTTACATTTGGTTATATGATGTTTGGCGGAGCTAACTCCATGGTTTATACCAATGTAATTCAGGCTTCGTTAATGATTTTGGTAGCACTTATTTTACTTGGTTCAGGAATACAATTTTTTAAAGACGGATTTTTCGGGTTCTTTGAAAAGTTAAAGATAATTGATCCACAATTAGTAAAGTTCCCGAATGAGCAAAGTCCGCTCTTCCGTGATTTCTTTGAAATAGTTATTGCACAATTAGTTGTAGGAGCAGCAGTAGTAGCCCAACCACACATCATTACCAAATCTTTGTTACTAAAAAAAGAAAGAGACGTAAATAAATTCCTAATAGTCTCGGTTATTGTTCAATTTTTATTCTTTTCGGTGGTATTTGTAGGATTGTTTGCACGTTTACTTTTCCCTGATTTAACATTAAATGGAGAGCCTATCAATGTGGATAGTGTTATACCCAATTATGTAATTACTGTTTTCTCAGGTGGATTTGGTTCGTTGTTGGTTGGACTTTTGGTAATTTTGGGACTAATTAGTGCAGGTTTTTCAACTATCGAGGGGCTGATTCAATCGTTAAGTACGACAATAACAACTGACCTTATCAAACCACTTTTTGGGAAGTCGATAAAAAACGAAAACAGCTATATTGCCATTAATCGAGTAGTAATAGCCGTAATGGCAGCGGTAGCGTTTCTAATGTCAAGAGAGCAGATTCTCAATCCCAATGTGAGCGTGGCTATTTTTGCTCAAAACGGAACATACTCCTACTTTTCGATATTAATAGTACCGTTAGTGTTTGGAATTTTCTTGAAAAACGTGAAGAAGAAGTCTGCACTTTCAGGCTCAATAACTGCTCTTGTAGTCTATTTTGTAGTCTATTACCTGCTTCCTTATCTATATAAGTCAGGTATTGCCAGCTTTGGTTTTGCTAATCGTTATTTTGGCGACCAAGTGCAAAATCCGGGTATTGCAGCCGCCATCGCTATAATAGCAGCATTTGTTGTGGGGCTTAGTGTCCATTTTCTCAGCAGAAATAAAGTGAAAGCTTAGTGAAGTATCAAATTTAAAATTTAAATATACTATGTCAAAATTCAAAGAAATATATAAAAGTAAATTAATTCCACTTGAAAAAATGCCCGATCTGCTCCAAAGTGATTCAGATGTGATTGTGGCGCAGTGCGCTTCTGAGCCACAGGGATGTATGTCGGTATTCCATTTGGCAAAAGAGCGTGTAAAAGATGTAAAAGTATTTTCTGTACTTACTTTGAAACCCTATGAATTCTACATGAAACCTGAAATGAAAGGACATTTTGAACTTTGTAGCTGGTTTCATGCGCCCGGTTCGCGTAAAGCGATAAAGGAGAAGACGGGAACTGTTACTTATGTCCCTAATATGCTTCACAATGCAGCGTCTGACAGGATGAAAGTGCGCCGTCCGCATATGTTTGTGGGTACTTGCACACCGCCCGACGAGAAAGGGTTTGTTTCACTTTCGTTGGGAATAACGTATGAAAAAGACATCTTAGAAGTAGCGGAAGTCGTTGTGTTAGAGGTAAATGACAAACTGCCTAGAACATTTGGAGATACCCAAGTGCATGTTTCGGAAGTAGATTATTTTGTAGAATATTCTCAAAATCCGCCTGCAATACCCGAACCTCAACCTGATGAAGCAGCAATGAAAATTGGAAAACATATCGCCGATTTGATTGAAGACGGCTCGACTATTCAACTTGGAATTGGAGAAATCCCAAATGCTGCTGCACTGATGCTGAGAAGCAAGAAAGATCTGGGTGTTCATACCGAAATGATGGTGGATAGCATGATGGAGCTGTACGATATGGGTGTTATTACCAATAAGAAGAAGAGCTTACATAAGGGAAAGTTTATCTGTACGTTTGCCATGGGAAGTGAAAAACTTTATGAGTGGTTGGATAATAATCCGGCAGTAGAGTTTCTACGTGGCTCGTATGTAAATGACCCCTCTGTAGTTCGTCAAAACTCGAAAATGGTTTCCATTAACACTTGCATGATGATTGATTTTACCGGTCAGGTTGCGAGCGAAGGTATTGGTACACAGCAATATTCGGGAACCGGAGGACAGAGTGATACCGCTGTTGGAGCTATCGAAGGTTTAGATGGAAAAGGAAAATCCATAATCGCCTGCCGTTCAACTGCTAAAGGCGGAACAATCTCTACAATTGTTCCTGTATTGCCCCCGGGAACGGGAGTTACGCTTCATCGCAGCAATACAGATTACGTTGTAACTGAATACGGAAGTGTAAGACTAACAGGTCGCACCGTTCGCGAACGTACCGAACTGCTGATTTCCATTGCTCATCCCGATTTTAGAGAAGAGCTTAGAAAGCAAGCCGAAGAGATTGGATATTTATAATACTGATGTAAAGTAAATAATTTAAAATTCGTAATTCGTAAATCAAATATTATGTTACCAATAAAAATAGTTGCTACCGGGCTGTATGCACCGGGCGAGCCAATAGGAAATGAAGAATTGAAAAAGTTGGCAAGAATTGAGTTTAATCACGAAAAAACTGAAGAAAAAATCGGAATCAAGCAACGCCATATTGCCCATTTCAGAAACCTGAATGAAACTACGGCTGATTTTGTAACCAAATCAGCGGAAGATGCCTTGAAAAACGGGAGTATATCAGCAAATGATATAGGTCTGTTTATCGTGGCAACCGACACGCCTGAATATATTACTCCGGCAACAGCCATTATCCAGCAAGGCAGGATACAGAAAGGAGAAAAATGGAGTATGTCTTTTGATGTTTCAGCATCGTGTGCGAGTTTCACAATGGCTTTTGATGCTGCTTCGCGGATTCTTGCAAACAATCCTAAAATTAAATATGCAATGGTAACCGGAGTCTATAATATGCCTGCATTTATCCGTCCGGGAGATACGTTTTCTTATCCGATTTTTGCCGATGGAGCAGCCTCTTTTATTCTTACAAAAGATGATACGGGAAAATCAGGCTATATCGGTAACCAGATGTTAACCGATGGAACTCAGTTTGATTTTATAGGTATCTATGCTGGCGGTTCTAAAATGCCGGTAACCAAAGAGGTTTTGGAAGAGGAGAAAAACGGTCTTCTAAGTCTAAAACCAATGCCGGGCGACAGAAACGTGCGACTTTGGCCCATGGTAGTTGATAAACTTCTTGCCGAATACAAAGTTAAAACCGATGAGATTGACCACTATATTTTTACACAAATTAATCGCTCGGTGATTATACAAGTAATGGAAGCCATCAATCAACCCGTAGATAAAGCTATGATGATAATGGACAGATACGGCTACACTGGCTCTGGCTGTGTGCCAATGGCAATGCACGAAGGCATTAAATCAGGTAAAATCAAACGTGGAGATACAGTACTATTTATGGCATCAGGTGCAGGCCTGTCTGTAGGAAGTAACTTGTTGGTTTATTAGAAGTTATACTCAACGACAAATTACAAGTTGTAATACGTAACTTGTAACTTATAACTCGTAATTTGTAATTCGTAACTCGTAAATAAAAAGATATGGTAAATGTAGGAATAGTAGGAACCGGAATTTACATGCCGGAAACAAAGATGACTGCTAAACAGATTTCAGAAGCCACAAAAGGCGTATGGAGTGAAGAGGCAGTGATAGAAAAATTAGGAATTGTTGAAAAAACAGTTGCCGGTCCAGATGATGGCACGCAGGAAATGGGTGTACGTGCTGCATTGGATTGTCTAAAAAACACAGGTGTAGATCCTATGGAGATAGATCTGATTCTCTGTATTGGTGAGGAATGGAAAGAGTATCCGTTAACCACATCGGGAATTTATATTCAGGAGAAAATAGGGGCTAATAATGCTTGGGCAATCGACATTCAGCAACGTTGCGGAACAACGGTAGCAGCCATGAAAATAGCCAAAGATATGATGATAGCCGACGAAGAGCTGAAAACAATTATGATTGTTGGCGGTTATAGAAACGGCGATTTCATCGACTTTGAGGATAGTGCTGTTTCGTTTATGTTTAATCTGGGTGCCGGTGCCGGAGCGATGATTTTGAAACGCAACTACGGCAAAAATTTAGTTTTAGGCACGCACATCATCACAGATGGAACAATGGCGCGCGATGCAGGTGTGTTTTATGGAGGAACAGAAAACCCGATAACGGCAGAAAATGCTCATTTGGCTTATAAGTCACTGAAAGTCTTCAATGTAGAACATATGAAAGATCGACTTAACGAAGTTTCAATGGATAATTGGTTTCATTGCATTGATAAAGCATTCGAGAAATCGGGGATTCAGAAAAGCGAACTTGGCTTCCTTTGTTGTCTCCATTTTAAACGCAGTATGTTTGGCTATATGCTGACTGAACTTGGACTGACATGGGAGCAGAGCATCTATCTTGAAAATTACGGGCACATTGGTCAAATAGACCAAATTTTGTTACTCCATTTAGCACAGGAGAGAAATTTGCTGAAACCCGGAACGGTGATTTCTATGATAGCAGCAGGAATTGGGTATGCTTGGGGAGCTAATGTTATTCGATGGGGATAAGGAACGGTCAGACATACAACTGTTATTTTTAATTAATTGTGTATCAATGTTATATGTAAAAATAACGAGAAAATCATATAAAAGTCAACCCTATTATTTTTAATGTGCTCTTTTTTTTCAATTACTAATTATTTAAATTTGTGTTTATAATGAGAATATTAACTATTTAATTTTAGAGATTATGAGAAAACTATTTTTTGTTTTAATCGCAGTAGCAACATTATCTTTTGTTGCATGTGAAAAAGAGAAAAGTGAAGTAGATGGCACTAACAATCAGACATCAGTCGGAATTGTTGGAAACTGGCTGTCAGCAGGTGATAACGTAGCTCCATTGTTGGTAACATATTTCCAGGTGGATAGTATCACAGCAGAATTCAAAAGTAATAACACCTATGATGTAACATCTTATTCTGGTGGTGTACCAACAGCTTATGTGGGTAATTACGTTCAGGAAAAGTCTGGAACAGGAAATATTTGGAAAATCACATTGAACCAATCTACTCCTACAGCTGTAACCAGCGAAGGTATTTTTGAAATTACCAAAGAAGGTACAAATTACACCATGAAGTATGAAGTTGTACAAACTGAACCTAACATTGGCTCAACTCCTCCTACACCAGAAGGAGGTTTCGGAAGTACTAACGGTGGTGCAATAGGAGATATTAACATTCAAAAATTTGTAAAAAGGTAACATTGCGTTATTTATTTAAAAAGGTCAGGAGAAAAAAGGTTATCCCTGACCTTTTTAATTTAATGAATTAGTTATCATTATTTCTTGTTTTTTTTAATGACAAAATTTAACAAAATGAAGAAAATATCATTGCTTCTTTTTTCAGCCTTTATCTCTTTTTCTGTTTTGGCGCAATTGCCAAGCAATCAGTATTTCACAAAAGAGATACCTGAAAAAGCAAATAAAGAGTTCCAGTTTATTGGCTTCTATATTAATCAAGCGGTTACATCTAATATTTATCCCGAGAATGACTTTCTGAAAGGTCAGACGGTGGGACGTTTATTTGGTGGAAATACTACTACTACGTCAAACGAGCGAACGAGTGCTTATGTCGAGCAACGCCTTATTCCGTTTTTTATTTATAAACCAAATCTTTTCAACGGGAAAGCAATATTGAGAGCGGCATTTGAACTCGACTGGACGTGGGGCGACGTGGCTTACGGAGTGGGTGGTAACTTCGGTGGAGGTTTTTCGGCTGACCAAGTCAACCTGCAAACACAAAACATAGAATTGGAGCTTAATCCCGCTAAAGGTTATTATATAAACTTAGGGTTACTAAGAATTTTTGACACTCCTTACAATCCTTACACTACAACAGTCGATAAAATGTCCATAACAGGCTATCGGTTAGCCTATTTTGGAACAGATGGTGTTGGAATTTCAGCTCGCAAAGACTGGGATTTTTCACGCATAAAGGCAGGTTATTATAAATTGTATGAAAATTACATTCAATTAGATGACGATGTAACATTGATGGAGTTGAACGGCGAAAAAGATGTGAGCCGCGCATGGAAAGTGGGAGGTTCAGCTTACTATTTGCGTGACCGTGGAAACGGTGCAGGTGGTGTTTCTATTCTTGGACAAGGGTTCAATAGCCTTCTGGCGAACCACAACGGAACGTTCCGTTTCAACTATGGAGCATCGCCCTATCGTGCTGATGTGGTATGGTTAGGAACGTTTTTTAATAGAAATGCCGACACATGGCTTGACCCGTGGACTGTAAGCGGTTTCGTAAATGTGAACTTAGGTAAAGCAGATACATTGCAATTGTCAACAGATGAATATGCTAAAGCGACAAGTATATTTGGTTATGCAGCTAACGGACGTGTTTCGTATCGTTACGGACAAACTTCAAATGACAATATTACATTGGATGTGCTTTATACTTCTGGCGATGCTAACGCACTAAAAGATGGAAAATACAGTGGTGTTATTACAGGAAATCAATGGGGAGCACCGGGTGCAATTTTTATTAGCTCGGGTTCTTATATACTGATGCCTCACGGCAATGTGGTAAACCGCTTCACTCCAGCCGTAATGGATATTTCTAATATGGGGTATGGGATGACATATGCTAATTTAAGCGTATCAAGAGGCTTTATTCCCTACAAATTAAATGCAAAATTAGGCGCTTCTGTTGGACAGAGTAATGTTATACCTGAAGGAGGAGGATCATTAATTGGTGCAGAAGTAAATGGAAATATTCAATACAATTTTGGACCATACATGAGTTTAGAACTACATGGCGCATATCTTATGCTGGGAGATTTCTACGACAGCAAGCAGGCTGCTTACGGAAGTGCGATAAACGGCGGAGTTGATACTCGTCCGGTAAATCCATGGACTGCGTTTTTGGTATTCAAATGGTTGATGTTCTAAAATAGGAAAAGGAGAAACAAGATATGAAAATTAAATTATTAAGCTTAATAGTTATGGCTATTGGTTTTGGAGCGTGCTCACCTTACTCTTCACTCAAGGATATTAGCTCTTTTGAAGAGTTAGACTATAAATATCAGGTAAAAAAAGTTTATTTGCCAAAAAATGAATTTACTATCGCATATACTGACGAGGGGAAAGGCAATAATACTATCATTCTTATCCACGGTTTGGGTAGCTATCTTCGTGCTTGGGAGAAAAATATTGACGAATTAAGCAAAACTAACCGTGTAATAGCTATAGACCTTCCAGGCTACGGAAAATCAAGCAAAGAACCTCACAGTGGCATGATGACTTTTTATGCGGGAATTGTGAATGAACTTGTTAAAGAATTGAAATTAGACAAAGTGGTTATCGGCGGTCACTCTATGGGTGGACAAATCGCTATGACAACTTATCTGCAGTATCCTCAAATTGTAAAAGGGCTTGTATTAGCGGCACCTGCTGGCTTTGAGGGTTTTACGAAAGGACAAAAACAGTGGTTCCGCGATGTGATGACTGTAGATGGTGTAAAAGGCACTACCGCAGAAGCCATTCAAAACAACTTAGCAAGCAACTTTTACCGTACTCCAAAAGATGCCGAATTTATGATTACTGAACGAATGCAAATGCGCTCAGCAGAAGATTTTGTACCCTATTGTTACGCAGTAGTGCAGTCTGTTCACGGAATGGTGGGTGAACCTGTGATTGACTATTTACAAGATATTAAAGTCCCGACACTGATATTTTTCGGAGAAAAAGATAATCTTATCCCGAATCGTTATTTGAATCCGGGACCTACGGTGGATATTGCCAACTATGGGGCATCCAAAATTCCAAATAGCAAACTGGTAATGATTCCAAAAACGGGACACTTCTTGATGTTTGAAAAACCTGAAGTGTTCAACAGAGAGACAATTGATTTTTTGAAAGGATTGAAATAGAGTGATGGTTAATAATTAATATCGAAAAAAGCGTGTCATTTTTTTTGACACGCTTTTTTTGTACCTTTAAAGCTCCAAAACAACTTAAAATGCGTCCCAAACTTTCAATATTTACTGATTTTGCCAATACTTTATTCCCGCATGAATTAGAGTATCTGATGGCTGTACAGAATTTCTCTAAACCATTGAATCTAAAAATATTGAAACAAATATACTCCAACAACACATCAAGTAGAAAACAATGGAAACCGTTCGATGAGAGTATTGATAAACGCACATATTCCTACCTGAAAAACTGGATAACAGAAACCTTACTTAAAATTGATGTTGATTATTTTTTCGACTGGCTGATTAAGACTGAGAAAAAAATCTTGACTGATGTGATTGTTCCTTCGGATGAAGCGGTGATTTTGAGCAATATAAATAAAATGCACCCCACGAACTATAATTACATTCGATTCTACGAACTTTTACAGTATTACCGTGATTACTTAATGGTACGGAGTCGTACAAAACACAATAAGGTGGTAACTGGTTTTCTAGAAGTTCATCATGAACAATATTACAAGCTAAAAAATCTGAATATTAAGCTCGATAATGTTACGGCAAGAATTGTGAAAAAAATAGAGTTCAATCCGGAAGAGAAAGAGAATATCGAAAATTTTCTTTCGAAAATATTTTTTGATGAAACGTTGGATGGATACACGAGATACCGAGCAGTGGTTAGGCTCACCATACATTACTATAATAATAGGGAGTTTGACAAGCAAGCTGTTGTGTATCAGCATCTTGATAATTTTTTTAAAACGCCTGTATTTTACTCGAAACGTATTCTGTCAAACTATTACGCTAATCGTACGATGATGCATTCCAAACTACATGAATTGGAAGAAGCGGAAAAATACGGTTATCTTTCCATACAAAACAAGAACAGCGATTACCTTTTTTATCTCATAAATTTGTGTGGGGTACTTTTGAAACAGGGGAAAAATAGTGAAGCTTTGGAGTTAATGCGTAAATCTATTCCTGAGTTGAAAAAAACAAATAATAATTATTATAAAATTGGTTTTGCTTCGTTTTACATACGTACCTTCATTGCCAATAAACAAATTGAAGAAGCGGTATATTATGCTTCTCAATACTTTACAACTTACCGAAAAGAGATTTTTGAGCATCGCTGGCATCTCTACTGTACCACTTATCTTTTCGCATTGATTAATGCCGAAAAATACGGTAAAGTAGTGTCAATCTGCAAGCGTTATAATCTTCTGCAAAAAGAAAAACAGCGTATTGATCGACCTGATTATCTGCCTATTATAGAAAATTATTACTATCTTTCTGAGTATATGGAAGGGAAAATAGATCAGGATAAGTTAATATCATCAATTGTTAAATCTGTAAAACCACTGATGGATAATAGCTATCGTTCACGACGGATGCTGAACATGATTGATAAGTTAGGAGAATTTATATACGATGAAATGCGTAAGGTAAAGACTAAATTATTGGAATAATCAAAGAACACTCTAATTCCCATTAGAGTATGGGAATTTTATTGAGTTTTGAATTTGGGTTAATTTTTTGTGTTGGAATATGCTGTTATACCGATTGGACACACTATAGTCCAAATATCGCCATCACTCTTTTGGACTATGTGTCTGTAACATCGGTATTTACAATTGGTATTAAATAATACCTTGTAAGATTTTTCGTTATAAATTGAATTGATTGTCGTTACATCAGTGGACTGAATAGTCTTGCAAAGGATTCTTTCATTTTCTGTCTCCTCGTACGGTTGTTCCATTCCTCAAGAGTGACTTCTTTGCAATAGTGTAAATCATCAATAAATAGCTGTTTTAGACGAAGTGCAGTCTCTTCTTCATAAATAAATGCATTGGCCTCAAAATACATATCAAAGCTCCGCTCATCAATATTAGCTGAGCCCACAATCGAAAGAAAATCATCGATTACTATTGCTTTACTGTGTAGCATGCCTGCCTGGTATTTGAATACGCGGACTCCCGCTTCCAATACGCCTCCCAGAAAGCTCGAAGCACTCAAGTCTGTGAAGCGTACATCTGATTTTTCCGGAATCATCAGCCATATTTCAGTGCCACTCAATGCAGCCATCTGGATACATCCTTTGACCAACTCATTGGGCATAAAATAGGGTGTATGGATATAAACATATTTTTTTGCTGCCATAATGGAACTGCAGATACCCTGCATAATGCTTTTCCAGTCTGTGTCGGGACCGGATGCAACCATCTGCATAATGTTTTCATCAAACCTTGGTGGCTCAGGGAAGTATCTTTCATCACTAATAAGCTCTTTTTTAACGAAATACCAGTCGACCAAAAATAACTTTTGAATCCCGTGTACCCCGGGACCCTCTATTCTGACCATTGTATCGCGCCACTTACCTAACTTGTCACCGTAAATATACCTGTCGCCGATGTTAACTCCTCCTGTAAATCCTATTTTCCCGTCAATAACAATCAGCTTTCGGTGGTTTCTGTAATTGACTTTACTTCGTCCTAATCTCAGTCTTAAAGGCAAAAAAGGTTTTACATCCACGCCTGCTTCCCGTAATGTGCGCAAATAGTTTCTGGAAAGTTTTAGGCTACCAAAGGAATCGTATATCATTCTGACACATACACCCTCTTTGGATTTTTCTATTAACAATTCTCGCAGTTTATTTGATATGGTATCATCTTCGAAAATGAAAAACTCCATATGAACATGATCTTTGGCGTTGCGAATGGCTTCAAACATGGAGTCAAAAATGTTCTCTCCCTCAGCGTACACATCAATTTTATTGTGCGTATAGGCATCTGCTTCGCTGTTGTTTTTCAGCATTTTGATGAGCTTCAAGAATTTGATTTCTATCCCGCTGTTAACTATTTCGTTAATGTCTATCGCTGCGCAAGGACGCTGACTAATTCGTTGGATACTTTTTTGAGAAATCATTTTCCGTTTGCGGTAATCCTGCCCTATTAGTAAATAGAGAATAAGTCCTAAAAAAGGAATAAAAATAAGTATAGTCAACCACGCAATTGATTTTAAGGGATTGCGATTTTCTAATAAAATCACTGAAATCGTGGACAATATTAAGTATATGTAAAATATAATTAATAAGGTTTCTAGAATATTGTTCATGGGGCTTATTTTATATTAAATTTTTTTCAGAGGAAGATTCAACTAGCAAATGCAATTTTTTATTTACAAATTTATAGAAAACTTTGAATAGTTTTTGATAATTTAGATTTTTTACTGGCTATTTCTGCATTGCAACCTACTCTTTTTCGTAAGAAGGAAATTACGTATCTTTGTTATTTGGATAGGACATATATTCAATTTTATGGAAGTGGGAATATACCACGTTTACCCATCCAGCATAAGGAGAAATAGGAAAGTTTTCTTCACAGCAAATAGCGTTTACTAATAGAATTTACATAACATATAATTTAAAACAAATATCAATGAAAAAAACAATTTATTTTCTAATAGCTTTGTTTACAATGGCTTTTATAGTTAGTTGTAATACAAAAAGTAACGAAACAATGGATAAAAAAGATTTTATTCAAGCAAGTACGGTGGAGCGAGTGACTCAAACTCTTTTGAAATCGCATGGCGATGCCTGTAAATTTAGAGTTGAAAAAGGTATTTCCCAAGTTGCTGACCTTTGGATAGAGTCTGACGGCTCGGAAGCTGACTTTGAGGAGTTTTGCAGGACCTATTTTGTGGCAGATCCCGCCGAGTTAGACAAGTTGTACAACAGATTAGAGCGTAACTTTGAGATTATCAGCGGTAAACTGCATCAGGTAGATGTGCTGTTAAAAGAGCCAGTGCAGATGACCGGAATAGAGAGTTCGCCCGTAGATGTGCTGTTTGCAGGATACGACATATCTGCGCACGTCAGTGAAGATTTTTATAATAATAAAATCGCATTGATTACAGCATTAAACTTTCCGTTCTATTCACTTGAAGAGAAGACTACACTTGGAGAAAATTGGACACGTAAGCAGTGGGCATTTGCGCGTATGGGAGACCAATATATTTCACGCATTCCTGCATCAATTATTCAAGAAGCATCTCAAACGCTTTCAGATGCAGACAATTACATCTCAGCTTACAATATTTTTATGGGAAATCTGCTAAACGAAGAAGGTAAAATGTTGTTTCCTGCTGATATGAAGCTTATTACCCACTGGGGATTACGCGATGAGTTGAAATCCAACTATGCCGATGCTGAAAACGGATTGGAAAAACAGGAGATGATCTACACTGTAATGAAGCGTATCATAGACCAATCTATTCCAAGTCAGGTGATTAACAGCGGAGAGTTTATGTGGAATCCGATTTCCAATAAAATTTATCAAAATGGTGAAGAGGTACAGGCAACTCCCGAAGCTGATGTACGATATGAAACACTGCTGAAAAACTTCAAGGTAACAAAGGCTTATGATACCTATTCGTCACATTATCCGAATGCTATATCACGTAATTTCGACCGAACGACTGAAATTCCGGTAGATGACGTGAAAAAACTCTTTACAACGTTGCTCTCTTCTCCGCAGGTAAAAGAGGTGGCAACTATTATCAAAAGCAGATTAGGACGCGATTTGCGACCATACGATATTTGGTACAATGGCTTTAAAGCTCGCGGTACAATGTCGGAAGAGGAGTTAAATAAAATTACTTCGAAGAAATATCCCACGCCGATGGCACTCGAAAAAGACCTGCCAAATATTTTAGTAAAATTGGGCTGGAAACCCGAAAAAGCCAAAGAGATAGCCAATTTGGTACAAGTCGATCCTTCTGTTGGTGCAGGACACGCTTGGGGTGCGGTAATGCGTGGAGATAAAGCTCGCTTGCGTACCCGAATTGGCGAAAATGGTATGGATTATAAAGGTTATAATATTGCTGTACACGAGTTTGGACATAACGTAGAACAGACTATCACGCTCTACGATGTGGATTACTGGATGTTAAATGGAGTGCCCAATACGGCATTTACCGAAGCGGTGGCGTTTGTGTTCCAAAAACGTGATATGGAGTTACTCGGTTTTGAGGATGTTAATTCTGATGCAGACGCTTATTTGGCATTGGATAATTTCTGGTCATGCTACGAGATAATGGGCGTTGCTCTTGTCGATATTGCTGCTTGGGAGTGGATGTATGCCAATCCTAACGTTACTCCTGCACAGTTGAAAGAAGCCGTTATCAATGAGGCTAAAAAGGTGTGGAACGAGTATTATGCCGGTATCCTCGGCGATAAAGATGAGCCTATTTTGGGGATCTATTCACATATGATTGATTATCCGCTCTATTTATCGAACTATCCGATTGGGCATCTGATTTCGTTTCAAGTAGAGCAAGCCATGAAAGGCAAAAATATGGCTGACGAAATACAAAGGATGTACACACAAGGACGTATTGTTCCACAACTTTGGATGAAAAATGCTGTGGGTACGGAAATTTCTACTGAGCCGTTGCTGAAGGCTGTGGATGAGGCGATAGCAAAATTAGGAAGTTCGAAATGATAGGCATGAAGATTTGATATTGTGAACACTCCCGATAACTCGGGAGTTCGTTCACTTATTCAAAATTGCAACTTTACAATAGTTCCTTTTCTATAAAATGTTGCAATCGGTACAATAACATACAAACGCAGTTTAACTTTTTAATCCAAACACAACAAATGCAGTCAAGGAACACAAATAAGAAACAACGCTCTTTAGGGCTTAAGGTCTTGATTTTAACATCATTACTGGTAATTTTTATTATTATTGCTTTTCTGGGATTTTTCTTTTGGGCAAAATCCAGCACAATTGAGCAATCGGAGTATAATACTCTATATCAGGCATCTGGAATGCACGGCGAGACACAAACAGATAGCGTTTTGGTCGTAGCCACGTACAATATTGGTTACCTGTCGGGTATGACCAACAATCTTCCCGTGCGCCCCACACGTGACTTCTATTTAAACAATGAAAAGCGAGTTATACAAGCACTAAGCGAATTAGACGCTGATATTATTGGTTTTCAGGAAATTGACTTTGATAGTCGCCGTTCGTATTACACCAATCAAGCTACAATGATATGCGACTCGTTGTTTGCCTATGGTGCTTTTGCCGTCAACTGGGATAAGCGTTATGTGCCTTTCCCTTTTTTGCCTTTCAAAGTGCATTTTGGCAAAATGCTTTCGGGGCAAGCTGTTATGAGCAAATATTCTATTGCTAACCAACAAGTACACCAATTGGAAAGAGTTCAGAGCAAGCCCTATTTTTACAGAGCTATCTACTTAGATCGCCTGGCGCAGGTGGTTACAATAAATCACCCTGTAAAGCCAATAGTTGTTATTAATCTGCACGCAGAGGCATTTGATGCGCAAACTCGCAGCCGACAGTTAGATGTTGTATATAAGCTGTTTTGGGAGTTAGAAAAGGATTTTGCTGTAATTCTCTTGGGCGATTTCAATTCCGACCCCAAAGTTGCTGATGCTGAAATAAATATCTTTCTAAACGATAATAGATTGGTTGCCTGTGCATTCGACACAAATAACGTAATGTCTGCACACAACACATTCCCGTTCGACAATCCCAACGAACGCTTAGATTACATCTTTTTCAACTCACAACGTTTCGAGCTAATAGACTCGCGAATTACCACGGAGTTTGGTGATATATCAGACCATTTGCCTTGTGTTGCTACGTTGAAATTTAAATAGGGGTATTATGGTAGCAAAATATTAACGTGTTATAGGGGATATTTCGTTGTCAATAAACAAATAATAATTGAATAGTTTTCAAATTACCCCATCTGCCTATTACCAAAATATCGTTTAGTAATAAAATAGACAGGATAATACGAGACAAAATATCCAATTGCAATTACTGTGGCAAAAATCATCAGAAAATCTATTCCCATCATTTTTACGGGGTAGGCATCAATAAGTAGTTCTCCCGAAACATTTATTTTTATCAGTTCAAACTGCTGTTGAACCCAACAAATTGTGTATCCGATAGCCATTCCTGCGAGTGCTCCAAACAGTGTAATTAAAAAACCTTCGTACAAAAACACTCGTTTTATTGATTTTAATTCGGCTCCAAGTACCCGAAATGTTTGTGAGTCCTCTTTTTTATCGATAATCAACATCATCAACGAGCCGATTATTGTAAACGAAGCAATTAACAGTATAAATGAAAGAATTGCAAATATTATCCATTTTTCGGCTTGCGTGACTTTGTACAGAAACTCGTGTTGCTCTATCCGTGTTTTTACGGTGTAATCGTTGCCAATAGCAGATTTTATCTCTTTTTGCACATCAGCAATATTGTAGTTATCCTCAACTTTTACCTCAAACGAAGTAACTAAGCTATCAGCCTGAAATAGTTCAGACACATAGGAATATGGCATTATAACATATTTGGAGTCAATATCGCTTTGTATGGCAAATATTCCAGTTGCGAACATATAGTTCGACACAAAGGCATCAGCTACATTTATCTCACGTGATGATGTTTTCTTAGGTGCATAAAAATTCATAGCCTGAATAAAATGTAAGCCCAACCCAATATTATAAGAGAGTTCACGACCAACTACGCAAAAATTAGTAGTGTCGTAAGCAGTGAATATTGATCCATCAATAAGCATTGAGTCAACGCCACTAACGTCCCACCAATCTTTCTCAACTCCCTTTAAACGAGCAGGATGAGTGCGTTCGTCGTATCTAATCAGGGCGTTATCTTCATATATGCGACTAACTTTTTTAACCCCTTCAATACTTGTTAACATCCTATAAGTCTGGTCATAAGCAGGCATTGTTTTGCCTACAGCTCGTTCAATTTTCAAATCGGGGTCAAAGCTCCCGAAAAGAGTTTTAACAAAGTCGTCGAAACCATTAAAAACCGACAGCACAATAACTAAAGCCATTGTTCCAATTGCCACCCCTACAACCGAAATAGTGGTTATAATGTTTACTATATTCTTTCGTTTTCGTGAGAAAAAATAGCGTTTGGCAATAAAAAACTCAAACTTCATGGCTTATTTCTTTAGCAAATCGTCAATTCTTTCGATATAGTCTAAGCTGTCGTCAATAAAAAAAGTTAATTCGGGCACTATTCGCATCTGTTTACCTATTCGTTTCCCAAGTTCATAGCGGATTTTTGAGCTACTTTTAGTAACTTTTTCTAATACAGCCTCTTTGTCTTTGACAGGAAACACACTTAAATAAACCCTTGCTTTACTTAAATCGGGCGTAATGCGAACGGTTGTAACAGTAAACATCACTCCCGGATAAATCTCAGGTCCCATTCGTGAAAAAATCTCGCCTAAATCGCGGGATAATAAACTTCTGATTCTCAATATTCTTTGCGATTCCTGATTGTCTCTTCTCATGTAGTTGTGATTTTTTGTAGCTTTAAATAATCAGCAAATTACTCAATATTTTAATAATACCGTCTGCAAAAATAGAGATAACTTTTTACAATTTTTCTATTACTTAAAAAGAGATTATCTTTATCACTCTAATTTAACCCATTGCTATATGCGAAAGATTGTCATTGCCATATTATCGGTTCTTCTGTTTATATCTGCTGGTTTAGGTATTTACTATTACCATTTTCACAAAACTAAACAGTCATCAGTTTCAATACCAGTTGTTTATACAACTTTACAATGTTCGGCGAGGTCTGATTTTGGTATCCTAACCAACTTATATCAGCCCTTAAATACCTTCTTAGGTGCGATATCAAACAATAAATTTTTAGACAGTTTGTACAATACAACCGATTTTGTTATCGAAATACATTCTAATACCGATAACAATAAACTCTATCCCGTTTTATGGTTTTTAAGGGAAGGTCTGGCTGAGCAATTTAGCAAGGAGTTTTCGCAAAATCTGACAGATAATCAAACGGTATTTGAAATTGTTGACAATGCAAACAATAAATTGTTCTATTATAACACCATGAAATACACGGCAATATCAACTACCGCCGATGTGTTGGAGAAAATACCGGTTACCTATTTGCCTAAACAGCAAGATAACACTTTTACTCAAGACAAAAACTCGTACACTATTAATATATCAGGCGATATTTTCCCAAGATTGGATAATATCAAAGATATTTTACCTCCTTTTACCTCGTTTTATATCCCTATCGACACTTTGACGGGGATAGTTAATGCGTATGATAATAAACTCCTTATGCGTTTCTACTCCATTAATAGTAGCGAACGCATTAATATATGGAAAAACATTTCCCCATCGAACACCCATTTTACAAGATACATACCCAAAGGAGTCGTATATTTCGAGGCGTACAGTTTCAACAGTTTTCCCGATTTGTTTAATCGAATGCAACAATTGCCACCCAAGAAGTCTGATTTAGAGCAATATACAGCACAATATCAGATTTCACCCGCCGACACCATGTCTAATTTTATTGACAGTTGGATATGGACAGGTGCAATCGACTATTTAGAAACAGGTGAATATGAGCCAATTGCAGGCATCTGCGTTTCCGATACCATAAAAAGCAATTTGCTGTTAAATGAGAATACCACCAAATTGGCAGGCGAGAAACTCTCTGTACGCAACTCAAAAAAAACTATTAATATCCGAC
>JGI24710J26742_10001325_pt1 | contig 22787 bp, 23 predicted proteins | sample BioPla2DNA2_FD_26742 | JGI IMG/M metagenome (IMG submission 26742) | reverse complement strand
GCGGAAAGAAACGGTACTTCAGAGTCATCGTCGAACGATGAGAAGGAGCGAGATATGAAAAAGTATGTTCTCATGCTTATTGCGATATTGGTGATCGCCGTAGGCCTCTTCGGCCAGCCGATCCGGGAAGCCGACCCGGGGACGATCCGCCTTGGCGTGATGGCCGGCCCCACCGGATTCTCGTCGGCCGGACTGGATCAGCCGGATGTCGAGCTTCAGGTGTTTCCCTCGCCAAACGAGGTGATCGCACGCTTGGCCAACGGCGAACTGGACATGGCGGCTCTTCCGACGAACGTCGCTGCGAACCTCTACAACAAAGGGGTCGAAATCCGTCTCGCCGCGGTCATCGGCAACGGGATGCTTTCCCTGATCTCTTCGAAGGGAAGTACGGATGTCGAGGACCTGTATGGAGCGACGCTCCATCTGCCCGGAGCGGGCTCCACCCCCGACCAGATGGCGCGGATGCTGCTTGCATGGGCGGGTCTTGTTGAAGGAAAGGATATCTTTTTCGATTACTCGGTGGCGGCCCCCGCTCAGCTGGCCCAGCTTCTGATCGCCGGCAAGGTCGACTACGCNCTCCTGCCGCAACCCTTTGTNTCGATGGTGCTCAATCGAAGCGNCCAAGCCACTCAACTGTTGGATGTCCAAGAGCTGTACGCCGAATTGACCGGGAGTCCGACCTATCCGATGAGCGTCCTCGTGGTCAGCGAAAAGTTCGCCTCGACCTATCCTGCGAGCTTCAGAAAAGTGCTGAACGGCTACAAGGATTCGGTGAACTGGGTGAACGGCAATCCCGACTTGGCCGCCCGGAAGATCGAAGAGCTTGGAATCATGGCCAAAGCGCTTGCTCAAAGCGCGATCCCCCACTGCAACCTGGTGTATGTCCCGGCAAGCGAAGCGAAGAGTGCGGTAACGTTCTACTTCGAGCAGCTGTATAGCCTCGATCCCGCTTCGATCGGCGGCAGCGTACCGGGAAGCGAACTGTATCTGTAGGTGATTTGATGAACAGGACCAGGCGAAATCTGATTCTTCTCTTCTCTTCGCTTGGTCTTCTCCTGCTGTGGCAGGGGATTGCAAAGAGTGTGGAGATCCCCGTGATCATGCCCTCGCTCGGGCCGATCGTTCGTGCGCTGGGTGAATTGGCCTCGGGCCCCGCTTTTTCCGCAAACCTGTTGGCCACGATTCTCCGGGCGATCCGCTCTTTTCTCATCATCGTCATCACCGGCACGGTTCTCGGTCTGATCGGAGGACGCAATCAAACGGTTTCGCTGATTCTTAAACCATTTGTTACCACCCTCAAGGCGACGCCGGTGATGAGCGTAATCCTGCTTGCGTTCATCTGGTTCTCCAGTGGGAGCGTGCCGCTCTTTTCCGCATTTCTGATGGGCTTCCCCGTGATGTACCTCCAGATCAAACACGGCGTGAAGCAGTTGGATCCCAACCTCGGGGAGATGTGCGACCTGTATGATGTCCCGCCGAAGACGAAGCTCTTCTACTACACTCTACCATCCCTCGCCCCGTGGTTCGTCGCCGGAAGCCGGGCGACCTTGTCGATGATCTGGAAGGTGGTCATCGCTGCCGAAGTGCTCACCGTTCCCCGCCATGGGGTCGGTTCGCGGATGCAGCTTGCCCAAGTCCAGCTTCAGACCGACGTGGTGCTCTCCTGGACGCTGGTGGCGATCGCGCTCACTGCTCTGGGAGATCTGTTCTTCGAGGGCGTCGTGTCCGTAGTGGCCAAGACTCGTTCAACCGTCCAGCGAAGGAGGGTCGATGCGCTTCTCAAACGTTTCTAAGGCGTATGGCGATCATGTCGTCTTTGATCGCTTCTCCTTCGCTCTCGATCCGAAAACGATCATGAGCGTCGTCGGCCCCTCGGGCGGCGGAAAGACGACGCTTTTGCGGTTGGCCGCCGGTCTTGTCGAACCGGACGGCGGAACGGTGGAAAAAGATGAGGGGAAGGTGAGCTTCCTCTTTCAGGAACCGAGGCTGCTTCCCCATGTGAACGTCTGGGCGAATGTCGAGATAACGCTCCGGGCGTTCTATGAACAGGAGGAGCGGACCCGGATCGCTCTTCACTACCTTGAACTTGCCGAGATGAAGGAAAGCCTTCACCTCTATCCCCATGAACTCAGCGGCGGGATGCGCCAACGGGTCGCAATCGCCCGGGCGTTCGCCCATCCGGCGGAGCTGATGCTGTTGGATGAACCCTTCCAGAGCTTGGACATCCGCCTCAGGATGCACCTCATCAAAGCGTTTCTTACCCTATGGGAGGAGGAGAAGCGAACCACGATCTTCGTCACCCATGACACCAAGGAGGCGGTTCTCATCGGTGACCGAGTTCTTTGCCTGGGCGATCCACACACCCCGCGGATGGATGAACAGATAAAAATCCCCCGCACTGCGAGGGATATTCATGATCCTGTTTTGATGGCTCTTGAAGCCAAGCTCTTCGGATTGTTGACCCGGTTTTAAAGCACGAACTTCCAAAGCCCATGGAGGTTGCAGTACTCATACACTGCGACCGCCTTGTCGTTCGCATCGATCGTGAACGTCGCATGGGGCTTGGAACCGACCTGGAGATCGGCCCGAAGACCGCCGTTCTTCGTCTCGACGTAGATGAAGGGGATATGGTGCTCGGCGACCATCGGGTGCTCGACGCTGCCGACATCGACCGTCAACCGATTTCCCTCGACCTTCACGACGGGGACGTGCTTCTCCTGGGCGGCATCCTGGGTGTTCGCCTTCAGTGCGACCATCTCTTCACCACAGCATACGAGCGGCGGACCCATATCATAGTCCTTGCGCGCCACGTTGCCGCAGCGTTTGCATCGATAAAACACTACTTCTTTTTTCATTGCGTATCTCCTTGCTTCTTATCATACCCTATAGGTATATCCTTATACAACTTAAAGATGTTCTCCCCGTTTCAGGCGGGCGATATTCTCNTTGAACGGCGGATAGATGATTCCCCGTTCGGTGATGATCCCGGTGATGTTCTGATGAGGGGTCACATCNAAGGCGGGATTGTAGACATCCATGCCCGTCGGAGCGACTTGGGTGTCGCCGACGTGGGTAACCTCCGAAGGGTCTCGTTCCTCGATGGGAATCAACTCGCCGCTTTCAAGGTCGAAATCGATCGTGGAGACGGGAACGACGGAATAGAAGGGCACNCCATATGCTTTACAGATGACGCTGAGCATGAACGTTCCGAGCTTGTTCGCCACATCCCCGTTCGCCGCGACCCGGTCGCCGCCGAGGATGACCAAATCGATCTTTCCGTCGCGGATCAGGGTCGCCGCCGCGGAGTCGGCGATGAGCTTGGAAGGGATCTTCGCTTCCATCAGCTCCCANGCGGTCANNCGGGCTCCCTGGAAGCGGGGGCGGGTTTCATCCGCATAGACGAAGATCTCCTTGCCGGCGTAGAACGCTTCCTTGATCACCCCGAGGGCGGTTCCCCATCCGGCGGTGGCGAGCGCTCCGGTATTGCAGTGGGTGAGGATCGTCGCTCCGTGAGGAACGACCGCGTTTCCGATCTTCGCCATCGCCTTGTTGGTGGCGATGTCTTCCCTGCGGATCTCATGGGCTTCCTCCAGAAGGAGTCCAAGCAGATCGTTCCTTGTCTTGTTCGTCTGATAGATAGCCTGCATCCGCCTGATCGCCCACTCGAGATTGACCGCGGTGGGGCGGGCGTTGCCCAGGAACGAGCAGAGCTCATTGAACTCTTTTTCGCTCTTCGCCTCCTTGGCGGCAAAGTAGACGCCATACGCTGCCGCGGCTCCGATCGCCGGGGCTCCGCGGACGACCATGTCCCGAATGGCGAACTCCACCTCGGCGGTNGTGCGGCAATGGTGGTAGGTTTCCTCGGTCGGAAGAACCCGTTGGTCGAGAAGAATCANNGTTTCAGCGTCAAAGCGCAGGGCTTCAAATCGTTCATCCATGAATGGTACTCCTTATCGTTGCTTGATATCCGCCCAGACGTCGTTGATCGCCTCGATTGAAGAGGGCAGATCGAACCGGGTCAGTCGTCCTTTTTCCAGCAGCAGCTCGCCTCGGCTGAAGAGATACTCGACATCGCTTCCCTGAACGCTGTAGACCAAGGCGCTGAAGGGATCGTTCAGGGGGGCGAGGTGGGCTTTCTTGGTATTGATGAGAATCAGGTCGCTTTCAAAGCCCGCTTGAAGCATTCCCCCCTTGATTCCGAACGCCTTGGCGGCGCTTGATGTGGCCATCTCGAGAACCTGATAGGGCTTCAGTGGCAGTCCGTCCTTTGAGGAAAGCCGGCCCAACAGTGCTGCAAGGTGCATCTCCTCGATCAGGTTGAGGTTGTTGTTGCTCGAGGCGCCATCCGTCCCCAAGAGGACGGGAATGCCTTGTTCCAGATACGTTGCGACCGGAGCGATCCCGCTAGCAAGCTTGAGATTGCTGGAAGGGTTGTGGACGACCGCGGCAGGGAGGTCCTTGAGGAGCTTCCGATCCTCCTCGGACAGGTGGACGCAGTGGGCGAGAAACGCTGAAACACCGTCGAAGAAGTTCAGGTCGATGAGGTATTGAAGAGGCGTTTTCCTGTGCTCAAAGAGGCAATCGCTGTTTTCCTTCTCCGTTTCACTGAGGTGGATGTGAAGAGGAACGCCCCGTTCTTTTGCCGCGTCATGGGCGAAGCGCAGCGTCTCTTTTGAACAGGTGTACACTGCATGCGGAGCGATCGAGTATGTGATCGGATCATCGATCAACGGCAGAACCTTGGCATCCCATCTCTTGAGGCGCTCTTTCGAGTCTGCCAGATCACCGAACAGCGTAAGCCCCGGTTTAGCCCGCATTCCGCTTTCCTTGACCGCTTGGGCGGTCGCTTCGGCTTTGAAGTACATATCGTGGAAGAACCCGGTCCCGCTTTGCAGCGCCTCGATGATGCCGATCCGGCTGGAAACGAGGATGTCTTCGGGGACGAGCTTGTTTTCGATCGGAAAGATCTCATTCAGCCACGCNTGAAGGGTCGGTTCATTGTCCTTGTAGTTGCGCATCAGCCCCATCGCCAGATGGGTGTGGCTGTTATACAGGGAGGGCAGGGCGATATATCCTTGGGCATCGATGACTCGATCGGCGGTAAATGACGGATCTTTTTTTCCGACGAAGGCGATGGCGGGGCCGTCAAGACCGATATCTCCAACAACGAAATGCCCCTCACGATCCATCGGGATGATGAGGGCGTTGGCAATGAGCGTTTTCATGCTGTCATCCTAGCATGGTTTTGCTAAACAGTCACCTTGTTCCGTTTGATCTTTTTGGTGCTCGTCATATCCATCGGTTTGTCGATGATCGTCAGGCGGGTGATTTTTTTGTACGCCGCGAGCTGTTGATTCACCTCCGTAATCACCCGATCAAGCTCCTTTTGGATCTCGCCCTCTTTTCCTTCAAAGTATTCCTGCGAGGGGTAGATCACCGCTTCGATCAGTTCGCTGGGAATATCCTTTTCCTCCTGATACCCGCGGATGAGAATCTGCTCAACCTGATCGTACAGCTGGAAGAGGTCCTCGATCTCCTCGGGATACACATTTTTTCCTCCCTCGGTAACGATCACGTTCTTCACTCTGCCTTTGAGGTAGAGGTAGTTCTCCTTGTCCAGATAGCCCAAGTCGCCCGTCTTCAGATACCCCTCTTCATCGAAGAGTTCGGCGGTATGTTCGGGATCCTTGTAGTATCCGGAGGTTACGTTCGGTCCCTTTACCCGGACTTCGCCGACCCCCGANTCGTCCTTGTCGGCGATGATCATATCAACGAGGGGAAAGACCAATCCGACCGATTCGACTTTGAAGCGGGAGACGGGGTTGAGGGTGAGAATCGGAGCGGTTTCGGTGAGCCCGTAGCCTTGGATGAAATCGATTCCAAGCTGCTGGTATTGGGTAAACACCTTCGGAGAAAGCGGGCCNGCTCCGCAGATGCAGATCCGGTTGTGNTCCAGTCCGAGCTTGGAGAGCAGAAGCTTGTCAAACGACTTGCGCAGGGGATTCCATTTGAGATGCTTCTTGAAGAACCCGTTGACCTTCATCATCGTCCGGATGAGGGCGTAGGTCGCAACTCCTTTCTTTCTTACCTGCTTCATCATTCCGGCAAGGATCTTGTTGTAGAGAAGAGGAATTCCCATGAAGACGGTAATCTTGCCCCTCTTCATATCGTTGATCATCTTGCTGACGACGATATCGTGCCCGAAGACGCACTCCGACCCATGGGTGATCGACTCGAGCAGGACTGCGGTGCAGCTGTAGGAGTGGTGAAGGGGAAGCAGCGCATACAGGACATCCACTTCACTGATCTGAAGAAAGATTCCGTCGCATGCCTGAAACACGTCGCTGACGAGGTTGCCGTGGGTGAGCATTGCTCCTTTTTCATTGCCGGTCGTTCCGCTGGTGAAGAGGATCGCCGCCAAATCGTGTTCCGTGCGTTTGACCCGCTCAACCATCTTCTTCGGCCGAAGAGTTGTGTAGTTGACGGCAGCGGCGGTGGGATTGGTAAGGGAGACGATTCCTTTCAGGTTCTTTACCCAAGGCGCTTCTTTATTCAGCTGGTTGATGATCGCCGCATCCGCGAAGACAAAGGATGCTTCGACGAACTCGCCGAGGGCATGGACGCGGTCGATCGGCATCTGATTGTCCAGGGGGACGACCACCGCCCCAGCCCAGAGGGCGGCGAAGTAGGAGAGCGCCCAGGCGGGGGAGTTCTTTCCGTTGATGACCACCTTGTCTTCCGCCTTGATCCCCGCTTCAATCAAATACGAGCCGAGGCGCCGGACCTCCGACCACACCTCCTCCCAGGTGAGCGTCGTGCGTTCGGGGTTGAACACGGTAAACCCGTTGCGTTTGGGAAACTTCTCTTTCGTGATAGAGAGCAAGTCGAGAATGGCAGGCCACGTCCCTTCAAAGAGACCGCCGCGATATTGGTCCAGAACATCCCAGGAATGGTTCATGATGAGCTCCTGCATCTCCACTAGTATAAAACTACTAGTGATTGTCTGAGTTTGAGTGTACAAGAGTCTGTATATTTGTCAAGAATCCAAGCCCTTCCATCGAGCGATAGTAGAAAAGTACTAGAGTTCAAACGGTCGATGTCTCCTTAGGGTAAAACGGGCCGCCTTGAGCTTTGAAGCGTTTTATGCCAAGGTTGAAGAGTATTTATGACAAGGGGTGGAGGAAGGGGATGTGAATTTGTTCAGTGATGCGATTGTCAGTCGAACCGGAGATTTCGCCAATCAGGTGGATTCATTGCGCTTCAGTTGTGATTGTTATATTTACAACCCCTTGGATTATGCCTGGCCGATGATGGAAACGTATATCCGAAGGTATCTTTCCCAGCCGGTGAAAACGGTTTTTCTGGGAATGAACCCCGGGCCCTTCGGGATGGCCCAGACGGGGATACCGTTCGGCGAAATAACCGTCGTGAAGGAATACTTGCAGATCGAAGAGGAGATCGGAAGACCGCTGGTTGAACACCCCAAGCGCCCGGTTCTCGGGTTGGCGACTCAGCGCAGGGAGGTAAGCGGGCAACGGCTTTGGGGATTGATTCAGGAGTATTTCCCCAATGCCCAAGACCTCGTCGGCTCGATCGCCGTCATCAACTACTGTCCACTGGTCTTCGTGGATCGGGGGAGTACCGGCAAGAACATCACCCCCGATCGACTCGGNNTGGGGGAGCGGATGGCTCTTGAGGCGATCTGCGACAGCTACCTGCATGATATGCTCACAATGTTACAGCCCGCCTTTGCTCTCGGGGTGGGGAAGTATGCCGAGAATAAACTGATTACCGTCGCCCAAGCGTTTGACGACATTACCGTCGGCTCGATCCTGCACCGAGCCCGATCAATCCCAAGGCTAATCAAGGGTGGGCGGGAATCGTCCGGGCGCAATTGGATGAACTGGGAGTCTTTCACGAGTAGAACTCTTGTCACCATGCAAGAGAGATATGGTATAGTCGCTACATATGAGGAGAACGACCGCTCTCATAGTCTTGGCAATGACCTTCGCGCTGATCTCGTGCACCAGCGTGAAAACCTTTGAGAAACGAGCCCGGGAAATCATACCCGACCCGATTGCGTACCTTGTTGATCGCGGTCTGCCTGCCTATCCTTCAAGTGACATCACCCTCTTCAATACCGGCCGGGAGTGGAATGTCCACACCCTGAAACGGATCGCCGATGCGAAAGAATACATCTTGGTTACGGTTTTTCTTGGCAACATTCATGAAGTAAGCTACGAAGTATGGGATGCGTTGGCCGAGAAGGTGAAAGAAGGGGTTGATGTGTACGTGCTGCTTGACTCCTCCTCCTATTTTCAATTGACTCCGCATACCAGCCTGGTGGTTCCCGCTGCGTTCAACTATGCCCGGGATATCGGTTTGAAGGTTGCCGAGTACAATCCGATGAGCGTAAGCCATGCGGCGTTCCTTCCGCTGCTCCTCGACCGGGACCATCGGAAGATCTGGATTTTTGATGGCGAGTATCTGGCCGTCGGCGGCATCAACCTCAATGAAGCATCGTTGATGATTCCCCCGGAAACGGGGAACATCGATACGATGGTGGAGATCCAAAGCCCGCAAGCGATCGAGGCGCTCGTCGATTCCTTCGTTCGGACATGGGAGCGCTACAGTGTCCAACCGATCGACCGCGCTGCGTTTTCCGTCCCTCCGAAAGAGAATCTGCCGAAAACCGTCTATCTGAGCGACCATTATTTTTTCGCTGACAATTCCGTCACCGATCTCTTCGATGCCCTCATCCTGGGAGCGCAAAAAGAGGTGTGGATGATTCAAGGCTACAGCTTCCTGACCAAGGAATTGATCAACCGGATAAAAGAAGCCACCAACCGGGGAGTGAAGGTGAATATCGTGCTCAGTGAGAACGCTGTGAAGGTTCACTATGAAAAAGCCGCGTTCTTCGGAATGGTCGATCTGATCGACGCAGGAGCCACGCTCTATCTCTTCGATGGGCCGCATCACGCGTTTCTTCACTGCAAGCTGATCGTTGCCGATGAAAAATATTCGCTTTTCGGATCGGTAAACTATAATCTTCGTTCTCAATTTCTTTCAAGGGAGATCAGCTTCCTCTTTGATGATGAAGCGATCGCCGAAAAGGCCCTTGAGCATGTGGGATTCATCATCGACCACAGCCGGATCGTCGACCGGGAAGAAGCAAAAACGCATCGGAAGATCGATTACCTCTTCTACAATCTTCTGATGCAGCTCATAGGGTAGGGTATGAAACGATTGTTTTCGGGCTTGCTGATCCTTCTTCTCGCGACAAGCGCTCTCTTCAGCGCTCCCTGGCTCGGCGGCTATCGCTTGAGCTTTGACGGNTATCAGGATCGGGCAGGGCAATACTACGGCGCNCANCTNTACCTTGAGCCGCTTTGGGGAACAACCNTCGGTTTGGGCTTCAGCGTCGGGGGGGCGACGAGCTTCGGTCTCTCCGCCCCTTCTTCCCTCTTTGAGAGTTCGGTTGAAATCCGTCTCCTCAATGTTGAGCACAGGCTGTTCCGGCGCCCTTCGACGTGGCGNATCGCCTTAAGCGGAGGGATCGTTACCGACTTTGAAACCTTCCATTGGTATGCCCAGTGCGATCCGCTTNTGTTCTTCTTTGGAGAAAAGACGATCAAGGTGTTGGGGCTTCGCCTCCTTGACGATCGCTCGTGGGCGCTGCGCCTGTTGGAAATCACCCATTATTTCTTTTAGGAGGCGGTGTGAAACGAACTATCGGTGTTGTACTCATCATCCTGATAAACTTGAGCCTCTTTGCACTGCCCGTCGCCCTTTCGTTCGAGACGTGGAACTCCAAAGCGATCGCCGGTCCGGCGGCAAGTGCGGGAGTCAGTGTGGGAGTTCTTCCGAATCTTGAGNTTCAAGGAGCGTTTTTGGCGGAGCTGACCCCACGGATCGGAAACCGGATCGGGGCTTTCGGAGCGCTCACCATCGGTCTGGTGAATCCGCATCACTATCGTGATCCGGCCAGAGCTCCGCTCTATTACAACGCGCTCGTGGGAGTGGGGTATCTCGGTGGATGGAACATGGCGGAAGGAAAACCGTTCGGGGAGATCTTTGTCCGACTGACGCCGCTCTCATTGGGTTCATCGTACTATCGCACCCGGGAACGAACGTTCGGTATTGGCGTCGGTTTTGACCATTACACCCATAGTTGGTCCTTTATCGTGAACATGTTTGCCTTTGACCGTTACTTATAGATGCCAATATGCACCATCGGCAAGGAAATTTTATGTCTTGTACTGGACAGTTCCACCATGCTTTGCTACTCTGGGCGGTATGGAAACGCAAATCGTCCGATTTGCTCCGGCGAAGCTCAATCTCCATTTGGCGGTCGGGCCTCTCGAGCAGAATGGACTCCATTCAATTCAGTCTCTCTTTGTGACTGCTTCTTTGGTTGATGTTCTCGCGATAACCCTTTCACCGAGTGAAAGCTTCTCCATCGCCGTAACCGGCCTCGAAGCGTACTGCCTGCCCGGAGAGGACACGATCACCAAAGCTGCTTTGACCTATCAAACATACCGCCCGCTTCCCTTTGCTCTGCATGTTCACTGCACCAAGCGGATTCCCGTTCAAGCCGGGCTTGGCGGCGGCTCCAGTGACGGAGCGGCGATCCTGCTGTTCCTCCAGGAGCTTGCCGGGGAGAACAAGCTCGGTGATGAAGAGCTTCTCACGGCGGCAAAACACGTTGGCAGCGATCTTCCTTTCTTTGTCAGCGGAGCGAAGGCGGCGATCGTTGAAGGCACNGGAGAAGTGGTCGTTCCGCTTCCCTGCGTTTCATATCCCGCATTGGTGGTAAAACCGGTCAATCTGAATATATCGACGAAAAACGCCTATGGTTCCCTGGATCGAATCATGGATCGACCCCTTCAATGGGCAGATCGCGGAGATATCGCTTCAGCATTTAAAGATTCAATACCAAATTGGCATAAAACGTTTTATAATGATTTCGAGCAGACACTTTCCGATCTTCCTTTTTACAGGGAATTGAGGAAACTTACGGCAAGGTTTGACGGCTACCAAGGGTTGAGTGGAAGTGGACCATCTTGGTTTTTCATTGCAGAATCCGATCAAAAAGTCGATGTACTTGCACAAATGATCAATGATCGGTTCGGTTCTCACGTAGCCATCTATCGCCTGAGGGTGTGCTCGTAGGTGATTTGATACAGTTCCGCGGAGGTTAGTGTGGAGATTTCAGAAGTTCGAGTTCGCAAAGTGCAGCAAGGTGGCAAGCTGAAGGCATACGTAACGGTTACCTTCGATGACCAATTCGTGGTTCACAACATCAAGATCATTGAAGGCCAGGAGGGCAATTTCATTGCGATGCCCTCCCGGCAGCTGGCCAACGGGGAGTTTAAAGATATCGTTCATCCAATCACCAGCAGCTTCCGCGAAGAGCTGCAGAATGCGATCATGAAGGCGTACGAGGAAGCGGATTAACCTTACTGGACAAAACGGTTTTTTTACGATAGGGTCTAACCGTTATTGGGAAGTGGCCAAGTGGTTAAGGCTCTGGTTTTTGGTGCCGGCACCGGGGGTTCGAGTCCCTCCTTCCCAGTTTGGGGCAATCCTGTGGATCGATTGCCCTTTTCTTTTACGAGGGCCTTGTATAGAAGGGAATAAGTTTTCTATACTCGGTTCTTGGCGATATGTGTTGCATATCCTCTAATGTCATGGTAATTGGCAATCGGCCAATGAGAGTACAGGAGTAAACAATGGGTAATAAGCGAACACTGAGTGCCTCACTCAGAACGGAAGATTTCGGAAGTCGCGGAGCACGAAGACTCCTCCGAAGCAATCGAATCCCGGCAGTCATTTATGGAAAGAATGATCCCGTCCATATCAGCTTGGACAATCAGGAGTTCAGCAACAAAGTACGGCATTTTTCGGAAACGGCGCTCCTGAAGGTCATGGTAGGGGAGAACGAGTACGAATGCTTGATGAAGGATTATCAGGAAGATCTTATCCGCGGTCAGATCAAGCACGTAGATTTTTATGAAGTTACCTCCGGTCAGCTTCTTCGGACGATGGTCAGCCTCGTGCTGCACGGTACCCCGATCGGTGTCCGTGAAGGCGGAGTTCTCGATCAGGTCGCCTATGAGGCGGAAATCGAGTCATTGCCCTCCGACCTGCCCGAGAACATCCAGATCGATGTTTCCGGTCTTGAGCTCAATGGTGTATTGACCCTTGAAGATGTCGAGTTCCCCAAGGGCGTCAAGCTCCTCAGCGATCCCGAAGGGGTTGTCGCAATCGTCCAGTCGATTCGGGAAGAGGTTGAGGAAGAAGAGGAAGAGGATGCCGATGAACCTGTTCTTGTCGGTGCCAAAAAAGGGTCTGACGAGGAAGATTAATGATGATTATTCTTGGGTTGGGGAATCCCGGATCCAAGTACGAGAATACTCGCCACAATGCAGGGTTCAATGTAACCGACCGTTTAGCAGCGTTTTTTCACGTGAAGTTGAGAAAACGCTGTTTTCGTCCCTACCGGCAAGCCCGCATCAAGGATTCACTGATCATTCAGCCGCTTACCTATATGAATCGAAGCGGTTCCGTGCTCAAATATTTCCGGACGGAAAAACAGCTGATCGTCGTCTGCGACCAGCTCGATCTGCCGCCGGGGATGATTCGGATCCGGCGAAAAGGATCGTCGGCGGGACAGCGGGGGCTTCAATCGATCATTGATGCGCATGGCAGTGAGGATTTCATTCGCATATATGTCGGTATTGGCCGACCTGAACGGGGAGAATCCGTCGTGGAATACGTCCTTGCTCCGAGCGACGACCCCCTTTTGGAGGTGGGGATACAACAAGCGGCCGAGGCGCTTGTCAAGCTTCTGCAGGGATTTGGGATATCGGAGGTGATGGATGAATACAATCGAAAGAACACCCCCCGAAGTGATCAGAACCCTCATTGACAAGGAGGGAAGAATCGCCGTGGCCTTCAGCGGCGGCGCGGATTCGCTCGCTCTGCTGGTCGGGGTGTGCGAAGTTCGGGATCCCGAAGATATCGTCGCTCTGTATGTGAACCACCGCTTGCGTCCTGAAGAAGAGCTGGAAGCGGAACTGGTGCTCAACAGGAAGAACGCCGAGCGACTCGGCGTGGTCTTCGAGGTGCTCGACCTCGGACCCGGTTCGGTCGAAGATCTTGCAAAGGAGCGAAAGAAGGGGGTCGAGGAGGCTGCCCGGACATTGCGCTATCAGGTGTTGCTTCGCGCATGTAAAATGCACGGCTGCTCAACGTTGCTTACCGGCCACAACGCCGATGATCAGCTGGAAACGCTGTTGAGGCGCCTCTTCACCGCAGGGAGCCTTTCATCCCTGCAGGGGATCAGGAGCAGGCTGGAACAAGACGGAATCACGATTCTTCGACCTGTATTGAATTGTCCTCACAAAGACCTTGAAGCATATCTTGTCGAAGGCGGATGGGCGTGGTCGGAAGATTCAACCAACAAAGCGGAGACCTATCAACGAAATCTTCTTCGAAGACGGATGACGGGCGACCTTCTTTCAATCTTTGAAGGCGCGTACACCGCTTTGGAAGTACAGACCNGGCGTTTTGCCGACCTTGCCGTGTTTCTTGAGTCATCCGTGGAAAAAGCGTTTGAAGGTGTTGNCGTTCGNGGAGACGAAGCATCGTTTTCCCTTTCCTGGTTTCAGCTTCTGCCTTCGACGGTTCAAGAGCTTCTCCTCTTCCGGCTGGCCGGGGCGGACAGCTCCTCCGCATTCATTGCGAACGTGCACAGGGCCCTGAAGGCCGACAAGCACGCCATCATGGAAAGCGGAAGCCACCGCATCGAGGTGCATCGGGGGGTCGTTACGTGGAAACGGAACGAGGAGCCTTGGTCTTATGCGATCGAAGCGATCGGGGATGAGATCGTTCTGCCGGGGAATCTGGTCTTTCGGAGGGAAGCGGAAAACAGGGATTCAACGCTGCTTCGAATCGACGGAACGGTGTTGGAGAACCCGGTTCTTCGGCTCAGCCGGGACGGCGATGAGTTCGCAGGGGAAGGGGGAACGGCGAACGTGGCGAAAATCCTTTCAAGCCAGGGATTGCCGCCGGCATTGAGGGTTCCCGTATTGGTGGATCGAAGCGGAATTGTCGCGATTTTTGCCAGAGTCTACGGAGGGCGGGATCGATTGGCCAAACGCTTTAAAGCTCCCCTTGCCCGCCGGTTGACAAATATATATAGTGTGAGCAGAAGGATAGATGATGAAATATATGAATGACAGTCAGGATCAAGGTCCTGAAAAGCGGGATCCGAACCAGTATTGGCAGGGTCCGAAGAAGGACGACAACAATCCTCTGAATCGCGGTCCAAGGGTGCCCCAAAACAGGTTTGCCCTCATCGCTTTGATCAGCCTTGCTCTTGTATTCGCATACGTTCTTTTTGACGGCGGTTCCACCCGCGGCGAGCAGGTCGTTCCATATACCTCTTTTTTAGCGTATGTGGAGAGCAATCAGGTCGCCCAAGTTGAAATAAAGGAGCAGTCGCAGATCCGCTTCACGATGAAGAACGGGCTTTCCGCCCAGAGCCGGATTCCGTATTTTGACGAGGATCTTCTGTCGATCCTGAAAAAACAGGGAGTCGTAATCACCGGAACGGTTGCAGAGATTTCGATCCTTCAGGTCGTACTTCAGCTGCTGCCGTGGATCATCTTCATCGGTTTCACGATCATGCTGTGGCGCCAAAGCGCCGGGATCAACGGGCGGATGATGTCCACCTTGGGTAAAAGCCGGGCCAAGGAATATATGGAATCCGACACGAAAGTCACGTTCAAGGATGTTGCCGGTCAAGTAGAGGCGAAATACGAGCTTGAAGAAGTGGTGGCGTTCCTGAAGAACCCCGATCAGTTCACCAAGGTGGGGGCAAAGATCCCCCGCGGTGTTCTTCTGGTCGGACCTCCCGGAACGGGAAAAACCCTTCTTGCCAAGGCGGTTGCCGGCGAGAGCGGCGTTTCCTTCTTCCACACCAGCGGCTCCGATTTCGTCGAGATGTTCGTCGGAATGGGAGCGGCCCGAGTTCGTGATCTCTTTGAACAGGCCCGCAAGAACAGTCCCTGCATCCTCTTCATCGATGAGCTCGATGCGGTTGGACGAACCCGCGGCGGCGGTCTGGGCGGNGGAAACGATGAACGGGAACAGACACTCAACCAGATNCTCGTCGAGATGGACGGNTTTTCGACGACCACCGGCGTCATCGTCATGGCGGCGACCAACCGGCCGGATATTCTCGANCCNGCGCTTCTGCGCCCCGGAAGATTTGACCGGGAAGTCGTCGTCGATCTTCCCGATATCAAGGAGCGGGAAGAGATNCTCAAGATTCACGCCCGCAAAGTGAAGCTGGAGGAGGATGTCGATCTGAAGCGCCTTGCCCGCGGCTCGGCTGGCACCAGCGGAGCGGATCTTGCGAACCTGGTCAACGAAGCGGCTCTGTTTGCCGCCCGAAAGAATAAACTGACAGTCGGCATGGCGGAGCTTGAGGAGGCTCGGGACAAGATTCTTCTCGGGGTGGCCCGGAAATCGCGGGTGATGACGGAGGAGGAGAAACGAGCGACCGCCTATCATGAAGCGGGGCACGCTCTCTTGCATTATCATCTGAAGAATCTTGATCCCCTCCACAAGGTAACGATCATTCCCCATGGCCGGGCGCTCGGGGTTACGATCAGCTTGCCGGAACGGGATGCGTATACCAAGAACTACTCCTCCCTGCATGACTGGATCAAAGTGACGATGGGCGGGTATGTCGCCGAAGAGCTCGTCTACGGCGAGACCACGACGGGAACGAGCAACGACATCAAGCAGGCGACCCAGATCGCCCACCGGATGGTGACGGAGTGGGGGATGAGCGATCTTGGATTCATCAACCTTTCCGATGAAAGCGAGCCGCTCTTCCTTGGGCGGCAAATCACTCAACGGAAAGACTACAGCGAAGAGACCGCCCGTCGAATCGACGAGGAGATGAAGAAGATCCTCGATTCGGCGATGGCCGAGACGAGGAAGATTCTCAGCGAGCATCGCGACCAGCTCGACACCCTGACCGAGGCGCTCGTCGAACATGAAACCCTTGATGACAATGAGGTTCGGGCCTTGTTGGGTTTTACCGTTGAAGAGAAATAGATATGACCTTGGATTCCAGTTTGAAGAGAAATTTCTGCATCATCGCGCATATCGACCACGGAAAGTCGACGCTTGCCGACCGCTTCATCGAGCGGGCGCAGATCCGTCAGAACCGCGGTCCGGAACAGACCCAGATCCTCGACAATATGGATATCGAGCGGGAGCGGGGCATCACAATCAAAAGCCAGGCGGTCATGATTCCATACAAAGCCCAGGATGGCAAAACCTATGAATTGAACCTGGTCGATACGCCCGGACACGTGGACTTCTCCTATGAGGTGAGCCGGGCGATCAGCTCCTGCGAGGGGGCGCTCCTTCTGATCGATGCCGCCCAGGGGGTGGAAGCCCAGACCCTTGCGAACCTCTATATGGCGATGGAGCACAATCTTGACATCATCCCGGTGATCAACAAGGTCGACCTGCCTTCGGCGGATATCGAGGAGTGCCTCCACCAGATCGATCATGATCTCGGGTTGGACCCCGATATGGCGGTCCAAGTCAGCGCCAAGACCGGTTTCGGGTTGGGCGAACTGTTTGAGGCGATCGTCAACCACATCTCCCCGCCGAGCGGAGACCCCAAGGCCCCCTTGGAGGCGCTGATCTTCGATTCCCACTATGATCCGTACCGCGGAGTGGTGGTTCACTGTAGAATCTTCAACGGCGAGCTGAAAGACGGTGATGAAGTCACGTTCATGCATACCGACACCACTTATCGGGCGGAAGAGGTCGGATTGTTCCAGCTCGGCCTGCAAAAGCGCGACAAGCTCTCCGCCGGGGATGTCGGGTACGTGATTACCGGGGTGAAGACGATCAGCGATGTCCGGGTCGGGGATACGATCACGTCGGCTGCAAAACCGGCGAAGCGGCCGCTGCCGGGGTTCAAGGATGTCAAACCGGTGGTGTTCAGCTCAATCTATCCCGTCGATACGAACGACTATGAGGAGCTGGTCGATGCNCTCGACCGCCTCAAGCTGAACGATGCTTCCCTGGTGTACGAAAAAGACTCCTCNGCGGCGNTGGGCTTCGGCTTCCGGTGCGGATTTCTGGGGATGCTTCACCTCGAGGTGGTCCAGGAACGGATCGAACGGGAGTTCGGTCTCTCCATCGTCTTCACCAGTCCCTCGGTCCAATACCACGTTCATATGAAAGACGGGTCGATGCTCTCGATCGACAACCCGTTGGAATACCCCGAACCGATGAAAATCGATTACGCCGAAGAGCCGTACATTCAAGCGAACATCATCACTCCTGTTTCATACCTCGGACCGATCATCAACCTGTGCATCGATCGAAGGGGAACGCAGGTGGGGATGAACTACCTTGATGCGAAACGGGTTGAACTGATCTACGAGATGCCGCTTGCCGAGGTCCTTTTTGAATTCTACGATCGCCTCAAATCCGTCAGCCGCGGCTATGCCTCCTTTGACTACGATGTCATCGGGTACCGGCGAACCGATCTGGTTCGGCTGGACATTCTGGTGAACGGCGAGCCGGTTGATGCGCTCAGCCAGCTCGTCTTCCGCGGCAACAGCCAAAAACGGGGACGGANGGTGTGCGAACGCCTGCGCAAGGAGATTCCCCGCCAGCAATTTAAAATTGCCATCCAGGCGGCAATCGGTGGTACTATCATCAGCAGGGAGACGATCAGTGCGTTCCGCAAGGATGTGACGGCGAAGTGCTATGGCGGCGATATCTCTCGCAAGCGCAAGCTGCTGGAAAAACAGAAGGAAGGCAAGAAGCGGATGAAGATGGTCGGAAACGTTGAAATTCCACAATCAGCGTTCCTTGCCGTGTTAAAAAGTGATGAGGATTCCAATTGAAGTCGAGGAGGAGCCATGGTACACGTTCAAAAGATCGCAGAAAGTCCGAAGGGGGAGGACATCTTCAAGGTAACCTTGGAGTCAGGTCCGTACACCGTCCAGATTCTCAATCTGGGAGCGACGATCCAATCCCTGATCGTTCCCGATCGGGACGGAAAGAAGCGGGATATCGTCTTGGGGTTTGAAGATCCTTTTGAATATCTTGGCCATTCGGCGTATTTCGGGCAAGTCGTCGGTCGTTTCGCCAACCGGATCAAGGATGCGACGTTCACCCTCAATGACCGCACCTACAAGCTTGACGCCAACGATGGAAAGAACTCGCTGCACAGCGGTTCCGCAAACTGGGGTTGGCGGCTCTGGGCGATCGAGCCCTTTGAATGGGAAGAGAAGCCCGGCGTTGTTCTTTCAATCACTTCCCAGGCGGGTGAAGGAGGGTTTCCCGGCAGCGTAACGGCAACGGTAAGCTACCTGCTGGACGGAGAGAGCGGACAGCTGCGACTTGAGTATGAAGCGACGGCAAGCGAAGAGACCCCGATGAACCTCACGAACCACAGCTACTTCAACCTCGCAGGCGCCGGGAGCGGTACGATTCTGCATCATGATGTCCAACTGTTCTGCGACCGGTATGTTGAAGTCGATGACCATGCGATTCCCACCGGCAAGGTTCTTGGAGTCGAACAGACGCCTTTTGATTTCAGGAAATCCAAAGCGGTCGGCTTGGACATTGAAACGGCGGGCGGATACGACCACTGCTTCATTTTGAGCGATGAGCGGTCCGAGCTCCGCCCGGCGGCGACGGTATATGATCCGNGNAGCGGCCGGATGATGGAGATCTTCACCACGTTGCCGTCTTTGCAGTTTTATACGAGCAACTTCCTTGANGGAAGTACGGTCGGCAAGGGGGGCGTGCCCTATCAAAAACATGCGGGCATGTGCTTCGAAACGCAGTACTATCCGGATTCACCCAANCAGGCGCATTTCCCCAACGCNATCTTCGGTCCCGACAGACCCTATCGCCATACGACGGTATTCGCATTTTCAACAAAGTGAGAGCGAGATGAAAGAGGTTAAAATCATCGGAATCACCGGAGGATCGGGTTCGGGGAAATCGACGATTGTGCGGAAGATCAGCGAGGTCTGTTCCGACTTCGTCTTCATTCCTCAGGACAACTACTATAAATCCGCAGCCTATATTTCAAATGAGAATATCACTGCGTTCAATTTCGATCATCCCGATGCGTTCGACATGGATCTGCTTTACAGGCACCTCTCCGACTTGAAGGCATATCGGCCCATCAAGATGCCTTTGTATGATTTTGTGAACCACCGTCGCCGGGATGAAACGGTGCATGTCGATCCTCGGCCGTTGGTGATTATTGAAGGGTTGATGGTNCTTCACGATCCGGAGATTCGGGCGCTGTTGGATTTGAAGCTGTACGTGGATACTCCGGATGACATTCGCTTCATCCGCCGCCTGAAGCGGGANATNTCCGAGCGGGGAAGGACTNTGGAGAGCGTGTGCGCCCAGTATCTGGAGGTCGTCCGGCCGGGACACTTCAACTTCATCGAACCGACGAAAGTGTACGCCGATCTGATCATTCCCGAAGGGGGATACAACGAAAGCGCCTTGAGCGTGCTGATTCCATTCGTCAAGGGGATCACGAGCGCCGACGATGACGTGTGAACTCATCCTTGATCGCTTTAAATGACCAATCTTCGGGTACGGGATCTTCTCCGCCGAGAAACCACCGCGAGCAGCGGAGGATTCGGGCGATTCCCATGATCGATCCTTTTATGATTCCATGGCGCAGCACCGCCTCGACCATATAGGTGGAGCAACTCGGATGATAGATGCAGGAGGAGCCGAAGAACGGGGAGAGAAGTCCTTTGTACAAATAGACGGGGATGAGAAAGAGTTGGCGGAGAAAACGCTTCATGAACCGTATTGTATGCAAGGCGGGGGGATTTGACTAGCATGGGAAAAACGAGTACAGTAAGAGTGTTGAATTGAAGTTTGATTGGAGGAATGGCATATGGCAGGAAACGTATCAAAGAACGCCCGGCGTGAAGGAACCAAGGTGATGACCAGTCGCTGGGGCGGAACGATCAAGATGAAATCGGTCTTTGAAAACGGCAAGTTGCGGCATATGGCGTACTGTGAGAAATCCGGCAACACCGCCCGCAAGCCGAAAGATTTGATGTAATTCATTGCGGAATTGGAAGGAACCCGTAGAAAACGATCTATGGGTTTTTTGTTATCCGAGCTTCGCCAAGTCACTAAAAATTCCCGTGATAAAGGCACGTTTACCCGATTTTTGGTCCATTATAGAAAGATTTGAGGGGATATCGTTACACAAAAAGTGATGTTTACGGTATCGCACTTCAATTTGGTGTGATATAGTTACTGTACGCATTTATGCAACGACATGCAAATTCAAGAGGAGGAAAACCGTGAAACGTTTTTCAAGCACAATTTTGACGGCTTTGCTGGTCACATTGTTGGCATTCTCACTCGCAAGCTGTGCGACGGCGAGAGTCGAGCCAATTCCTCCAGCAGTGGTTGAGCCCGTTCCGGCTCCAGCCCCAGCCCCAGTCCCAGCACCTGAACCTGCGCCTGTTGTAGAGGTACCGGTGGTTGTTGAGCCTGTTAAGCCAGTGGCTGTTGAACCGGCTCCTGTGGTGGTCGCTCCCGTAGTGGAGGAGCTCGTCTATCCCTATGGAGTTCGTCCGATCGTTAAGAACGCTGATGGAAATGAAGTGTTCGATCTTGTTATCCTTCACACCAATGACGTGAAGGGTAATATCCTGACTGAGAATGGCGGAGTAGGAATCGCCAAGCTCTCCACCGCCCTCAAAGCCGGTCGTGAGCTTACTGACAACTGGTTGTTGCTCAACACCGGATATGTCGGGGAGATTCCCGCCGAGGCAGCTCTAATCGCAGCATGGGTCGTCGACGAGATGGGCTATGATGCGTATCTGCCACAAGCAGTTCAGATTGAACTCGGAATCGAAGGAACCGAGAAGGCGATTCCACTTGCCGCGAACGTATTGGATGCCGAAGAGTACCTGCTCTTCCAGCCTTACCAAGTCTACGACTTCAACGGATTCATGGTAGGGGTCGTCGGTATCGTGGCACCGAAACCGGTAAGCGGAGTGAGCTTTGACGCCGATGTCATCCTGGATAACGCTCAATGGGCCGTCGATATCGCCCGTGAGTACGTGGACTATCTTGTCGTCCTCACCGACCTCGGTGAAGGAGTGTTCAGTTCGTCCGACTTGGCTCAAAATCTTCGCGGCATCGACCTGATCGTTGATGGCAGCGGTCCTGAAACCGCGAAGGTCGTCAACAATACCCTGATCGTTCGTGCCGAAGAGCAGCTTCGCTCGATTGGCGGAGTCGTAGTCAGTGTCGACCGCGGCCGCGTCACCGACGTTTTGCCGCTTGTTCTGCCTGCAGAAGATCTGGTTGCTCCTCATCTGAGCCCCCTTGCCGCAGAATATGAAGCCTTTGCCAATTCGATGGGCTATACCTTGATGGTGACGCTTCCCGACGATCCGGCGATTCTGGAAGCAATAACGCTGGGCGTTGTTCCCGAACCTGTAGTCGTAGCTGAAGAAGTGCCGGCTCCGGCACCACCAGCGCCGGCACCCGCACCGGCTCCCGCTCCAGTCGTAGCTGAAGTGGTGCCGGTCAAGATTACCCGACCGATCGAGCCCGTCGAGTATCCCCTGGGTGTAACCTCGATCGTCAAGAACGCCGCCGGTGACAAGGACTTCGATCTGTTCGTCGTTCACACCAACGACGTGCATGGTCGCATCACCCCCAGCGACGGCGGAATGGGTTACTCCAAACTGGCGACGATGCTGGAAGTGGGGCGCTCCATCACGGACAACATCCTTCTTCTGGATGCCGGAGATGTTTCGCATGGAACGAACCTGGCGAACCTGTTCGAAGGTGAGGTGGTAGGAGTCCTCCTGGATATGCTCGGCTATGATGCGGTAGCTCCCGGCAACCACGACTTCAACTACGGATACAAGCGCCTGGTCGAAGCTGCTGGATTCGCCGAAGAGTATTCTAATCTCCGAGTTCTTTCAGCCAACGTTGTTGATGAAGACGGCTACCTCTTGTTCCAACCGTACCAGGTGTACGATTTCAACGGCTTCACCGTCGGAGTCGTCGGTCTGACGACCCCCGATACGAAGACGATGAGCCACCCGAAGAACACCGAGGGGCTCACGTTCCTCAATAAAGAGATCTTAGCCATTGGCCAACAGGTGATCGATATCGCCCGCACCTATGTGGACTACATCATCGTTCTTGGCCACCTCGGTCTTGATCCATACGGTGACAGCGGTCTGACCAGCGAGGAGATCGTCCGGAACATCGACGGAATCGATCTGTTCGTTGACGGGCACTCCCACACGACGTTGGAAAAAGGTCTAAAGATCAACGACACCTACATCGTTTCCGCCGGTGATTACCTGAGGAACGTCGGAGTAGTCGAGATCAACGTACGGGATGGAAAAGCCGTTGCGACGAGGCCGATGCTGGTTCCCGCCGAAGACGTGCTCAATCCCGAGAAGAGCGATCTCGCCCGCTCATATGGCATTGTTGAAGTGCCGGACAACCCCAAAGTTGACCAATATGTTGCATACATGCAAGCCCAACTCAGCGATANGCTCAACAAGGTGATCGCGACGATTCCTGTTGATTTGGATGGCGAGCGGGCTCATGTTCGAACCAAGCCGACCAATCTCTCGAAGATCATCACCGCAGCGATGACCGAGCAGAGCGGAGCCGACTTCACGATCACCAACGGTGGTGGAATCCGC